>Ga0207657_10000923_pt1 | contig 31101 bp, 27 predicted proteins | sample KBSC33metaG_FD_184316 | JGI IMG/M metagenome (GOLD analysis project Ga0207657, IMG submission 184316) | Corn rhizosphere microbial communities from Kellogg Biological Station, Michigan, USA - KBS C3-3 metaG (SPAdes) (version 2) | ecosystem: Host-associated > Plants > Roots > Rhizosphere > Soil ...
CGCATGGACCGCACCCCGGCCGACCGTCCCGACTTCCCCGGCGCTGCCGATCGCTTCAACGAGGATCAGGCGACCTATGCCGTGCGCGGGTCGGAGCAGCCCGACCTCGACACCGGCGTTGCGGCGATCCGCGAGGTGCTGAAGACGCTTCCGCGCAATCCTGGCGTCTATCGAATGCAGGATGCGCGCGGCGACGTCCTCTATGTCGGCAAGGCGCGGGCGCTGAAGAATCGGGTCGTCAACTACACACAGGTCGCAAAGCTTCCGAAACGGCTGCAGCGGATGGTTTCGCAAACCCGCTCGATGACGATCGTCACGACGCGAACCGAGGCGGAGGCGCTGCTCCTCGAAGCGCAGCTCATCAAGCGCTTCCGGCCGCCTTACAACGTCCTCCTTCGCGACGACAAAAGCTTTCCCTTCATCCTGCTGCGCGAGGACCATGCCTTTGCCAGGGTCCAGAAGCATCGCGGCGCGAGGCGGGCCAAAGGGCAATATTACGGCCCGTTCGCGAGCGCCGGATCGGTTACCAGAACACTTAACGCGCTCCAGAAGCTCTTCCTTCTAAGAAGTTGTTCCGACAGTTTTTTCGAAACACGATCGCGGCCATGCCTGCTTTATCAAATTCGCCGCTGCTCGGCACCGTGCGTGGGCCGCATCAGCCAGAGCGACTACGCCGAATTGGTGAAGGACGCGAAGGCGTTCCTCGCCGGCCGCTCGACGGGCGTTCAGGAACGGCTCGGCAAGCAAATGGCGCAAGCGGCCGAGCGCCAGGATTTCGAGCTGGCCGCCGTCTATCGCGATCGTCTGCGTGCGCTGACTTACGTGCAGGGTTCGCAAACAGTCCATTCCGAGGGGCTGGGCGATGCGGATGTCTTCGCGCTCGCCCGCAAGGGGGGGGCGGTCTGCATCCAGGCCTTCTTCATCCGCGGCGGGCAGAACTGGGGGCATCGCGCCTTTTTCCCGGCGCACACCAACGAAATCCCCGAAGCCGAAGTGCTCTCGGCATTCCTTGTGCAATTCTACGAGGAAGTGCCGCCGCCAAGGCGAATCCTGGTCGACCGTGACCTTGCCGATCGCGAGCTTCTCGAGGAGGCCCTCGGCGAGCGTGCAAAACGGAAAGTCGCAATCGAATGGCCCAGGCGCGGCAAGCGAGCGAAGCTGATGGAGCAGGCTGCGCGCAATGCCGAGGAGGCGCTGGACCGGCGAATGGCCGAAACCGCGACCCAGACCCGGGTGCTCCGCGAGCTTGCCGACACCTTCGAGCTGCCGGAGGTCCCCAGGCGCATAGAAGTCTATGACAATAGCCATATCATGGGAACGAACGCGACCGGCGCAATGATCGTGGCCGGGCCGGAGGGCTTCCGGAAGGCCAATTATCGCAAGTTCAACATCAAGCGCACCGAGACCACGCCCGGAGACGATTTCGCGATGATGCGCGAAGTGCTCGAGCGGCGCTTCGCTCGCCTCGAGAAAGAAGATCCCGAGCGTGCCAGCGGCGAGTGGCCGGACCTGCTCCTGATCGACGGCGGCAAGGGCCAGCTTTCGGCGGCATGCGAGATGATGGAGGAAGCCGGGGTTCACGACGTTCCCGTCGTCGCGGTTTCCAAGGGACCGGACCGCAACGCCGGCCGCGAAACTTTCCACATGCCGGGCGGGCGGGAGCTGACGTTGCCACCGAACTCGGCCTTGCTTTTCTACCTCCAGCGCCTGCGCGACGAGGCCCACCGGTTTGCCATCGGGACGCACCGGCAGAAAAGGGCGAAGAGCCTGACGACGTCGAGCCTGGACGAGGTCCCGGGAATCGGCCCGAGCCGGAAGCGAGCGCTGCTGATGCATTTCGGAACGGCGAGGGCGGTCAAGGGCGCGGCCCTGGAAGACCTCGAGCGCGCACCGGGCATATCGAAGACGATCGCCCGCCAACTCTACGACTATTTTCATCCGGCGGGCTGATGCAGGTTCAGACCGAGGCCATCGTCTGCGCGATCAGAGGCCACGGCGAGCACGGGACGATCGTCCGGCTGCTGACGCCGGAGCACGGGCTCGTCGCCGCTTATGTGCGCGGCGGGCGAGGGCGGCGGATGCGCCCGGTCCTGATCCCCGGAAACATGGTTTCGGCACAGCTTCGCTGGCGAACCGAAAGCCAGCTGCCGCAGGCCAGCATCGAGCTTGAGCGCAGCCGGGCGCCGATGCTCGGCGAGGCGCTGCAGTCGGCGGCGATCGAGTGGGTCACCGCGCTCATTGCCTCGGCACTGCCCGAACGGCAGGCGTACCCGCGAGTCTATCAGGCTGCCGCCGGCTTGCTCGACGCGATCGATGCCGCTCCGTCTGCCAAAGGCTGGAGCGGGGCTCTTGCGAAATTCGAGCAGCTGCTCGTGCTCGAGCTCGGCTACGGTCGCGAGGGGCCGGTCGGAGGCGATGTTTTCGTCTCGCTCCAATGGTCCGGGGACCGGCTGTTCGCCGACATCCTGTCCGGCCGCACCGATTCGCTTCGCGACAGCCGCGACCGGCTTGTCGAGCGTTTGCGGCGGGCGCTTGTCTGATGCGGGCGCCGCTTCTAGCGTACGGCTCATGAGCTCCGACGCGCTTTCGGTTCTTTTCCCGAACGTCGCAACCACTCGCGACATCAGCGTCAGGGTGGCCGTCAGCTATCTTGCCGAACAGTCGAACCCGGCGCTGAACCGCTGGTTCTGGTCCTACCATATACGGATCGAGAACCGGTCCGGAGTCTCGGTACAGTTGCTGACCCGCAGCTGGAAAATCGTCGACGGTCGCGGCGCGATTCATGAAGTCCACGGAGAGGGCGTGGTCGGGGAAACACCGTTGATCGCGCCGGGCGGGAGCTTCGATTATGTTTCCGGCTGCCCGCTTGACACGCCCACCGGCTCCATGAGCGGAAGCTATCGATTGGTGGACGAGGACGGCGCCCTGTTCGACGTCGACATCCCGCGTTTCGCGCTGGTTGCTCCGACGAACTGAGCTGCTGCCAAGAAAAAGGGCGGCCCGAAAGCCGCCCGTTTGCAAACATTCGACCGCGATCAGGCGGGGCTGATCGGCGTAGTGTTGCCGTTTCCGTGGTGGTTGCCCGATATGATCAGCGCCGCGACGGCTGCCAGTGCGGCAAGCCCGAGCAGGATCGGCAAAACTCCGATCGACTTGGGCGCAGCCGCTTCGACGAGCGGTGGCGGCGGCGGAGGTGGAGCAACCGCCGGCGGCGGCGGTGCCGTCACCGGGAGCACGCATCCGGGGCCGGGCGCCTGGGCTGCGGCTGCAGCAGCGGCTGCCGCCGTTGCCGCAGTGGATCCCGCGCAGACCGCCGCGTGCGACTGTGTTCCTCCGAATATTGCCAGCGAAACGAGCGGGTCCATAGGCGAGGGCGCCGGCGCGGCATAGGCAGCCTGGCTGGACAGGAATGCGGCTGCACCTGCAGCCAGTACGCTACGGCGGATCGACGTCATAAGACTTCCCCGTTCTCTGCGATTCGGCGGAAAGTGCCTCCGAAACGGGTGTAACGCCGATTCTGCAATTCGGTTGCGATTACCGCCGAAAGAATGTGCGGCCTGCGCCGCGAGCCAAATCCGGGGGAAACAGGCAATCGGGCGAAACCATGTTCGTTATGGATGGTTTGGGGATTCTCACCATCCGGAAGGAGCGCGCGCGATGACAAGGACAGGGTTGTTGAAGGCTGCGTTTTTCGGTGCGGCGGTCGTCGCTCCCCTCGGCGCTGTTGCCGCCCAGGCCTGGACGCCGGGGTCGGAGATCGTCGGTCAGACGGTCCAGGTTCAAACCAATGGCGTCATGAACAGCATTACTTTCAACGCTGACGGCACGGCGAGCGTCACGACTCCGAGTGGCACAACGGTGCCGGGGACCTGGTCGGCGGCGAACAACATGCTGTGCCTGAGCGCCAACGGCGGTCAGGAATGCTGGCCCTATTCGACGCCGTTCCGCGCCGGCCAGCAGGTCGCGCTCACCAGTAGTTGTCACCAGGTTACGACGTTCATGCCGCAGTCGACCAATCCGCCCGTCCAGCGCAGCGGCGGCGAACGGGGCTGATCGTTTTTGACCAGAAATGAAAAGGGCGGCCACTGGCCGCCCTTTTTGTTAGCTGTCGAAAACGTCAGGCGGGGCTGATCGGACTCAGATCACCACTGCCATTGTTTCCGCCCGATGTAATCGCGACGATCACCGCGATCAGGGCCGCAAGACCGAGCAGCATCGGCCAGATGCCGAGCGACTTCGGCGCAGACTGATCTTGCGCTGCCGTAGCAGCTGCAGCCGCAGCTGCAGTTGCAGCCGAAGCGGAAGCCATTGAAGCAGGAACGCCGCACGCCGTGGCCGAAGCAGTAGCGGAGCAAAGCGCTGCGCGAGACTGCTGCGTTCCAAGTACGCTGAGCGAAACAAGCGGATCGACGCCACTGGACGCCGTCGGTGTCGGTGCTGCGTAGACTGCTTGTGCCGAAAGCAAAGCTGCCGCCCCTGCAGCCAAAACATAACTGCGGATTGCCCAGGTCATCCGGAACTCCCCGTTTTTGCCAGAATGGAGGCTAATGCCACTAAAATGGATGGAACGCAAAGCTGAAAATTCCCCACCGAAATTAATTTTTGTAATCGAGGCCGTCGAACCCGTGCTGCTAACGCCGAAGCGGGCGCCGCTCCGGTATCGACCGGTTCGATCGCCGGCCTATTCACGATTGAACGGGACGTGGCCGATTGCTGGTGCTAAACTCTCGTGATCACGCGAGAATTTTCTTCTTTCCGAAACCGCCGGCGAGCACCGGCCGGACCGTCCCAGCGACCAAGCACGGCTTGCGCGATGGAGGGACGCCAGCTTTGCTCTCGAATCCCCCCGGACCGTCCGGACGGCCTTCCGCCGACCGTTTTCGTGGCCGTGGTGGCGCCGGATTGTTGTCCGATTAACACAACACATCTTGCGAATCGGAGCACTTCGGCGGAATCGCGACCCTTGAACTGAACGGAGCGCCCCCGTTGATGATTGCCCGAAAGTTGTTCTTCCGTGATTCGACGCCGAGCGGGCCGAGAAAGCACCGGGCCTATGTGATCGGCGACATCCACGGCTGCCTCGATCTGCTCGACGACCTGTTGTCGCAAATCACCACCGAGATCGACCACCGGCCGCAATCGAAGGTCAGCATCATCTTTCTCGGCGACGTCGTGGATCGAGGGCCGGCTTCGGCCCAAGTCGTCGAGCGGCTGCGAACCTTCTCCCTTCCTGGCGCCAGCGTTCACTTCGTGATGGGCAATCATGAGGAGGTGATGCTTCGAGTCATCGACGGCGAAACCGAGCTGCTTCGAAGCTGGCTTCGCTTCGGCGGCGCCGAGACTCTTCGGAGCTATGGGGTGGACCCGAAAGAGTTGAAGAAACTTTCGAGCGAAGAGCTCGCTGCGCGGCTGCACGCGGCGATACCCGCGGCGCACCGCCGGTTCCTTGCCGGCTTCACGGACAGCATAGCTTTCGGGGACTATGTCTTTGTTCACGCTGGCATTCGCCCCGGCATCGAGCTGTCAGAACAAAGCCAGGCGGACCTGAGATGGATTCGCGAGCCGTTCCTTGACGATACGACAGACCGCGGTTTCGTCGTGGTCCATGGCCACACGATCACCAACGAAGTCGAAATGATGCCCAATCGGATCGGCATCGACACCGGCGCATTTTGCACTGGCACCCTGACGGCCCTTGCGATCGACGGCAAAAAGCGCTGGCTTATGCAGACGTCGCGTAACGAGGGACAGCGGGTTTCCCTTGGCTGACAAGTGGGTTAGGTGAATAGCCGAAGCGTTAAAGGGGTGGTTCGGATGAAGGACGTTGGCTTTTTCCGTTTGCATGGTTTCGGAATGCTTTGCCTGGCAGTTGCGGCCGCGGCGATTTCCGGGTGCAGCGATTCAAGGGGCGGCTCCATTCCCTACAGCGTGAGCAGCTTCGGGCCACCGGACAGTTCGACGACGACGGCTATCGATTCGAATTACACGATTGCTCCGATGGACGTGTTGACGATCCGCGTGTTTGGAATGCCGGATCTGACCGGCGATTATCAGGTCGATTTGCTCGGCAATATCTCGATGCCGCTGATCGGCGACGTCGCCGCGACCAATCTCACCCCGGCCCAGCTGGATAAGGTTCTCACCAGCAAATACAGCGCGAAATATCTCCAGAATCCCGACGTCAGCGTCGGCGTGAAGTCCGCCACCGGACATATCGTGACTGTCGACGGCGCTGTCAGGCGCGGCGGCTCGTTTCCTGTCCTGGGACGCATGACGCTGATGAATGCGGTGGCTCTTGCGGGCGGCGCCAACGAAGAGACGGCGAACATGCACCGGGTTGCCATCTTCCGCACGATCGACGGGAAGCGCCAGGCCGCGGCATTCGACCTGCTGAGCATCCAGCACGGTGAGATGCCGGATCCGCCGGTCTATTCGGGTGACATCATCATCGTCGACGGATCGAGGATCAAGGACTTCCAGAAGAAGTTCTTCCAGTCGTTCCCGCTGCTGAGCATCTTCCGGCCGTTCTAAGAAGAGCGCAGCTCGCCCGCCGGACCGCGGGCGAGTTGTCCTCATCCGGCGAAATCGGAATATCGAGCTTTCGGTGCCCATCCCTGTGTTGTTTCTGCAACGGTGCGTGCTACGGCGGAGGGGATGGATGCCTCTCCAGCCGAATCGGATTTGACGGCCTCGCGAAAGACCAGCTGGCTCGAGCGGGAGCGCGAAAGCGGCCGCTTCTACCGCTATGTCGCGATTGCAACGGCCGCGGTGCTGGTCGTCACCGCCTCGTTCAGCGTGTGGGTACTCAAGCGCCCGGCCGAACCGGGAACGCTGCTGTCGCCGCCACAGATCGCGGCGCTGCTGATCGCAAATCTCATCCCCGCAATCGTTTTGATGGTCCTGCTCTCGCGCCGGATTGCGGTGCGGCGATCGGAGAAGGGAGGCGTCGGGAGCGGCGCGTTGCACATCAAGCTGGTGGCACTGTTCTCGGTTATTGCAGCCGTCCCCACCGTACTCGTCGCGATCTTTGCTTCCTTGCTGTTCCAAAGCGGTCTGGAATTCTGGTTCTCGGACCGGGCCAAGGGGATGCTGGAGAACTCAGTTCAAGTCGCAACTGGCGCCTACCGCTACGGCCTGGGGCAGGTCGCCAACGAAACCATAACAATGTCCGACAATATGGCCGAAGGCTTGCAGAAGGTGGGGCTTGATGACCCGCAGGTAAGTCCCGCGCTCGCACAGCAAGTCTTTTACCGTTCCTTGAACGAGGCCGCGATCCTCAAGCTCGATTCAAAGGGCCAGGTGCAGACGCTCGCCATCGTCAACGGCTACGACGGAATGATCGATCCGCGCCGCATTCGCGCAGCCGTCGTTAAGATCGGTCGAATGAAACAGCCCGCAGCCGTTGACGCGCTGACGCCCGACCGCCTCTCGATCCTGACTACTCTCAATTACGGCGAGAACACCTACCTGTATGCCGCCCGTTGGATCGATCCGGAGCTGGGAAAGCAGGTCATCCGCGCTCAGCGTGTGTTGAACGACTATCGCGACCTGCAGGCACGCTCCCGGACCAACCAGCTTCGGTTCAACGCCGCGTTGCTCCTTGGGGCGCTTCTCATCGTTGCCCTGGCGATTCTTGCTGCGCTTCGCCTTGCCGACAGGCTGGTCCGCCCGGTCGGGCAGCTCGCCGCGGCGGCGGGGCGCATAGAGGAGGGCGACTTCACGGTCCGCGTTCCGATCGCCGAGACCGAGGACGAGCTCGAAACGCTCGCCCATGCTTTCAACCGGATGACGGCGCGCATCGAGGAGCAGACGGGCGCGCTCCGCTCGGCCAACGCCCAGCTCGAGACCCGCCGCGCCTTCATCGAGGCGGTTCTGTCCAGCGTGACGGCGGGCGTTGTCGCTCTCGATTCGGACAATCGCATCCTGCTCATCAACCGCTCGGCCGAGGCGCTTCTCCAGCAAGGCCCCGAAGCGGTGGAGGGAACGCCGCTCGCAGAGCTGTCGCCCGAGCTCGACGAATTCCTTTACGGCGACCAGCGCGAGGCCAATGTCGACGTGCAAGCCGGTGGCAGCCGCCGCACGCTGGCGGTCAAGCGCGTGCGCTACCAGGACGGCGCCGTCCTCACGTTCGACGACATCACCGACCAGCTTTCCGACCAGCGCAGCGCCGCCTGGTCGGACATCGCGCGGCGAATCGCCCACGAGATCAAGAACCCGCTGACTCCGATCCAGCTTGCGGCCGAGCGGCTGCAGCGGCGATTCGGGGGTGAGGTGGAGTCGGACAAGGAAACATTCGAGAGACTCACCGGGACGATTGTCCGGCAAGTGGGCGACCTCAGGCGGATGGTCGACGAATTTTCCAATTTCGCGCGAATGCCCAAGCCCGTGTTCCGCATGGAAAACGTCCACGAAGTCGCTCGCCACGCGCTGTTCCTGCACGAAGTCGCCCACCCCGAAATCAAGTTCGTGCTCGACCCGCCGACCGGCGAATTTCCCCTGGTGTGCGACCGCCGCCAATTGGGCCAGGCGCTCACCAACGTCGTGAAGAACGGCGTGGAAGCCATTGAATCCCGGAAGAGTCGGGGCGAGCATCACTTCGGGGGTGATCGCGTCGAGCTGCGCATGCATCGCGAAGGCGACCAGCTCGTCATCGACATCACCGACACCGGCGTCGGCCTGCCTCAGGATCGCGAGCGCTTGACCGAGCCGTACATGACGACCCGGGTTCGCGGCACCGGCCTCGGCCTCGCAATCGTCAAGAAGATCGTCGAGGAACATTGCGGCGAGATCGCCTTCCTGGATCGCTCGGGCGGCGGCACGCACGTCCGCATCGCACTCGATGTCGACAGGCTTGCGGAAAGGGAAGGGCAGGCGCCCGCCCCGGCATCGGAGCAAGAGGAAGGTGAAGATGCAAGAGACGTTTGAGGAGCGTTGCTGATGGCCCTTGAAGTGCTGGTCGTCGATGATGAGGAAGACATTCGCGAGCTTGTCAGCGGAGTCCTGGAGGACGAGGGTTATGCCGTGCGCACGGCCGCCGACAGCACCTCGGCGCTCGACGCGATCAAGGACAGGCGGCCGTCTCTGGTACTGCTCGACGTTTGGCTGCAGGGCAGTCGGCTTGATGGACTGCAACTCCTTCAGCACATCAAGAGACAGGATTCGACGCTCCCCGTCCTGATGATCTCGGGTCACGGCAATCTCGACACCGCGGTTGCCGCGATCCGCGAGGGCGCGGTCGACTTCATCGAGAAGCCGTTCGAAGCGGGCCACCTGCTCCACCTCGTTTCACGGGCGACGGAAACCGATCGCCTCCGCCGCGAAAACGAGAGCCTTCGCCAGCAGATCGTCCACGACGAGGTCCTGAGCGGAGCCTCGGTGACGATCAACACGGTTCGGGCGACCTTGAAGCGTGTGGCTCCGACCGGCAGCCGGGTTCTTCTCACCGGCCCTGCCGGAGTCGGCAAGGAAGTGGCGGCGCGCACCATCCACCAGTGGAGCACCCGGGCAAACGGCCCGTTCATCGTCGTCTCGGCGGCGATGATGACTCCGGAGCGCGTCGAGGAGGAGCTGTTCGGCGTCGACAGCGAGGACGGCAGCCGGCCCGGCCTCCTCGAGCAGGCGCATGGCGGCACTTTGTTCCTCGACGAAATCGCCGACATGCCGTCGACCACCCAGGCCAAGATCCTGCGCGTGCTCACCGACCAGAGTTATCATCGAGTAGGCGGACAGCGGCCTGTAAAGGTCGACGTTCGAGTCCTTTCCGCGACATCGCGCGACCTGGCGCAGGAGATTGCCGCGGGCAATTTTCGGGAGGATTTGTTCTACCGCCTCAACGTCGTTCCGGTACGACTGCCTCCGCTGCGCGAACGGCGCGAGGACATTCCCGAGCTTGCAAATAATTTCCTTGCCCGCTTCGCCGCCGATCGGCGGATCCCGACGCCCGTCCTCTCCAACGAGGCGATCGCCGCGCTCCAGGCGCATGAGTGGCCGGGCAACGTCCGCCAGCTTCGCAACATCATCGAACGGACCGTGATCCTCGCTCCGTGCGAGCGGGTGGAGCGCATAGAGGCGGACATGCTTCCCTCGGAAATCCTGGAGAGCAAGGGTTCCTCGAGCCTGTCGAGCCAGGCGATGACGATCATGGGCAGTCCGCTTCGCGAGGCGCGCGAATCGTTCGAGCGGGAATATCTCAAGATCCAGATCCGGCGGTTTTCCGGCAACATCTCGCGGACAGCGTCGTTCATCGGCATGGAGCGCTCCGCCCTCCACCGCAAGCTCAAGGCGCTGGGCATCGGCGAGAAGCGCGACGAGGAGTAGTCCGGCATTGCCTTCGACGGCCGCAAAGTCGCTGAGCCTGCAGGACCGCTTCCTGAACGGCGCGCGCAAGTCGAAGGTGGCCGTTACGGTTTACCTGCTCAAAGGGGTGAAGCTTCAGGGAGTCATCACCTGGTTCGATCCTTTTTCGCTGCTGCTGCGTCGCGAGCGCCAGACTCAGCTCGTCTACAAGCACTCGATTTCGACGATCATGCCGGCCAGGCGGCTCGATCTGGATGCAATCCCACCGGCCGATGCGGGGGCGAAACCGCGCCTCCAGGATGCATTCCTGAGCGCCGCGGCGCGCGAGGAGGAGAACCTGACCGTTTTCCTGGTCAATGGAGTGATGCTTCAGGGTTGCGTCACGGTTCATGACCAGTTCTCGCTTTTGCTCGAGCGTGCGGGGCAGGTGCAGTTGATTTACAAGCACGCAATCTCGACCATCGAGCCGGACAATCCGCTGCCGCTGGGCGGCGAAAGCAACGAGGAGCCGGACGCGCAGTGACCGTCGAAATCGGCAGCGGACCGGGCGCGCTTGACGTCACCCGCGGCGAGCGGGCGCTCGTAATCGGGGTGGAACAGCCCGCCAAAGGCGACGGCCGCTCTGCCGTGGCCCGGCTCGACGAAGCCGTGGGCCTCGCACAAGCAATCGGGATCGATGTCGTCGGGCAGCGAACCTTCAGGGTCCGGGCGCTGAGGCCGGCAACGCTGCTCGGCAAAGGCCAGGTGGAGGAAATCGCAGCCATGGCGAAGACCGGCGCGACAGGGCTTGTGGTCGTCGACGCTCCCCTGACACCGGTCCAGCAGAAGTCGCTGGAAGAAGGGGTCGGGACCAAGGTGATCGACCGCACCGGACTGATCCTCGAGATTTTCGGGGAGAGAGCGGCCACGGCCGAAGGACGGCTGCAGGTCGAGCTCGCCCACCTGGACTACCAGGCGGGCCGACTGGTCCGAAGCTGGACCCACCTCGAGAGGCAACGCGGCGGCTTCGGTTTCCTTGGCGGCCCCGGCGAAACGCAGATCGAGGCCGACCGCCGCCTGATCCGGGACCGGATGGCGCGGATTCGCCGCGAGCTAGAGCAGGTGAAGCGGACGCGATCCCTGCACCGTGGCCGCCGCCAGCGGGCGCCGTGGCCTGTGATCGCTCTCGTCGGCTATACGAATGCGGGAAAATCGACGCTTTTCAACAGGATGACAGGAGGCGACGTCCTCGCCGACGACATGCTCTTCGCGACTCTCGATCCGACCATGCGTGACGTCAAGCTGCCAGGATTCGACAAGGCCATCCTGTCCGACACGGTCGGCTTCGTCTCCGACCTGCCAACGCAATTGATCGCCGCGTTCCGGGCGACGCTGGAGGAGGTCGCTTCGGCCGACCTTCTCGTCCACGTGCGCGACATGGCGCACCCCGATCGCGACACCCAGCGCGAAGACGTGCTCCGCGTTCTTGCGCAGCTGGGCGTTGGGCCGGAAGACGAGGGCGCTCCGCCGCAGATCGAGGCATGGAACAAGGTCGACCTGCTGGAGCCGGACGAGCACTCGGCCCTTTCAGCCGAGGCCGCGCGGCGGGAGGATGTCGTTCCGATCTCTGCACTGACCGGTTTCGGTCTCGATGAATTGCGCGAGCGAATGGCCGAGCGGCTGCATCGCGGTTCGCAGCTGCACGATATCCGCTTGCCGGCGAGCGATGGCGGCAAGATTGCTTGGCTGCACGCCCGCGGTGACGTCGTCGAGCAGGAGACTCGGGACAGCGACGTTCACCTGCACGTGCGGCTGTCCCCGGAGAATTGGGCCCGGTTTCAGTCGCTCTGAGCGGCTTTCGCCGATCGCCACAGATCCTCTTTCTCCTCAAGGCTCATCCCTTCGAACCCGGGCGCCTTCTCGATGTGGCGGAACCGGCGCTCGAACTTCCGGTTCGCTTGGCGAAGAGCCTCTTCCGGATCAATCTTGAGATGGCGTGACAAGTTAACGACAGCGAACAGGAGGTCGCCCAACTCGTCCTTCTGCCGCTCTTGTGCGCTTTCGCGGTCGAGCTCATCGAGCTCCTCGTCGATCTTCGCTCGCGGTCCCGAAGCGTCCGGCCAGTCGAACCCCGTCCGAGCCGCCCGCTTCTGCAGTTTCGCCGCGCGATCCAGGGCGGGAAGGGCGTTGGCAACGCCATCGAGGGCGCTCTTGTGCCGCTTCTCCTGCCGCTCGGCCGCCTTGATCGCATCCCAGCCCGGCGTTTCGCCCGCATCACCGAAGACGTGGGGATGCCTGCGCTCCAGCTTGTCGCAGATACGGCCGATGACGTCATCGAGCGTGAAATGGCCCAGCTCCTCGGCCATCTGCGCGTGGAAGACGACCTGGAGTTGAAGATCGCCGAGCTCGTCCTCGAGCGAATCCATGTCGCCGCGGTCGATCGCGTCGGCGACTTCATAGGCTTCCTCGATCGTGTAGGGGGCGATGCTCGCGAATGTCTGCTGCAAGTCCCACTCGCAGCCGAGCTCGGGGTCGCGCAGGCGCCGCATGATCGCGACCAGCCGCTCAAGGCTGCTCATGAGGGGAGCCGCAATGGCCCTTGCGCCCTTCGATCTGTAAGTCTGATAATATGTATTATGTCAAATATAAGGAGCATCAGAAGTAGGCCCTCAGGAACACCGCTATCGCAACTGCGACGACGAAGATCGCGATCCAGGCCAGCCCCATCTTGACCGCTTGGCCTACAGGCATGCGCCTCCCGATCAGCGCGGATGCGACGAACACCGCCGCGAGCACGTAGAAGACGATGTAAGGCGCATTGTCGCTCACAGCTCGATCTCCAGCCCGTCAAATGCAGGCGCCGCCCAATCGGGTAGCTCCCGCGCGAGAGTTGCATAATCCATGCTGTTGTTCATGTGGGTCAGATAGACCTGACCGGCTCTCAAGTCCTTGGCCCAGCCAAGGATCGCGTCCAGGTGTGCATGAGTCGGGTGCGGCCGGCGCTGAAGGCAATCGCAGATGAGCACGTCCGCGCCTTCATACAGCTCGATCATTTTCAGCGACATTGCGTTGAAATCTATCGCATAAACTGCGGAGCGGCGGCTTTCGCCGAATCGCAGGCCGAGCGAAGTCACATTGCCGTGTGGCTGGTCGACGAAGCGGATATTCACCTCGCCCAGCACAAGCTCATCGCTTGCTTCGCGTGCCTCCACGACCGGAGAATAAAAGCCGGATCCGGCAAAGGCATAGTCGAATCGCTGTTTCAGCCGCTCCAGGACGTCGGCTCGAGCGTAGAGCGGCACCGGCCCGCGACGCTGCGCGATCGGGCGAAGCTCGTCGATCCCGTGGCAGTGATCGGCGTGGTCGTGAGTGACGACAACCGCGTCCAGGTCGCCGACTCCAGCGTCGAGCAGCTGCGCCCGCATATCTGGGCCGCAGTCGACCAGGAGCCGCTCTCCCCCGCTGTCGAGCAGCAGAGCGCAGCGCGACCGGCGGTTCTTCGGCTCGGCCGGGTCGCACTGGCCCCAATCCGGCCCGATACTGGGAACGCCGGTCGACGTCCCGCAGCCGAGGATTGTCAGCTTCAGCTCGGCCTCGCCTTGCTGAACAGCCGGTAGAAGTTGGCCGTCGTCGATGCCGCGAGGGTCTCGGGGTCTTCGCCGCGCAGCTCGGCCACGAACGCGGCCGTGTCGGCGACGAAGGCCGGCTCGCATGGCTTGCCGCGGTGCGGGACGGGCGCAAGGAACGGCGAATCCGTTTCCACCAGCATCTGGCCGGCCGGAAGCCATTTGGCCGTGTCCTGCAGGTCCCGGGCGTTCTTGAAGGTCACGATTCCCGAAAGCGACACGTAGAAGCCAAGGTCCAGGCCCTTGCGGGCGAGATCCGCGCTTCCGGTGAAGCAGTGGAGGACGCCGGCAATGCCGCCCTCCTTCACCGCTCGCTCGAGAATCTCCGCAGTGTCCGCTTCGGCTTCGCGCGTGTGAACCACCAGAGGCAATCCGGCCTGACGCGCTGCATCGATATGCGCCTCGAATCGCTCGCGCTGCGCGCCCCGGTCGGACTTGTCGTAATAATAATCGAGGCCGCATTCGCCGATCGCGATCACACGCGGATGTGATGCGGCATCAACCAAAACCGCCGAGCCGAGGTCCGGGTGCGAGTCCGCTTCGTGGGGGTGGACTCCGACCGTAGCCCAGACGTCGGCGTTGCGCTCCGCCACCGCAATCACCGCATCCCATTCGCTTTGGCGGGTGGAGATGTTGAGGAAGGCGGTGACTCCCCGATCGCGCGCACTGGCAAGCACTTCGTCCCGGCGCTCGGCGAGGCCTTCGTAATTGAGGTGGCAGTGGCTATCGACCAGCCTCACGCCGTCTCCCCCTCCTCTGCCGGCAGTTCGAGCCGCGGGAAGATCGCAACGGGCTGATCGAGGCCGCCGCTGAGGCCATCGTCGATCACCGCGATCAGTTTTTCCGCAGAGGTCGGGATCACCGGCACGACCGCCTGCGCCAGCTTGCGGATCGCCGCGACCAGCGTTCCGAGCACGTCCGCCATTCGCTCCGGATCCGTCTTCCGAAGCGCCCACGGCGCCGTGGCGTCGACATAGGCGTTGCAGGCGAAGACGGCACCCATCCAGGCTTCCAGGCCGACCGAGAAAGCGAACTCGTCGAACCGGGCGTTGAGCTCCGCCACGGCCGAGTCCACCCTGGCAAGCAGCTCCCGGTCTTCCCCGGCTTTGCCTGGCGCTGGAATGACTCCATCGAGGTTCTTGAAAATCATCGATAAAGTGCGCTGGGCCAAATTGCCGAAGCTGTTCGCGAGCTCGGCGTTGACGCGATTGACGATCGCCTCGGGCGAATAGGTCCCGTCCTGGCCGAACGGGACTTCGCGCATCAGGAAATAGCGCAGCTGGTCGACTCCGAAACGTTCGGCGAGCGTGAACGGATCGACGACGTTGCCGATGCTCTTCGACATCTTCTCGCCGCGGCTGAGAAGGAAGCCGTGGCCGTACACCCCCTTCGGCAAATCGATGCCCGCGGCCATCAGGAAGGCCGGCCAGTAGACCGCGTGGAAGCGGACGACGTCCTTTCCGATCAAATGCACGTCGGCGGGCCAGTATTTCCGCCACAGCTCGGTATCGTCGGGATAGCCGAGGCCGGTGAGGTAATTGGTCAGCGCGTCGAGCCACACGTACATCACGTGGCGCTCGTTTCCCGGCGCCTTCACCCCCCAGTCGAAGCTGGTCCGCGAGATCGACAGATCGGAAAGGCCACCCTCGACAAAACGCAGGATCTCGTTGCGGCGGCTCTCGGGCCGGATGAACTGCGGGTGCGCCAAATAATGGTCGAGAAGCTTCTGCTGGTAGGCCGACAGGCGGAAGAACCAGCTTTCCTCGACGGTCCATTCGACGGGCGTGCCCTGGGGAGAGAGTTTCTGCCCCCCTTCCCCTGGAGTCAGCTCGGCTTCGTCGTAATAGGCTTCGTCGCGGACCGAGTACCAGCCTTCGTAGCGGCCCAGGTAGAGGTCGCCGCGCTCCGCCATAGCCGTCCAGATTGCCTGGCTGGCGCGGTGATGCGCCGGTTCCGAGGTCCGGATGAAGCGATCGTATGAAACCTCAAGAATGTCGCACATCTTCAGGAAAATAGAGGACATTTCGTCAGCTAAAGCCTGCGGCTCGACGCCTTCGGCGCGCGCTGCCTGCGCCATTTTCAGCCCGTGCTCGTCGGTGCCCGTCTGGAACCGCACGTCGCGCCCCTGCCCGCGCTTGTGGCGCGCGATTACGTCGGCCGCGATCGCCTCATAGGCGTGGCCGATGTGCGGCGGGCCGTTGGGATAGCTGATGGCGGTGGTGATGTAGAATGGGTCGGACACGCGAGTGCCCTACCCTGCCCATTGCGCCCCTTCAAGAAAGGCGTGGCTCGGGGACTGAGGCGAGAATTCCGCCGAGCTGGAAGACCGTCGCGGCCGGATCGAGCGACAGGCGCGGGGCAATCGCGACAAGCTCGCGGACCTTCTCATAGGCGTCGAGCGCGCGTTCCCGCTGCGGCAGCGGCAGCAAGCGCGCTTCGCGGGCGACCAGCGAGGGAAGCAGATCGAGGAATGCGGAATAGCGCTCACCCGCAGCTTTGCGCGCAAGCTGGCCGGCAAGGTCGGAGCGCCGGCTGTTGTCGGGGTCGCCCTCGCGAAGGATCGCGAGCGCGTCCCGCTCAAGCGTAGCCAGCTCCAGCGATGCGAACGCGAGCGCGCGTCCGACAGAACCGCTGGCGAGCGGAATCAGGCGCTGCAGCTCGGCTCCATTGCTCCCGGGGAGCAGCGTCCCCAGTACTGACGCCATGGCGTCATCGGACAGCGAGTGAAACTCCAGCCTCCGGCACCGCGAGCGGATAGTCGGCAGTAGCCGCCCCGGCGCATGGCTGACGAGCAGGAACACCGTGTTCGCCGGCGGCTCCTCGAGCATCTTCAGCAGCGCGTTCGCGGCGGATTTCTCGAGGTCGTCGGCACTGTCGATGACGACCCCCCGCCAGGGCGAGAGGGCCGGCGTGAGCGAAAGGAATTCGCCGAGCTCGCGCACCTGCGCCACCGTGATGTTGCGCGCGAGGTTGCCCTTGTCATTCTCGAGACGCTCCAGCCACCGCATGTCCGGATGGCTGCCAGCGGCAATCAGCTTCGCGATCGGATGATCGTCGGGCGTGTCGAGGTAGCTGGCCTCGAACTGCGGGCCGGCTGCTTGCGCAAGTAACCGTGCCGCCGCCGCGCGGGCGAAATGCGCCTTTCCGACCCCGCGAGGGCCGGTGAGCAGCCAGGCGTGATGAAGCGAGCGCGAATTCCAGGCGTTGCGGAACTGCTCGACCGCTTTGTCGTGCCCGGCGATCACTGCAGCAGGTCCGAGATTGCTCCGATCAAGCGCTGCGTGACCTCATCCTTGGGCCCGGACGCATCGACAAGGCTCACTCGCTCGGGCTCCTCGGCTGCGATCATCCGGAAGGCGAGGTCGACCTTGTGATGGAAATCCCCGCCTCGGCCGCCGATGCGGTCGCCGGAATGGCCGTCGCGCGCCTGCGCCCGCTCCCTGCCTTCGGTCAGAGCGAGAATGAGCGTTCGATCGGGATAGAAATCGGCGGTCGCGAACCGGTGCAGATCGCGCACGCGCTCGACGCCCAGTCCGCCCGCGCCGCCCTGATACGCCAGTGAGGAGTGGATGAAGCGGTCGCTCACCACCCACTCGCCGCGTTCGAGCGCCGGGCGGATCGTCTTTTCCACATGGTCCGCTCGAGCCGCCGCGAACAGCAGGGCCTCGGCCTCGATTGGCCAGTCCCGCTCCTCCAGGAGCAGCCGCCGGATCGATTCCGCGCCTTCGCTCCCGCCCGGCTCGCGCGTTTCGAGGACCGTCAGCCCCCGCTCGCGAAGCGCCGCGGCAAGCGCTCGAACCTGCGTCGACTTGCCGACCCCTTCCCCGCCCTCGAGGCTGATGAAGCGCGCTTTTGCCGTCACGAAAGCCCGAGTAGCGACTTCAGCCCGATCCACGCGCGGCCGAAGAAGCCCGCTTCGCCAACGTCTTCGCCGGCAACCAGAGGCACGACTTGCGGCGCGGTGTCGCCGGTGGTGACGACCAGCTGCGCGATCTCGTCGCCTTTCTTGATCGGCGCCTTGATCGGCCCGTCGTACTGGACCTTCACGTGCATCTGGCGGGTCAGGCTGAGCCCGGCCGGAATGGTCACCGCTAGATCGCCCGGGGCGACCAGCGGCACTTCGCTGCTCGATCCCATCTGCACCTCGGCCTTGGCGACCACTGCGCCCTGCTTGAACAAGGGCTTGTCCTGCCAGGCGTTGAAGCCCCACTGGATCAGCCGAGTCGACTGCTGAACGCGCTCGTTCCAGCTCTTCATTCCGGCGAGCACTTCGATCAGCCGGCGGCCATTCTGCTCGGCGGAGCCGGTGAAGCCATAGCCGGCCTCGTCGGTATGGCCGGTCTTGAGGCCGTCGGCCCCGGGCACGTGGCCGAGGATCGGGTTGCGATTTTCCTGGGTGATGGCGTTGCCGCCCATCGTCTGCCCCCAGGTGAAGTTCGGGAGTCCGTAAAATTCCTTGTAGAGCTTGGGATGGTGCTCGATCGTTGCCTTTGCCAGCGTCGCGAGATCGCGCGCCGTCACATAAGTCGCTCCCTCGTCAGGCCAGCCGTTCGCCGTCCCGAAATGGCTGTTGTTCATGCCCAGCTTGTGAGCCAGCGCGTTCATCTGGTCGGTGAAGGCGGGCTCGGTCCCGGCAATGCACTCGGCAAGCACCACCGACGCGTCGTTTCCGGAGAGCGTGACGATTCCCTTGAGCAAATTCTCGACGCTGACCTGCTCGTTGACCGCGAGGAACATGGTCGAGCCCTGACTGTGCCACTTCTGCCAGGTTTCCGGGCGGACCGTACACATCTTGCTGAGCGGCAGCTGACCGCGATCGATCAGTTCGAAGGCGACTTCGGTGGTCATCATCTTGGCCAGCGACGCCGGCGGGAATCTGCGGTCCGCGTCCCTCGAGAACAGGATCGCGCCGGAATTCAGGTCGACCAGGTAAGCGATCGGAGCGGTGGTATCGAACCGCGGGGCCGCCGCGGGAGCGGCGCTGGCGATCAGGATCGCGGCGGTGGTGGCGAAGACAAGTGCGCGCTTCATTTTTGGGCGATCATCCTTCGGGGGTGGAACGGCGGCCTTTGTCTATCGCGCGATGTCCCGGCGCGCGAGGGGGCTCAGGATTAAAAAGCAGCCTCAACCGGCGATGGCGTTGGCGAGCAGCCCCACCGACAGGCCGTAATAGTTCGAACAATTGTAATCGAGGATCGCGTAATAATTCTGCGTGAGCAGATAGCCGGGCGCATAGGCGCCGGGCGTCTCCATCAGGGTCGCAAGCTCGCTGTCGGGCAACCCCCTTGCGGTCGGCACAACCCCAAGCGACCGCCATTCGGCAACGGTCAGCCAGCGGCTGTGGCGCTTGAAGACCGCCGGACAGCGCGGCGACTTGACCCGCGACTGGATGGCGGCGCGATTGAGGGTCGCCGGGACGGTCACCGGCACGCCCCACGGAAGCCCGCGCTTCCAGCCCGCATCGCGAAGGTAATTGGCGATCGACGCGAAGGCATCGTCCTCGCTTCGCCACACGTCGGCATAGCCGTCGCCGTCGCCGTCCTGCCTCAGCCGAAGCACGACCGACGGAAGGAACTGGGGATAGCCGGTGGCGCCGGCATAACTGCCCTTCAGCTGATAGCGGCGAACCCCGATGTCCATCAGCTTCATCGTGGCGATGAACTCGTCCTCGAACAGCGAGCGGCGGCGGCCTTCGTACGCCAGGGTTGCGAGCACTTCGAGCAGGTCGAAGCCGCCGGTCACCGAGCCATAGCTGGTTTCCTTGCCGTAGATCGCCATCACCACCGCCGGATCGACGCCGTAGCGCGCCTGGATCCTGGAGAGGTTGGGCCAGTGCGACGAATACCGGGCCTGCCCGCGCCGGATCAGCGACGTCGTGATGTGCCTGTCGAGATAGCCAGCGAACGATGGCGTCGAATCGTCATCGCTCCTCGAGGTCGGCCGTTGGGCGCGATCCAGCTCGATGACTCGGGAATTGAGCTCCAGCGACGGGATTACCGCGTTGATGGTCGCTTCCCTGATGCCCTGGCTTCGGGCTTTGGCGGCGAGATAGGTCTTGTAGCGGTCGAACGAACTTTGCGTCTGCGGATAAGCAGGCTGCACCGAATAGGTCTGCGCCTGCGCCAACTGGACCGGCGCTTGAGCCGGCTGCGGCACTGGATCGGCCGTGCTGTCGCGAGCATCCGCGGGCCCGAGTGCAAGAGCGGCCAAGCCAGCGACACTCCAGCCGATCGTCCACCGCAACGCCACTCTCCCTGCCCCCCTCATGCCAACAGACTAGGGGCCGCTGCCGTTCCCGGCCACAAGCACTGGTCGCACAGCTTGCACGGCCCGGCTCGACCGGCGATATCAGCTCGCGCCTTAAGGAGGGGTGGCCGAGCGCGAAGCGACTGGCCCGCCGGGGGCAGGACATCAACCTGAGCGGTTCCGGTTGAGAGTTAGTGGAGAGGTGGCCGAGTGGTTTAAGGCAGCGGTCTTGAAAACCGCCGTACGGGCAACCGTACCGTGGGTTCGAATCCCACCCTCTCCGCCACTCGTTGCAAATTTGCCATTCGCGGAAAATTCGGCTTGCGCTCGCGCTACAAATGTAGCACACGCTACAAATGTAGCGCGAATTCAGGACCTCGAACCAATGCTCAGCAAGCTTCCTCCTCGTGAACGCCAGATCGTCGACATCCTCTATGAGGCCGGCCCCCTCACCTCCGGCGACGTTGGCGAACACCTTCCCGACCCGATCAGCGGCTCGGCCATCCGGGCGATGCTCAAGCGACTCGAGGACAAGGGCGTCGTCGAACGCGTCGAATCGGACCGCGGCTATCTCTACAGTCCCGTGGTCCCGGAGACTGCCGCGCGCAAATCCGCCCTGAGCGAAATCGTCCGGGTGTTTTTCAACGGCTCGGCCGCTGGGGCGGCGAGCGCTCTGCTCGGAATGTCGGACAAGCTCAGCGCCGACGAGCTCAAGGACCTCGAGGCGATGATTGCCAGGGCCCGCAATGCGAAGGGAGCAAAGTGATGGAATGGATCATCCCGCTCGCCGCGAAATCGATCCTCATTGCCGGCGGAGCACTGCTCCTGCTCAAGATGCTCGGAAACCGTTCCGCGGCGGACCGCAGCTGGATCGCGCACCTTGCCCTGGCCGGGCTTCTGCTCGTTCCCATCGCAACCTTTGCGCTCCCGACGTTCGACGTCGCCGGCCCGGAGTTCCTCGTCGGCAAGGCCGAAGTCGTATCCCCTTCTCCGGTCGTGCTGCCGGTCACCGAACCGACTCCGCAGCCGGCGACTCAACCGGTTGCAAAAGCCGATGAGCCGGACGCCGGGAGCGCGCCGGTTGACTGGCCCTTTTGGGGCTACACCGTCCCTGCGGCTCTGCTCCTCCTGCTTACCCTGATGGCGCTTGGCAGGCTGTTCATGCTGAAGGCGCGGGCGACCGTCCTTGTCGACGCGCCGTGGCTCACGGCGCTCGCCAGGGCGCAGCAGCGGATGGGGTTCAAGCACGGCACCGCCTTGCTCACCAGCAATGAGCTGCCGTCGCCTATCAGCTGGGGCGTGGTTCGCCCGGTGATCCTGTTGAATGCGGAAGCCGCCCAGTCCCATGCCGAAGCCGAAGCGATCATCACCCACGAGCTTGCGCACGTCGCCCGCCTCGACTGGGCCAAGCTGCTCCTGTCGCGCATCGCGGTGGCGCTGTTCTGGTTCAACCCGCTCGTCTGGCTGCTTGCCCGCGAAGCGCATCAGCTGCGCGAAGAGGCTGCCGACGATGCGGTCCTCGCCACCGACATCGACGAGACGGAATATGCGAGGCTCCTGGTCGGGGTCGCGCGCCACGAGTGCCGCGGGATGCTGATTGGCGCACACGGCGTCGCACCGGGCAGGAATTCGCTCTCCCGCCGAGTCCGGCGCGTGCTCGACGGCGCGGTCAAGCGTGCACCCGGCGGATGGCGCTGGGGATCCGCCGCCGCTTTCTTCGCGGCCGGAATGGCTGTCCCCGTCGCCGCGCTGAACCTGGTTCCGGCCACCGCTGCCGAGGCAACAGGATCGATTCCGGCAGCGAGCGCGCCTCATCCCGCCGCGGCCGTCTCGGCTGCACCATCGGCACCGCCTGCCAAGCCGGTAGTCCCGGAAGCGATCGCCAGCGCCAACGAACTCGTCGCCATGACAAGCGCCAACGGTAACATGATCGCAACAAAGAGCGACGGCCGGGTTGTCCTGAAAGGCCCGTCCGGCGGTGTGATCGAGGTCTACCCTGCAGACTCCAGGGGACGCCGGCGCACCGTCCTTACCGACCCGGGTGGAAGCGTCATCCAATATGCCGACGCCAGCGCAGTACCGGGGCTTGCGACAGCGATTGCCGTTTCGCCGCGCTCGTCGAGGCACGGGTCCGCAGTCGACCGGGCGATCGAGATGAAGGCCGTCGGGATCACTCCGGAATATGTCGCGGCGATGCGCTCGGCAGCACCCAGACTCCGGCTGGACCAGGACGATATCGTCCAGCTCAAGGCCGTCGGAGTCACTCCAGCCTTCATCCAGGAGCTCGCGAGGCTCGGCTACCGCAAGCTCGACGCCGACGAGATCACCGGCGCCTACGCGGTTGGCGTCCGCGAGGATTACATCCGATCGCTTGCGGCTGCCGGTTACGGCCGAATCTCGCTCGACGAGCTGACCCAGCTGAAGGCCGTCGGAGTCACGGCGAGTGACGTCGAGCGCTTCCGGCGCGCCGGCTTCGACCATATCGACGTGGACAAGCTGGTCGAGCTGAAGACGCTCGGGATCACCCCGGAGGAGCTTCGCGCAAGCGAGCGATCTGGCCCGTGACCTCGCACTGACTGACCGGCTGAACTGACCTCGAACCACTGGTTTTCGAAGCGCCCCGATGGGGCGGACGGGGGAACTTTGCCCTCGACGCAAGTGAAGAAGGAGACGTGAAATGACCAGGATGTTGGCTTTCGTCGCCGCCCTGCTGCTGACCGCGATCACGGTATCTTCCGCCTGCATCGCCAATATCTCGGCGCCGCTCCAGTTCACGATCGAGCCGTCGCGCGATGCCGGCAGCCTCCAGTTGCGGTTCAAGCGGGATCGCAACGGTCACTCGGAAAACACGTGGGATTCCTCGTTCCGAGCCACTGAACTTGCAGGGCTCGATGTCGCCGCGCTCGACGGGCCCGGGAGCCGACCGATCCGCTTCACGCTGTCTCGCGACGCCGGCCGCATCGACTGCGTCGGCAACGGCGGAAACGCGATGGCGCGCGGCACCTGCGCCATGGTCCCCAATGCCGAATTCAACCGCTTCCTGGCCGATCACGGAATCGGCGCGCCCAGCGAAGACGAGACTTTCGGGATGATCGCGCTGAACGTCCGCCGCGAGCTGGTCGATGCTCTCGCCCGTGCACATTATCCCACCCCCTCCGTCGAAAAGCTGATCGAGCTGACCGCGGTCGAAGCGACGCCGGTCTACATCGGCGGCCTTTCTGCACAGGGCTACCGGCCAAAGACGCTCGACGGGCTGGTCCAGTTCGCCGCGTTGAAGATCACTCCGGACTATATCGGAAGCTTCGTCCGCGCCGGCTATTCGAATCTGCCGGCCGACGATCTCGTCGAGCTCAAGGCGCTGAACATCACGCCCGAGTTCATCGCCGGCTTCGAGCGGATCGGCTACGGGCACCTGCCGGTCGACACGTTGGTCCAGCTCAAGGCGATGGACATCACGCCCGATTATGTGCGGGCGGTGGCGCAGGGCGGCGCCCTCCCCTCGCCCGACCACCTCGTCCAGCTCAAGGCCGTAAGCGACGACATTCGCAAGCGCTGACTCTTGCGTTACCGTATTAGAACAGTAATACTCCAAGGACAGACGGAGCAACTCATGACCCGCGTCAACAGGGCCCTCAAAGCCGCCTTCCTCGCCTCGGCGGCCTGCTCCGTCTGGATCGGCGAGGCGAAGGCCCAGTCGACCGATCCGGCGGCGGCGCCGCCACCGGAATCGAAGCCGGTCGGCAACAAACGGGTCTACGCGCCCGCGGACTTCGCCCGCTTCGCTCCAAAGACAGCCTACGACATGCTGGTCCAGGTTCCGGGCTTCAGCATCCACACCGCGGACCAGGAGCGCGGGCTCGGTCAGGCCTCCGAGAACGTCCTGATCAACGGCCAGCGAATTGCCAACAAGTCGGGGGGCGCAACCGACCAGCTGCAGCGCATCCCGGCAAGCAATGTCGACCGGATCGAGATCGTCGACGCAGCGAGCCTCGGGATCGCAGGCCTCACCGGGCAGGTCGCCAATGTCATCCTGAAGCAGGACCAGAAGTCGTCGGGCCAGTTCGTCTACAATCCCAACTGGCGCGCGCATTTCGCGAAGCCGGAATTCCTCGCCGGTTCCGTCAGCTACACAGGCAAAAGCGGCCTCGTCGACTATACGTTTTCGATCAAGAACGACCCGGGTCGCGGTGCGCTGGGCGGCCCGGTCTACATTCACGACCGCGACGGGGTACTCACCGAAAAGCGGATCGAGCGCTATCATTCCGAATACGAACAAGCGAGCATGCAGGCCAAGTTCGGCCTCGACGGGCCCGGCTCGTCCATCGGCAACCTGACGCTCGGCTACACGCCATACTGGAACCCTGCCTTCCAGCAGGACCATCGCACGATCATCGCCACCGGCGAGGAGCGTCAGCGGACGATCACCACCAGCCTCAACGGCTATTATGCCGACATCAACGGCGATTATCAGTTCGCATTGGGCCCGGGCCGGCTGAAATTGATCGGGCTCCGCCACTGGGAGCACGAACCGCTCGTCCAGGACCTGATCTTCAAGTTTCTGACTACCGGCGCCCACGACACGGGAACGCGCTTCAGCCGCGACACGCACCTGGGCGAGACCATCGGACGCGCGGAATATGGCTGGAAGAGCGGCAAGAACGACTGGCAGGTCTCGTTCGAACGAGCATTCAATTCGCTCGACCAGAAGGGCAAGCTGTTTACCTTGAACTCCGCCGGCGATTTCGAGGAGATCCCCTTCCCCGACGGCACCGGCAAGGTCACCGAGGTTCGCTACGAAGGCATCGGCACCTTAAGCCGCCCGATCACTTCCAACCTCGACCTGCAGGTGGCCGCCGGCGCCGAAGTCTCGTGGCTCGACCGGGTCGACGACGACCAGCCGGCGCGCAAATTCTTCCGCCCCAAGGGCAGCGTCACCTTCGGATGGCGGCCCACCAAGGCGTGGGACATCAGCTTGAAGCTTCGCCGCCGGGTCGGGCAGATCAGCTTCTACGACTTCCTTTCCCAGCCTAAGCTCGAGCAGGATCGCGAGAATGCCGGTAATCCGGAACTGGTGCCGCCGCAAAGCTGGGAAGTGGAGACGGAGTTCGCCCGCGACCTTGGGCGCTGGGGCAAGACCCGCCTCAACCTTCACTATTACCGCGTCCAGGACATCGTCGATTTCATCCCGATCGGGGTGAATGGCGAGGGTGTCGGCAACCTGCCGCGCGCCGACCGCATCGGTTTCGAAAGCACCAGCACCTTGCTGCTCGATCCAATCGGCTGGACCGGCGCGAAGCTTGATCTCAACTTCGGTCGCGAATGGACCGCGGTCAAAGACCCGCTGACCCACGAAAAGCGGCCCATCAGCAACATCCGGGACAAATGGTGGAGCGTCCAGGTCCGGCATGACATTCCCGGCACGCAGCTCGCGTGGAGCGCCTACGTCCAGTACAATTATTACACCCGGACATTCCTGCTGACCGAGCTCGACCGGACTCTCGACATTCCGTACATCGCGGGCTTCTACGTCGAGGACAAGAACGTCTTCGGAACGACCGTCCGCTTCAGCGTCGACAACGTTCTCGACGGGGTACTGGACGGCCGTCACAAGGAGTGGCGAACCGTATTCGAAGGCTATCGCGATCGAACGCCCGTCGCCTTCTTCGAAAAGCATAACGAGCTGGTCGGGCCGCTCTTCAACATCTCCATCCGCGGGAATTTCTGAGCGTGCGACCGCCCGCCGTTGGCAAAATCGTCTGCCGGTTGGTCGAACGGTGCTGGCCGGCTGATCGGAGCAGCAATAGCGTCTTGGTGGAATACAGGGGAAATTGATGCGTGTCTCTATCCTGCGGGCGTCGGCGGCGCTGGCAGCGCTGGCCATGGCGCAACTCGCCGCGGCACAAACGCCGCCCGCGGATGTCCCGACCCCGCCGGCGAATCCGGTTCCACCCAACCCCAGTGCGCCGCCGGCCTCCGCGAACCCGCAGAAAGCGGGAAATGGCCGCACAGTCCAATATGATGCAGCCTTCTTTGCCAAATATGCCCCGCGCACAGCGCTCGACATCGTGCAACGCATCCCCGGCTTCACGCTAGATCTCGGCCAGGGAGCCAACGGCCAGGACATTCGCGGCTTTGCAGGCCTTGCCGGCAATGTCGTCGTCAACGGCCAGCGTCCGAGCACGAAATCCGAAGGTCTGGATGCCTACCTCAGCCGAATTCCGGCGAGCCGGGTCAAGCGGGTCGACGTCGGACCCGGCGATCTTTTCGGCGCCGACTATTCGAGCAAGACCCAGGTCGCGAACCTGATCCTTGCCGAAGGCGGCAGCGGAGCGAGCGGGAATGTCACCCTGAGCGCGGAGCGGCACTACACCGGACACGTTACCCCGACTGCCAGCGCCTCGGTCACTCTCAACCGCGGTCCTTCGACCTTCAACATCGCCGCCGATACCAATCGCGGCGATTTCACCGAGACCGGCCCCGATCGCGTCACCGACGTAGCGACCGGCGACCTGATCGAGCTGCGGCAAAAGGTGAACGTTACCAGGGAGAATACCCCGACGATCTCGGCGAGCTGGTCGCTCGACAAGGGCCCGACGAACTCGGCGAACCTCAACGTTCGCTATCGATACGACCATTTCCAGCTTCATCAGTTCAACCACGTGTTCCCGACTGGTGAGCCCGAACATTTCGATACGCTGATTGAGGATTATCCGACGAAGACCTTCGAAATCGGCGGCGACGTTACCCGCCCGTTATTCGACGGCGCCATCAAGTTCGTCGGGCTCGCCAATCGTCAGCACCGCGATACGCTCGACGAATATGACACCGGCAACATCGACCATAGCCAGGTCGTCGGAGGCTTCCAGCAGCTGTCGGAATCGCAGCGCAACGAAACGCTCGGTCGTCTGACGTGGACACGGACGAAGTTGCTTGGGCTGCAATTCGAGGCTGGCGGCGAGGTCGCGTGGAACACGCTCGTCGACAATCTCGATCTCTTCACGTTCGACGAGACCGGGGACAAGACGCGCATCGATCTTCCGATCGACAATGCGAAGGTTACCGAGCTTCGCGGCGAGTTCTGGGTCAACGGCAGTCGGCCGCTGTCGCGAACCGTGCGGATGGACGTCGGTCTCAATTATGAGTTGTCCGATCTGAAGGTCAGCGGCGATACGTCGGCCGAACGGCGGCTGAAGTTCTTGAAGCCGAGCGTCACCGTCGACTGGGATGCAGGTCACGGCTGGCACACGCAGGCCATTCTCCGGCGCACTGTGGCTCAACTCGATTTCTTCGATTTCATCAGTGCCGCCGATCTTGCGGCGGGGCAGATCAACGGCGGCAATGCCAATCTCCAGCCGCAGCGCGCCTGGGAAGGTCGCTTTTCGGTCGAACATCCGTTGTTCGGCAAGGGAAAGGCACGCCTTGAGCTCGGCTACAATCTCATCAGCCTTCTCCAGGACCGCATCCTCACTCCGGAGGGGTTCGACGCACCCGGAAATATCGGGACCGGACGGCAGGTGTACGCCGACCTTACCCTCGACGCTCCGCTGGACCGTCTGTGGAAAGGCCTGCGCGTGAAGCTGCATGGCAATATCCAGCAGACCCGTGTGGAGGACCCGATTTCCGGTCAGCTACGCGATTTCAGCGGCTTCTTCCCGCGCTGGCAGTGGGACGTGGATGTTCGCCGCGATATCGGGAAATTCGCCTACGGCTTCCAGATGAACGACAGCCGCCGGACCACGCTCTTCCGCACGGATTCATTCGATACCCGTTATAATGTGGGTTTCCCCTACACCTACGCCTTTGTCGAATATCGACCCACGGCAAGCCAGTCGCTCAGGCTCTATTTCGACGACATCTCGGATACTGGCGGCGCTCGCGACCTGCTGCTGTTTGACCCAAACCGGACGGGCAAGGCGAGCGAGCTCGACCACCGCTTCCGCAACAGCCACATTCGAATCGGGTTCACCTACAAGCGAAGCTTCGGAGGCGGCGGCGGAGCTTCGCGCTAGCCTTGCGCGGAGGGTTCCCTCGATGTCCAGACCTGCTGGTAGGATTTCCCGCCGCATGGCGTCACGTCGAGCGTAGCGGTCGTTGCTGAACCCGGATTGCGGCTGACTTTCACCGTGGCCACGGTGATGGCCCCCCGGCTCGGAAGGTTCACCGTGCCGCGGTTGACCGAGCGGTTGCCCCCGCCGTCCGCCGAGACCGCGAGCTCGTAGCTTGCCGTGCACGCGGCATTGCTGTCGACGACCACCCGGACGATGCTGGTGCTTCCCTGCGTTTCCACCTCGAGCCGGACAGGCTGGGTCGCGGTCCCGCTGCCCGGGATTGCTCCGACGACAGCGGCAATGGCGAGCACGCTCATGAAATCCGTCACTCCGCTTCTCCTCGGTGCGCTCGGCCCTACTGCGGAGGCGGCAGCGTCAACACGCTGATGATTGCCTGGATCGCCGCATCGGTTTGCGGGTCCTGCTCGGGCTTCTTCTTGGCCTCGTCCGCTTGATTCTGGTTGAGCACCACGGACGCGATTGCCATCGATTCGATCGAATTGTCGGGGTCGCCCGAATTGGCGAGCCGCCGTGTCGCGCTCGACAGATTGTCTTCACCCACGACCCATCGCTGGTCCATCAGCAATTTCTGCTCGGGCGAAAGCTCGCCGGGGCTCGGCCGCGCGAACTCGGCCGACCGGGTTTCGATGACGTGCTTGCACTCTGCCCGCTTCTTGTCCTCCGCGTTGGCGGGGTCGCAGCGGTCCTTCCCCCCGACGCGCGCAACGGCTGCGGTCCGGCCTTCGTCCGGGGTGGACAGCGGGTGCGGCGGCTGGGCGTTGCGGGGCGCGGTCGAAACCTGCGAAGTCTGGTTGCCCGATTGGTCGACACTCGTGAGTTGCGATTGGCCGGGTGTGCTTTCCTCGCCGGCTGAAAGCTGCGGTGGAACCTCGCCCGGATGCTGCTCGATTTGTGCCGCCGATGCATCGGCTGCCGCCGGGCTGACGATCTGCGGCACCGCCGTCACGTCCTGCGCCTGCGCGACAGCTGCAGGCGCAGCCGCAATGGCGAGAACGAGAAGCGCAGTGCGCATCAGTGCCCGTTCGATTGCGTGATCGCCAACTGCCCGCCGGTGCTGGAGCCGCCGGTCTGGGTGACCTGCAGGTCCGACAGGTTGTTGCCGTCCTGGGTCCACGCGAGGCGATTGCCCTCGCCGATTTGCACAGCCGTCATTCCATTACTGTTCCCGTCCTGGGTCAGGAGCGCAAGGTTGTCGCCGCCTTCCTGGTACAGCGCCATATCATTATTGTTGCCGGTCTGCGTAAGGCGCGCGCCATTGTAGATCGAGCCGAGCGCGACCTGGTTGCTCCACATCCAGTTGCCGTTGCCGTCCTGCATTGCATAAACGACGTTCTGGCCCGTTCCGGACTGCTCGAGCCGGGCGAAGTTCCCCGTCCCGGACTGAGACGCGTCGGCATAGGCGGTTCCGGTCCCCGACTGGGTCAGGTCGGCGTCATTGTCGTCGCCTTCCTGGTCGACGCGAGCATAAGCGTTCGGCGCCGTCTGGACAGCATCGGCGTCGTTGGAATCGCCGATCTGGGTAATGAACACGCCGCGATCGGTCACGTCGGGCATTGTGATGTCGATGGGCGGCGGGTTCTCGACGACGACGACGCTGCCGACGTTCCCCTGATCGCCCAGGTTGCCGTTGTTCCCGTTGCAGGGATTGCCGTTGTTCTTGGCGCATGGCGCGCCCGGAGGAGTGCTGTTGGTGTCGGCATTCGCGGGCGCCACGCCCAGGAGGAGCAAGGTTCCGAACAAGATCCCGATCAGCTTGCGCACTGCGATACTCCTTCTAATCGAGGTCCGGAACCGCCACCCTTCGGCACTGGGGCGGCGGTTCCGGGCCAGCACCGGCGGCCGTTTCCAGCCGCCGGTCGTACGCATCAATGACCCTGGGTGACCGTGGCGAGATTGCCCGTGCCGCTCTGGTCGACCATCGAGTTGTTGTAGTCGCTCGACTGCGTGACATAGGCGCCGTTCGACGATCCGCCCTGAGTGATCGTCGACACGTTGAAGGCGCCGGACTGCAACACATTCGCGTAGTCCGAGCTGCCCGACTGATCGACACCAGACGTGTTGTCGTCGCCGGACTGGACTACGTCCGCGTTCACATTCGTGCCGCTCTGGTCGAGTGTCGCGAGATTGCGGTTACCCGACTGAGTGATGTGATACGCAGTCGAGAAGTTGGTCTGCGTGCCCGACTGGTCGGCATAGGAATTGTTGTCGGATCCAGTCTGGGAGACCTGCACACCGTTCGCGAGGCCGGTCTGGCTGACCTGCGAATAGTTGCCGCTGGCTGCCTGGCTGACGAACGCGATGCCCACGGATCCGCTCTGCGTAACGTCCGAGATGTTCGACGAACCGATCTGGCTTATGTAGGCGCGGCCGCTGGTGTCGCCGCCGGCAAGATAGCCATAGCCGGCATTCGCCGTTCCCGACTGAGTTATCGTCGAAGCGTTACTCGTGCCATTCTGGGTGACATTGGCAACGTTGATGTCGCTGCTCTGGGACACCGTCGAGCCATTGCCAGTGCCGTTCTGGTTGACACTGGCGTCATTGTTCGCAGCGGACTGAGTGACGGTCGAGTTGTTCGTCAGGCCGACCTGTCCAACGGTGGCGTCGTTGCTCGTGCCGCCTTGCGTCACCAGCGAACCATTGATCGTTCCGTTCTGGCCAATATTGGCGCTATTGCCAGAGCCGGCCTGCTGGACGATCGACGAGTTGCCGAAATCGGTCGTCGCACCGGTCTGGCTCACGGCCGCTGTGTTTCCCTCACCGTCCTGGTCGATGCTGCTGAAGTTTGAGACACTGGTTTGGGAAACTGTGGCGGTGTGCGCGCCGGTCCCCCGCTGTGTGATGTAGGAGGAATTGCCGAACGAGCTGTCGTCGGCAACCTTCGCAGG
>Ga0207657_10000924_pt1 | contig 31097 bp, 30 predicted proteins | sample KBSC33metaG_FD_184316 | JGI IMG/M metagenome (GOLD analysis project Ga0207657, IMG submission 184316) | Corn rhizosphere microbial communities from Kellogg Biological Station, Michigan, USA - KBS C3-3 metaG (SPAdes) (version 2) | ecosystem: Host-associated > Plants > Roots > Rhizosphere > Soil ...
TACCCGGAGAGCTTCCTCAGGCCCGTGCGCAACGATGTCGGGCGGCTGGTCACACGGCTCGAGCGTGTGGCACCGGCTGGCGATTCACGGCCGACGCTTGGAGAAGGCGCGATTCACTTGGGCGATCACGATCATTCGGGGGCCGGGCACTGATGAGCCGCTTCGCTCCCCTGCTTCCCGAAATCATGCTGGCAGTCGGCGGCCTGGTGCTGATGATGCTTGCCGCGTTCACCGGGCGCCGCGGCACCGCGCTGGTCAGCTGGCTCGCGGTTGCGTTGCTGTTGGCCGCCACGGTCGCCTTGATCGGTCCGCCGTCGCACGCCGGCCCGCTGTTCGACGGAATGGTCTCCGCCGACCTGTTCGCGAGCTTCGGCAAGGCGGTCATCTTCCCCTCGGCCGCGGTGGCGATCATCGCCGCTCACGGCTGGTTCGACCGCGACCGCGAGCACGCCTCGGAATATTCGGTGCTGATCGTGTTCGCTGCCGTGGGCATGGCCGTGATGGTCTCGTCGACCAGCCTGGTGTCGCTCTACGTCGGGCTCGAGCTCAACAGTCTCGCCGGCTATGTGCTCGCCTCCTATCACCGGCACGACGAGCGCTCGGCCGAAGCGGGCCTTAAATATTTCGTTCTCGGCGCGCTCGCGAGCGGCATCCTGCTCTACGGCATTTCGCTGCTCTACGGCTTCACCGGGACCACCAGCTTCACCGGCGTCGCCGCCGCCTTCGGCCGCGGAACACCGACTTTGGGGCTGCTGTTCGGCCTCGTCTTCGTGCTCGCCGGGATTGCCTTCAAGGCGAGCGCGGTGCCGTTCCACATGTGGACGCCCGACGTCTACGAGGGCGCGCCGACGCCGGTCACCACCTTCTTCGCCTCGGCGCCGAAAGTTGCCTCCGTTCTGCTCGGGGTGCGCCTGTGCATCGAGGGCCTCGGCCCGGCTACAGACGCCTGGCGCCAGATCGTGATCTTCGCCGCGCTTGCGTCGATCTTCCTCGGAGCGATCGCCGCGTACGGCCAGACCAACATCAAGCGGCTGCTTGCCTATTCCTCGATCAACAATGTCGGCTTTGCGCTGATCGGCCTTGCCGCCGGCGATCGCCAGGGCGTTTCATCGGTGCTGTTCTACATGACCGTCTATGTCGTGATGACGGTCGGCGCCTTCATTTGCGTGCTGTGGATGCGGGGCGAGGACGGCGAGCCGGTTGAGAGCATTCCCAGCCTGTCGGGTTTGTCGCAGCGCCAGCCGGGTTTTGCCGCCGCCCTCGCGATCTTCATGTTCAGCCTTGCCGGTGTTCCGCCGCTGTTCGGCTTCTGGCCCAAGCTGCTGGTGTTCAACGCTGCGGTCCATGCGGGCTATGTCACGCTCGCTGTGGCCGGCATTCTCGGCGCGGTGATCGGGGCCTATTATTACCTCAAGATCGTCAAGGTGATGTACATGGACGAGCCGGCGCCGGCCTATTCAAAGGTCCGGGCTCCGGTGCAGGGATTTATCGTCCTGGTCGCCGCTCTCGCTGTTTCCCCGCTCGGCTATTTGTTCATGGGCCCGCTCGGTTCGCTTAGCGATCGCGCCGCGGGAACCCTCTTCTGAGCCGCATTCGCTTCGTCGAGCGGACGGGCTCGACGAACTCGGATGTCGCCGCCGACCCGCAGGCGATCGAGGGCGATTGGCTGATCGCCCGCGTCCAGGACGCGGGAAGGGGGCGCCAGGGGCGCAGCTGGCTCCCGGCGGCCGGCAATTTTTACGGCAGCACGCTGGTCCAACTTCGGCCAAGCGATCCTCCCGCACAGACATTGTCGCTCGCCGCTGGCCTAGCCCTGATCGAAGCGCTCGACGTTCCCCCGCGCTCTCAGCCGCTGATGCTCAAATGGCCCAACGACGTGCTGTTCAATGGGAGGAAGCTCGCAGGTATTCTTCTTGAACGCAGCGGCGACCGGGTTGCGGTCGGTTTCGGCGTCAATCTCGCGAGCGCCCCGGAGGTGCCCGGCCGGCAGACCGCCTCGCTTGGCGGGCAGATCGAAGCGGCAGCGTTCGCGCCGCTGCTGGCGTCCAGCTTCGCCCGCCTGCTCGACGTCTGGCGACGGCACGATCCGGGCTTGCTTGCGCAAGCGTGGCTCGCGCGCGCGCATCCGTTGGGGAGCCGGCTCAGCGTGCACTCGGGCAGTGATGTGACGATCGAGGGTGCATTCGATGGCCTCGAACCGGATGGCGCGCTTCGCCTGCGGCGCGACGACGCGTCCGTGGAGATCATCCGTGCCGGGGACGTCGAGTTGTGAACGCCGCCCGAGCGGGCTAGGGCGCTGGCATGATCCTGGCGATCGATGTCGGCAACACCAACCTCGTCTTCGCCCTGGTCGACCGCGGCGAGATCAAGGCGCGCTGGCGCATCGCGACGGACCCTCGGCGCACCGCCGATCAATATTCGGTCTGGCTCCATCAATTGCTCGAGCTCGAGGGTTTCTCCCGGGACGATGTTGAGGGCGTGATCATCGGCACCGTCGTTCCGCGCGCGCTTCACAATCTGCAGGTTTTGTCGGAAAAATATTTTCGCAAGACACCGTTAGTTGCGGGGCAGGGCAGCGCGGCGTGGCCGCTGGAGTTCGACGTTGACGAGCCGCACAACGTCGGTGCGGATCGCGCGCTCGATGCCATTGCGGCCCACGCGAAATATCCCGGCGACCTCCTGATTATCGACTTCGGGACCGCGACGACCTTCGACGTGATCACTGGCACAGGCGCCTATGCGGGCGGCATTATCGCGCCGGGGATCAATCTTTCGCTCGATGCCCTGGTCAATGCTGCGGCCAAGCTTCCGCGCCTCGCGATTGAGGAACCGCAGAGCGACAGCGTGATCGGCCGCACGACCGAAAGTCAGATGCTGATCGGCATCTACTGGGGCTACGTGGCCATGCTCGAAGGCCTGGCGGAGCGCATCCGGCGCGAGCGGGGCCAGCCGCTCACGGTGGTGGCGACCGGCGGCCTGGCACCGCTGTTCGACAAGCGCACCCGGTTGTTCGACGCGATTGAACCCGATCTCACCATTCAGGGTTTGAGTATTTTGTACGACATGGCGACGAACGCATCTCAATGATTCCCGGAGAAGAACTGCTGTTTGTCGCGCTCGGCGGCTCGGGCGAGATTGGCATGAACGTCAATCTCTACGGCTGCCGCGGTCAATGGATCATGGTCGATCTCGGTTTGACCTTTGCCGATCCGAGCTATCCGGGCATCGAGCTGGTGCTTCCCGACCTCGAGTTCATCGAGGACCAACAGGAGCGGCTCGCGGGAATCGTCCTGACCCACGGGCACGAGGATCATATCGGCGCGCTGCCCTATCTTGCCGAGGAGCTCAAAAGCCCGCTGTTCGCGACCCCGTTCACCGCCGGGCTCATCGCGGGAAAGCTCGAGGAAGAGGGCCTGACGGGAGCGGTGAAGCTCAACACCATTGAGCGCGGGGGGAGCGTCGAGCTCGGTCCGTTCCGGGTCAGCTTCGTCGCGCTTTCGCACTCGATTCCCGAAGGCAATGGCGTCCTCATCGAAACACCGTTCGGGAACGTCTTCCACACCGGCGACTGGAAGATCGACGAGACTCCCGTGATCGGCGAAGCGCCGAGCGTCGAGACACTGAAGGCGATCGGCGACCGCGGCGTTCTCGCGCTGGTGTGCGATTCGACGAATGTGTTCCAGGAGCATCCGTCGGGTTCGGAAGAGAGCGTCCATGCCGGCCTTCTCGCCAAAGTCGCCGAGGCGAAGGGGCGGGTGCTGGTGACGACGTTCGCGTCCAACGCCGCGCGGCTCCAGACGATCGGCCGCGTCGCTCGTGAGACCGGCCGCCAGGTGTGCATCGCCGGCCGCTCGCTGGACCGGATCCTGCGGGTGTCACAGGCAACCGGCTATCTGCTCGATTTTCCCGCGCCGATTGGCTTCGACGAAGCGATGCGCCTGCCGCGCTCCGAGGTCCTGATCATCGCGACGGGGGGCCAGGGCGAGCCGCGCGCCGCGCTCGGCCGCATCGCCGCCGGCAATCACGACTTGAAGCTCAGCGCCGGCGATACGGTCATCTTCTCGTCGCGGATCATTCCCGGCAACGAGGTCGCGATCGGCCGGATCATGAACCAGCTGTCGGATCTCGCCGTGAAGATCGTCACCGAGCGGCAGGCGCACGTCCATGTTTCGGGTCACCCCGGCCGGCCCGAGCTGATCGAGATGTACAACTGGGTCCGTCCGAAGATCGTCGTTCCGGTTCACGGCGAAGGCCGCCACATGGCCGAGCAGGCGCGGCTCGCGCTCAGCCACGGCGTGCCCGATGCCGTCGTCCAGAAGAACGGCGACGTGGTTCGGCTGGCGCCGGGCGATCCGAAGAAAATCGACGAAGTGCGGGTCGGCCGGCTCGTCCTCGACGGTGATGTGATCCTTCCCGCCGACGGCGCGACGGTGAACGAGCGGCGGCGGATCGGCTATGGAGGACTGATCACGGTCGCCCTGCCGGTCGGCGACGACGGCGAACTCGCCGGAACGCCGCTGATCCGGCCGTTCGGAGTGCCGGTCGAGGAGGATCGCGACGATTTCATTGCCGACGCGACCGACGCGGCCAAGCGCGCGTACACGCCGCGAGGAGACGAAGAGAAGGTCCGCGAATCGGTCCGCCTCGCCGTTCGCCGCTGCGCGACTCTGTGGACCGGCAAGAAGCCGCTGGTCGAAGTCATGATGCTTCAAATAGCCCGCTAGGCCGCAATGTACCTGACCTCGATTGTCGCAATCTATTTCCTGTTCTTCGCCTTCAGCGCGTTCATCCTGCTGCCGTTCGGCGTCAGGACGGACGAGGAAGCGGGCCTGCCGAAGGTTCCGGGCCAGGCCGAGAGCGCACCGCACCGCTTCGATCTCAAGCGGCATCTGTTGAAGGCGGTGGTGCTCGCCGCGATCCTGTTCGCTCTCTATTATGTGAACTGGACGTTCGGCTGGATCACGCCGGACGATCTCGACATCTACGATCGGCTCTGAGGCTTCCTACCTGAGCTTGTCGATCGCTTGCGCCAGTGCGGCATAAAGCTTGCCCATGTCCGACGACATCAGGGTGACGGCGATGACGCCGCCGTCGCGCTCTGCGAGCACGCGGCGCAGCATCGATTCGAAGTCGTGAACGTAGCGATTGACCGAGTTCTGGAACTCGGCGTCGCTCTCATAATGCATCCGGATCGCCCGGCTTTCGCTTCCGCCGATCAGGCGCACCGCGCGACTGGTGAACACGCCGCGATTGCCCTTGAGATAGGCGTTCCAGGCCTTGTCGTCGATTTCGTCGGCCATGATCTTGCCAACGTCGATTGCCGCGGAGTGCATCGAGTCGATGAGCAGCGAGACGCGCTTGGCGAAGGCTTCGCTGTCCTTCTCGCGCTGTTCCTTGCTGGTCTGCTGAATGTGTGCCTCGAGCGCCGAGGCGGTCTGTCCGAGCGTGATCATTTGCTGGGTCAGGCGATCCGACGCGGTGCGGGCGGACTCGACCGCTCTTTCCGCCACGACCTCGACATCGCGTAGCCGGTCTTCGATGCTCTCGCGGATCACGCGCTCGAGCGCCTGGGCCGCTTCCTCCGAGAGCTTGCCGGCGGTTTCGGGAATGACTCCTTGGATCGCCTCACGGGCGCGGTCCGCGGCATGGGCGGCGGCGTCCTTGACCTGAACGAGTGAGGCGATGAGCGCGGGGCCGGTCTCGCCGCTGAGGCTGGCAGCCTCGCGTTCCACTTTCGCCAGCGTCGACGCGAGATCGGCAAGCTTCGACTGCGCGTCCTCGACGCCGGTATCGACGCTGGAGATCAGGCTCGCGAACCGCTCCCGTTGTTCACCGATTGCCGAAGCAGTCGCGGCAAGCTTCTCGCTGGTTTCGACCGTCGCGTCGCGCAACCAGGCGATGTCGGGACGCGCCGTCGCCGCCGCCGTGGCAAGCCGGTCGGCTCCGCCCTGCGCTTCGCCAATGGCGACGCCGACATTGTCCCGGATGTCGCTCGAAAGCCGCTCGATACTCTCGCGCAGCGCGCCAGTGCGCTCCGCGAGCGAACCGATCGCGTCGTCCTGGCTCGTCGATTGTGCCGCCAATGTATCGAGCTCCGCGCGGGCGCGGGTCAGCGACTGAAGGAAGCGGGTGGCGCGCTCGTCGCCGCTGGCGGCGAGCTCGGTGAACCGTTCGTCGATGAGCGCGAGCCCGCGCTCGATCTCGGCGATCATCCGCTGCGACGCGCGGTCCTGCTCGGCGACGCGGCCGGACAGACCCTCGATCGAGCTATTTGCCCGGTCGATATTGACGGCGAGCGATTCGGCGGCCTCGGCTCCGGCCTTGCCAAGCCCCGCGGAAGCCTGTTCAACCAAGGCTGCGACGGCGGCGGATTGAACGTCGATGCCCGCGCGGATCTGTTCGAGCGTGCTCGACGTGCGGTCGAGCAGCGAGTCGAGCGTGCCCGAATACGCTGCCTCGGCTTCGCTGACGCGGGTGGCGGCGGCTTCGCCGGCGGTCTCGATTTCGCTCAGCCTGGCTGAAAGGCGATCGCTCGCTTCGGCGACCAGCGCATCGGCGCTGCGCGTCCGTTCCGCGAGTTCACTCACCTGCCGGCCGAACTCGGCGGACTTCTCCGCCGATTCGCTTCCCACCGCGCGAATGTGCTCGGCGATGGCGCGTGCCGATTGTTCGGCGCGGGGCAAATCCTCGAGCAGCACGGCGATGTCGTTGCGCGCGGACTCGGCCGCGCGGTCGAGCGCTTCGCCATGGCGCCTCAAGATTTCGCTGCTGTTGTCGAACTCGCGCGTGATTCCGCCGAGCTTGCCGGTGGTGTCGTCGCCAAGCTGCATCAGATGAGTCGAGATCATCGTCAGGTCGGACCGGCTGTCGTGGATTCGCTGACCGAGAACTTCGAGCAGCGCTTCGAGGCTGCGCGCTTCGTTGCGCATCGCGACGACCGAGCGCGTGAATCGCTCCGCTTCCTTGCGCCGAGTGCGGCCGAACATCAGCCAGACCAGGCCGAGCAGCGCCAGCGGGCCGGCGGCGATCGCCACCCATTGCGCGACCAGCGGAGACGAAAGCGCCTGCCCCGAAACGGTGCGGCCAGCAGACCAGGCGGCGTAGGCTAGCCACAGGCCGGCGATGATCGCCAATGCGGTTGCGAGCACCTGACGTCCGCCGGTGCCGCGCTCGTCGGCACTCTGTTCGCGCCACTGTTCCTCATCGAACGTCGGCTCGACAAAATCGATGCTGCTCGCGAGCAGATTGGTGGGCTCAGCCGCGTCCGTCGAGGGAGACAGCTGTTCGGCGCGCTTGGGAGTGGGAGTCATCGCAAGGGTCAGTTTAACATCTTTGACGCTGCACGAAAGCGATTAGAAGAAGCGGCGTCACGGGGGGAGGGTTCATGGCCGTCGGCGCGCTGATCGGCGCCTATCAGGAGGACGACAGCGGCGGATTTCGCGCGCTGCTTCCGCTCGCCGGCAGAACGCTCATCGAATATCAGGTGCGGTGCGCCGCCGCAGTGGGCGCGGCACCGATCGTGGTCGTTGTCGAGCGCGTTCCGCAAGCGCTTCAGGATGCATTCGAACGCCTGCGTCTCGACGCGATCGGAGTCTTTCCGGTCAGCGACGTCAATGAGGCCGTGAGCCGGTTTGAGGCCGGATCGACGATCCTGCTGGTCGGCGACGGGGTCGCTCCGCCGGTCGATGTGGTGCTGGCGATGGCGGACGAACCCGAAGCGGCGGTCGCGATCGTTCCCGATGACGAGGAGCACGAAGGCTACGAACGGATCGACGGCCAATCGCGTTGGGCCGGCGTTGCGCTGGTCGATGCACACTTGCTCGGCTCGACGGCGGCGATGCTCGGCGATTGGGACCTGCAATCGACCCTGTTGCGCCGCACCCTTCAGGAGGGCGCGAGGCGAGTTCCCGCAAGCGCGCTCGGTGGGGAACCGCTGCTCGTCGAGACCGCCGACGATCTTGCGGATTTTCAACGCCACCTGGTGCGCTCGTCGCGACCGATGCGCGACGATGCGGCAAGCCGCTTCCTCCTTCCTGCAATCGAGGATTTCGCCACCGAGCGGCTGATGGAGACGTCGCTCAGGCCTGGATGGCTGGTGTGGGCGGCGCTTCTCCTGACCATCGGCGCCGCCATTTGCTTCACCCGTGGCTGGCTCGGAGCGGGATTGGTCTTGCTCCTGATTTCCAGCCCGCTCGACCTGGTCGGCGGCCGGATTGCGACCCTTCGCCTCAAGCCGCTGCAGACCAACATGCTCGCGCGGCGGCTGATGTGGTCGGCGGGCGGGCTGGCACTGCTGGCGATCGGCTGGTGGGAACTGCGGCACGGCACCGGATGGGGTTCGTTCGTAACTGCCGCGAGCGCGTGCGGCTTCGCCGAGGCAGCCCGGCTTGAAAAGGCGCAAATGCCCGCGGAGAACGGGTCGTGGCTGCTGTCGCGCCGCAACGCGATCTTCCTTGCCGTCCCCTTTGCGCTCGCCGGTGTCTGGACCGCTTATCTGCTAGTGATGCTTTCCTACGCGGCCGCTTCCTTCTTCATCGTCCAGCGGGTGCGGCATTCTCCAGCAAGTTGACGCGAAGTTAACCGAAATCGGATAAGCCGGATGCCGATGATGCCGGAAGAATGGCCCATTGCTGCTCCAGCAGCCGACGGGGACGCGCCCGCGCGCCTCGCGGGCCGCGGCCGTTTGGCGACCGTGCGCCGCGATTTCTTCCTCGATCCGGCCAAGCGATTGACCGAGCAGGAGCGGGCGCTGATGACCGCCATGCTCCATTGTCTCGTGAGCGATGTGGCGGATGCCATTCGCGCAGCGCTGCCGAACGGCCGTCTAGCCGCGAACGACGAGGGCAATGCGGCGCTGATCGAGACGCTGACCGCTTCGGGACTGCTCGATGAACCCGGATTGATGGCGCTGCTTTTGCGCCGCGCCGACGAAGAGCGGATTGCGGCCGCGGCGAAGGCACGCAGCGGCCGCCGTGAAGCGCGCGTCCTCCAGGGGCTGGTCAGCCATGACTATGGCGCCGTGGCCGCTGCCGCGATGGCGCTGATCCTCGCGCGCGGGCGGCGCCGCGACCGGTTCGGCCAATGCCTTGTCGATTTCGACGATCTGTCGGCCGCGAGCGCCGAGGCGCTAGTCAACGCCGTTGCCGCCGGCCTGCGCCGTGAGATGCTCGGAGGACGCGCCGCTTCGGCCGCTGATGTCGAGCTGGCACAGGCAACGGAGCGCGTTCTCGACGAGCGCGACGAGGAGCGCGGAATCGACGCGCTGACGGCGGCGCTTGTCCATTTCCTCCACGAGTCGGGCAGCCTCACCGATGATCTGGTCCTCGCCGCCGCGAACGAGGGCGAAACGGGGTTCGTCGGCGACGTCCTCGCGCTTCGCGGCGGATTGCCGACAGATTCGGTCGTCGAAGAGCTGCTCTCAAGTGAGCCCAAATCGGTCATGCTGCTCTTGCGCATCGCCCACGTCTCGCGGGAGCTGGCCGCGGGTCTTCTGGCCGGGGTGGGCGACCTGCTCGGTATTGCCGACGTGGGCGAGGCGATCGGCATGTTCGACCAAATCACCGATGCCGAAGCTGCCGCTGCACGCTCCTGGCTGGTAACCAGCCCGGCTTTCCGCGCTGCGCTCGAAAGACTAGGCCAGGGCCGTGGCTAGCGCGCCGTCCGAACCGCGTGCCGTACTCGGCCGCCTCGACCGGGCGGGACGCCTGGTCGCCGCCGATCCCGAGCTCGAGGCACTCCAGCGGGAAGCCGGCTCAAGGCTCGGTCAGCCGCTCGCGCTGCCCCAGATCGCCGCGGTCGCCCAGCTTGCGCGCAAGCTGAGGACTCCCGTTTCGCGTCCGGCGCTCGCCGCGTCGGCGGAGCACGACATCGAGATGTGGGTGCAGGCGACCCCCGAGGGCGAGGATATCCTGCTCTCGCTCGAAGGATGGACGAACCGTCCTCCTGCCGGGCCGCGTCTTGCCGCAATCCTTGGCGGCGGCAGCGAAGCCGAGGCCGGCGGCACGCGCAACGAATGGGCCGCCGACGAGGAACTTCGCATCATCTCCCTGTCGCCGGATCTTGCCGAGTTGCTCGGGGTCAGTCCCGACGCCGTCGCTGGGCAACCGTTGACGCGCGTGGTCCGGCTTGAAGAGGATGAATTTGGCGAAATGCCCTTGATCAGCGCGCTCGCCGCGCGGCGTGGCTTTTCCGGTCAGCCGGCACGCAGCCGCAGCAACGAAGGCCGCACCGTCGTACTTAGCGGCGAGGTGGTGACCGGCGCCGACGGAAGCTTCGCCGGCTTCCGCGGCTCGGTCGAAGCGCAGGGTGGAGCGCCGCAGGTCGCCACCAGCCCTGCCGCGGCATTCGACCTTGCCCTCGACGAGGCCCTCCGCTCGCCAATCGACCGCATCATCGAGAGCGCCGAGCGGATCGTCGAACGCGCCGACGGCCCGCTGCGCAGCGATTATGCGAGCTATGGCAGCGATATCGCTGCTGCAGCACGCCATCTGCTTTCGGTGCTCGGCGCCATGAACGAAGAAGCCGCCCTCTCACCCAGCGTCGTCGATCTGGCGGAACTCGCCGGCGAGGCAGTGGTGATGCTCGATTCCACCGCCGAGGAACGGCAGGTGATCATCGATCTCGAGCGCCGGGACGCGCTGCCTGCGAAGGGCGAGGAGCGCGCAGTCATCCAGATTCTCGTCAACCTGATCGGGAACGCGATTCGTTATTCACCCGCCGGAGCGACGATCCGGGTCGAATTCTCGCGCGACCAAAGAACCGCCTCCGTCTCGGTAGCCGACCAGGGACCCGGCATTGCAGCCGCCGACCAGCAGCGCATTTTCGAACGGTTCGAGCGCGCGCACCCGAAGGAGGAGGGAACCGGCCTAGGTCTCACAATCTCGCGGCGGCTGGCCCGATCAATGGGCGGTGACGTCACCCTCGATAGCGCGCCGGGCGAAGGCGCCCGTTTCACGCTGCGGCTGCCGACCGCCTAGCGTTTGTCGAGCGGAACGTAGTCCCGATAGGTGGCGCCGGTGTAGAGCTGGCGCGGGCGACCGATCTTCTGCTCGGGATCGGCGATCATCTCGTTCCACTGGGCGACCCAGCCGACGGTGCGGGCGAGCGCGAACAGCGCCGTAAACATGTCCGTCGGGAACCCGATCGCGTTGAGGATCACGCCCGAATAGAAATCGACGTTCGGATAGAGCTTCTTCTCGATGAAATATTCGTCGTGCAGCGCGATCTGCTCGAGCTCCTTGGCGACATCGAGGACGGGATCGGATTTGCCGAGCTCCTTCAACACCTCGTCCGCCGTCGCCTTCATGACTTTCGCGCGCGGGTCGAAATTCTTGTAGACGCGATGACCGAAGCCCATCAGTCGGAACGGGTCGTTCTTGTCCTTGGCGCGGGCGATATATTCCGGGATGCGCTCGGGCCGCCCAATCTCGCGCAGCATGTTGAGCGCGGCTTCGTTGGCGCCGCCGTGCGCCGGGCCCCACAGGCACGCGATGCCCGCAGCCATGCACGCGAACGGGTTGGCGCCCGAGGAACCCGCCAGGCGCACCGTCGACGTCGACGCATTCTGCTCATGGTCGGCATGGAGGATGAAAATCCGGCGCATCGCGCGCTCGATCACCGGGTTCACCTCATAAGGTTCGGCCGGCACCCCGAACGTCATTCGCAGGAAGTTGCCGGTGTAGCTGAGGCTGTTCTGCGGATACACGAACGGTTGGCCGAGCGTATATTTGTAGGCCATCGCGACCAACGTCGGCATCTTGGCGATCAGCCGGTGTGAGGCGATCATCCGCTGCTCCGGATCGGTGATGTCGGTGCTGTCGTGATAGAAAGCCGAGAGCGCGCCGACGACCCCGCACAGGACCGCCATCGGGTGCGCGTCGCGCCGGAAGCCGCGATAAAAAACGGCGAGCTGCTCGTGCACCATGGTGTGCCGGCTGATCGTATAAGTGAAGTTCTCGAGCTCGTCGCGCGAGGGAAGCTCGCCGCGGAGCAGGAGATAGGCGACCTCCATGAAGCTCGAATTCTCGGCGAGCTGGTCGATCGGGTAGCCGCGATGGAGGAGGATGCCTTTCTCGCCGTCAATGTAAGTGATGGCGCTTTCGCAGCTCGCGGTCGACGTGAAGCCGGGGTCGTAGGTGAACATGCCCGACTGGCCATAGAGCTTTCGGATGTCGACGACTTCCGGACCGCACGTGCCGTCGAGGACCGGATAGGTATAATCACCGGTCGGCGTGTTGAGCGATGCGGTCTTGTCGGTCATTCGTTCGGCTCCATCTGGTCGGCGATGCGGGCGAGGCTTTCGTCCCGGCCCAACAACGCCAGCACATCAAATATCCCGGGAGATGTCGTGCGCCCCGTGAGGGCGGCGCGAAGCGGCTGGGCAAGCTTGCCGAGCTTCACGCCACTGCCCTCCGCGACCTCGCGGATGGCTGCCTCTAACGAGCCATGGTCCCATTCGGCAAGGGCGCTGAGCTTCTCGTGCGCCGAGCGCAACATGCCGCGGGTCTCGCCAGTGAGCAGCGCCGCGGCCGCTTCATCGACATCGAGCGGCCGCCGCGTGAACAGGAATCGCGCGCCGTCCGCGAGCTGATTGAGGGTATGCGCGCGCGCCTTGAGCTCGGGCATCGCCTTCACCAGCAGAAGCTTGTCGCTATCCGACAGGTCCAGCCGCGCCGCGACGAGTTCCGTGAGCCGTTCATCGTTGGCTTCGCGGATGTAATGGCCGTTCAGATTCTCGAGCTTCTTGAAATCGAACCGCGACGGCGACTTGCCGACATGTGGCAGGTCGAACCAGGCGATCGCCTGGTCGCGGCTGATGATCTCGTCGTCGCCATGGCCCCAGCCAAGCCGAAGCAGGTAGTTGTTCACTGCTTCCGGAAGCAGGCCGAGTTCGTCGCGATAGGCATCGACGCCCATTGCGCCATGGCGCTTGCTGAGCTTGGCCCCGTCGGCACCATGGATCAGCGGCACATGGGCGTAGGTCGGCTCCGGCCAGCCCATCGCGCGGATGATCGCGAGTTGCCGGAAGGCATTGTTCAGATGGTCGTCGCCGCGGATCACGTGGGTGACCCCCATGTCGTGATCATCGACCACGACCGCAAGCATGTAGGTCGGGGTACCGTCGGATCTCAGCAGAATGAAATCGTCGATCTCACTGTTCTGAACGGTGACCCGGCCTTGTACCTGGTCGTCGATGACGGTCTCGCCGTCGCGCGGGGCTTTCAAACGGATGACGAACGGCGTGTCGCCTTGTGGCTCATCGACGTCCCGCCACGGGCTCTTGATCCGGAACGGCTTACGCTCGGCCTTCGCCTTCTCGCGCTGCTCCGCGAGTTCCTCCTGCGTCATGTAGCAGCGGTATGCGGCGCCCTGCGCGAGCATACGGCGGGCAATGTCTGCGTGCCGCGCCCAAAATTGCGACTGATAATATTCGTGCCCGTCCCAATCGAGGCCGAGCCAGCGCATGCCGTCGATGATCGCGTCGATTGCCTCAGTCGTCGAGCGGGCGCGGTCGGTATCTTCGATCCGCAGCAGGAACTTGCCGCCGTTATGGCGGGCGTAGAGCCAATTGAACAACGCCGTGCGCGCGCCGCCGATGTGGAGATAGCCAGTCGGGGACGGGGCGAACCGGGTGACGACGGGCCTTGGCGCGGGACTTTCGCTGGTCAAATTTTTCTCGCTTGCGCTGGAGCGCGCATTCCTCTTCTGTTCATGCTGCAATGCAATGGACGAGCGCCCCTAACATAGGGGAAGCGCCTCTTCCACAGCGTGCTCGGGGCTATTGGAAGACGCGGTTTTCCGCGGCTGCGGAGGGGCTGGAGAAGTTCCTCGAGGCCGAACGCGGGCAATTGCCGCCGTGGTTCGTGGTCGGGTTCGCCTGCGGGATCGCGGCCTGGTTCGCCCTGGACTCGCCGATTCAGTGGAGAGCGTTCCTCTGCCTTGCCGGGGCGATTGGCGTTGCCGGCGTGTCATTCGGGGGCGGCAGGGCCGGGCGCGCGCTATGCTTCTTGGCACTCGCGGCAATCCTCGGGTGCGCGCTGGTTTGGGTGCGTTCCATCATTGTCGCCGAGCCACGACTTGAGCGCCCTGTCGTGACCGCAGTGACTGGCAGGGTCGCAAAGGCCGAACATTTGGCCGCGCGGGGGACGGTGCGGCTGCTCGTCAACACGGATAGAGCCGGAGTGCCGCCGCACGTTCGCGTCTCGCTTGACCAGGAGGATTTGCCCGACGGTGTTGCGCCCGGTGCGCGCATTCGAGTGCGTGCGCGGCTCGCCCCGCCGCCGCCGATGGCGCTTCCGGGCACATATGACTTTGCGCTCGACGCCTGGTTTCGGGGCATCGGCGCGGTCGGCAAGACCCTCGGCGACGTCACCGTGGTCGAACCAGCGCGGCCAAGTGGATTGAACGGGGTGCGGGACAGACTGCGGGCACACATCGCTTCCCGCCTCCCCGAGGGCCCGTCGGGTATCGCAATCGCCTTGGCGACGGGGGATCAGAACGCGGTCGACGAAGCGGACGCCGAGGCAATGCGGCGTAGCGGCCTCACGCACCTGCTCTCCGTCAGCGGACTCCACATCGCTGCCGTGGTCGGATTCGCCATGCTTCTAACCCTTAAGGTGCTGGCGCTGAGCGAGCGTCTGGCGCTGCGTTTCAACCTGGTGCTAGTCGCGGCCGCAGTCGGGGCGGGCGCCGGGATCGGCTACACCGTTCTGACCGGGATGCAGGTGCCGACGGTCAGGAGCTGCGTCGCGGCGCTGCTGGTGCTCGCCGGTATCGCGCTCGGCCGCGACGCGATCAGCATCCGGCTGATTGCTACCGGTGCACTGATCGTCCTCATTTTTCGTCCGGAGGCGCTTGCCGGGCCGAGCTTCCAGATGAGCTTCGGGGCCGTGACCGCAATCGTTGCGCTTCACTCGACCACATGGGGACGCAAGCTATTCCAGCGCCGCGACGAAGGCCTGATCGCGAGAGGCCTGCGCGCGCTTGCGGGCATCGTCGCGACCGGGCTCGCGGTCGAGCTGGCGCTGATGCCGATGGCGCTGTTCCATTTTCATCGCTCGGGACTCTATGGGGTTGCCGCGAATATCGTCGCCATTCCGCTGACCACGTTCGTCATCATGCCGCTCGAAGCAGCGGCGCTGCTGCTGGATGCGATCGGCATTGGCAAGCCGCTATGGTTGCTGTGCGGCGCCTCCATCGACTTCCTCCTCCGGCTCGCCCACGCAGTCTCTTCGGCGAAGGGCGCTGTGGCGCTGCTCCCGTCGATGCCGACGTGGGCGTTCGGCGCCATGATTGCCGGGTTCCTGTGGCTGTGCCTGTGGACGACGCGCGTGCGCCTGCTCGGATTCGCGCCTGTGATCGCCGGGGCGGTTGGCGCCGCGCTCGCGCCCGCGCCCGATCTGCTGGTGACCGGCGACGGCCGCCACCTCGCCGTCATCGAGGACGGACAGCCGCGAATTCTGCGTGATCGCGCCGGTGATTACGTTCGAAGCCTTCTCGCCGAAGCGTCCGCTTATGACGGCGATCCGGACCTGCTCGACGGACAGCCGACCAGCGACTGCTCGCGCGACGCATGTGTTGCGCTGCTGCGCAAACGGCCAGCGCAATGGCGGCTGCTTGCGACCCGGTCGAGCACGCGGATCGACTGGCGTGCGATTACTGATGCCTGCGCCGGGGCCGACATTGTCGTATCCGACCGGCGTCTGCCGCGGGGATGCACGCCGCGCTGGCTCAAGCTCGATGCCGCTGCGCTCGCGCGGACCGGCGGCGTCGCAATTTACCTTCGAGACAAGCCGCGCGTCGAAACCGTCGCCGATCGCGTCGGCGCCCATCCGTGGGCCAGCTTCGCGCCTTAGGTTTCGCTCCAGACGGCAAGCTCGCTGCCCGATGGATCGACGAAGTGAAAACGGCGGCCCCCCGGGAAGCTGAAAATGGGCTTGGCGATCACGCCGCCGGCCTTTGTGACGGCATCGAATGCCGCTTCCAAGTCGTCGACGCGGATCACCGGTAGCGGTGCCGAGAGCGCATCGGCCGGATCGCCCTGCAAGCCCACATCGGTCGTGCCGTTGGTGGTCGCGGCGTAGGTCGGTCCATAATCGGTGAACGCCCAACCAAATGCCCTGGCGTAAAAAGCGCGGGTCAGTTCGTGCGCGGTGGCGCTCGGCAACTCGACATAATCGATCCGCGCCATATCAGTAGCGCCGGATCAAGCCGGCGAGGCGGCCCTGGATCTGCACCCGGCGCGGGTCGTACCGCTGGGGCTCATAATTGCGGTTGGCCGGATCGAGGCGGATCATGCTGCCCTCGCGCCGGAAGGTCTTGAGCGTCGCTTCCTCATTATCGATCAGGGCAACGACTATTTCGCCATCGTGAGCCGTATCCACCTTGCGGATCAGGGCGAAGTCGCCGTCGAGAATGCCTTCGTCGACCATCGAATCGCCCGCAACCTCGAGCGCGTAATGATCTCCCGGACCGAGCAGCGCCGAGGGAACGGCGAAGCTCTCCGTGCCCTGGAGCGCCTCGATCGGCGTGCCGGCGGCGATTCTGCCGTGCAGCGGGATTTCCAGCGTATCATTGGCCGGCGCCGGGGCGACCGGGCGGATGGGTGCGACGCTCGCCGACGGCTTGGCTTCGGGGACCTTCACCACCTCGAGCGCGCGCGCGCGGTTCGGAAGCCGCCGGATGAAGCCGCGCTCCTCGAGCGCCGAGATGAGGCGGTGCACGCCCGACTTGGACTTGAGCTCCAGTGCCTCGCGCATCTCGTCGAAGCTCGGGCTGATGCCGCTCTCCTTCAGGCGATTGTCGATGAAGAGCAGCAATTCACGCTGCTTGGCGGTGAGCATCGGCCATCACTCCCCCATAGAACGAACGGGGAACGTGTAGGCAACAAAGCGACCGAGGTCAAGCGCTCCGAATCAGCTACCGCCGCCGGTCAGCAGGCGGCTGCGGAACGCCTCGATCGCGCTCTCCTTGCGCTTGGCCTTCATCGTCCGCCGGATGTCCGCGAGGAACTGCTGCGCATAATCCTGCGCGGTTGACTGGCTCAGCTCGCTTTCGACCTGGCCGATCAGCCCCGGTTGGAGGAGGGCGTTGCCGGGGATGACCTTGGTGACCTTGACCACGAAGAACCCGCCCGCGGGGTTCGGCGCCATGCGGCTTTTCCCGGCGGCGGTCGAGAACATCATCCGCAGCGCGGCCCCGGCAGCCTGAGCGTTCGACAGGTCGATGCGGCGAATCGAGATCGGGCGCGGCGCGGGGAGGGCCACGCCGGCGCTCTTGATCGCATCGGCAAGCGATGTCGTCCCGCTTGCCTTGGAAGCGATCTGCGTCGCGGCGGCGCGCGCGCGTTCGGTCGCCTGGTCATCGATCCAGTCGCTCGCAACTCGGTCGCGAATGCTGGCGAGCGGCGCCGGCGCGGCGGGCGTCACTTGGCCCGGCGAGACCACGGCATAGCCGGCATCGCCCGTGAGTGCGACGATCTCGGGCTGGTCGTTGGGCGCGATCTCGAAGCCGGTCTTGAGCACGGGCGCGAGCTCGGGCGGAAGCTTGTACGAGGGGTCCGCCCGCGACGTGCCGTTGGCCGTGATCGGCGGCGTCGTGGTCACCGGCAGCTTGGCCGCGGCGACCGCCTCGCTGAAGTTGCTTCCCCCGTCGAACGCCGATTGGACCTTGTCGACGAGATCCTCGATCGCGCCCTTGCGCTTGTCGGCATTCAGCTTGTCGGCGATTTCGGCGCGTGCCTGATCGACGGTCTTGCCGCCGATCGCTTTCACCGAATCGATCTTCGCGACGACCCAGCCGAAATCGGATTGAACGGGACCAACGACCGAGCCGGCCGGGGCGGAAAAGACCGCAGCCGCGGTCTTGTCGCCGGCGACGTCCGCATACGCCTGCCGGCTCTGGTCCTTGAGCGTCGTTACCGCGGCATTGTTGCCCGCGGGCGCGGCGGCCGCGGCGAGGGTGGCTCCCCCCTTCGCCCGCGCGGCGATCGCGTTTGCCGTGGCCTGGTCGGGCACCACCACCTGGGTCAGCGAGCGCTGCTCGCTCGGCGCGTAGCTGGCTTTGTTGGAATTGTAATAAGCCGTGATCTCCTGGTCGGAGGCGGCGACGTTGGCGACCTGCTCGGGGCTGATCCGCGCAATCCTGAGCGTCCGCTGCTCAGGAATCATGTACCGGGCGCGGTTGGCGGAGTAGAATTGCTGCAGCTGCGCGTCGGTCGGCTGGAGGCCCGCCTTGAACGGCTCCAGGGGAACGATCGCCGCTTCGCCTTGACGCGCCTCGAGCAGCATCGACGCATATGGCGTCGCGATGCCCGCTGGGATGCGCGCGTTTGTCGCCACAGGCGTCAGGATCAGCCGTTGCAGGAGGCCGCCGGCGAGAACGGTTCGCACCTCGGCATCGGTCATCCGCTGCTGGGAAAGGAACTGCTGATAGGCTTGCTCGCTGAATTGACCGTTGAGGCCCTTGGTCGCGGGAATCTGCGCGATCTCGGCGTCGATCAGACGCTTCGACAGCGGGAATCCGTATTTGTCGGCGAACGCCATCAGCGTGCGTTGATCGAGCAGCGCCTCGACGATCGGGTTGAGGTCGCCGATGATGCTCGCATAATCCGCCTCCGCGCGCTGCTGGCGCGCTTCCTGGAGCCGGCGCTGCATCGCCTCGCTCGCCTCGCGCTCGGTCACCTGCTGGTCGCCGACGGTCGCCAGCGCGCCGCTGCTCGCGCCCAGGCCGAGATTGCCGGTGCCGAAATTGGAGAGGTCGGCGAGCGCGAAGCCCGCCATGATCGCAGCGCCGACGGCGCCGACGACCCACGTGCCGATCTTGGATTTGGAGAGGCTACGGAAGAAGGAGAGCATCGGGTTCCCGGTGCGAGTGAAAGACGAGCGCCGCTTTAGGGGGCCATCTGGCGCGCATCAAGCCGCGCGGCTAGGGCGCTCGAAAAGGGGAACGTGGAATGGGATTGAAGAAGCTCGTCGCCGGAAATTGGAAGATGCACGGACTGACGTCCGACCTCGAGGAGGTCCGGGCCATCGCCGCGGCTACGCGCGATTATCCGCAGGTCGACGTCGCGCTGTGCGTACCCGCCATCCTCGTCGAGCGCGCTGCGCGCGCGGTTCCCGGCTTCGCCATCGGTGGGCAAGACGTTCATCACGCGGAGAGAGGGGCGCACACCGGCTGCACCTCGGCCTTGATGCTGCTCGACGCCGGTGCGGTGCTGACGATTGTCGGGCATTCCGAGCGGCGCGACGCGCAGCGCGAGAGCGACGCGGAGGTCCGCGCCAAGGCCGAGGCCGGACTGTCCGTCGGCCTTAACGTGATCCTGTGTGTCGGCGAGAGCTTCGAGATGCGCGAACACGGGAACGCAGTCGCGACGGTCTTGTCGCAACTCGACGGATCGCTGCCGCCGAGCCTTGGCGGCGAAGGCGAGCTTGCCATCGCTTATGAGCCAATCTGGGCAATCGGCACCGGCAAGATACCGACGATCGGCGAAATCGGCGAAATGCACGCGGCGATTCGCGGCAAGCTGGTCGAAGCCTACGGAGACGAGGGTGCGGGCGTCCGCATCCTCTATGGCGGTTCGGTAAAGGGTTCCAATGCCGGCGAAATTTTTGCCATAAGGGATGTCGATGGCGCGCTGGTCGGCGGAGCGAGCCTCAGGGCGGCCGACTTCATTCCCATCGTCGCTGCGGCGGCAGCTAAATGACCATTCATTCTGGACTCAGAATTCGTCGGTCATATCAAAGACTTAGTTGAGGAAGGCACTTATGAGACTGATTCTTGGAAGCTTTGCGGCCCTTGGTCTGGCGCTCGCCGCGCCCGCGTTCGCGCAGTCGGTCGGCATGCAGGTGGTGGACACCGCCGGCGCGTCGGTCGGCACGGTGACCGCGATCAAGGGCGACAACATCCAGATCAAGACCGACAAGCACGAAGCGCTGCTGCCCAAGGCGAGCTTCACGGCGCATGAAGGCAAACTGCTGTTCGGCATGACGCAGGCGCAGCTCGACGCCAAGATCGAGGCCAGCGCGGCCGCTTCGCAGGCGGCGATTACCGCTGGCGCGACGGTCAACGGCACCGCCGGGACGGCTGTCGGCAAAATCGAAACCGTCGCCAACGGACAGGTCACCATCGACCTCACGTCGGGCAAGCGCATCGAAGTTCCGGCGACGGCGCTTCGCGGCAATGCGGACGGCACCGTCACCATCGGCTACACTGCCGAGCAGCTCGAAGCGCTGGTCAGCGGCGCCAGTGGCGGCGCGAACGGGCAGTAAGCGCGGTTGAATCGATGCGCGGCGCCGACTAAGTCGCGCCGCGCATTCTTTTTTCGAAAGCCCGACATGTTCGCATTCCTCCTGATCGTCCAAACGCTCATTGCCGTCGCACTTATCAGCGTCATCCTGATGCAGCGTTCGGAAGGCGGCGGCCTCGGCGTCGGCGGTAGCTCGTCGGGTTTCATGACCGCGCGCGGCGCGGCCGATTTCCTTACCCGTTCGACGGCCATGCTCGGCGGCGCCTTCATCGTGCTCTCGATCGTCATGGCGGCGATTGCCGGCGCGACGCGGCAGCCGGTGAAAATCGACACCTCGCTCGCCGGCAAGACGGGCGCGCCTATGGAGCAGACCCAGCCGGTCCAGCCGGCTCCGGCGCCCGCGGCCAATCCGAACCAGAATCAGCAGACGCCGGCGGTTCCGCTCGCCCAATAAGCGGCGCGAATTGAATTTTTTTCGCCGGGCGGGTTGCGTACCTCGGCTGAACATCCCTAAGCCCCAAATCCCATGGCGCGGTTCATATTTGTCACCGGCGGCGTGGTCTCTTCGCTTGGGAAAGGGCTCCTTTCAGCGTCCCTCGGGGCGCTTCTCCAGGCGCGTGGCTACAAGGTCCGCATCCGGAAATTCGATCCCTATCTCAACGTCGATCCGGGGACGATGTCGCCGTATCAGCACGGCGAAGTCTATGTGACCGACGATGGCGCCGAGACCGACCTCGACCTCGGACATTACGAGCGGTTCACGGGCGTGTCCTCGCGCCAGTCGGACAACGTCACGACCGGGCGCATCTATCGCGACATCATCGCCAAGGAGCGCCGCGGCGATTATCTCGGGGCAACCGTTCAGGTGATCCCGCACGTCACCAATGCGATCAAGGAATTCGCGCTTGCCGATACCGGCAATTGCGATTTCGTCATCTGCGAGATCGGCGGCACCGTCGGCGACATCGAAAGCCTGCCGTTCATCGAAGCCATCCGCCAGCTCAGGAACGACCTCGGCCGCGACCAGACGGTCAGCGTGCACACGACGCTGGTGCCGTGGATCGCGGCGGCCGGAGAGCTCAAGACCAAGCCGACGCAGCAGTCGGTTCGCGAGCTGTCGAGCCTCGGCGTCCAGCCCGAGGTCCTGCTGTGCCGCAGCGATCGTCCGCTGCCCGATGCGGAACGCGAGAAGATCGCCTTGTTCTGCAATGTCCGCAAGGAAGCGGTGATCCCGGCGCTCGACGCGCGCAACATCTACGACGTGCCGCTGCAATATCATGAAGCCGGTCTCGACGGGGAAGTGCTGCGCGCCTTCCGCATCGACGACGCGCCCGAGCCCGATCTCGTTCGGTGGCGCGAGATCATGGACCGGATCGACCATTATGACAGCGAGGTGACGATCGGAGTCGTCGGCAAATATGTCGGCCTTCCTGACGCCTATAAGAGCCTTCGCGAGGCGCTGGTCCACGGCGGAATCGCCAATCGGGCGAAGGTCAATATCGAGTGGATCGACGCCGAGATTTTCGAGCATCCGGAAGCGGACATCATGACCGAGCTCGAGCCTCTGCACGGCATCCTGGTGCCGGGCGGGTTCGGAGAGCGGGGAAGCGAGGGCAAAATCGCCTCGGTCAAGTTCGCGCGCGAGCGTGAAATCCCTTTCTTCGGAATCTGCCTCGGCATGCAGATGGCGTGCATCGAGGCGGCGCGGAACCTCGCAGGCATCAAGGAAGCTTCGACGACCGAGTTCGGCGAAACTTCCGAACCGGTAGTCGGCATGATCACCGAGTGGATGAGCGAGGAAGGCCTGCAGAAGCGCGCGGAGGGCGGCGATCTCGGCGGAACGATGCGGCTCGGCGCCTATCCCGCCAAGCTCGACGGCAATAGCGTCGTCCACTCGCTCTACGATGCCGATTTGATCAGCGAGCGTCATCGCCATCGCTATGAGGTCAACATCCATTATCGCGATGCGCTCGAGAGCAACGGGCTGATTTTCTCGGGCATGTCGCCGGACGACCAGCTGCCCGAGATCGTCGAACGGCCGGACCATCCCTGGTTCATCGGCGTGCAGTTCCATCCCGAGCTTAAGAGCCGTCCGTTCGAGCCACATCCGCTGTTCGCCGGATTCATTGAAGCCGCGGTCAAGCAATCGCGTCTCATGTGACCTGCCCGGGGCAGGTCACGCGCACGCGATCGGCTCGTCTGACCTCCCCTCATTTGAGTGAAGGGCTGCGGCACGGAACAGGCGCGCTTCTAAGCTGTTACGCCTGCGTTCCTTAAGAACCAGGAGACTCTGGCATGCTTCTCACCATCGCGATCATCTTGCTGATCTTGTGGGCGCTGGGCTTTTTCGCCTTCCACGTCGCGGGCGGCCTGATCCACATCCTGCTCGTCATCGGCATCATCGTTCTCATCTGGAACTTCGTGGCCGGCCGCAGGGCGGTTTAATCCCGGCTAACGGGAGCGTTGCGGGCGGCCGGGACCCGCCCTAGATGCCTGGCATGACCAACAACCTTTCGACGCGGGTGGCCGTGCTGGGTTCGGGGCCCGCGGGCCTCACAGCCGCCATTTACGCAGCCCGCGCCGGGCTCAGCCCGATCGTGATCCAGGGCATCCAGCCGGGCGGCCAGCTGACGACGACCACCGACGTTGAGAATTATCCCGGTTTCCGCGAAGTCATCCAGGGCCCGTGGCTGATGGAAGAGATGCAGGCGCAGGCCGAGCATGTCGGCACTAAGATCGTCTGGGACCACATCAGCGCGGTCGACCTCTCGCGCCGGCCCTTCCGACTGACCGGTGACAGCGGCACCCAATATATCGCCGACGCTTTGGTCATCGCTACCGGCGCGCAGGCAAAATGGCTCGGACTGCCGTCGGAAGAGCATATGAAGGGCAGGGGCGCCTCGGCCTGCGCGACCTGCGATGGGTTCTTCTATCGCGGCAAGAAGGTCGCGGTGATCGGCGGCGGCAACACCGCGGTCGAGGAGGCGCTGTACCTCACCAACCATAGCCACGACGTAACCCTGATCCATCGCCGCGATTCGCTGCGCGCCGAGAAAATCCTGCAGGACCGGCTGTTCGCGAACCCGAATGTGAACGTCATCTGGGACAGCGAGGTGCTCGAGTTCGTCGGCGACGGCGAGCCCGAGGCGCTGGTCGGGCTCGACATTCGCAACAAGCGTACGGGCGAAATCAGCCGGGTCGAGGCCGAGGGCGCGTTCGTCGCGATCGGCCATCAGCCCGCCACAGAGCTGTTCAAAGGGCAGCTCAGGCTCGACGAGGACGGCTATATCCTGGTCGAGCCCGGCACCACCAAGACCAGCATCGAGGGCGTGTTCGCGTGCGGCGACGTGATGGACAAGATTTACCGCCAGGCGGTGACTGCGGCCGGGACCGGCTGCATGGCCGCGCTCGACGCGGAAAAGTATTTGGCGGCCCAGGAATATGAGGCGATCGCCGCCGAATAGGGGTCAGCAAGCGAGAGGGGCACTCGCGAATGAAACCGACGGGACCAATTCCACCTTATTTCGCCGCTGGCGAAGATGGCCAGCTACTCATCGGCGGCATTGCCGCCGAGGACCTTGTGGCCGAGGCTGGGGGGACCCCGCTGTTTGTCTACGACAATAATATCGTCGGTGCGCAGGTTGCGCGCTTCAAAGGCGCGATGGCCGACGGAATCGCGCTGCATTATTCCGTTACGGCAAACCCATACGAGCCGTTGCTGGAATTCCTTGGAAGATATGTCGACGGCTTTCGAATCGTCTCGCTCGGCGAACTGAAACGGCTTCAGACGGCCCAGCTCGCCGGTATCCCGATGAATTTCGCAGGACCGGGAAAACTCGACGCGGAGCTCGAAGCAGCGGTCAAGGCGGGCGCCACCATCAGCATCGAAAGCGAAGCCGAGGCGGCACGCACCATCCGCGCGGGCGCAAGGGTCGGCGTGCAGCCGAAGATCTCCGTCCGGGTGACTCCGCCTTTCGCGATTGAGCAGGGCGGCGTCTCCATCGGCTCGCGCCCGAGTCCCTTCGGGGTCGACGCCGATCGAGTTCCCGGGCTCGTCGCGGGGCTCAACGAGGCGGGAGTTGCCTGGCGCGGGCTGCACATGTTCGCCGGCGCGCAATGCCTCGATGCCGAGGCGTTGGCCGAGGTCCACCGGGTGACCGTCGCGCACGCCGGCGACATCGCCGAGGCGATCGGCGCCCCCATTCCCGAGCTTAATCTCGGCAGCGGCTTCGATGTCGCCTGTCGCCCTGGCGACGAGCCGCTCGACATCGACAAGGTCGCGATATCGTTGAACCAGACCTTGTGCAGCGCGCCGCGGCTGCTTGCTACCACGCGCTTCACGATCGAGCTCGGCCGCTGGCTGGTCGGCGAATCGGGCGTCTATCTGACCCGAGTCGTCGACCGCACCGAAAGCTGCGGTCAGACCTTTCTGACGACCGATGGCGGCGGCCATCACCTGATCGGCGCCACCGGCAGCCTTGGCGAGCGGGCCGCGGCCAATTTCCCGATCGCGGTCGCGGGCCGGTTCGGCGCGCCGCCGACCGAGGAAGTGACTGTCACCGGCTGCCTGTGTACCCCGTTCGACGTGCTCGGCGACGACGTTTCCCTGCCGCGCGCCGAGGAAGGCGACCTGATCGCGGTCTTTTGCGCCGGCGCCTACGGCTTCAGCGCCAGCCCGCAGGCGTGGGAAAGCCGTCCGCTCGCCCGCGAAATGCTGGTCTAGGGGTAAATCGCCTCGACGAAATAGAGCCCATGCGGCGGCGCGTTGAAGCCGAGCGCGGCGCGATCGCGGGCCTCGAGCGCCTTGCGCATATCGTCGGGCTGCCACTGGCTGCGGCCGACCATCGCCAGGCAACCCACCATCGAGCGGACCTGGTGGTGGAGAAAGCTCCGCGCCGCCGCCGTGATGTGGATTTCTTCGCCGACGCGGCTGACTTCGAACCGGTCCAGCGTCTTCAGCGGGCTGTCCGACTGGCATTGAGCCGAGCGGAAGGTCGTGAAGTCATGACGTCCGATGAGGTGCGCGGCGCCTTGGCGCATGGCGTCGAGGTCGAGCGGAACGGCGATGTGCCACACGCGCCCGGCATTGAGCGCGGGCGGCGCTCGGCGGTTGAGGATCCGGTAGAGATATCGTCGTCCGACGCAGGAGAAGCGCGCGTGCCAGTCGTCGGTGACCGCCTCGACGTCGAGCACCGAGATTGGATGCGGCCGAACGAGTGCATTCAGTCCCTCGCGCAGCCGGTGCGGCGTCATCTCGCGCGCAACATCGGCGTGCGCGCTCATCGCCAGCGCGTGCACGCCGGCATCGGTGCGCCCGGCGGCAACGAAAGGGCTCTGCTCTCCGGTCATTCGCGCCAACGCTTCTTCGAGCGCCTGCTGGACCGACGGGCCATGGTCCTGCCGCTGCCACCCCATGAACGGCCCGCCGTCATATTCGATCGTCAGCCGCCAGCGGGTCACGCGAGCATCGTGCCCCTGGAGATCGGGAAGCCGCGCAGCAGTTCGCCGGCAGTCATCGGTCCCCGCCCGGCACGCTGCACCGTGACGGGGTGAATTGCGCCTGCGCCGGTCGCGATCGTCAACACGTCGTCGAGCACTTGTCCGGGCTCACCCGAGCCGGGGACTAGCGCCGCTTTGAGCAGCTTGATCCGCTCGCCGCCCGCTTCGAACCATGCGCCCGGTACGGGATTGAAGGCGCGGACCTGGCGTTCGATTTCCTGCGCGGAGCCGGTCCAGTCGATCCGCGCCTCGGCCTTGTCGATCTTCTTGGCATAGGTGGCGCCGGCGAGCGGCTGCGGCTCTGGCGGAGTCGGCGCGTCGAGCCAGTCCATCAATGCGCGGGCGCCGAGTTCCGCCATTTCTTCGGTCAGTTGGCCGGCGTTCTTTCCACGGATATCGAGCGACAGGCGGTGCAGCATCGGCCCGGTATCCAGCCCTTCATCCATCTGCATGATGGTGACGCCGCTAATCTCGTCGCCGGCAAGGATCGCGCGCTGGATCGGGGCCGCGCCGCGCCAGCGGGGGAGGAGCGAGGCATGGACGTTAATACAGCCGCGCTTGGGCGCTTCGAGGATCGGCTTGGGGAGGATCAACCCATAAGCGGCGACGATCGCGACGTCGGCATCGAGCCTCCTGAAGCGTTCCTGCTCATCCTCGTCGCGCAAGCTGCGCGGCGTGTGCACCGGAATTCCCAGCTCTTCCGCGCGGCGGTGCACCGCGGTCTTGCGCTCGGCCTTGCCGCGACCGGCCGGGCGGGGCGGCTGCGCATAGGCCGCAACGGGCTCGTGACCCGCGGCGGCGAGCGCATCGAGGCTCGGAACGGCGAACTCGGGCGATCCCATGAAGACTATGCGCATGGCCAATGTCATTGCGAGGAGCGAAGCGACGAAGCAATCCAGTAATAGTCCCGCTGGATTGCGTCGCTTCCCTCGCAATGACAGAGGGTCACCATGGCGAGCCAGGAGATCGAAGCACTGTCCCAGGCGCTCGCGCGCCTTCCCGGCCTTGGGCCACGCTCCGCCCGGCGGGCGGTGCTTCACCTGATGAAGAAGCGCGAAACCGCGCTGCGGCCGCTGCTCACTGCCCTGCAGCAAGTTGCCGACAAGCTCTCGATCTGCTCGGTTTGCGGGAACGTCGACACCTCGGATCCGTGCACCATCTGCCGCGATGCCCGGCGTGACGAGAAGATGCTGTGCGTGGTCGAGGAAGTCGCCGACCTCTGGGCACTCGACCGCTCGCGGCTATTCCCGGGGCGCTATCATGTGCTCGGCGGGCGCCTTTCGGCGCTCGAAGGGGTCCGGCCCGAGGACCTCAGCATCGACCAGCTCGTCCGCCGCGTCTCCGCCGGCGGCATCGACGAGGTGGTGCTAGCGATGAACGCGACCTTGGAGGGACAGACGACGGCGCACTATCTGGCCGAGCGTCTCGAAGGATTTCCCATTCGCATCAGCCAGTTGGCGCACGGGCTTCCCGTCGGAGGAGAGCTCGACTATCTCGACGAGGGAACGCTCGCTCAGGCGCTGAGGGCCAGGCGGCCGATCAGCTAGCGCCCTCCCTTGCAGGGAGGGGAGGGCCAACTTAAATCTCCGCGCATGGCCATTCGCCCGATCTACGAGACGCCCGATCCGATCCTCCGGCAGATTTCCAAGCCGGTGGAACTGTTCGACGACGCGCTGAGGACGCTCGTCGCCGACATGTTCGAGACGATGTACGCCGCGCCGGGCATCGGCCTCGCGGCGGTCCAGGTCGGGGTCCCCGTCCGCCTCCTGGTGATCGACCTGCAGGAACCGCAAGAGGAAGGCGGCGAGCCGGTCCGCGATCCCAAGGTCTTCATCAATCCCGAGGTCCTGTGGCACTCCGACGACGAGGTGCCCTACACCGAGGGCTGCCTGTCCGTTCCCGAGCAATATGCCGAGGTGATGCGGCCCGACCGCATCCTCGCGCGCTGGCACGACGAGCATGGCGAGACCCACGAGGAAGAGATCGAGGGCCTCCTCGCGGTCTGCCTGCAGCACGAGATGGATCATCTGAACGGCGTGCTGTTCATCGACCACCTCTCGCGCCTCAAGCGCGACATGGTCCTAAAGAAGCTCGCCAAATGGCGGAAAGAGCAAGGTTTGAAGGCTGCTTAGGCGGCGCGTCCCGCTCAGCTTTCCTTTCCGCAATAGATCAGTCCCGTCGGCGAGATCGCGTTCGATTCGACCAGCATCGCGCGCGCCGATTCGGCGAACCGCAGCCTGATCAGGTCGGTCTCGACCGGCTTCTTGCCGGGGCAGGTCGCCGCAAGATCGAAGCCGCCGGGTGCCTTGGTCACCTTGTAGATGCTGCACTTCGGCCCGTCTGTGGCCGTGAGCTTGTTCTCGGTGAACCGCCACGGCTTGGTGGTGCAATTGGCCTCGCTCGTCGCCCACACGCCGACGAAGCGGAGTGGGTTGTCGGCCGGCGGCAAAGCTCCGATCGCGTTGCTCGCTGCCGAAGCCACATTCGCAGCCGGCGTGCTGGAGTTTGCGGCCGCTGCCGGAGCGCTTGCGGCCAAATTGCTCTCGTTCGCAGCGCGATGGGCATTCTGACCGCAGCCGGCGAGCAGCACCGCCGCGACGACCGCAAAGCTTCGCATCAGACGGTTTCCCCAACCGACGCCGCGGCGTTGCGGCAATCTTCGGCGCATTCGCGGCACATTTGCGCGCAAAGCCTGCAATGCTCATGCTCGTAGCGTTCGCATTGCGCTGCGCAGGAATCGCATACCCGCGCGCACAGCTCGAGCATTTCGCGCAGCACCTGTTCGTTCGAGCCCGTGCGCCGCACCGCGAGCTTCCCCGCCGCTTCGCATACGTCGGCGCAGTCAAGGCACACGCGGATGCACTCGCTCATGTCCATCCGCTCCGCGCCGCAGGCGTCGGCGCAGCTGACGCACATCCTTGCGCAGTACATCAGGTGGTGCGCGGCATCGCCAAGTGCCTGGTTGACGTGCCCGGTGACATCCGGGTGAAGCGCGATCATCTTGCGGATGGACATGATATTCTCCCCTTCGCCGCGGCCCCGCGCGTGATGCAGGGGAATCAATTCAGAAGCCAGATGGTTCCACTTGTTCGGCGCAGGCGGCGGGGCTAGAGTTCTTCTTCTGTTCCCGGGGAGTCACAATCATGGATGCCGTCGTCGTTGGAGCCATCGCGATTGCCGCTCTGATCGTCGGCGTGATCCTCGGCTGGCTGCTGGCCGGCCGTTCCAGCGAGCCACTGAGAGCCGAGCGCGACCGTCTCGCCGGCGAAGCCGAAAATGGCCGCCTCAAATTGAACGAGGCGCTGGTCAACCTCGCCGCCGAAGCGGAGAAGAACAAGCGTCTGGTCGACGTCGAAACTCAGCTCGCGGCCGAACGCGACTCGGCGGCGGCGCTGAAGGCGCAACTTGCCGCCTTCGAAAGCGGCCGCGAGGAGCGCGAGAAAGCCTTCGAAGCGCGGCTTGCCGAGCTCAAGGAAGCCAAGGACGCGCTTTCCGCCCAATTCTCCGAAGTCGGCGGCAAGCTCTTGGAAACCGCGCAAAAGCAATTCCTGGCACGCGCCGACGACCGGTTCCGCCAATCGGAGGAGAATGCGGGCAAGAACCTCAAGGCCCTGCTCCAGCCCGTCCACGACCGGCTCCAGCGCTACGAGGAATCGGTCACCAAGGTCGAGGATGAGCGGCGCAAGGATTTCGGCGTCCTCACCGGCCAGATCGAGGCGATGCGCGGCGGCACCGAACGCGTCTCCGCCGAAGCGGCCAAGCTCGTCAACGCGCTCCGGAATGCCCCCAAGGCGCGCGGCCGCTGGGGCGAGCAGCAGCTGCGCAACGTGCTCGAAAGCTGCGGTCTCTCCGAACATTGCGACTTCGAGACCGAGGTCAGCGTCGCGAACGAGGAGGGGCGGCTTCGCCCCGACGTGGTGGTGCGCGTGCCGGGCGGACAGTCGCTGGTGATCGACGCCAAGGTTTCGCTGAATGCCTATCAGGACGCGTTCGGCGCGGTCGATGAGACCGAGCGGGCCGCGCATCTCGTCGCGCATGCCACGGCCATCCGCGCGCACGTCAACACGCTCGGCGCCAAGGCCTATTGGGCGCAATTCCCCGACGCGCCGGACTATGTCGTGATGTTCATTCCCGGCGAGCATTTCCTGACCGCTGCGCTCGAGCAGGATCATGTCCTGTGGGATTATGCGTTCGACAAAAAGGTGTTGTTGGCAACGCCGACCAACCTCATTGCCATTGCCCGGACCGTCGCTGCGGTTTGGCGCCAGGAGAGGCTCGCGAAGGAAGCGCGGCAGATCGGCGAGCTCGGCAAGGAACTGTACGAACGGCTGGCCAAGGCCGCCGACGACCTGCGCAAGGTCGGCGGGGGTCTCTCGACTGCAGTCAACAATTACAACAGCTTCGTCTCGAGCTTTGAGGGCCGGTCGCTGGTGACCGCCCGCAAGTTCCGCGACCTCAACATCGAACCGGCCAAGCGCGAGATTGAGGTGCTGCAGCCGGTCGAGGCCTTGCCGCGGTATGCGGCGGACGACACGGGCAGACCGGTGGTCGGAGAGGAAGAACCGCCGCAGATCGCGGCGGAGTAGGTTCGTCCTTACAGCCCGCCGCAGCCGTTGAAGCGCCGGCCGTCAACCGTAACCTGGACCTTGTCGGGATAGACGCGGTCGCTCATGCCGTCGCTGCACTGCGCGTGGACGATGTTCACGTCGATCCGCGGAGTCCGGTAGATCTCGCCGGCGAAGCCGATGATCGCCTTGGGCGTCGGCTGCTGGACCGGAGCCGCATCGGGCTGGGTGAAGGTCATCTGCCGCGCGTCGATCGTCAGACTCCAGAACGGTTCGGTGCCGAGCGCATGGTAGAGCCGTTGCCGCGGGGCGACGGGGGTGACGCAGGCTGCGGCGAGCGGGGCGATGACGAACGGCAGGTAAAGGCGAAAGCGCATATTCTTTTCCGTCACCCTGAACTTGTTTCAGGGTCCATTCTGGAGAGCGCTCAGTCCTATGATCAGGATGGATGCTGAAACAAGTTCAGCATGACGAGCGGCGCCCGGTTCCCTCAGCGCCAGCTTGCCTTTATCGCGAACGCAATCACCGCCGCGGCCATCGCGGCATTGAGGCTGTCGGCGCGGCCGGCCATCGGGATTTTGACGAGGAGGTCGCATTCGGCCTCGTAGTCGGCCGGCAGCCCCTGCTGCTCATTGCCGATCAGCAGAAAGCAGGGCTGCTGGTAATCCGCGTCGAGATAATCCTGCGTGGCCTTGAGGCTGGTGCCGACCAGTTGGCCGGCGCCGCCGCGCAGCCAGGACAGGAACTCGGGCCAGCGCGCGGCCGCGATTTCCTGCGTGAAGATCGCG
>Ga0207657_10000927_pt1 | contig 31004 bp, 24 predicted proteins | sample KBSC33metaG_FD_184316 | JGI IMG/M metagenome (GOLD analysis project Ga0207657, IMG submission 184316) | Corn rhizosphere microbial communities from Kellogg Biological Station, Michigan, USA - KBS C3-3 metaG (SPAdes) (version 2) | ecosystem: Host-associated > Plants > Roots > Rhizosphere > Soil ...
GATCCGACGTCGTGTCGATGCGCCTCCGCGCCGAGCGTCGCAGCGACGTCTACGTGCTGAACGGCACGAAGATGTGGATCACGAACGGCCCCGATGCGAACACGCTCGTCGTCTACGCGAAGACCGATCCGCAGGCCGGCGCGCGCGGGATCACAGCATTCATCGTCGAAAGGGGCATGTCCGGCTTCACCACCGCGCAGAAGCTCGACAAGCTCGGCATGCGCGGCTCGAACACCTGCGAGCTCGTGTTCGACGATTGCGAAGTGCCGGCCGCGAACGTGCTCGGCGAGGAAGGCCGCGGCGTGAACGTGCTGATGAGCGGCCTCGATTACGAGCGCACGGTTCTCGCGGGCGGCTCGCTCGGCATCATGGCCGCATGCTTCGACGCGGTGCTGCCCTACGTGCACGAGCGGCGCCAGTTCGGGCAGCCGATCGGCGAGTTCCAGTTGATGCAGGGCAAGCTCGCGGACATGTATACGACGATGAATGCGTGCTGCGCCTATGTGTACGCGGTGGGCCGCGCCTGCGATCGCGGGCAGGCCACGCGCAAGGACGCCGCCGGCGCGATCCTTTACGCGGCGGAGAAGGCGACGTGGATGGCGGGCGAGGCGATCCAGTGCCTCGGCGGCAACGGCTACATCAACGAGTTTCCGACCGGACGACTGTGGCGCGACGCCAAGCTCTACGAGATCGGCGCGGGAACCTCGGAGATCCGCCGGATGCTGATCGGGCGCGAGCTTTTCAGCGAAACGAAATGACGCCCGCGTCGCGACGAGCGGCGCCGGGCAGGGAAGGGTGAAGTCATGACCAGCGATCCGATCGTCATCGTCGGTGCGGCGCGCACGCCGATGGGTGGCTTCCAGGGCGACTTCGCATCGCTCGCCGCGAGCGACCTCGGCGCGGTCGCCATCAAGGCGGCCGTCGAGCGCGCCGGCATCGAGCCAGCGGATGTCGACCGCACGATCTTCGGCTGCGTGCTGCCCGCCGGCCAGGGACAGGCCCCGGCGCGGCAGGCGTCGCTGAAGGCCGGCCTGCCGTTGTCGACGCCGTGCACGACGGTCAACAAGATGTGCGGCTCGGCGATGGAGGCGATGATCCTCGCGCACGACGCGCTCGTCGCGAACTCGTCCGACATCGTCGTCGCCGGCGGCATGGAGAGCATGAGCAACGCGCCGTACCTGATGCCGAAGGCGCGCGCCGGCTACCGGATGGGCCACCAGGTCGTGCAGGATCACATGTTCCTCGACGGCCTCGAGGACGCGTACGACAAGGGCCGGCTGATGGGCACGTTCGCCGAGGATTGCGCACAGGGCTTCAGGTTCACGCGCGAGGCGCAGGACGAATTCGCGCTGTCGTCGCTGTCGCGCGCGCTCGCCGCCAACCGCGACGGCACGTTCGAATGGGAGATTGCGCCGGTGAAGGTCACCGGCCGGAAGGGCGACGTCGTGATCGCGAACGACGAGCAGCCGGCGAAGGCGATGCCCGAGAAGATCCCGTCGCTCAAGCCGGCGTTTCGCAAGGAGGGCACCGTCACCGCGGCGAATTCGAGCTCGATCTCGGATGGCGCTGCCGCGGTGGTGATGATGCGCCGCTCGACGGCGGAAGCGCGCGGACTCGCGCCGCTGGCAACGGTCGTCGCGCATGCGACGCATGCGCAGGAGCCCGGGCTCTTCACGACTGCGCCGGTCGGCGCAATCGACAAGCTGTACAAGAAGACCGGATGGTCGACGAAGGACGTCGATCTCTTCGAGATCAACGAGGCGTTCGCTGTCGTCACGATGGCGGCGATGAAGGAGCACGGCATTGCGCGTGAGCGGGTGAACGTGCACGGCGGCGCGTGTGCGCTCGGCCATCCGATCGGCGCGTCCGGCGCGCGCATCGTCGTGACGCTCTTGGGCGCGCTGCGCAAGCACGGCGGCCGGCGTGGGGTGGCCGCGCTGTGCATCGGCGGCGGCGAGGCGACGGCGCTCGCAATCGAGCGCGTTTGATCATCGTGATGCAGCCGATGGCGAAAGCCCCAACCGTGCGGTTGCCATGATCCCGCTCGAGACGTGGCTGCTGTTTTGCCTCGCGTGCGTCGCGCTGGCCGCGACGCCCGGTCCGAACATGCTGTTCCTCGTCTCGCGCACGCTCGCGCAGGGCCGGCGCGCCGGCTTCGTGTCGCTCGCCGGCACCTCGACCGGCTTCGCGTTGCATGCGATCGCCGCGGCACTGGGGCTGTCGGCGCTGCTGGCGGCCGTTCCTCTCGCCTACGATGTCGTTCGTTTCGCCGGCGCGATCTACCTGGCGTGGCTTGCAGTGGTCACCTGGCGCGCCGGTGCCGAAGCCGATGCGGCGGCGGCCGTGCGGCGCGAATCTTCGGCACGCATGTACCGGCAGGGTCTCGTGACATCTTTGCTGAATCCGAAGCTCGCGGTGTTCCAGCTCGCGCTGTTTCCGCAGTTCATCGACCCGGCCCGGGGCAGCGTGCTGCTGCAGGGACTCGTGCTCGCCGCGACGCAGCTCGTGATCGTGATCGCCGGCGACTCCGTTTGCGTGTTCGCCGCAACCGGCGCGCGGCGCTGGTTCGCGCGCCGTCCGGGATGGAGCCGCTGGTCGAAGCGCGCGCTGGCGAGCGTCTTCGCCGGCCTCGCCGCGCGGCTTGCGATCCAGGCGCGCACATAGGAGACGCCGCGGCGTGCTGCTGACCGACGAACAGCGACAGATCCGCGACACGCTGCGGGACTTTGCGCGCGAGGCGCTCGCGCCGCACGCCGCGTCGTGGGACCGCGAGCACCGCTTTCCGCGCGAGGCGCTGCGGGCGCTCGGCGAGCTCGGCGTGCTCGGCATCGTCGTGCCCGAAGCGTTCGGCGGCGCCGGGCTCGATTACGTTTCGCTCGCGGTGGCGCTGGAGGAAATCGCTGCCGGCGACGGCGCGACGTCGACGATCGTCAGCGTGCAGAACAGCGTCGTGTGCGGACCGATTTTCGCGTTCGGTTCCGAAACGCAAAAGTCGAAATACCTGCCGTCGCTCGCCCGCGGCGAAACGCTCGGCTGCTTCTGCCTGACGGAGCCGCAAGCCGGCTCGGACGCCGCAGCCATCGCCACGCGCGCCGAGCGCCGGGGCAACCATTACGTGCTGAACGGCGTCAAGCAGTTCATCACGACGGGCGCGAATGCGGACGTTGCCATCGTGTTCGCGCTCACCGACCGCGGCGCCGGGAAGAAGGGCATCTCCGCGTTCATTGTCGACACGAAGACGCCCGGCTATGTCGTGGCCCGCGTCGAGGACAAGCTCGGGCAGCGTGCATCGGATACCGCGCAGATCGTGTTGGAGCAGTGCAGCGTGCCGGCGGAAAATCTTCTCGGCGCCGAAGGTGACGGCTACAGGATCGCGCTTGCGAACCTCGAAGGCGGACGCATCGGCATCGCGGCGCAGGCGGTCGGCATGGCGCGTGCGGCCCTCGACGCCGCGATCGCGTACGCGCGCGAACGGCGTGCTTTCGACAAGCCGATCGCCGGGCACCAGGCGATCAGCTTCCGGCTCGCCGACATGGCCACGCAGGTCGATGTCGCGCGTCAGATGGTGTGGCATGCCGCCGCACTGCGCGACGCAGGCGAGCCGTGCCTGAAGGAGGCGTCGATGGCGAAGCTTTTCGCGTCGGAGATGGCGGAGCGGGTCTGTTCCGACGCGCTGCAGGTGCACGGCGGCTATGGCTATGTGACCGATTTCGCGGTCGAGCGCATCTACCGCGACGTGCGCGTGTGCCAGATCTACGAAGGCACGAGCGACATCCAGCGGCTGGTGATCGCACGGGAGATTCTGCGATGAGCGCGCAGGGCCGCCCCAAGCGCGAATCAGCCCCGCAGCACGAAGTGCGGAGGGAAGTCCATTGAGCGCGCAGGGCCGCCCCAAGCGCGAATCAGCCCCGCAGCACGAAGTGCGGAGGGAAGGCGTATCGAGCGCGACGGCCGCCGCAAGCGACGAACCGATACGCGTGGGCATGCACGCGTCGCGCCGCGTGCATTTCGACGCCGCGGCGATCCGCAATTTCGCCGCACTTTCCGGCGATCACAATCCGCTGCACCACGACGAGCGCGCGGCCGCGGCCGGGCCCTTCGGAACGCTGATCGCGAGCGGGCCGCACGTCGTCGCGCTGATGATGGGCCTCGACGCGACGTTCCTGTCCGCGCATCACGAGGCGCTCGGCCTCGGCTTCGAGTTCCGCTTCGTCAAGGCCGTGCCCGCCGGCGTCACGCTTGCGCTCGAATGGACGGTGAAAGGCATCGAGCACAAGGCCTCCCTCGCAGGTGACATCGTCAGCGTCGAGGGACGCGCCGTCGACGATGCGGGCGTCGCGTACGTGACCGCAACCGGACGCAATCTCGTCAGGAGTCGCCGATATGCCTGAGCCGCTGCGGTTCCATTTCGATTTTTCGTCGCCCTACGGCTATCTCGCGTCGGAGAAAATCGAGGCGCTCGCCGCACGTCATGGGCGCGGCGTCGACTGGCGGCCGATGCTGCTCGGCGTCGCTTTCAAGGCGACCGGCTCGCAGCCGCTGACGACGATCCCGCTCAAGGGCGACTACACGAAGCACGACCTGCCTCGCAGCGCGCGCTTCCACGGCGTCGCTTTCAACATGCCGGCGAAGTTTCCAATCGCCACGCAGGCGCCCGCGCGCATCGTGCTGTGGCAGCGCGATCGCGACCGCGACCGCTGCGCCGCGCTGGTTCATGCGTTCTATCGCGCGTACTTCGTCGACAATCGCGACATCTCGGATCCCGAGGTCGCCGCCGACACCGCGGCGACCGCGGGCGTGCATCGCGGCGACGCGCGCGCAGTGATCGACGACCCCGCGTGGAAGGAAGCGTTGCGCGTGGAGGTCGGTGAAGCCGTCGCGAAGGGGGTGTTCGGCTCGCCGTTCATCTTCGTCCTGCGCGATGAAGGAGACGACCCCGGCGAGCCGTTCTGGGGCATCGACCGCTTCGACCAGGTCGAGCGCTGGCTCGCGCAAGGCGGGTTCTGATGGCAGCACCTGCCGAATACACGCTGTACTGCTTCGCGCAATCGGGCAACGCGTACAAGCCCGCGCTGATGCTCGAGCTCGCCGGCGCGAACTGGTCACCGCGCTTCGTCGATTACTTCGGCGGCGAGACGCTCACGCCTGCGTACCGCGAGATCAATGTGATGGGCGAAGCGCCGGTGCTGGAGCATCGCGGCGAGCGGCTTTCGCAGTCGGGCGTCATTCTCGACTACCTCGCGGCGACGCTCGGCCGCTTCGGCGCGCAAGACGACGCCGAGCGCCGCGAGATCCTGCGCTGGCTCCTCTTCGACAATCACAAGCTCACGAGCTATACCGCGACGTATCGCTTCATGCGCACGTTCGTCGACGGCGCCGACAAGGCGGTGATGGCCGAATTCCGGAAACGGGCCGAAGCGGCTTGGGCGGTTCTGAACGCGCATCTCGAGGCGCGCCGTTATGTCGTCGCGGGCCGCCTGACGATCGCCGACCTTTCCCTCTGCGGCTACCTGTACTTCGACGACGAGATCGGTGTCGACTGGGACGATCACCCGAACCTGCGCGACTGGCTCGCGCGCATTCGCGACGAGTCACGGTGGAAACATCCGTACGCGCTGATGCCCGGCCATCCTCTGGCCGTGCGCGCCTGAGCACGGGCACGACGCCGCGATCACGCCATGCCCGCGATCGAAACGAAACTCTCGACACGCGATGCGACGTTCGCGCGCAATCGCGATGCGATGGCGGCGCTCGTCGACGACATGCGCAGGCGCATCGCCGCGATCGAGCAGGGCGGTGGCGAGGCTGCGCGCAAGCGCCACCTGGCACGCGGCAAGCTGCTGCCGCGCGAGCGCGTGCGCACGCTGCTCGATCCGGGAAGCCCGTTTCTCGAGCTGTCGCAGTTCGCGGCGTACGACATGTACGGCGATACGATTGCCGCGGCGGGGATCGTCACCGGCATCGGCCGCGTGGCGGGACGCGAATGCGTGATCGTCTGCAACGACGCCACGGTCAAGGGCGGTACGTATTTCCCGATGACCGTGAAAAAGCATCTGCGCGCGCAGGAGATCGCGCGCCAGAACGGGCTGCCGTGCATCTACCTCGTCGATTCCGGCGGCGCCAACCTGCCGAACCACACCGATGTGTTTCCCGACAAGGAGCACTTCGGGCGTATCTTCTACAACCAGGCGACGATGTCGGCCGAGGGCATCGCGCAGATCGCGGTCGTCATGGGCTCGTGCACGGCGGGCGGCGCGTACGTGCCCGCAATGTGCGACGAATCGGTCATCGTCCGCGAACAGGCGACGATCTTTCTCGCGGGCCCGCCGCTCGTGAAGGCCGCGACGGGCGAGATCGTCAGCGCCGAGGAACTGGGCGGCGCCGACGTGCACACGCGCGTCTCCGGCGTCGCCGACCATTTCGCGCAGGATGATCGCCACGCGCTGTCGATTGCGCGGCGCATCGTCGGCAACCTCAATACGCGAAAGCAGGTCACGCTCGACATCGCCGAGCCGATGCCGCCACGCTATCCGGCCGAGGAGATCTACGGCATCATCAACGCCGACATCCGCAAGCCGTACGACGTGCGCGAGGTCATCGCGCGCATCGTCGACGATTCGGCGCTCGACGAGTTCAAGGCGCGCTACGGCACGACGCTCGTCACCGGCTTTGCGCGGCTGTGGGGCTATCCGGTGGGTATCGTCGCCAACAACGGCGTGCTGTATTCCGAATCGGCCCTCAAGGGCGCGCATTTCATCGAGCTCTGCGCGCAGCGGGGCATCCCGCTCGTTTTCCTGCAGAACATCACCGGCTTCATGGTCGGGAAGAAGTACGAGGCGGGCGGCATCGCGAAGGACGGCGCGAAAATGGTGACGGCCGTCTCGTGTGCGAACGTGCCGAAGTTCACGATGATCATCGGCGGCAGCTACGGCGCCGGCAATTACGGCATGTGCGGGCGCGCGTTCAACCCGCGCTTTCTGTGGATGTGGCCGAACGCCCGCATCTCGGTGATGGGCGGCGAGCAGGCGGCGACCGTGCTCGCGACGGTGAAGCGCGACGCCATCGAGGCGAAGGGCGGCACCTGGAGCGCCGGCGACGAAGACGCGTTCAAGGCGCCGATCCGCGAGCGCTACGAGCACGAGGGCCATCCGTACTTCGCCAGCGCGCGGATCTGGGACGACGGGATCATCGATCCCGCCGACACGCGCCGCGTGCTTGCGATGGCGATCTCCGCGTCGCAGAACCGGCCGGTCGACAAGACCGCATTCGGCGTGTTCCGCATGTGATGGATACGCGCGTGCAATCACACGAAAGCGCTCGTGCGTTCGCGCCGAACGTCCACGACACGCCGGAGCGGCTCATGTTGCGCGAGCAGGTCCTGCGCTTCGTTGCGCGCGAAGTCGAGCCGCAGGCCGGTGCGTGGGAGCGCGACGGCAGCGTGCCGCGCTCGCTCGTGCGCCGCCTCGGCGAGCTCGGCTGGCTCGGGCTCACGGTGCCCGAGGCGTACGGAGGCGCCGATGCCGACGCCGTCACCAATTTCGTCTTCGCCGAGGCGCTGTCGCAGTCGACGTACGGCGGCTTCGTCGTCACGGTGCTCGTGCACACCGACATGGCGTCGCCGCATCTGGTGCGTGCGGGCAGCGAGGCGCAGAAGGCGCGCTGGCTGCCCGGCATCGTGCGCGGCGAAATCGTGACCGCGATCGCGGTCACCGAGGCGAATGCGGGCTCCGACGTGGCACGCATCCGCACGACCGCGCGCCGGGACGGCAGCGACTTCGTGCTCGACGGCAGCAAGATGTTCATCACGAACGGCGTGCACGCCGACCTGTATTTCGTCGCCGCGCGGACGGCGCCGCTCGACACCGGTTCGCGCGGACTGTCGCTCTTCGCCGTCGAGAAGGGAGCGCCGGGATTGTCGGTGGGGCAGGTGCTCGACAAGGCCGGATGGCGCTCGTCCGACACCGCGGAGCTCGTGTTCGACGGCTGCCGCGTTCCGGCGGGGCATCTGCTCGGCGCCGAAAACGCCGGCTTTCGCGCGCTGATGACGAACTTCCAGCGCGAGCGGCTCGCGTTGGCGGCCATGGCGCTCGGCAACGCGTCGTCGTCGCTCGCGCTCGCACTCGACCACGTGCGCGAGCGCCAGGCGTTCGGCGGTGCGCTGTGGCAGCGCGAGGCGATCCGCCAGAAGCTCGCGTTGCTCGACGCGCGCAGGGAGGCGCTGCGCACGTTCGCCTATCACTGCGCCTGGCTCGACATGCAGGGCAACGATTGCGTGCGCGAGATCTCGCAATTGAAGGCGCTCGCGGGAGAGCTCGCGAACGACGTCGCCTACGCCTGCCAGCAATGCCATGGAGGGATGGGCTATATTCGTGAAGCGGCGATCGAGCGGCTGTGGCGCGATGCGCGGATCCTGTCGATCGGCGGCGGCGCAACCGAGGTGATGCTCGAGGAGGCCGCGAAGCGGATGTGACGCCCGTCCCTCGCCCCTGATCCGAATGGACTCTCCCTGCGATGTCACGGTGGCAAACGCGGTCGCGACGGTGACGCTCAACCGTCCGCAGATCCATAACGCATTCGACGAAACGCTGATCGCACGCCTCACCTCGGCATTCGTCTCGCTCGACGACGATCCCGACGTGCGCGCCGTCGTGCTCACGGGCGCGGGCAGGAGCTTCTGCGCCGGCGCCGACCTCAACTGGATGAAGCGGATGGCAGCGTTCGGTCGCGACGAGAACCTCGCCGACGCGCACGCGCTTGCCGCGATGCTGCGCTCGCTCTACGCATTGTCGAAGCCGACGATCGCGCGCATCAACGGTGCCGCGTACGGCGGCGGCGTCGGCCTCGTTGCCGCGTGCGACATCGCCGTCGCGGTGCCCGAGGCGACGTTCGCGCTGTCCGAGGCGAAGCTGGGGCTGATCCCGGCCACGATCGGTCCCTACGTGATCGAGGCCATCGGCGCGCGCCAGGCGCGACGTTATTTCCTGACGGCCGAGCGCTTCGGCGCCTCCGAGGCGCTGCGCATTGGCCTGCTGCACGAAGTGGTGGCCGGCGACGTCATCGATGCGCGCATCGACGCGCTGATCGCGATGCTGAGGGCAGCGGGCCCCACCGCGCAGCTCGAATGCAAGGCGCTGATTCGCGGCGTTGCGCATCGCCCGATCGACGCCGACGTGATCGCCGGGACCGCGCAGCACATTGCCGCCGTTCGCGCCTCGCCGGAGGGCCGGGAAGGCGTCGCGGCATTTCTCGGCAAGCGGGCGCCGGGTTGGCTGGCGCAGCCAGCGACGAGCGATGCAGGGCGCGGCACCGGGAAGCCGGGCGACGGCGAATAGATACCGGAGCGGATCATGGACGCATGGAATCATCTGGACACGTGGCAACTCGTTGCCATTGCCGCCACGCTCGGTTTTGCGAGCGGGCTGCGTCTTTACGCGGTGCTGTTCATCGTCGGCATCGCCGGCTACGCGGGCTTCGTCGATCTGCCCGCGGGGCTCGCGCCGCTCGCGCATCCGCTCGTGCTCGTCGCGTCGGGCTTCATGTGCTTCGTCGAGTTCTTCGCCGACAAGATCCCCGGCGTCGATTCGCTGTGGGATCTCGTGCACACGCTGATCCGCATCCCGGCCGGCGCGGCGCTGGCGGCGAGCGTTTTCGGCGATTCGTCATCCGCGACGATGCTCGCGGCGGCGATCCTCGGCGGCACGCTCGCGGCGGGCAGCCATTTCGCCAAAGCCGGCAGCCGGGCGCTCATCAACACCTCGCCCGAGCCCTTCTCGAACTGGGGCGCGTCGCTGACCGAGGACGTGGCAGTCGGCGGACTGTTATGGCTCGCGATCGCGCATCCGCTCGCCGCAGCCGTCGTGATCGGGTTGCTGATCCTTTTCGCGATCTGGATGCTGCCGAAGCTGTGGCGCACCGGGCGCCGCGTTGCCGGGCGGCTCTCCGGTGCGTTGACCTCATCACCGGCGAAATCCGGCGCGGCGCGCCGATGACCGGGATCCGATGTTCGGCACGATCCTGATCGCCAACCGCGGCGAGATCGCGTGCCGCGTCGCGCGCACGGCGCGCCGGCTCGGCGTGCGCACGGTGGGCGTGTACAGCGACGCCGACGCGCACGCGCTGCACGTCGAGCTCTGCGACGAGGCGCATCGGATCGGACCGCCGCCGCCGCGCGACAGTTATCTCGATGCCGACGCGATCGTTGCCGTGGCGAGGCAAACGGGCGCCGAAGCGATCCACCCGGGCTACGGCTTCCTGTCGGAGAACGCCGCTTTTGCGCAGACGTGCGCCGAGGCGGGTCTCGTGTTCATCGGCCCCCCACCTGCCGCGATCACCGCGATGGGCTCCAAGTCCGCCGCGAAGACGATCATGGAGGCCGCCGGCGTGCCGGTGGTTCCCGGTTATCACCGCGATGATCAAGCCGATGCGCTGCTGCTTGCCGAAGCGGCGCGCATCGGTTTTCCCGTGTTGATCAAGGCCATTGCGGGCGGCGGCGGCAAGGGGATGAAGGTCGCCAACGGGATGCAGGATTTCCCCGGTGCGCTCGCCTCGGCGCGCCGCGAGGCGCAGGCGTCGTTCGGCGACCAGCGCGTGCTGCTCGAACGCTATCTCGCGACGCCGCGGCACATCGAGATCCAGGTGTTTGCCGATACGCACGGCAACGTCGTGCATCTGTTCGAGCGCGACTGCTCGGTGCAGCGGCGCCACCAGAAGGTGCTCGAGGAAGCGCCCGCACCGGGGATGGAGAAAGCGCGCCGGCGGGCAATGGGCGATGCCGCCATCGCGGCGGCGAAGGCGATCGGCTATGTCGGCGCCGGAACCGTCGAGTTCATCGCCGAGCAGGACGGCACGTTCTATTTCATGGAGATGAACACGCGGCTGCAGGTCGAGCATCCGGTGACCGAGATGATCACCGGGCAGGACCTTGTCGAATGGCAATTGCGTGTCGCCGCGGGCGAGCCGTTGCCCGCATCGCAGGCGGCGCTGTCGATGCAAGGACATGCAATCGAGGCGCGCATCTACGCCGAGGACCCCGAGCGCGGCTTCCTGCCGTCGACCGGACGCATCACGCACTGGCGAATGCCCGATGCGAGCGCGCGCGTGCGCGTCGACACGGGCTTCCGCGGCGGTGACGACGTGACCGGCTGGTACGACCCGATGCTCGCAAAGGTGATCGCGTGGGGCGAGGATCGCGAGCGCGCGCGTGCCGCGTTGTTGCGCGCGCTCGGCGACTGCGAGGTGACCGGCGTTGCGACGAACATCGCGTTGCTCGAGCGCATCGTCGCGCACGACGCGTTCGCGTCGGGACGCGTCCACACCGGACTGATCGACGCGAATCGCGCCGCATTGCTCGACGCGCCTGCCAAGGTGCCGGCATCGGCGCTCGTTGCCGCGGCCGTCGCCGAGTATCGCGCAGTCGTGGCCGCCGCACGCGCATGCGGGGCAGCGTCGACCGATCCGTGGTCGCCGTGGAATCTCGCCGATGCCTGGTGGAACGGGACGGCAACGCATCGGCTCGCGTTCGTGTTCGACGATGGCGTGAACGAGCATGCGGTCAGCGTGAGACCGCTTGCCGACGGGTGGCTCGACGTGCGCAGCGACGCGTTCGCGACGATCGTCGCCGCGGAGCCGCGCGGCGAGCGGCTGTGGATCGAGACCCGTGAATCATCCGCGGGTGTTCCGGGCGGCGGCGCATGGCTTGTGACTGTCGTCCGCGACGCGCATACGCGCCATGTATTCGCACCCGGCGTACGCGTGCGCCTCGCGTACGTCGATCCGTGGGCACACGCCGACGCCGATGCAGAGCATGGCGGCCATCTGACGGCGCCGATGTCGGGCACCATCGTCGCGGTGATGGTCGGGATCGGCGAGCGCGTCAACAAGGGGACGCCGCTGGTGGTGCTCGAAGCGATGAAGATGGAGCACGCCATCGTGGCGCCTGCCGCGGGACGCGTGGCCGCGGTGCACTTCGGCGTCGGCGATCGCGTCGCCGAGGGCGCCGACGTCGTGGACCTCGACGACGACGGCGCGGAACTCGCCAAATGAGCGCGACGATGACGAGTCCGGTCACGCTGCCGCGCCGTGTGCGCCTCGTCGAGGTCGGACCGCGCGACGGATTGCAGAACGAAAAGGCGATGGTGCCGACCGACGTCAAGGTCGCTCTGATCGACATGCTGGCCGACGCGGGCATGCCGGCGATCGAAGCCACGTCGTTCGTGTCGCCGAAGTGGGTGCCGCAGATGGCCGACGCCGCCGACGTGATGGCGCGCATCCGGCGCAAGCCGGGCGTCCGTTATCCGGTGCTGACGCCGAACATGAAGGGCTTCGAGGCCGCGCGCGCCGCCGGTGCCGACGAAGTCGCGGTGTTCGTCGCCGCGACCGAAGCCTTCTCGCAGCGCAACATCAATTGCTCGATCGCGGAAAGCCTCGTGCGTGCGCAACCGATCTTCGATGCGGCGAAGGCCGCGAACATCCGCGTCCGCGGCTACATCTCGGTGGTGCTCGGCTGTCCGTACGAGGGCGACGTCGATCCTGCGCGCGTGGCCGACGTTGCGGCGTCGCTCCACGCACTCGGCGCCTATGAGATCTCGCTCGGCGACACGATCGGCACCGGAACGGCGGGCAGGACGCAGGCGTTGTTCCGCCGCGTCGCCGAGCGCGTGCCGGTCGCAGCACTCGCCGGACACTTCCACGACACGTACGGGCAGGCGCTCGCCAACCTGTACGCCGCGCTCGAGCTCGGTGTCGCGACGTTCGACTGCTCGGTGTCGGGCCTCGGCGGATGCCCGTATGCGAAGGGCGCCACCGGCAACGTGGCGAGCGAGGACGTGTTGTACCTGCTCGACGGTCTCGGCATCGACACCGGAGTCGACATGACCCGGCTTCGCCGCGCGGGCAAGTACATTTCGGCGCATCTCGGGCGCGAGCCGGCGTCGCGCGTCGCGCGCGCACTCGATGCGCGCCAACCGCTCGACATGCCCGCCTGATTGGCTGCAAAGCCGCCGCCGTTGCCGCCTGTGCCATCGCCGTGCATCAGCGTGTGCCGCATCGACGCGTCGAGCGGGCTTTGCACCGGATGCCTGCGCACGCTCGACGAGATCGCCGCATGGAGCGTGCTCGACGACGAGGCGAAGCGCGCGGTGTGGCGCGCGATTGCCGTGCGCCGAGCGAATGGGGAGCCGATGAAATGATCGCCGACTGGTATTTCGATTTCGTGTCGCCGTTCTCGTATCTGCAATGCGAGCGGCTGCAGGCGCACAGCGTTGCCATTCGCCCGCATCCGGTGCTGTTCGCAGCGATCCTCGACGCGAACGGCCAGAAGGGACCTGCGGAAATGCCCGCGAAGCGCAGGTTCACGTACCGCTTCGTCGTGTGGCAGGCGAAGGCGCTGGGCATCCCGTTGCGCTTTCCGCACGCGCATCCGTTCAATCCGCTGCCGCTGCTGCGCCTCGCGATCGCATGCGACTGCCGCTTCGACGCCATCACGCAGATCTTCCGCTTCGTCTGGCGCGACGGACGGCTGCCGGATCTGCCGATCGAGTGGATCGAGCTCTGCCAAGCGCTCGGCGTGCAGGACGCCCACGCGCGAATTGCGGACGCCGAAGTGAAGAACGCGCTTCGCGACGAAACGAACAAGGCGATCGGGTGCGGCGTGTTCGGCGTGCCGACGATCGGCGTTGGCAGCGAGCTCTTCTGGGGCGTCGACGCGACCGGCATGGCACTCGAGTACATGCGCGCCGGAGGGCGTTACACGGATCCCGAATACGAGCGCGTTGCCGCACTCCCCGCTGCGGCGACACGCGTCGCGGCGAGCCGGAAATGACAGCTGTGTCGCATACGTCGGCACGCGCTGGCTAACGCGCAGCGAACCGGCGCCGACGAGCGGCCGCTCGCAGCCCCCCGCATTCGCTGGACAATACGCGCCTGGTGGATCGGTCGGGTTGCCTGACGCCGGGTGCGCCCTCGCCGGCAGCACTTCATGAGAGGAGAAGCCATGCGTGCGTTCGAAATCCTTCGCCAACGTTCATCGACCGCGAGACGCGACCGCGCGGCAACGTTCAGGCGTGGGGACGCGATCAAACGATCGGTTGCAGCAGTTCGTTTCGTCGCCGCGCTTGCGCTCATCGCGATCCTGCCCGCACCGCCGGCCATCGCGCAGCTCAATCCCTGCGTTCCTGGCCAGTCGTGCTTCACCGACGTCAGCGACATCCTGAATGGCCAGCGGCATCTGTTGCGCACCGACGACCTGCTGATCGGGGGTCTGTTCGGCTCGGTCTTTGCGGGCGCAATTCTCGACACCAGCAATTCGACGGTCACCGCCTCGGCCGCCACGAGCCTCACCGGCAACAACGGCCAGTGCGTCGACTTCGCACCGACGTTCCGGACGGCGGCGAGCGCGCGCATGTTCAACCTGAACCACGACGTGACGATGAGCGTCGCCTGCTGGGGCGGGTTTCCCTACACTCTCGCGCTCTATTTCGACCCGGATTCGGATCTGCCGAAGCCGCTGTTCGTGAACACCAACTTCGGCGATAACGCGGACGACCAATTCCAGCTCCTCTCGACCGTCGCCGATTTCACCGGCGACGGCTACGATGACGTGGCACTGGTCGGGATGACTGCGAACGCCGACCACCTGGTGCCGAGCGCGCTCGTCCTGACCGCGGTGGACCCGAACGCGCCAGGCAAGGGCATACGCGCGGGGAAACCGAACTTCTTCGATTTTCCGAGCGTGGAACCGCTGTCGGCGGCGGCGGGCGACTTCACCGGTCAAGGACATCCGGTGATCGCGATCCTCGGCCGCAACGATAAGTTCAGCGGTCCCGACGGGCTCGGCATTCAGTTCTATACGGTTGATCCGGTCACGCTGGACATCGGGTTGCCGACGAACGGTTTGGCCAATGGGATTACGCTGAACCTTCCGGAGGGCAACGGATTCGTCGCGGCGGCGTCGCTCGCCGTCGGCCGCTTCGGCAACACGACGCACGACCAGCTCGCCGTGGTGTACGCGGTGCCGCGCGGCACGGCGAAGATCGTGACGATCGATTTCGACAGCGACGGCAATCCCAGCCAGAAAGCCGTCCTCGACACGGGCGTCAACACCACCGATTCGCCGCTCGTCGTGATGCGGGCGGGTCACTTCGACTGGAGCGGGTCGTTCGATCAGGCCGCCGTTCTGGTCGAACCGGGTGCGCAACTATCTGGAAGCAGCATCCAGATGTTCGGTTTCGATGCGTCGCTCAATCCTGTCGCCGGACCTGCCCTCCCGTTGGCGGCAGGCTTCTGTCTGCAGGACCTCGCGGCTGGCAATTTCGATCGGATGCAGGCGAACCCGAATCCGCCGCCGGCGAACGAACGCAACCCCGACCTGCAACTGGCGCTGCTGTCGTCGGATTGCGCGTCATCCATCGAAGTCACGCTCTTCAACGTCGATCCGGCGAACAACTTCGCGATCTCGGCGGGCTCCAACTTTTCGCTTCCCGCGGCCCTCGTCCCGGGGCCCATGAATTACGCGGCGCTCATCGCGACCGACAGCCGGGGCAGGTCGCTCGCGCTCGGCGCACCGAACAAGGTGGTTATCGCCCATCGCAGCCAGCCGTCGGTCGTGCTCGGCGTGCCGCCGATGCACATCGATTTCATCGCGCCCGCCCGGCAAACGATGCCGCAGGTCTTCAACGTCAGCGCGATCCCCGCCGGCTTCTTCACCCAATACCAGACCGACCAGAGCAACAGCAACCAGTCGTCGACGCAGAACACGACGAGCTGGTCGGCCGGCACCGGCGAGAGCGTGTCGAGCAAGGTGACCGTCGGTGTCCCGGACGTCGACAGCGTCACGGTCAAGAACAAGTTCTCCGCGCAGCAGGCGTGGAAGGGCAATTCCGAGAGCGTCCACGGCACGACGAGCTCCATGCAGTTCGACGTGTCGCAGCAGACCGGCTTCTCGGATCAGCTCTGGTACAGCGACTCGAGGATCAACCTGTATATCTACCCGGTCATCGGTCAGACCGGCTGCCCGCAGGCGATACCCGACTGCTCCGACGACCAGAAAGTGCCGCTGACCGTGCAGTTCTCGGGCGTCGACGCCGTGTGGAACGACACGGTGCCGGGGAACACGACGGAGTGGTATCAGCCGCCGTGGGAGCCCGGCAACGTGCTGTCCTATCCGGGCAACTTCCAGCAGTTGCAGGCGATCGAGCCCGATCTCGACCAGCTTTCCAACAACAACGTCTTCACGACGGATCAATCGTCGTTTCTCGAGAAGACGACGTGGAGCAAGGACTCGACCAAAAGTCTCAGCACGAGCTTCGACCAGAACTACTCGTTCAACGACACGCTGTCGGTCTCGGCATCGACCAACTTCATCTTCGCTTCGGCGTCGATCAAGGGAACGCTGAGCCTGAGCGGCAGCTTCGGCTTCAGCAATCTGCATACGTCGGTGACGTCGCTCGGCAGTTCGACCGGCATCGGCGTGCAGAAGCCGGGAACGTTCGCGAGTCCTCCCGACTATCAGTACCACGTCACGCCCTTCATCTTCGGTCAGCAGCGCCCCAGTGGTGTCGTCAACGACATCCCGCTGTCGACCGACGTGACGACATTCGGCGTCCTGCAAACGGCGTTCGTCGTGGACCCGCTGAGCGGCGACGCGGGTGGCTGGTGGAAGCAGGCGTATACGGCGGCGCCGGACGTCGCGCTCAATCATCCGACGCGCTGGAGCGTGAAACTGGCGAGCGGGTCCAGCAACCCGAACAACGGAACGTGCCTCGGCATCAGCGCCGGGTCGTCCGACATCGATTGCGCGAGCATCTCGCCGTCGGATGCAAACGATCCGTGGCTGTCCGACTTTCACACGATGCGCGGCTTGTTCATCACCGGCGCGGAGGCCAACGGAAAGGGCCCGCAGCTCGACACCGCGACGGCGGGCGATCAGCTGCTTCTCCAGGCGCGCGTCTACAACTACAGCCTCGCGCCGATGCCGCCCGGCACGACCGTGCACACGCGCTTCTACGGCAACCGGTGGGACAACAACAACGATACGGCCATCGGCCCCAGCTTTCTCATCGGCGAGTCGGTCACCGGTCCGATCCCGCCGTTCAACACGGACACGGCCAATCCGAACTGGCAACGGGTCGCGATTCCCAAGCCGTTCGACACGACGAACTTCGGCGACCAGTACCTCGTGTTCTGGGTCGTCGTCTGGATGGAGGACGGGAACGGGGACCTCGTCGCCGAGTTACCGGGCCACGGCCTGACCGCCGTTCCGGGTGCATTGACGCAGTTCGCCGATGTGGCGCCGTTCGAGGAAACCTACGACAACAACGTCGGCTTCTACAAGTCGGCCTTCTACGTCTTTCCCAAGTCGAACGGATCGGTCGTCGCGAAGAAGAAACGGCAGAAGCCGGGGTCCGGTAAACCGCGACCGGCGCTCGAGATGACGTCGCCGACCGTTTCAGTTCACAAGACCGCTCGCGGCGAGCGCATCGTCGTCGACCTGTCGCTCGTCACCGGCGACCAGCCGATCGACGGGGGCACGACCGTGCACTTCTACGACGGAGATCCGAGAAAGGGCGGAAAGGCGTTCGATCTGGAGCGGATCCCATACATGCGCGCACGCGACCAGTATCGTGTGGCCGTCCCGTTCGTGTCGGATCAGTGCGGCCCGCACCATCTGTTCGTCGCGGCGGCGAGGGGGACCGCCTTCGAGACGATCGAACGCGCGCCGCCGCTCATCGTGCATTGCACGGGCGGGGGCCGGTAGACGAGCGCGCGCCGCTACGAAGCGCGTTTGACCACGCGCTCGCGCACGAGTGCGTCGATCGCCCGCGCGTCGAATCCCGCCTCGCGCAGCACCTCGTCCGTGTGCTCGCCGTGCCGCGGAGCGTCGCGACGGACGGCGAACGACGACGGCGACAGCTTGAACGGTGGAGCGTACTGCCGCGTTCCGTCGGGACGGCGCAGCACCATGCCGCGCGCGGCGAACTGCGGATCGCCGAGCGCCTCCGCGAACGACAGCACCGGCGTCACGCAGCAATCGACGCTGGCGAAGCGGACGCGCCATTCGTCGCGCGACCTCGTGCGGAAGATCGCGGCGAGTGCGTCGCGCGCGCGCTCGCCTTCGTCACCCCGCGCGAGCTGCAGCGGGATGAGATCGGGTCGCCCGAGCGCGTCGCAGAGCCTGCGCCAGAATTTCGATTCCAGCGCGCCGACGGCGAGAAAGCCGCCATCGCGCGTTTCGTAGACGCCATAGCACGGCACTCCGCCGGTCAGCAGGTCGTCGCCGCGCGCTTCGACATGGCCGGTATCTTCGAATGCGCCGAGCGCGAAGACCTGGTGCGCGAGCACGGCGTCGGCCATCGCGACGTCGACGTACCGGCCTTCGCCGTGGCGCAGCGCACCGAAGAGTGCGCCGAGGATGCCGATTGCGGCGCTCGCCGCACCCCCGAGCAGATCGGCGATCTGCAGGTTCGCGAGCGCCGGGGCACCGCCGCGCGCACCGGTGTAGTCGAGGACGCCGGCGTAGCCGAGATAATTGACGTCATGCCCGGCCTCGGCGGCGCGCGGCCCGGTTTGTCCGTATCCCGATAACGAGCAATAGACGATCCGCGGATTGATCGCACGAATCGCTTCGTGGTCGATGCCCAGCGTGCGCACGACGCCCGGGCGAAACCCTTCGACGATGACGTCCGCGTTTCGCGCAAGCGCGATGAACGCCGCGTGGCCGTCGGCGTGCTTGAGATCCACGGCGAGCGAGCGCTTGTTGCGGTTGATCGCGCGGTACCAGGCGCTCATCCGCGTCGCGGGCGCGCCGGGCGACGTTGCGAGGCTGCGTGCGTAATCGCCGGCGCCCGTATCCTCGATCTTGATCACGTCGGCGCCGAGGTCGGCGAGATGGAGCGTGCACATCGGACCCGGCAGAAGCCGTGTCAGGTCGAGCACACGGATGCCCTGCAGCGGCGGCCCCTCACCCCGGCGCTCTCCGGAGCGGGGAGAGGCCGCCGGGCGGGAGCGAGGCGGGTGAGGGCCTGTGTTCACTCCGGAATGCGCAACTCGCGCCTGATCGCCTGCGCCGTTGCGAGTGCCTCGTCGAGCGTTGCACCGAGGCACGTGACGTGACCCATCTTGCGACCGCGTCTCGGCTCGCGCTTGCCGTAGAGGTGAAGCTTCGCCTGCGGATGGGCGAGCACCCGCGTCCAGTCGGGCTCGCGCGTGTCCGCGTCGGCGAACCAGATGTCGCCGAGCAGGTTCAGCATGACGGCCGGCGTGTGCTGGCGCGTGTCGCCCATCGGCAGCGCCGCGAGCACGCGCGCCTGCTGCTCGAACTGCGACGTGACGCAGGCGTCGATCGAGTAATGACCGCTGTTGTGCGGCCGCGGCGCGATCTCGTTGACGAGGAGACCGTCGCCGCGTGCGATGAAAAGCTCGACGCACAGCACGCCGCGATAATCGAGTGCCGCGGCGAGCGCGGTCGCGATCGCCCGCGCCTCGCGCGCGACCTCGGCCGCGATGCGGGCGGGCACGATCGATACGTCGAGGATGCCGTTGCGATGGTGATTCTGCGCCACCGGCCACGTTGCGACGTCGCCATTGTCGTTGCGCGCGACGATCACCGACAGCTCGCCGTCGAGGTCGATCATCCGCTCGAGCACGCACGCCTTCCCGTCCATCGCGGCGAATGCGTTGGCGACGTCGTCGTGCGTACGCACGCGGATCTGCCCCTTGCCGTCGTAACCGAAGCGTGCGCTCTTGACGATCCCGGGCAGCAGAGCGGCATCGACGCGCGACACGTCGGAGGCCTCGCGCAGGATGGTGAACGGCGCGACCGGGAAGCCGTGGCCCGAGATGAACGTCTTTTCGCTGATCCGGTCCTGCGCGATTGCCACGCTCGCCGCGCTCGGCGTGACACGCAGGTCGCGCGACAGGAACTCGAGCGCCGCGGCCGGAACGTTCTCGAATTCGGTCGTCGCGCCGCGGCACAGCTCACGCATCGTCGCGAGTGCCTGCGCGTCGAGGTAATCGGCGACGATATGCCGGTCGGCAACGCTGCCGGCGGGACTTTCGCTACCGGGGTCGAGCACCGCCACCTTGTAGCCGAGGCTCTGCGCGGCCATGCAGAACATGCGGCCGAGCTGGCCGCCGCCGAGCAGTCCGAGCCATGCACCGGGCGGCACGGCAGCCGGTGCTGGGGGCGCGGCATGCATCGCGTGCTTGCCGACGCTCAGGCCGGTGGAACGCGCATCGCGCGTGCGGCCGCCGTCTGCTTCAGCCTGAATGCCGTGAGCTTGCGCATCAGCGCAGGATCACCGGCCGCGAGCATCGCCACCGCGAAGAGCGCGGCATTCGCCGCACCCGCTTCGCCGATCGCGAACGTCGCGACGGGAATGCCGGTGGGCATCTGCACGATCGACAGCAGCGAATCTTCGCCGCGCAGATAGCGCGAGGGCACCGGCACGCCGAGCACCGGCACGAGCGTCTTCGCGGCCAGCATGCCGGGCAGGTGCGCGGCTCCGCCGGCGCCGGCGATGATCGCGCGCAGCCCGCGCGGTGCCGCGTCCTCGGCGTACTCGAACATCTCGTCGGCCATCCGGTGTGCGGACAGCACGCGCGCCTCGTAGGCAACCGCGAAAGCGTCGAGCTCGCGTGCAGCGTGCTTCATCACGTCCCAGTCGCTGTCGCTGCCCATCACGAGCCCGATCTGCGGGGCCGCCTTGCGCTGTGCCATTCGTGCTCCCGGCGCGGGCCGAATTTCGCGGAGCGCGAATTCTAGCCCGCGCGCGGCGGCGCGTCGATTTCGCGCGACTGTTGCACCGTTCGTGCGCCGGCCCGCGCCGGCCATCGCGATTGCGCAGGTTTCGATTGAATGCGGGGAGTCGCATAAGCGACAATCGGCGCATGAAAAGGATGTGCAACGCTACGTTCAACCGCTGCGCGCGCAATGCGCTCGCGGCGATCGCCGTGCTCGTCGCAACGCAGGCGAGCGCGCAATCGGATGCCGATTTCCTCGCGGCGAAGGCGGCGTTCGAGCGCGGCGACTGGCGCCGGCTCGACATGCTCGCGCCGGCGGTTGCCGGCCACCCGCTCGAGCGCTACGTCACCTACTGGCAGATCAGATCGCGCCTCGATGACGCCTCGGCCGATACGGTGCAGGCGTTCCTCACGCGCTATCCCGACGGGCCGCTCGCCGATCGGTTGCGCATCGACTGGCTGAAGTCGCTCGGCAAGCGCGGCGACTGGGACCGCTTCGGCGCGAACTACGTCGCGGCATCCACCGACGATACCGAGCTCGTGTGCTACGCAATCCAGTATCGCGCCCGGCGCGACGGTGCCGACGCGCTGGCCGCGGCGAAGCCGCTCTGGTTTACCGGCGCATCGACGCCCGATGCCTGCGATCCGCTCTTCGCGGCGCTCGTTGCCCGCGGCGACATCACGCTCGCCGATCGCATGGCGCGCTTGCGCCTCGCGGTCGCGAAGGGCAATACGCGTCTCGCGCAGAAGATCGCCGACGATCTTCCGGGCAAGGAGCGCATCCGCGAACGCGAATTCGCCGCGATCGACCGCAATCCGCTCCGCGCGGTGCGAGCCGGCAAGTTCGACTGGAAGTCGCCGTCCGGCCGCGAGCTCGCGCTCTATGCGCTGGATCGCGCCGCGCGCAAGGACGCCGCCGGCGCGCGCGAAGGCTGGCTCGCGTGGCGCGCTCGCCTGCCGGCATCCGATCGCGGCTACGGCGACCTGCGCATCGCGTGGTATGCGGCTCGCCAGCTCGATGCATCGGCCAATCGCTGGTTCAGCGAAGTGAAGGACGTCACGCTCACGCCCGAGCAGCAGGTAGCGCGCATCCGCGCGGCGTTGCGAGTGCGTGCGTGGGGTGACGTGCAGGCGGGCATCGCCGCACTTCCGCCGGCCGAGCAGGACGAAGCGGTATGGCGCTACTGGCGGGCGCGCGCGCTTGCCGCGCAGGGCCACGACGACGAGGCCAAGGCGCTCTTCGCGGTCCTCGCCGATCGCTTCGATTACTACGGCCTGCTCGCGGCCGATGCGCTGGGCCGCGGTCCCGCCCACATTGCCGCATTCGGCGTCGCGCCGGCACCCGTTTCCGAAGCGGCGCTCGCGGGCTTCGGCGCGCGCGACGACGTCAAGCGTGCGGTATTGCTCGCGCGCTTCGACCTGCGGCTCGAATCGCTGCGTGAATGGAGTCACGCCATCCGCGGGCTCGATGACGACGGACTGCTGCTCGCCGCCGAGTTCGCACGCCGCACGGCGCTCTACGATCGGGCGATCTTCACCGCCGAGCGCACGTCGTCGCGCATCGATATCGCAATGCGCTACCTCACGCCGTACCGCGCGCAGTTCGCCGCGGCGGCGCGTGAGCAGGGCATCGACGAGGAGTTGCTGTACGGGATCGCGCGACAGGAATCGCGCTTCGTCGCCGACATCGTGTCGTCGGCGGGCGCCGTCGGATTGATGCAGTTGATGCCCGGTACCGCGCGCTGGGTCGCGAGGAAGCTCGCGGTCAGCGACTACTCGGCGTCGCGCATCGCCGATGTCGAGCTCAACACGCAGTTCGGCGCGTTCTACTTCAAGCATTGGCTCGACCGGCTCGGCGGGCTGCCGGCGCTGGCGGCCGCGGCCTACAATGCGGGACCATCGCGTGCGCAGGCCTGGCGGCCCGCGGCCGCGCCGCTGGAAGGCGCGATCTGGGTCGAGACGATTCCGTTCGACGAGACGCGCGATTACGTGAAGCGGGTTCTGGCGAACACGATGCTCTACTCGCGCGCACTCGATCGTCCGTACGTCCCGCTGACGCAGCGGCTCGGTGTCGTCACGCCGCGCGAGCTCGACAGCGTCGCCGATTCCGAGCCATGACGCAGCGCGTTCTGGTCGCCGGCGGCGCGGGCTTCGTCGGCAGGCACGTGGTCGCGAAGCTGTCGGCCGCGGGCCACGACGTCGTCGTGCTTACGCGAGCACGCGAGCGCGCGCGCGAGCTCCTGCTGCTTCCGACGGTGCGTGTGGTCGAGGCCGATCCGTTCGACGCGGCGGTGCTCGCGCGCTGGACGCATGGCGCGAGTGCAGTGATCAACCTCGTCGGCGTGCTGCACGAGCGCGGCCGTGAAACATTCGAGCGTGTGCACGTCGAATTTCCGCGGATGCTGGTCGACGCCTGTCGCAAGGCCGGTGCCTCGCGCATCCTGCACATGAGCGCGCTCGCTGCGGCGCCCGACGCGGCGAGCCGCTACCTGCGCTCGAAGGCCGCGGGCGAAGCGCTCGTCGCCGAGTCGGGCCTTGCGTGGACGATCTTCCGTCCGTCCGTCATCTTCGGCCGCGGCGACACGTTCCTGAGCCTTTTCGCGCGGCTTGCCAACGCGTTTCCCGTCATTCCGCTCGCGTGCGCCAACGCGCGCTTCCAGCCCGTGTTCGTCGGCGACGTCGCCGAATGCTTTTCGCGTGCGCTCGTCGACGATGCAACGGTGGGCCGGCGCTATTCGCTGTGCGGGCCGAAGGCCTATACGCTGCAGGAGCTCGTGAGCTACGTCGCGGAAACGTCCGGCCACCCACGCCCCATCGTGGCGCTCGGACCCGGCGTCGCGCAGATGCAGGCGCGCGTGATGGAATGGCTGCCGGGTCCGCTGCTTACGCGCGACAATCTTGCGTCGATGCAGCACGACAGCGTGTGCGAAGGGCCGTTTCCGCCCGAATTCGGCATCACCCCCGCGCCGGTCGAGGCGATCGCACCCGAATACCTGGCGCCCGTCGCACTTCGCAGTCGCTTCGATACGTTCCGCGCCAGCAGCGGTCGATGACGCGGCCGTTGCCGCAGCCGGTGCGCATCTATCGCGTCGGCGGCTCCGTGCGCGACGAGCTGCTCGGCCGGCCGGTGAACGACAGCGACTTCGTCGTCGTCGGCGCAACTCCCGAGATCATGCTCGCATCCGGATTCCTTCCCGTCGGCAAGGATTTCCCGGTGTTCCTGCATCCGGAGACGCGCGACGAGTACGCGCTCGCGCGCACCGAGCGCAAGCAGGGACGCGGCTATCGCGGGTTCCAGTTCTTCGCCACGCCCGACGTCACGCTCGAGGAGGACTTGCGCCGGCGCGATCTCACGATCAACGCGATGGCGCGCGCACCCGACGGACGCCTGATCGATCCGTACGGCGGTGAGGCGGATCTGCATGCGGGCGTGTTGCGCCATGTGTCGGGCGCATTCGCCGAAGACCCGCTGCGCGTGCTTCGCGTTGCGCGCTTCGCGGCACGCTTCGGCTTTCGCATTGCCGACGACACGCTCGCGCTGATGCGCGCGATCGTCGAGGGCGGCGAGCTCGAGACGCTCGCGCCCGAGCGCGTCTGGCAGGAGCTCGCACGCGGGCTCTGCGAAGCGCATCCGTCGCGGATGCTCGACGCGCTTCGTGCCTGCGGCGCGCTTGCGGCCGTGCTCCCCGAGATCGACGCGCTCTACGCGATCCCGCTCGCCGGCGATCCCGCGCACGATGATGCCGGCGCCTTCACGGCGCGCGCACTCGACTGGGCAGCCCAACGCGCGATGTCGCTGCCGGCGCGCTACGCGGTGCTGACGCAGGAGCTCGATCGTGCCGGCGGCGATCGAGTCGACGCGCGGACGGGAGTGGCACGCGCACAGGCGCTGTCGCAGCGGCTGCGCGCGCCGCTCGAATGCCGCGACGCGGCGCGGCTCGCCGTGCGCTGGCACCGCGCCATCGCGGCGGCGGAGACGCTGACGCCCGCGGCATTGCTCGACCTCCTGCTCGCGGCCGACGCGCTGCGCCGGGCGGAACGGCTCGACACGCTGGCGGCGGCGGCCGCGGCGCACATCGCGGCGCACAGGACGCCGCAAACCAACGGCCGCAGGCGGACCGCGCTGTTGCACGAGGCACTTGCCGTCGTGCGCGGTGTCGACGCCGCGGCGATCGCACGCGATGCGATCGCGCGCGCGGCCGCCGGCAGCCGAGCGAACCCCGGCGATGCAATCGCTGCGGCATTGCGCGACGCGCGCCTGGCGGCACTGCGCGACTGGAAATCGGCCAGGAAGCGCGCCGGCGGCTGAGCCGCGCGAGTGCCGATGGCCGGCGCGCTGCGACGCGCCTTCAGATTCTGTAGGCGACCGCGCGCATCACGTCGGCCGCGGCCTGCATTGCGCGACGCACCGGATACGGCAGCGGCATCCCGCCGGCATCGAGTGCCATTGCGGCATGACGGGCCTCGTCGTCGCGCATCTGCTCGACGATTGCGCGGCTTTTCGCGTCGCTCGCCGGAAGGCGGTCGATATGCGACGTGAGGTGCTCCTCGACCTGGCGCTCGGTTTCGACGACGAAGCCGAGATTGCCGCGATCGCCAGTGAATCCGGCCGCGACCCCGATGGCGAACGAGCCCGCGTACCAGAGCGCATTGAGCAGCGACGGCCGGTCGTTCATCTCGGCGAGCCGAGCCTGCGTCCACGCAAGGTGGTCCTCTTCCTCGCGCGCCGCGCGATCGAAGCGCGCCCGGACCTCGGGATCGCGCGCCACCAGCGCCTGTGCCGAATAGAGCGCTTGTGCGCACACCTCGCCGGTATGGTTGACGCGCATCAGTCCGGCCGCATGCCGGCGCTCGTGCGGCTCGAGCGGCGTATCGGGGAGGTTGGCGCCGGGAATCGGACGGGCGGCCGTGGCCGTGCCGGACAGCGTGCGAAGCGCGCGATCGAAACCGAGGATCAGTGAATCGAGCATGGCGAGCGAGGTGTCATTGACGCGCGAGTGCGGATGAGTTGGACCGCGACTTGCCACCGGCGCTCCCGCGCGCCGCACCGCGGCGGTGCAAAAACAACGGGCGCCCGCGGGCGCCCGTTGCCGTTGATGCGAAGTACGTTAGAACAGGTGGATCATGCCGAGCACGAAGCCACCCGGCTTGCCGCCGACCGCGATCGGGTACGCGTTGATGTTGAACGTGTACGACGCGTTGCGGTCGTTGTCGAGCTTGACGTAACCGGCGTAAACCTGCGTGCGCTTGCTGAACGGATACGTGTAGCTCAGCTCCCACTGGTTGGTGGACGTATCGGATCCCTTGGCCAGACCGCCGACGCGCGTGCCGTCGTCGGCGCTGCCCTTGCCGTTGCCGGCATGACCGTAGAACGCGTACCACGTGCCCGGACCCATGGGGATCGTGCCGCTGATGCCCCACATGTCGCGCTTCAGGTCGCCGCTCGGCGTGTCGTACTTGAGGCGCTCATACAGCAGCGCTGCACGGATGATGCCGAAGTTGTAGCCGCCGGTGACCGTGATGTCGTAGTCGTTCAGGTCCTGGCCACGAACCTTCTGGTTGCCTTCAGCCGCGAGGCCGACCTGGATCGGGCCGTTGTTGTAGATCGCGTTGCCACCCCAGCTGTACGCATGACGCAGTTCCGACGCGTGATCACCGGTGTTGGCGCCCGTTGCGCCCGAGCCGTCGCGCAGCGCGATCTGGCCGCTGAACGTCAGGCCGCTGAATGACGGCGAGTCGTAGCGCAGCGAGTTGCCGAGGCGCGCGTCGAAGCCGCCATCGGCCTTCGACAGCGTGCCCTGCGCCCAGATGTCGGCCGTCGACAGGATCGAGGTCGTGTAGGTGGGCACGTTACCGAAGATCGGGTGCATGTCGTCGAGGGGCATCAGGAAGTGGCCCATCTTGAACGTGCCCCAGGGTCCCTGGAAGCCGACGAACGTTTCGCGGCCGCCGAGGTTGCCGCTGTTCGTGTCGCCGTTGATGCTCGATTCGATCTGGAAGATCGCGGAAAGGCCACCACCCAGCGCCTCGGTGCCGCGAACGCCGAACCGTGACGAGTTCGAGCTCAAACGGCTCACCGTCGGGTTCGACCCGTCCGGTTGGCGACCGTTGACGAACTCGAGGTCGACGTTGAGCCGGCCGTACAGCGTCACGTTCGCAGTCTGCGCTTGCGCAGCCAGCGGAGCAGCGAGGACGCCCGCGACGGCGACAGCAACGAGCTTCTTTTTCATTGAGTCTCTCCTCTATCGGAAAAATTTGGCAAGGAAACCGCCTTTTGCGCCTGCCATCAGGAACCTTCTCAACTCTTTCGAGAAGTTGCGACCCATTGTGCCAAACGCGGGAAAGCATTGGCAAGGCAAGGCTACGGAAGCCTCGAAGGCTCTTCCGCGCTGTTGTGCTGAAGCAACACGCGCGGTCGCGGCCGGGGTGCAGGCGTTCGCTGACGTTCCTGCGCTAAAATGATGATCGGCAAGGGGAAACGCATGGCGGCGCGACGTTTCCCGCGCTTTCGCCCGCCGGACGGCCGTTTTTCGAAAGATTACTCGGGCCCTTCCGGGGCCTGCGGGGCGCGTTCCCTGTTTCCAAACCTGCTTCCCGACGCAAAACGAGGCCGGCCGATGCGGCTTTGGCGTAGTCGATGGCGCAAGACCTGATCACCGCGCCGCTGCTCGCGTTCACGCTCGCCGCCGCGGGCATCGGGCTGCTGCGGCGCGCGGCCGCTCTGCTGCCCCGCGCCGTTCCCAATGCGCGGTCGCTGCATGCGCGGCCGATCCCGCGCGCCGGGGGGTACGCGATCTGGCTCGGTTTCCTGCCCGCTGCACTGCTTTTCGCGCCTGCCTTCCCCGGCGGGGTCGCCGGCTGGCTCCCGCCCATGCTCGCGCTCGTCGTCGTCTCGGGATGGGACGACGCGAAGGAGCTGGGCGTCGCCGCCCGGCTTTCGGTGCATGGTTTGAGTGCGCTCTGGGTCAGCGCCTCGCTCGTGCTGCCGTGGTCGGCAGCGCCCGGCATCGATCTCGCGCACGCGCTGTTCGCCGGGGCAGGCATCGCGCTCGCCATCGCCTGGTCGTCGAATCTGTACAACTTCATGGACGGCACCGACGGACTCGCGGGTACGATGGGAGTCATCGGTTTCGCCGCCTACGCCGCCGCAACGCTCACCGGGCCATCGGCCGACGGTGCTGCTGCGCGTTCGGCGTCCGCATTCCTCGCCCTCTGTGCCGCGATCGTGCCTTTTCTCGCCGTGAACCGCCCGCGGGCGACCATGTTCCTCGGCGACGTTGGCGCGGTGCCGCTCGGTTACCTCGCCGCGGCGTTCGGCGCGGCGGGCGTGTTGCAGCACTGGTGGGCGGCATGGTTTCCGCTGCTCGTGTTCCTGCCGTTCATCGCCGACGCGACGCTCACGCTGCTGCGCCGGGCCGCGCGACGCGAGCGGCTGTGGGAGGGGCACCGCGCGCACTACTACCAGCGCCTCGCCCAGCTCGGCGCCGGTCATCGCGGTACGCTGGCCGTCTACGCGCTGCTGATGGCCGGCACGGCATTCACCGCGATCGTCTGCCGTGGCGCTTCGGCCGCGGCGGCGGGCTGGTGGGCCCTTGCGCTTTCCTGCGTTGTGGTGCTCATGGTGTTCGCGGCGATTGATTATCATTGGCGCAAGAAGACCGGCATCCCCTCGCCCCGATGACCTACCGGCTCAACTGGCGCGCCACGCTCGCTTTCGTCCACGACGTCTGCATGGCCGCCATCGCCTGGGGCGGCATCTACTGGCTGCGCTTCAACCTCGAGCTGCGCGAGCCGTTCCTGTCCGACATGTGGTCGACGCTCGCGTGGATCCTGCCGCTGCAGGCCGCGATCTTCCTGTCGCTCGGGCTCTATCGCGGACTGTGGCGCTTTGCAAGCCTCTCCGACCTGCAGCGCATCGTGCTCGCGGCGGGCCTCGGCGCGATCGTCATTCCGGTGGTGCTCGTGATGCTGCGGCTGACGACGATCGTGCCGCGCAGCGTGCTGTTCTTCTACCCGATCGTGCTGATCTTCCTGATGGCCGGTTCGCGCTTCGCGTTCCGGCTGTGGAAGGAGCACCGGTTCTACAGTCCGTTCGCAGCCCTCGGCGAGCCGGTGATCGTCGTCGGCGCCGGCGAGGCGGGTGCGCGGCTGACGCAGGAGATGGCGCGCAGCCGCCAGTGGCGCGTCGTGGGCCTGCTCGACGACGACACGACCAAGCATGGGCGGCTGCTGCGCAACGTCACGGTGCTGGGGTCGATCGCCGAGCTCGGGCTGTGGACGCGCAAGTACGACGTGCGCAAGGTGATCATCGCGCTGCCGTCGGCGAACCACGCCGTGCGCCGGCGCGTTGCCGAGCTTTGCGCCGCCGCGCATGTCGAGGCGTTGACGGTGCCGTCGTACGAGGATCTGATCTCGGGCCGCACGCCGCTCACGATGGTGCGCACGGTCGAGATCGACGATCTGCTCGGCCGCGACCCCGTCGTGCTCGACAACGCCGGCATCGCCGAATGGCTCGGCAACCGCGTGGTGATCGTGACCGGCGCGGGCGGGTCGATCGGTGCCGAGCTTTGCCGCCAGATCGCGCGCTTTCGCCCGGCGCGGCTCGTGCTGTTCGACATTTCGGAGGCGGCGCTCTACGAGATCAGGACCGCGCTCGTCGATGCGTTCCCGCAGCTCGGCGTGGTGTCGATCGTCGGCGACGTCAAGCACGCGTCGATCGTCGAGGAGACGTTGTCGCGCGAAAAGCCCGACGTGATCTTCCACGCAGCGGCGTACAAGCACGTGCCGCTGATGGAGGAAATGAACTGCTGGCAGGCCGTGCGCAACAACGCGTACGGCACCTGGGTGCTCGCGCGCGCGGCAGTCGCGGCGAAGGTCGAGAAGTTCGTGCTCGTGTCGACCGACAAGGCGGTGAATCCCACGTCGGTGATGGGCGCGACCAAGCGCGTCGCCGAGCAGGTGTGCCAGAGCCTGCAGGATGGCGCAACCCAGTTCGTCATCGTGCGCTTCGGCAATGTGTTCGGCAGCGCGGGCAGCGTGATTCCACGCTTCGCCGAGCAGATCGCGCGCGGCGGCCCCGTCACGGTGACGCACCCCGACATCACGCGCTACTTCATGTCGCTGTCCGAGGCGACGCAGCTGCTGCTGCAGGCGGGCCTGCAAGGCACCGGCGGCGAGATATTGACCCTCGACATGGGCGAGCCCGTGCGCATCGTGGATCTTGCGCGCGACATGGTCCGCCTCTACGGCGCCGACCCCGACCACGTGCCGATCGTCTTCACCGGCCTTCGTCCCGGCGAGAAGCTGTACGAGGAGCCGCTCACGTCGGAAGAGGCGACGAAGCCGACGACGCATCCGAAGCTGCACATCGCACAGGCACGCGCGGCGAACCGCGACGCGGTCGGACAGATGGTTGCGTGGTGCGAGCGCGACCGCGTCGCCGACGACGGCGAAGTGCGGGCGCGCATGCGTGCGTGGATCCCCGAATATGCGCCGGTCGCCGGCGCATCGCTCAAGCCGATTCCGGCCGATGGGGCGGAGGCGGTCGCGCTGCCGCTGCGCGCGCCGCGTCGTCGTTGAGCGCGGCGCTGTCGTCAGGCAGCGCGGAGGCGGCGAGCGTGCGCAGCGATTCGGCGAGCGCGCGCTCGCGGCGCACGCCATACCCGAGCAGGAACGCGGTCATCGCCCACAGTTCCTTTGCATTGCTCCGGAACAGGAAGTCGTCGGTCAGGTCCTTCGCGATGAAGCCGGCCAGCACGGCGAGCCCGATGACGCCGACGAACGCGAGCGTGTCGTCACGCGAGCGGACGAAGCGCGCGTAGCGGTAGGCGAGTGCCGTCAGGAACGCGATGAACGCGAGCATGCCGACGAGGCCGGTCTGCAGCCATTGGCTCGCGAAGACGTTGTGCGCATGCGCGAGCAGCGGATTGCCGGTTTCCGCTGTCAAGGGTCCGGCGAGGATGCGGCGCCCGAAGCCGTAGCCCGTCAACGGACGCGCCGCGATCCGCTCGACGACGTGCTCCCACAGCACGAGACGCGGATCGCGCTCGAGCGACGTCGCGACGTCGCCGTGCATCGCCATGTCGGCGCGCTCCTCGAGCGCGTCCGCGAACGCGAGCCCGAGCACGATCAGCAGCACCGCGAGCGGAGCGATCCAGCGCAGTGGCGTGCGCACAAAGGTCTGCGGCCAGCGCAACGCAGCGATGAGCGACGCGGTCGCGAACACCGTTGCGAGCGCGAGCCAGACCGCGCGGCTTTGCGTCATCCTG
>Ga0207657_10000928_pt1 | contig 31002 bp, 34 predicted proteins | sample KBSC33metaG_FD_184316 | JGI IMG/M metagenome (GOLD analysis project Ga0207657, IMG submission 184316) | Corn rhizosphere microbial communities from Kellogg Biological Station, Michigan, USA - KBS C3-3 metaG (SPAdes) (version 2) | ecosystem: Host-associated > Plants > Roots > Rhizosphere > Soil ...
TGTTGGCGAACCAGTTCATTCAGTAACGGCAGCGCGCTACTGGTTCGAGCAGACGGGTGAGGAAGTGCTAGAGCTGCTTCAGGTGGTGGGAGTGGATACGAGCGGCGGGAAGTCGGAGCGGATCAACATCGATCGGCACAAGGGGTGGATGGAGGATGACGAGCGGTTGACGACTTACGCCCTGCAGTTTGCGGCCTTGACGTAAAGCTTCGGCAGTAAGTGTTTCGGTATCGCTATACAAACCTGCAACAATACCGTAACGGCAACGGTGCGTAGCAAGCTGCAAACGCAGCTGTGGGCTTTCGAGCGCCGGCATAGCTTCTATGAGCGATGCGCCAAGACTCACCAGTGCTGCTTGTAAACCTTTGCGGTGCGCCATAACTGGGCCGAACTTACCGGCCACTTGTAGCTCCAACTTAACGCCATAGAACTTGGCCAGTGCTTCTAGTTGCTGGCCGGTATCGTACAGTACGGAAGAAACAGAAACAGGTTCCAGCATGAGTGACTCCTGCCCTTCAAGCGCAAGGCGCATACCTAACACATATGAATCTATAAGCCGCAGCGCCGTGTCGGCACTGCTCTCTATTTCGTGCAGGTTAGGGTTATTTGTTAGTTGGGCGAGTTCGGCTTGGCGGGCAATCTGCAACAGGGGCAATTTTAATTGCTCGGCTACCGAGAGTAGTAATTGCTCCGATAATGCCGGCATGCTTGCACGCGCCACAGTTGTCCCCTCTTACTAAGCCAAGTATAGCACTACATGCTACGGATTAAAGGTCAAATTGGGCAAAATATTGTTGTTAAAATCGTTTTCGAATTGGTTTGCTTCGGTTGAGATTTCAAGCGTCTTGTCGCGCAGTGGCAATACCACCATACTGCCGGTTTTGTTTTGCGACAGCTGGCCTTCAAAACGTGTGCCTACGGCGCTTGGCACCTTTGGCAGTGCATATGGAGCAGCTTTGACTTTGCCCTGTTGCACCAGCGAACTAAAGTTTGCCACCGCATCGCTATAACTTTGGGTTAGGACTTGGATTCTGAGTGCAAAGGCGGTGTTTTGGTTTGTAACACCTGGTACTGCGCCCGGGTAAAAATAGCCGTTCACCGGATTGCCGCTTGAGCCAGAATCATCGACAAAAGCACTCCACGTGTTTGGGTACATAACGACTATGCTACCGAAGGCTTCCGGACTCTTATAGGTGCGCAGTGGCTGCTTCAAGTCTTCGGCTTCTTTTTTGGCATCAGTTTCTTGCTGCTGTTTTTGGGCTGCGGTAACAGCCAGTGCAACCTTTTGGTCAACATTGTTCTTATAATCTTGCCTACTTTGGAATGCCCAGAAGCCAAACGCGAGTGCAGCCACTAGCAATAACCCAAGTAAAACGGTTACTAGAATATTCCCACGCTCTTCCAGTTGTTTCATTACGCTCATGGTAACACAATTTGAGGTAATAGTTGATAGGTTATAGGTGCTAGTTAGCCCTCGTTTTCGTATTGCTAACTATAACCGAGCACCTTCAACCTAGAACCTATTTGTATTCGTATAGGTAGACGCCGTGCTTTTCGACATCAGCACCTCTGTTGGGAAGTTTAAAAGCGAAACTAACTAATTTGACAGGCTTATGGTTATATTGAGTAACTTTTTTATCCAGTTTACCCATATAGCGGTCTAGTAAAAACACAAAGATAGCATCTGCCTCGGGCCAATCTTTACGCCAAAAATCGCCCCACACCACCCGGACTTGCTTACCAAACCGTCGTGTACGCACCCACGCAACCAAGGCCAGAACAGGGTTTAGCTCGTAGCCGACCACATGGACGCCGGTTTGAGCAGCGGCTATCAGCACTTTGCCATCGCCACAGCCAAGCTCTAACATCGTCTTACCCGGCATTACGTTTGCAAGCTCCAGCGCAGTTTCAACTTGGCGACGTAGTGTCGGCACATATGGAGCACCGAACGCCAGTACAAAGGCAAAACATAACAGCAATAAAAATAATACAAAGACTAGCCAGGCCATTAGTCGCTAAATTTAGCTTTGAGTTTTGACACGGTATTTTCGGCAGACTTCAGGTACGTTTCCAGTTCCTTTATGAGCTCCAATCCCCGTTCGTATTGTTTTACAGCAGTATCAATATCCAAATCCTCGGCTTGCAATTCAAGCAGGATGTCATTAAGCTCATTGGCCATTGCTTGGTAGCTTGCCTTACTTGTTTTTGCCACTACTCTTCCTTTCTAACTTGGTAACTGTTGCTTCCAACTCAGCATCTACAACTTCTACATTCACTATAGCACCTGGTTCTAAACCGAGACCGCTACGTACTATTTTGCCATCCCTGCGCACAATCGCATACCCACGTGTCAGAACTGCTGCGGGACTGAGCGCGCTGAGTAGCTGCAGCTGGCCGCTTAAATGCGTACGTCCATGCTTCAGCAAACCTGACACTATTTGTGACAACTGTAAACTTGCGTGCTTTAGCTCTGTTTTACCAGACTGCAGCCTGGTTTGCATAAGTTGCGTGAGCGAACGACGGTAATCTTTGGTAAGGGCCAGTTCATGCCTTTTGTCGGGCGTTAGTAGTTCGGCTGCATTGCTCGGCGTACTGGCACGTTGGTCTGCTGCCAGTTCTGCCAGGCTTATATCTACCTCATGGCCTATGGCAACTAGCGTGGGAACTCGTGAAGCAGCAACTGCACGCGTAACCTGCTCGGTACTAAAAGCAGCCAGGTCTTCTGCGCTGCCGCCGCCACGAATCAGTACCAAAACATCCGGTGTTTCCTGTAGTTCATTGAACTGTTCGATTGCACCGACTATTTGCTGTGGCGCAACTTCACCCTGCACTTGCACATCTATGAGCTGTACCACCACACCACCCCAGCGAGCGTTCAATATTTTTATAAAGTCAGCATACGCTGCAGACTGCCCAGATGTAATTAAACCAATCCGTTCAGGCGGGTATGGCAAGTTACGCTTACGAGCCGGATCAAACAAGCCTTCGGCTTCTAGCTTGTGCGCCAGCAGGTCTGCAGCTTTACGTATGCTACCCTCGCCTGCCGGCTGAATGCTCATAACGTTCACGCTAAAGCCGTACAAGTTGTGCAAACGTGGTACGCCACGCACCCGCACCAGCATCCCGTCTTCTAGCGGGCCCGGCAACATGTACACCGTGCCAAAAAATTTGACGGTACTTTGTTCATCTTTCAAGTCAAAATACAGCCACTTGCCTTTGCTGACGCGTAAGTTTGCTAGTTCACCAGTTATAACGACGCTTGGGTAAGCATACTCTAGCGTTTGGTTCAGTAATGCTACAAACTCGCTAACGCTTAGTTCTATTTCACTCGGTGTTTGCATTACTCACCATTTGCTTATCGCCTTCACTGAGTGCGCCATGGTACAGCACATAGCCCAAGGGGATTTGTACGAGCGTATTGACCACACGATACATAACAGTCACCGGTAATGTTAACGCAGCCGGCACGCCTGCCGAACTCATGATTCCGACCATGAGTGCTTCATACACGCCAATGCCACCTGGCAATACGCTTACCAAGCCGGCAAAGTTAGCAATAGCATACGCGAGTATAACTGCACCGACATTTACCCAGTGGCCAAATGCCACATACACCACATACACTGCTGCGACTTCAGTAATGTTCATAAGTAGCGCGTACAAAAACGGTACCTGGAGCTCCTGTTTTCGACTTCGGAATTGTTCATAGGTATCATGCAGCTCATCAAATGCTCCATGGGCTTTTTCCAAGTTAATCGTTTCAGGCGAGCGCGGACGTACAATCCGTATAACTCTGTTCAAAAAGCGTGTTAGCGCCGTTAGCACATGGTTTATGCGAGTCTTACTGCCAATGATGTACGTAAATATAAGCGTACCGACCAGCAGCAGCGTGGTAACCGCAGTGCCTATGAATATAGTAAGGTTGCTTGCCCGGCCGGCCGCGGCTAACACAAACATACCGACTAATAGCAAAACCTCAAAACTCAGGAACGTTAGAATCAGTTTCATGGCGTGCACTAGCGTTGCTTTGCCGGCTCGGATGTTATAGCGGCGTACGCGCAAATTGAAGTAGCTTAGGCCGGTAACGCCGCCACTGGGGAACACGTGGTTGACCATATTGAGCTCCAACGCTACGCGGTACAGTGCCCAATACTCCAGCTTATTCCCCACTGTTGCAAACAACCGCTCGTATAAGCGCGTCTGCCCATGGTAGTTCAAAAACTCAATCGGAATTATAAGCAGCAGTACCCAAGCATTTATATGATGTAGGTCGCGCAGCGTCTGCCCCAGCTGGTGCCGGATAGCATAGGCCAAAATTACCAGCGCTGCTAACGTAATAACGTTAACGACCAGTTTCCAATTCCGGCCCCACCAGGTAGAGGAATCACTCATAACTCCTGTAATTATACCCCAGAAACGGCTATACTGGGGGCATATGCAAAGTTTGATGATACTGGGGCGGTTACCTGCCCTTAGTTTAGCTGAGCTAGAAAGCCTGTATGGTAGCGAAAAGCTGCGTCCAGTTGGTTCGCAAGCCGTTATTGTAGATGTTGACCCTTGCTTGCTGGCATATGAGCGCCTTGGCGGCAGCATTAAGTTCTGTAAGGTTCTAACGGAACTCGATACCACAAACTGGAAGCAGATTGAGAAGTTCCTAGTGGACGTCTCACCCGGCCATAGTGAACGCATGGTTGAAGGCAAGATGCAGCTTGGCCTCAGCCTATACGGCTTTAGCGAAAACATCAAGCAGATAGAAGCAACTGGCCTGAGTCTCAAAAAAGCCATCCGTAAAACTGGCCGTAGCGTACGGCTGGTGCCTAACCAAACCGCTGAACTTAGTAGCGCACAGGTATACCACAATAAGCTAACTGGCCCGACCGGCTGGGAACTTATCTTTGTAAAAAACGGCAGCAAAACGGTCGTCGCCCAAACCGTCAAAGTGCAAGACATACACGCCTACACCCTGCGCGACCGCGGACGGCCCAAGCGCGACACCCGCGTCGGCATGCTACCACCCAAGCTTGCTCAGACAATTATTAACCTCGCTACTGGGCCGATATCAGAGGAAAAGTTACAGAACATTTGCGACATCCCGGCTGGCCAGCCAGTGCCTCGCACGGTACTGAATCAAACAATCCTGGACCCCTTCTGTGGAACTGGTGTTGTGCTACAAGAAGCCGTACTAATGGGTTACGGCGCGTATGGCAGCGATATCGAACCGCGCATGGTTGAATATACGCGAGAAAACCTCGAATGGCTTGCTGCAACCTATGACTTTGAACCTACAGCCTTTCCCCTCGAGCAAGGAGATGCCACATCTCATAAATGGCAGCACGCAGTTGACTTTGTGGCCTGCGAAACCTACCTTGGTCGCCCCTTCACTTCCCGCCCCAATCCTGAAGTTTTGGCACAAACCGTCGCCGATTGTAATCTTATAATCAAAAAATTCCTGCAAAATATCCACGCTCAGCTCAAACCCGGCGCTCGGCTTTGCCTGGCCATTCCCGCCTGGCAAACCAGTAAGGACAGCTTTAAGCACTTACCCCTGGTTGACCAGATAAGCGATTTGGGCTATAATCGTATAAGTTTTGAGCACAGTAAAGATGCACTTCTTTACTACCGGGAGGACCAAGTAGTAGCCCGCGAGCTCCTAGTATTAAGAAGGAAGTAGTATGTCACACGTCAAAGCTGGCGGTACCGCCAAAAATATCCACGACAGCCCAGGCCAGCGCCTAGGCGTTAAGCTATTTGGTGGCCAAAAGGTCAAGACTGGCCAAGTTATAGTGCGCCAAACTGGCAGCACCAAGCGTGGCGGCAACGGCACCTTCACTACCCGTGACTACACCATTCACGCCGCCAAAGACGGCATTGTAGCTTTCAAAAGCCGCAAAGTCCGCCTCTTTACTGGCAAGAGCGTATCCCGAACCGAAGTCACTGTTCAGTAATTTAGTTTAGCTCATACAAAATATCGCTCGGAAGAGCGATATTTTTATGCCGCTATAGTGTCACCTTGAAAATCTTCGAAAGCTACAACAGCAGTGTGCTCACGACCAAAATGCTTCAATAACTCCGTAACAGAAGCTACCTTGTCGGCTGGAACCGCGACTACCGTTAATGCTTCCACAGGAATAGCTTCTGCGGCCGGTCGGAACTCGCCATAATCTTCTACGCCAAAGAAACGACCACCTTCCCTTTGCGCTTCAGCTTGTCGTACAAAATCTCGGCTCACACCAAAAGCAACTGGGAACTGGTGTCGAAGCATAGTAGCGCGTAGTGAATTCGGATCTTTCTTAAAATCTTCTAACACACCAGCAGCGTGCTTTTTACCTGACTCATATAAGTAATAAGCGCGAGAGCCTTGCTCGGCAGACTGTAGGTTCATTTCCGCTTCTTTAATCTGACCTTGTAAATCTGCTACAACGTCCTCGTTGGTTCGTGTAACATTTGGAGTTCTGTTCCACGACTGGAAGTTACGCTTAAGCTTTGGCACAGTACCGAAACTTATAGATGACTGCGCCTGGCCAATATCTCGTTGACCGGTCGGAGTGTGTAAGCCCTCGGCTTCCATGGCAATCCCTGAAAGTAATTTGCCACCTTCAAGCACGCCCGCAAGCGCGTAAGACCCGCTTACATGGAAGCCAGCCACTTTCTTTTCCGCTAAGATATCGACTGTTTCAGGTTTTTCATTTATCATCCGAGCGAACCATACCCTGTCGATAGCAGCGTCAGCAGCGCTCCTACTTGCCTCGGGAAGTCCTAGCTCTTGACCTTTATACGTACCGCGAGCCAAGACTTCATGTATTCCTGTTGCTTTCGCTGGATCTTCTACAGATTGATACTGCTCCCAAGCACTATATATCGGAGCTGCACTGAATTCATTCAGATATTGGTGGAATGTACCGGCAAGTTCTTCTAAGGAAGGAGCCGTAACAGCAGCAGTTTGTTCGGATCCACGCAAAGCAGCCCATTCAGTTGCTTCTTGTGCATTCGGAACGTGATTAATGATTTCGGGCATGTTTTTTTAGCTAACTATAAATAGACTAGCATAAGCTGTATGATTTGTCAATCTGATGTTACTGCTGCGGGTCGTCAGGTTGAATATCAGACATTGCGTCGCGCACTGCTATTTCGGCCATCATCTCGGCAGCTTCTGCTTTGTCGGCAACATGTGTAGCTTCTTTACGCGCGGTAGCTTCACCCTGCTTTTGTAATTTGCTAGCGATTACACTATCTACGAGTTCTTTTGTCATTACCGTATCGGTATAGCCGTTTGAGGGCGTAGGAGGCGTGTTGAAGTTTTGTAGCATAGCGTTAATATATCACGCTTTTGCTTATTTTGCAATATTAACGCTTACGTTTTAGAGGCCAAGGTGGTGCTTTATGCGGTCAATAACATCGGCAATAACAACTTGAGATTTAACCATGTAATCGTCTACACCGAGGGATTCTGCACGCTGCTTGTCACTATCTTGGCTCAGGGCTGTGAGCATCACGACCTTCAGGTTGGCCGTTTCGGGTGTGTTACGGAGTATGTCGAGTACATCGAAACCGCTGACTTTTGGCATCATAACATCGAGCACGACGAGATCTGGCTTGTAGCTAAGGGCTGTAGCGAGGGCGTCTTCACCATTCGCTACACGGCGAACATCGAAACCCTCTGCCTGCAAGCGGGTAAGGTACACATTAGCGAGAGCGTCATCGTCTTCAACAAGTAAGATACGCTTTGGGTGTTCCATACTGGTTATGCTACCTTATTCGTGGTTAAAACACAATTACTTCAGAGCAGCTTTGATGAAGCCGTCAAACATCGGGTGCGGACGGATTGGCCGGCTCTTGAACTCAGGGTGGAATTGGCTGGCTAAGAAGAATGGATGGTCAACGCCTTCGATGACTTCTACGAGACCGGTAAGCGGGTTGACGCCAACAGCGCGGATACCCCAACTTTCGTAATCGCCCACAAACTTCGGGTTACACTCGTAACGGTGGCGATGGCGCTCTACAATTTTGCGCGTGCCGTACACTTTTTCGGCCAGGCTGCCTTTAGTAAGATCACAATCGTAATCACCAAGGCGCATAGTACCACCGGTGTTTTCTTTGCCCTTTTGGTCTTCCATGGTGGAAATAACTGGGTGAGTGGTTTGAGGATTAACTTCCGTGGTGTTAGCATCGCTGTGGCCATGCATGCGGGCGGCAGCTATAACCGCCATGTGCAAGCCATAGCAAAGGCCTAGGTATGGAAGCTTGTTTTTGAGCGCGTACTGCGCTGCCTTGACTTTGCCTTCCACACCGCGGCTACCGAAGCCGCCGGGCACGATGACACCATCGTAGTTCTTGAGTTCGGTGTCGACATTCCCATTGTCACCAAGGGCCGGTGCGTCGACCCACGTAATGTCGACATTGACGTCATTCCACCAAGCAGCAGCCCGTAAGGCCTCCAGAACCGATAAATACGTGTCGGCGTTGTCTAGATACTTGGCTACAATACCAACCTTCACTGTTCGTTTGTAGTCTGTGGTCGCTCGGGTGACTACATTGCGCCACAGTTTGAGGTCGGGTTTGTGTGCCGGCAAGGATAATTGCTTAACGATAACGTTAGCGATGCCGGTATCTTCGAGCGTGAGCGGTACGTCATAAATGGTCTTGGCGTTTGGTAACAGTGCCACCGCTTCTTCCGGAATACCACTGTACAGACTAAGTTTGGTGCGGATATGGTCGTTGGCAGGCTTTTCGCTACGAGCTACCAGCACATCTGGAGAAATACCCAAACCTCGGACTTCACGAACAGAATTCTGCGCCGGCTTAGTTTTGGTTTCTTCACTAGCGCCCAGATATGGCAAGTACACTACGTGCACGTAGACGCAATTTTCGCGACCGACTCGCTGTGGCATTTCGCGAATAGCTTCAATGAAGCTCAAAGATTCATAGTCCCCAACTGTTCCGCCGATTTCGACAATGTGAACATCGTAGCCTTCGCCGGCCGCCTGGATGTAATCTTGAATAGCTCCTGTGACGTGCGGAATAATCTGGACCGACTTACCTTCGTATTTGCCTGCCCGCTCGTCTTGTATAACTTTAAGTAGCACACGACCGCTCATAGTACTGCTGGCCTGGGTCATTTCTTCGTCTATAAAGCGTTCGTAGTGGCCAAGGTCGAGGTCGGTTTCGGCACCATCTTTAGTTACAAAACATTCACCATGTTCGCGTGGGTTTAGTAAGCCAGCGTCGACGTTGAGGTAGGGGTCGCACTTTTGGAGATTTACTTTAAGCCCGCGGGCTTTTAAGAGGTTGGCAATGGAGGCGGCTGTGATTCCCTTTCCGAGGCCAGAAAGCACACCACCAGTTACAAACACGTATTTTGTCGCGCTTTTCGCCACTACCATCTTCCCTTTATTTCTACCAAACAATACTACCTTATTTAAGATGAGGCTGGCAAGCTTAGGTCGTGGTGGTTTTTGTATTGGCTGCTGAACTAGTGCTGAATACCTGCCACTTCTTTTTGTCGGAACTCCACACTGTATACACCGTGAGTGTGCCGCTCTCTCCGTTGCGCTTTTTGTAGTTATACAAATAGCTGACGTTCTTTATGAGCCTGTGGTCCTGTAGTTTTTGGCTAGCACCTAAGCGTTTGCCATAAATAATAGTAATACTTCCCTTTACGCAGGTATTTTTAAAGCCCGCGGCCAAGCTCTGATTGCTCTGGAAAGGAATGTAGTACTGCTTCATAGTGTTTACGTCACAAATAGATGACGCTCGTAGGAATGCATCGGCAGCTTGCCGAGATGCCGGCAAGGTTGAAAAGCTCAAGCGGTTATTTAGGGCATTTTTAGCAAAAACAGCAGCGACAATTATGAGGGCAATTGCAACCAAATATAGCACTAGTTTCAGTGGGTTATCTTTCAGGTATACGAGTAATTTCTCTGCTGGGGTCATGCTACTTGTTTAGGTACGCTTCGGCGGCCTGGAGCTGAGTGTCAGTTCCAGCCTTGGCATCTTCGTCGCTTATTTTAACTTCTTTGTCCGGGCTAATTCCCTTTTTGTTGATATTCTGGCCATTGGGCCGGTACCAACTGGCTACAGTGACTTTGAGCTGACTGCCATCGCCGAAGTTAATAAGCTGTTGCACAACACCCTTGCCATACGATTTCACGCCCATTATGTACGCTGCTTTGTTGTCATGCAATGCGCCAGCAGTGATCTCGCTGGCACTGGCCGAGCCAGCATTTATAAGCACAACTGTAGGGATGTTATGCAGCTCATCACCGCCTTCGGCCGTGAAGCTATCGACAACTGTATTACCACGCTTTTCCTGGAGCAACAGTGTACCCTGCGGCAACCATTTGCTCGATACATCCACTGCGGCGTTCAGTAAGCCACCTGGGTCGTTGCGAAGGTCAAGGACGACACCTTTCACATTAGCCTGTTTCATTTTGTCGGCCGCCTGCTGTATGAGTCCGCTGGTGTCATCAGCAAATGTAGTGATTTGAATATAGCCGACGTTGTTATCGAGAATTTTGGTGTTTACGCTTGGGATTTGAATGCTCTGGCGCGTAACGGTAATAGTCAGCTGGTCGGCATGGTTCCGCACAAGCTGTAACGTAACGTTCGTGCCGGCTTTGCCACGAATTTTACTTACCGCTTCGTCAATACTTATACCACTGGTGCTCTGGCCATTTATGGTCGTAATGATGTCTTGTGGCTTTAGGCCGGCTTTTTCAGCCGGGAAGCCTGCTATAGGTGCAACAATTATAAGATTACTATCTTTGTCTTTGCCGAGTTCAGCGCCAATGCCACTAAAGGAATTGTTGAGCTGGTCGTTAAACTGCTTGGCCTCGTCGGCAGTGAAATACTGTGTGTACGGGTCTTTCGTAGATTCAGCTAAGCCATGTTTAAGACCGTCTATAAGCTGCTGTTCGCTGAGCGTACCTGAGTAATTGTCCCGTAGTGATTTATAAACCTGGTTCACGCTGGAATAATCGAGCTTGTCAGGCAGCTGGCCATTTACCGGAGACTGGCTATGAAAACTCAGGTTGCCTTGACCAAAACCGTAGCCTAAAGCAAAGACCAAAAATGCGGCTACTAAAGCGGTGGCCCAGCGGCGTATTTTATGTAGTTTTGCGCTCCGGGCATGCGGCTGCCCTTCCTCCCATTTTTGTCCTTGAAACATTCCCACAATTATAGATGAAACATGAGCACTTTACCACTGCATGTGAGTACGGGCTACAAGCTCGAGTGCAGGTTGGGATGTTGAGCGAGTACCGAAGCGTAGCGCACTTTTTCGGTGCGTGAGCATCGGAACGCAGCTCAGCGCCCAAGATGCTTCAAGATTGTAGGCCGCTTAGAAATGTATAAAGACAAGTCCGGTGGTGTATCGCCAGCCTTCGCTATATTGTCCTGTTAGCTGCTGGTTATACTGCTGGACGTAAATTTCGTCACCATTTACTGCTTCAACATACATGGCGTGGCCCCAAGTGCCCGCATTGCTGATAGCAATACTACCAGGGGTTGGGTTGTAGTCGACCGGTATACCTGCAGCTCGGGCGTTATCGTCCCATTGGTTCGCATTGCCTACCCCGCCCCACCACGGCATGTCGTGGCTATCGCGACCAGCTAGGAAGTCCTGGTGCACACGGAAGGCAGTGTAGCTAACGCACTCCCTGTTATACATACCCCAGTCGTCTATCATACTGTCTTGTGGAGCATAGGCCCAGGCACTTGGGTAACCACCGTTACCAGGGTCACCTTTGAAGTTGCCGATGTTATAACGGCTGTTGGCTATGGCCTGCTGACGCCTAAGGTCGGATATCTGAGAATTGTTGGATGCTATTTGAGCGTTATAGGAAGCTTGCTGGCCTTCATTCATGTTTAGTAAGGCTTGCTGCTGCGCCTGGTCGGCAGCGAGCTGGTCGTTTTGCGTCTTTTCAGATGCTATAAGTGTGTCGACTTGGGTTTTCTGCAATTTCAACTGGGCTTGCAAATCAGCAATTTCTTTAAGCGTCGACTGTATTTTGCTCTGTACTGATTCGCGGTAAACTTGCTTGTCGAAGTAATCGCTGAGGTTTTTACTTGTGGCAAGCTCTTCAATAGTACTCATTTGGCCGTCAACATACATGGTCTTTAAGTCTTCGCCGAGTACCTGGCGCTCGTGTGCTATCTGCTGCTCATCAGCATCTATTTGGGCTTGCAACTGGGCTTGCTGAGCTTCGTTGGCAGCAATTTGTGCCTGTATAGCATTGATTTGCGCCTGCAGTTGGTCTACTACCGCCTGCAAACTAGCCGCCTGGCTTTCTAGGCCGTTTAGTACACCCTGGGCAGAGTTATTTTGCGCCTGGAGGCTGGCAATCTGCTGGTCGAACTGGTCTGCGCGAATCAGCGGTGATGTAAAGCCGGCTACAACTAAACAACTAAGGGCCACTAGGGCGCCAGCCTTTTTGAGGAAGCTAGATTGAGGTTTTTGACTTTTTGCGCGCATAGTTTTTGTTTTATTTATGCTAATGCTTAGTATACGCCTTTTTGTCAAAATTTTCTATCCCCTTTCGGTTTCACGGGTATTAGTACGGGAACTGGCCGTAAATATGGTGAACGGAGAAAATCTAATAAACTCTGGAAAAAATTACGGATTTTCATGCTTTACCCCCTCACTAGCCTTACGAGTACATAGCTTATGAAACGTAATTGTTGTTTGCAATAGTAAAATTTTTCACACTACTTGGTTTTAAATTTCAGGTAGCGCCGGGTAGCAATAACCGCCGAAAGGCTCCCAATAACGATACCTATAAGCAGCTGAAATCCGAGCAGCAACCAGAAGTGTTGACCAAAGTATTGTGAAGCAAAGTTTATGTCTAAGAGCCCCAGACTACTGGCTTGTAAGGCTTGGCTCGAGGCCACAAAAGCCGAGTTTACTATAAGGACAGAGATGATTGCCGAAAGAAAGCCGTAGACTGCGCTTTCCACCACAAACGGTCCGCGGATGTACCAAGTACTTGCACCAAGCAAGCGCATTATGGTCAGTTCATCGCGGCGGTTAAAGATGGCCATCTGTATGGTGTTGAAGATGATAAGCGCCGAAACGAGTGCGAAAATAATAATGGCAACAACACCAATTTCACGCAGAATATTTGTAGCGTGCGTGATGTTGTCTATCGCCTTCTTGCGGTCACCACTGTAGCTTGGTGAACCGGTAGTTTGCATCGCTGCAATGTCCTTACGGCTCAAAAAGTCTTTAATATCCTGTATTTTGTTGAGGTCCTTGGGCTTCACTCGGATGGTGGCCGGTATAGGATTGCCTGATTCGGTAGCAGCTGCAACAAGATCAGGGTTGTTGGCGTTTTGTTGAATGTAGGAGTTCAGCGCTTGTTGCTTCGATAGGTAGCTCACGCTCTTCACATTTGGCAGTTTCTGCAACTCTGACGTAAGGGCCTTACCCTGAGCCTCGGTAACACTATCCTGCAAAAACACCGATACATCAATTTTATCGGTAATTTGCTGAATGGTATTTGCAAACGTGGCATTTGTAATAAGGCTGAATAGCACTATGGTCAATGTAATAACCATGACGGCCATTGCAGCAATAGCAAGCGTGGCATTACGAATAAAGTTAACAATGCCGGTGTGTACAATGCGCCAAAATGTACGGATTTTACGCCTCATTTACGCCTTCCTATGGTCTGTATTGCCCAATGTGTAGCTACCGCCGGCTTTATCGCTCACAATCTTACCGTTTTGGATGGTTACCACGCGTCGCTTGAGTTTGTTCACAATCTCAACATTGTGAGTTGTTAGCAATACTGTTGTGCCGTAGCGGTTAATCTTTTCGAGCACTTTTATAACATCCCACGCATGCTTCGGGTCGAGGTTACCGGTTGGCTCGTCGGCAATCAGAATGCGTGGCTGGCGCACTATGGCACGGGCAATGGCGACACGCTGTCGCTCACCACCACTAAGTTCCATAGGCATATTGCGCTCTTTGCCCTTTAGGTTGACTATATCGAGTACCTTGGGCACCGTGTGGCGGATTTCTTTGTTGCCCATACCGACAATCTCAAGTGCAAAGGCAACGTTTTCAAAAACCGTTTTGTTCGGTAAAAGCTTAAAATCCTGGAACACCACACCAATCTTACGGCGCAATAGCGGTATATCTTTATCCTTGAGCTTGTCGTAGTCTATGCCGCCAATTATGATTTTGCCGCTGGTTGGCCGTTCTTCGCGTGTTAACAACTTGAGTAGCGTGGTCTTACCGGCACCACTCTGCCCTACCACTATCACGAACTCTTTTGGTTCTACGTGTAAGCTTATACGGTCCAGCGACGGCGATGGGCTTTTGCCATAGGTTTTTGTCACCCTGTCCAACAGAATCATTAGGTATATTCTAACATAAAACCGCTTGTGTTATTATGCAGGAAAGTAATATAGGAAGCTCTATGGAACCACAAAATCAACAGCCAAATAATCAACCCACTCAACCCCCAACTCCACAATCCCCAGTCTCCGACCAGTTTAATGCCCCTCCGGCCCCTGTCCAGCCAGTATCTTACCCCTCCCAAGAAGGCTTTTCCCAGCCGTCCATTACCCCAGCTAAAGCCAGCAATAAGCGCTCATTAGTATTTTTAGTATTGTTCGTAGTGCTGCTTGTCGTATTTCTTGTGCTGCCGTTGCCAGGTGTTAAAGTAAGTAGTTTTGAAAGCGGCCACCAGTCGGTTTCAGCAAATGTTGATGGAAATATATTTTCGTGCGATGGCACTACTAAACAACTACCGCCCGTTGTTACGCAGTCTAAAAAGAAGGGGCTGCCTTTCACTTACAGCTCGTCTACTAGTTACCAATTGCAGTCATCATGCGATGGCATTGCCAAGCCTACAGGCGATAGTAGTTCAAGCTTCTTTAATGCTATCCCCTTAGCCATTAATACATTAGTAGCTTTAGTCTTGGCCTTTGGTATAAGCAAAATAGTCGTCAAAAAATAAGCTAGTCTGCTAAGGTTAATTCCAGGTAGGCGTTGATGAGGTCGTCGAGGTTGCCGTCTAGTACTCCGTCCACGTCACTAGTTTCGTAGCGAGTACGCAGATCTTTGACTTGCTTGTACGGATGCAACACATAGCTGCGGATTTGGTTGCCCCAGGCTGCTTGCTCATTTGGACCTTTTAACTCAGACAATTGCTCAGCATGCTGTTCTAACTGTAATTGAGCAAGTCGGCCACGTAAGATGTTCATAGCTGTTTCTTTGTTTTGCAACTGTGAGCGTTCATTTTGGATGGCAACAGTTATGCCAGTTGGAATATGCGTTATGCGCACTGCACTGTCGGTCGTATTCACACTCTGACCGCCATGGCCCCCACTGCGATAGACATCTACTTTTAAATCTTTTTCGTCTATTGCTACTTCATCAGGTTTATCTATTTTGGGTGAAACTTCAGCCTTGGCAAAGCTGGTTTGACGAAGGTTATCGGCATTAAATGGGCTCAAGCGCACCAAGCGGTGCACCCCATGCTCACTTTTGAGCTTGCCGTAGGCAAAAGGCCCTTCCACTTCGAGTGCAACACTCTTCAACCCCGCTTCTTCGCCAGACGATTCTTCGAGTGTAGTATACTTCCAACCATTCTTTTCAAAATAGCGAATGTACATTCTGAGTAACATCCCAGTCCAGTCTTGGGCGTCGGTCCCCCCCGCCCCGGCCGACAGAACAACTATTGCACCATGATCGTCGTACGGGCCGTTGAACTTTAGCTCACCTTTAAGCTCATTGAATTTAGCCTGCAATTCTTCGAGTTGCTGTTCAAGCTCATCTGCCATAGCAGCATCCCCTAAGCCTGCCAGTTCATATACATCATCGGTTGCTGTTTGCAGTTCACGCCACGGGTCAATGCGCGTTTCCAGTTCGGCTATTCGCTTCATGGTTAATTGGGCATTGGTGGTATCGTCCCAAAAACTCGGTTGCGTGGCTTGCTGCTTTAAGCTCGTAAGCTCGCTATAGAGTTGGTCAATCTTCAACCTCCCCGCAGCATCGGCTACTTCTGCACGTAATTCTTCGGCACGGTCGTTTAACTGGTCAGCCATGTCTGTTATTTTACTCTTTTAGGTGAAAGTAACGAATTCACGTACAAAAGCCTACTGAGCAGAATGGCCACCACGCGATTGGTGAGCCGAAATGGGCACTTTACTAGCTGCACCCAGGAAGCCTTGGGGTCTGGTAATATTCATAAGCTCACGCGACCATAGCGGCTTGAGATGCTCGCGCAACTGCTCCGCGAACTCCCCACCGCAGCCTCCTAAGACTCCAAAGCCCCAGATTCTGTCTGCAAATAACTGCTGGGCAATCGTTACAATTTCATCTTTAGTAACGGCCTCTATGCGTGCCGGAATTTGATAGTAATTTTCAATAACTTCATCGAAGAAGTAGCGGCCACTATAACCATTGGCAGTGCCACCAACCGTTTGAGCGGAGCGTTGAAAGCGACCTAAAGCGTACTGCTTGGTTGCCTCTATTTCCTCTTCGTCGATATCACCACTCATGACCATCTCGAGCTCTTTCATAATGATATCGAAAAGCGCTGGAGCATTCTTGTCTGATACTTGAGCACCGAACCACCAGTTAGATACATCGCGAGTTTGGCTGAGCCCACTGTTCATACCGTACACTAAACCGCGTTCGCGAGCAGTGCCGAGTATGCGGCTGTAAAGCGTTTCGGTCAGCATAGTGTTTACCAAGTTCAGCGCGTCAGTTTCCGGGTCACTCATGCGGCGCTTCATAAATGTATCAATATAAAAGTATAAGTTTTCGACGGTGTCGTTGTGCACATATACTGGTGCACTCAGGCGCTGCGGCCGCTCGTGCGGCAAGGCAAAACGCTTACCTGATTTAGGTAAATCAATGTTTTCGAACAGGTTCTGGATGTGCTCGCGGCGTTTGGGTGTAAGGTTGCCGGCAATTATAAAGCGCATGTTCGGGCTAAAGTGTGTTCGCTGGTAATGCTCACGTACATCGTTCACGGTCACGTTGGGCATAAGCTGAAGACGCTCGGCGTCGGTTTTCACGAGCAGCCCTAGTTCTTTGCGCATTTCTAGGCTTAAACGACGGAAATGGTTGTTGGCACGAGCCGCCATTTCTTCTTGCACGTTCCCAAACTCAGCTTGAAATTCTTCTTCCAAAAATAATGGACGAGTGATTGCGACCAACATAAGGCCTAGCACACGGTCCCATTCAAAGTCGGCGCATTCTGCTTCATACGTTATGTCGTAGACACTGGTGGTGGCATTACTATAGGCGCCGTTCTTTTCGAGCTCAGCCTGAAAGTCTCGGGAGCGCGGAATCAGTTCGTTGGCGCCGAGTAGCACATGCTCCATAAGGTGCGGCACTTCCCATTTTTCGGGTTCTACGAGGTACTCACCTGCCCGGAAATTTATGTCAAAGGTCATGACGCTGGCGTGCGGAACATGCACCAGCAGCCCTCGGGCTCCGGTTTTAAGTACGACTTCGCTTACTGTGTGTTTCATAGGCTGGTTTTGATTTCCCGATTATATTGTTTGCTATTTGTTGTTTGCAAGTCTAATGAATAAGGAAGCTGCATAAACCGCGAACCTTCCTGTATCATATGGGACCGTCCTATTTCCGCCGTCGGGCAGTTGTCTTACGTTTGCGCTCGGTCTTGCGTGCCTTTTTGCGGGCTTCGCTGGTCTTAACTTTCGGCTGGCTCTTCTTTTTGAAGTCTTTTTCGCTCAGTTCATTGTCGGTAGTTGTAATCTGACTGGCATTGCTTACACTGCCACGTGCCGCTAAGGTGAGTTCGGTTTCAACTGCCCTATTTAGCTGCGATTCATCGATAGGCTCGGCGTGGAAAAGCATGCGCAGTACGTCATGACGCAAACTGTTTTGCATGTCTTCAAACAACAGCTGACCACGGCGGCGGTACTCCACAAGCGGATCCTGCTGGCCGACACTCATCCAGTGAATGCCTTCGCGCAAGTGGTCCATGTTTTCCAGGTGCTGCATCCATAGGTTATCGAGTACTTGCAGGTAAATGTCACGCTCCACTTTGCGCATAATTTCTTTCGTAAAGGCAGCTTCTTTGCCAGCGTACAGCTCCTTAGCTTCCTGGGTAAGAACCTGTTCGAACTTGGTGGCATCAGTGTCAAATAAGCGGTCAAGTGTTGGTTCGTCGAACGGAAACACTTCGCGCAGAACATCTTCTAGTTCGTCACTCAGTAGCAGCGGCGATGTAGCCAATGCACGTGCTTCGTCCTCTACGAAAACATTAATGCGCTTGCTTATGTCAGGAGCCCTCAAGATTTCTTTACGCATAGCATAGGTAGCCTTACGGTGACGGTTCATGACGTCGTCATACTGCACCACGTTTTTACGCTGGTCAAAGTGGTAGCCTTCTACCTTTTTCTGAGCACTTTCCAGTGACCGGCTAATGATGCGGTTTTCTATCGGTGTGTCTTCGTCGACATTCAATCTGTCCATAATGCTGGCGATGCGTTCACCACCAAAAATGCGCATCAGGTCGTCTTCGGTACTCACAAAGAACTGCGTAACACCCGGGTCTCCTTGACGGCCACTACGTCCACGAAGCTGGTTATCTATACGGCGCGATTCGTGGCGCTCACTACCCAGTACGAAGAGGCCGCCGAGCTCTTTGATGCCTTCGCCCAGTACAATGTCCGTACCACGTCCGGCAATGTTTGTAGCCAGGGTTACGGCGCCCTTTTCGCCTGCTTGGGCGACAATTTTAGCTTCGCGTTCGTTATTTTTAGCGTTAAGTACTTGGTGCTGTATACCAGCTTTGCCCAGCATGGCGCCGAGCGCCTCGTTCTTTTCTATAGATGCCGTACCAATCAGCACCGGTTGGCCTTTCGTGTTCAGTGCTTTTACTTCGCGCACAATCGCCTTGAACTTAGCACGCTCAGTTTTATATATACGGTCCGGCCGGTCTATACGTGCTAGTGCACGGTTCGATGGCACTTCTACGACATCTAGCTTGTAAATCTGGTGGAATTCTTCGCTTTCGGTCATGGCAGTACCAGTCATACCCGCCAGCTTTTCATACAAACGGAAGTAGTTCTGGAAAGAAATGGTAGCGAGTGTCATGGACTCTTCCTGCACTTCCACACCTTCTTTAGCTTCTATGGCCTGGTGCAAGCCTTCGTTATAGCGCCTTCCTGGCAGTAAGCGTCCGGTAAACTCGTCGACAATCACCACTTCGCCATCGCGCGTTACTACATAGTCTTTGTCGCGCTTAAAGAGCGCTTGAGCACGCAGTGCTTGCTGCAAGTGGTAAATGGTGCGAATGTTTTCGGATGCATAGAGGTTCTTTATGCCGAGGGCTTTTTGCATCTTTTCGACACCGCTGTCGGTTAAAATAACGGTTTTGCGCTTTTCGTCGGTTTCGTAGTCCGTGTCTTTACGCAGTTGCAGCACAACTTTGGAAAACTGAGCGTAGGCTGCACCACTCGTGGCGCTCGGGGCACTAATTATGAGCGGCGTACGCGCTTCGTCTATAAGAATCGAGTCAACTTCGTCCACGATGGCGTAGTGCAGATCGCGTTGGCGCAGCTGGTCAACTTCGCGCACCATGTTATCGCGCAAGTAATCAAAGCCATATTCGTTATTCGTACCATAGGTAATATCGGCGGCGTATGCTTCTTGTCGGCTGGCCGGCTTTAAGTGCTGCATGCGCTTGTCTTCGTGATCTTTGTTTTCGAACTTAGGGTCGTATATGAAAGATTGGTCAGGAATAATGACTCCTACTGAAAGGCCAAGAAAATGATACACTTCTGCCATCCAACCTGCGTCACGCTGCGCCAGGTAGTCGTTCACCGTTACAACGTGAACACCCTTTTCGGTGAGCGCGTTTAAGTAGACTGGCAATGTTGCTACCAGGGTTTTACCTTCACCAGTTTTCATTTCGGCCACGTTACCTTCATGCAGCACCATGCCACCTATCAGCTGCACGTCGAAGTGGCGCTGTCCTAGGGTACGAGTAGCTGCTTCGCGGACGACCGCAAAGGCATCGGGTAGAATCTTGTCGAGACTTTCTTTTTTGAGTCGCTTCTTAAGCACATCTGTCTGCTCACGGAGCTGCTTGTCGGTCATTACGGAGTATTTTTCGGCCAGTGCGTTTACTTCGCTAACACGCCTGCGCAAACGCTTAATAGTTTTGGCTTGTGGGTCCCCCAATATTTTTTTGAAAACGATGTTCATAAGGCCGGCAGTCTCTCCCAGTTGTAGTTTTGGTAATTAGTTCCTAATTATTGTACTCGTAACTGCTTCGAAAATCGAGCCCTGTTGCGGCAAAAATTAAGAGTTATCGTTATGTAACGACAGAGCTGCTTGCTCCACCCCGTAAGCAGCCTCTTCAGCACAGCTGACCTGATTTATAACCTCTTGCTTCAAGTTTTCCATGCGCTTTTCCAAATCCAGCTTTCTAATCCAGCTATATGCACTTGTATCTTCCTGGCTCAAATCGTATGCCATCTGGCCAATGCGCACTATATAAGCCAGTGCGCTATCAATATACCGTTTTTCAGTGTGAGCTTCATCCCATGCAAGCGCTACATCTTCAACTCGGTCATGTTTTTTATATTCTGGGTCACCAGAATGAATTCTGTTACGGATTGACTCGATGTCCCATGTTCTAACGTCGCGATTTTTTTGTTTTGGAATACGGCGTGGGTCCATGTCAGGCCGTCTGGCGGCGGAAGCGAGCCACAAGCCTTCGGTGCAGCTTGCCGCTAGCATGTATATCTTTATACTTCTTGAGCTGCAGTTTTAGCTTGGTCTCGGCAATGTCTATGGCCGCGTACATATTAAGAGTTGTTTCCTTAATGTTAATAGTCTCTTTCGGTAGATGTAAGTTCACTTCGCAAGTGCACTGCTTTTTATCCTTAGCCTTATTTTCCTTCAGGATAACTTCACAGTGAGCGCTCTGTTGCTGGTGTTTACTGAGGTAACGGTCGAGTCGGCCAATCTTCTTCATTGCATACTTTTTAATATTTTCGTCGACAGTCGTGTGGACGCCATGAACCTCAAATCGTTCTAGCATCGCGAGCCTCCTTTTTAGTTTCAAAGAGTATTTTAATCACATTTCTATTGTACGCCACCTACGCCAGACAGTTGTGACAAGCATCGCACTTCTTAAGCGGCTTCGGCCTTCTGCTTAAATAGAGCAGCTAATCGCTCATCGTCTAGAAGCTGCGGGTTGTATATGCATACATTTCCGTCATACAGTTCCGCAAGCGACCCTACAATAATTTTTGCCGCCTCGTTAGTTGGTGCTATGTGGACCGCTACTTTCCAGCCGTCCGGTGGAAATTTACAGAGGCGTGGTTCTACCTCAACAAATTCGTGTACCTTACCTCCTAAAGCCTGATTGACTTTTGCTCGCAGCAGCATAGCTTCTGTTTGTTTCAAACCTTCCATAGGACCCCCTTTACTTATTAAGCATAAGTAATATGACCCTAAAAATATGTGATTTATATTTCAGTTTTGCCGTTCATATACGGCTGGAGAGCTGCAGGGATTTTAACCTTCCCCTCTGCAGTCTGATGATTTTCGATTAAAGCTATAGCTACGCGGCTAAAAGCTGCGGCAGTACCATTCAGCGTATGTACATGGCGTGTACTGCCTTCACTATCGCGATAGCGGACGTTAAGACGGCGTGCTTGGTAGTCCGTAACGTTACTGCAGCTCATGAGTTCTCGGTAAGACTTGTCGGCCGGGCTCCAGTATTCAATGTCAAATTTCTTATAGGCTGGCATGCCAAGATCTCCAGTGGCTATACGCGTGAGCCGATAAGGAATTTCTAACGCCTGGCACAGCTCTTCTTCCAGCTCCACCAGCTTTTGGTGCCACTGTTCACTGTCTTCTGGCTTACAAAATACATACATTTCTAACTTATTAAATTGGTGCACCCTGAAGAGGCCTTTACTATGCTTGCCGTAAGCACCGGCCTCCATACGATACGCCGGGCTCAGACCGACATATAAAAGTGGAAGGTCCTTTTCGTCCAAGATTTCATCGGCGTGGTAGCCGGTTATAGGGATTTCGGCCGTCGCTATAAGGTTAAGGTCTTCACCTTCTACTTTATAAATCTGCGGCTCGTCACCTTTGGCATTGAAACCAGTTCCTTTAACCGTGCGTTCATTTACAAGATGCGGGACAGTAATGGGCGTGAAGCCATACTTGGTAGCCAGTTGCAAACCAAGCTGAAATACAGCTTGTTCTAAAAGCACTAGGTCGCCTTTTAGGTAGTAAAATTTAGCTCCAGCAACTTTCGCACCGCGTTCAAAATCAATAAGCCCACGTGTCTCACCCCAAGCTACATGGTCCTGTACGTCATCCTGCCGTGGTTCACCCCAGTGTTTTTCGGGTCGGTTAGCTTCTTCGCCACCTTCCGGTGTGTCATCCGGAATAACATTTGGAATCGCCTGCCAAAGTTCGATAAATTCCTCATCCAGGCTCTTGGCTTCAGTTTCGCGGGCAGCGATTTCTTCCTTCAGCTGCTTGCCTTCAGCAATCTGTTCTTCACTTGGCTTACCTGCTTTTAATTGCTCTGCTAGCTCATTGCGACGGCGGCGCAGTTCGCCCACTTGCGTTTCACGCGCTCGACGCTGTACATCAAGCTCAAGCAACTGGTCAACATCAACCTTGTAACCTTTGAGCGCCGATTTTTGTTTGACCAGCTCGGCATTATCCCGAATAAACTGAATATCTAGCATGCAGATAGTATAGCGTAATTACAGTAATTTCTGAGCTTTGGGAGCTCTAGTTTCGGGCAATTTCTTTTTGGCGTGGGCAGATTGCAATTCTTTTATAGTTAGCTCAGTGCGCTGGCGAGCATACGTACAGAACTCACATGGGCCGCCCATGGCGCCATTACCAATCGGCGGCATTACGTCACTCTCCATGCAGGCTTTCATTTTCTCAAGTGTCGGCTCTACCCATGCATCGTTACCTTTGTAGGGTATGACCTTGGTGCGGAATTCTACGCGGTCATTGAAACTGTCCAAATCCATGCGGCCGTTGGCATACACAAAATACCCTGTGTCGGAGACCTTGAGGCCATTTTGGCGGAGCAGCCATTGGTAGACTTCCATTTGGCGTTTGTAGCTTACTTGCCAATCGCTATCGATACTGACTTCACTCGTCTTGGCTGTAGCTTTGTAGTCCACCACAATAACTTCACCTTTATCGTTCACCCAGAGGTCATCTACGGCCCCAAAAATATGCAAATTAGTGGGTTCGTGTATGGCTACTACCCCGGTAAAGTTTTGGCGCCAAATATCTAAACTTTCGTGCTGGTACGGTATGGCTCGCACACCAAACTCAACCATAATTGGGTGCGGCTTAGCCTGCTGACGATAGGAATCAAACTCTTTTTTGAATAGTTCGTCTATGGCTTTATTGATGTTGAACGGTGGGCTACTTGGCCGGGTAATCTTCAGCCGTACATCCAGCCAAAAGCATCGCGGACACTGCATAAAGAGCTCAATCTTGCTGCGGCTCACTTTAAATGGCGCTTTTTGCCCCGGTTCATACGGCTTAGAGCGCTCCCGATAATAACTATTTGCCATTAGCTATATTTTAACACCGCAAGAGTTTCTATATGTGGTGTCTGAGGGAAAAAGTTGTAGACTTCGAAGAATTCTATTTTGTATGAGGTTTGAAGCTTGCCTAGGTCCCTGGCCTGGGTGGCTGGGTTGCAACTAAGATAGATAACTTTGGGCGGTTTCGCTTCTAGCACCCTTTCTACGACTTTGTCGTGCAAACCAGCACGTGGCGGGTCAAATATGACCGGCTTATCGGTTGTTATGAAATCTAGCGCTTTTTCGGTTGATGTTTCAATAACCTGTGTCTTTAGGCTGCTAGCAGCTGCATTCAAACCTGCCATTTTAGCCGTCGCTGGGTCGAGCTCAACTAGGTCGACGGACTTGCTTGCCACACTTAAGCCAATACTCCCCACGCCAGCATACATATCCGTTATAAAAGACTCGCTGCAGTGCTCACTAATGCGAGCCAGCGCTAGTTCAAATACAGGGATATTAACTTGGAAAAATGAATCGACATCGTATGTGAATTGTTTTCCAAGCAGTTCGTCTTGCAATAACGGTTCACCGAGCTCGTAGAGTAGCTGCGTTGTCACACTCGCTGGGCTTTTTGGGTTCGAGTGGTACACGCGTAGGCCTTTTAGTTCTTTGGGAAGTTCTAATTTTTGGAACCGTGTTGGCTTTACGAAAAGGCTTGCTACCACGTCGCCACGTTGACTGCACCGAACAATTATTGTCTTCAAGTCGCCAGCTCTTATTTGCAATTTGTCGAGCTGAATACAGATTGCATTCGCCGCCGTATCAATTACTGGCATAGCCAGCTTACTCCCCTTCACTATCTGCTTGCCGTGGCTGCCACGACGATGTAATGCGAGGTGCAGTCCAGCATCATCACCCCAGAATGAATATTCCATTTTATTACGGTAATGCCACTCACTCCCATCAGTTATGACTCCACTGACTTTGGGTAAGTTTACTTTTTCGTGAGCGAATAATTCCTGAACTATCTCCAACTTATACTTATTTTCCGACTCAAAGTTTAAAACTTGCCACGGTGAGGTCGCCAGGTGATTTTCCTCTTTGGGTTCCACTCTTTCAGCCGACTTTTCTAAAATTTCTTCGGCAATGGCTTCGGCGTAGGAACGCTTTTGTTTTACAATGTGGGCTTTTACCTTCTCGCCCGGCAGTGCATTCCACACAAATACTTTCCGTCCGTCACTTAGTTCGCCTAAACCCTGTCCGCCGTGTACTAGCTTGCGTATGAGTACTTCTTCCACTACCCCGCCTTGCCGAGAAAACGGTTGATGATTTCTGGTAACTCACTCGGCTTTTCAACTAACGCTACGGGATTGTGCTTTATGAGGAAGCCGGCGTTCGCAAACCCCCACATCACTGCTATGCAGCGCAGCCCAATAGCTTCGCAAGCTTCAATATCACGGCTTTCATCACCAATATATATACAATCACTGGTGTCTAAGTGATTACGTGCAAGCACCTTACGAAGTGCGGCTGATTTAGAAAAAAGTCCTACTCCGCCATACACTCTCGAAAAATACTGGCTTAGACCGTATTGTCGTAAAAATACCCTTATATTGCGCCTGCTATTGGTGCTGACAATAATGAGCTTGTAGCCAGCACTATGCAACTCTCGCAGCACCGTCTCGACCCCTGCATACGGAGGTACATTCTGAATATAACGGTTCATTAAAAATCGTCCGCGCCATAGGAGCCACGGTGCTGCCCAGGGCGAAATACCTAAGCGGCGAGCTACGACTGGAATCGGTAAATGCCGTAGTTCTGCCATCTCGGCCTGCGTCAGATTATTTGCCTTGCCGGTCATGCGGTCAAAAATCTCGATAATCACATCAAGGCTATCGGCAAGCGTACCGTCAAAGTCAAAAATGATTGTCTTCATTTACTTGATAGGCTCGTATGCTACGTGGCACATACCTCGGCCGGTTTTTTCGGTGAATTTTTGATGATAATCTTCGGCTTCGTAAAAAGGACCTGCCGGTTCTATTTGGGTAACAATGGGTTTTTCGGTTTTCTTTTGCACTTCAGCGCGAACTTTTTCAGCAGCTTCCTTTTGTGCTTCGGTCACATAAAAGATGCAGGAGCGATAGTTATCGCCAACATCCGGCCCTTGCCTATTTAGCTGTGTTGGGTCGTGCATGCGAAAGAAATGCTTACACAATGTTTCGAAGCTAACCTTGTCGGTTTCATACTCTACGAGCACGACTTCGGCATGGCCAGTGGTATGCGTACACACTTCCTCATAGGTTGGGTTTTCTGTAGTGCCGCCGCTATAACCCGCAGTCGTAGTAACTATACCTGGCACTTGGTCAAAATAGTACTGTACGCCCCAGAAACAACCCGCTCCAAACATCACCTGTTCCAATTTTACCTCCTAGTAATTAGGGAAAAGAGCAGCCGGAGTAGCGGATTCATTCCGCTCGCCGCGCGATGAGAAAAACCGTCAGGTTTGTCTCATTAAGGCGCAGCCTCGTCACCTGTTCCATATATATATTTTACACCTAACAGCTTTAGGTTGCTGCTTTTATGGCCGCCAGAACTATTAGTGCGAGTACTATAGCGCCAAGAAGCCGCCGAAAATAATTTACACCCTTGAATATCTCGAGAAGTGACCAAACCGTCAATACTACTAGAGCTGCCCACCACAGGTAATCCGAAATTTTGCCATTTAAGAAAAGTGACAGTATGGTCAGCACTACCCAGCCAATCAGCCAGATATTTGGCCGCTGATATATAACATAATTGCCGTTTTTGTCCTTCCAGAACTTATCCCATAAGTCCTGGTGTTCATAATGGCGCTGCCGTTGTCTTGTTAGTGCGTGCAAAAGTCCTCCCTCTTCGTACATTAAGATACCGGCCACATGCATTGTGGACAGTGAAAATTTCGGCTGAAGTTTAGTTTTCTAATTCAGCGATTCGCTTATGGTCAAGCCCATAGTAGTGCCCAATTTCGTGCCACAGTGTGTGGCGTATTTGTTCACGCAGCTCTAGCAGCGTATTGCAAGCACGTTCCATGGGGCCTTTGAATATAGTTATTTTGTCGGGGAATAAGCGCGTGATACCTTGACGCTGACTAAGTGGTAGACCTTCGTACAGCCCAAATAGTGTTTGGTCGTCACGCAAGGCTAGCTTCTGTCGTTGCTCTGGGGTTGGCTCTTCCTCGTAGAGTATAGCTATATTCTGGATATTTCGCACATGCTCGCCCGGTAGGCTATCGAGCGCATGATTGATGAGCGCTTGGAATTCATCATCACTTATGGTCACCATGCAATAATTGTAGCAAGCTTAGGAAGAGAGTAATTCAGATTGTATTGCAGCATCCCAAGCTTCTTCTCCGCAGCCTTCTATTTGCTCTATGCCCTGCCCTATTAAATCTTTACCTATCAGTTGGTCCAGCCACTGCACAATAAGACCGAAGCCCCGGTGCAAAGCAAGTTGTTCCCTGCCGTTACGAGCAAGCCGAAGACTGGCGGTACCTAACCAAGCATGAAAAGGTGCGCTCATCAAATAACCCTCATCACCTAGTGTATTTATGTGCGCAGTGCGTGCCATACGTGCCGATATTGTATCGCCCTCAGGAAGTGGTGACCTTGTTTCGATTGCCAAGCGACACATATGCTGGCGTGTTAGGTACTGTTCTGCTGCTCGTAGTCCAAGACGGCCACCATATATGTATGTTTGCCACTCATCCTGAATTCTCTTCTGGCTCGACGCATCTTGGTTGGCAAAATTGGCCATTGCAATCATGGCGTAGGAAAACTGAGTGTGTCGATAATGCTCATCGAGATATTCAAGATACGCCTCAGAACCATAATGCTTGCTGACGTCTGCCATAAGCGCATTGATATTTGCGGGGCTAGCCCATTGTTGAACTGCTGCTGGCACGTTTTCTTTCATAGCGCGGATTATAGCAACCGTAGCGGTCACTGAAAAGACATTTAAGCTTCAAGAGCCAGCCGCTGTATAAGCCAGTCTCTCGGTAAAATACTCAAGAAATAACCAGCCCGCGGACCACTCGTCTTGCCTATGAGCAGCCTATATAGCGCACTAAAAAGCTCTTTAGGTTCTAAACCGCTTTCATCTTTAAGGCCGTAAATTGCATCATGAAACCATACACCATCGGCGTCTTCTGGTGCAGCGGCTGCTTTTGCACCTAATTTTTGGAAAAATGCTCGTTCCTGCTCGCTAAACTCTTCAAAATTAACATCGGTTCGAAGGTCGAACTTTACTTCCTCCGGCGCTCGCTTATCAAGCCAGTTCTGGACGAACGTGAGTTCCGACTTTATTATTTCAGCGTCTTCTTCGACCACTTTCGTGTATTCGGTACGGCGTAAAACTTCAAGTGTGCGATTCGCATCCTTCAATGATGCTTGATAACTGGCTACCAGGTGGGAAAACGGCACCCGGCTAACAGTTTTTTCGGCGATGCCGCGAGTCGCTAGCTCCAGTAGCTGCTCCTCGCTCTCTGTACGGTCCGCTTTAGCGGCGAAAGCGGCGAACTCATCCATAACCTGCATAGTACCGTTTACTGGGTCAAAATAAAGTCGTTTAAGTGGTGCTGCACGGAAGACATAGAAGCGCATAACTTCTGGAGGCATTAACTGCACCGCTTCCAGGGCATCCAGGCCAGTGCCCTTACTAGCGCTCATCTTCTTTGTGTCACCGGCTAAATTAATAAAGTCATAGGCAACTGGGTAAGGCGGCTGGCCACCAAATACATCTTGTACAATCTGCACGCCGGTATCATACGAACTGCCCTTGGTCATATGGTCCCTGCCCGATGGTTCAACAGCCACATTTTGCAGCCACCAACGAGCCGGCCAATCCAAGCGCCAATCTAGCTTTACCTCTCCCTTGTCGTAACGAGCGACCTGCTCGTTGCCGCCAGCATCTTCATAGCGGATGATTTTAGCACCTGTATCAATACCTACAAACTTTCTGTTTTTGAGCCGGCCATTTTGCATAATTTGAGTTGGTGTCCAGTCGTCAGCCAGTTTCCGCCCCGATATAGTCTCTAAGGCTTTGCGGGCCTCAGGCACATGCGCAAGCGCTTGCTCAATTGCCGGTACCATCCAACCATTGCGGTACCGCTCATGCGAGCGCACAAACTCAACTTCTATATGTAGTGCCGCACAAGCATCTATGAGGCCTTGCAGAAAATAGTCAGCGTAGCTACGGTCACTGCCGTCGGGTCCAGGTATGTCACAGATAGGTTGCCCCAAGTACTTTTCATATTCTGCCGGTACGTTATAAGGGATTTTGCGTAAGCTATCGAGGTCGTCTACAAACTGTACATGACGAGCTTGCCGGCCCCGGCGTCTAACTTCTAGTAGTATGGCATCGCATATCATCAGCTCGCGCATGTGCCCGAAATGATACGTACCTGACGGCGATGAACCCGACTCAATAAGAATTTCGCCGTCAGGATGACGGGCAACAATCTCATCTACAATCTTGTTCAACCACTGCATATTCTAGGTTATAGGTTATAGGTTTTAGGTAAGAGTATCAATCGTTATTTCTGACTTATCGCAGCAGTTAGTTTAGCGCGGATGCAATGCAAGGAAAAAGCGAGGAACCGAATGAGCCGTATTTGGCATACGGCGAACGAGTACCGGAGCTTTTGACGCAGCAGTGCGCCGTGATAACTAACTGATTTCGACTACTTTGTAGGTGGCGGTTTCGGCTGGAGTCTTGATTTCCACGCTATCGCCAACGGCTTTGCCTAATAAAGCCCTGCCTATAGGCGATTCGTCACTAATTTTGCCATTCAGAGGGTCAGCTTCAACAGTTCCAACAACCTGGAACTCCATAGTTCGGCCGTTCTTGAGCTTAACGGTTGAACCAAGCTGCACTTTACTATCACCACGGGGCTTTTTTATAAGTTCAACGTTTTGCAGTATGTGCTTCACTTCACTTATACGGGCATCATTCTTTTCTTGGTCCTGGCGAGCGGTCTGGTATTCAGCATTTTCGCTGAGATCGCCGTATTCACGAGCAGTTTTAATACGGTCAGCAATAGCAGTCCTAGCTGCTTCCAAGTGGGTGAGCTCTTTTTCTAGTTCAGCCACCCCTTCTTTCGTGAGGTGGAAGGTCTTCTTCACTACCATTGGTTACTCCTATAAGTCTAGGTTTTTATATCGGTAGACACGCATATTATAGCAAATGTGTTAGTCTGCCAAACCTAAAGTCTTAAATAACGCCTGTTGGTCGACGAGTTTAGCTTCTGCCTCACTGCGTCCTTTTACCTCATATTGGTTTGCGGCAACTGTTTTGTCGCTTATCACCACCCGAAGTGGGATACCAAGTAAATCAGCATCCGCAAACTTTTCACCGGGTCTAACGTCTCGGTCATCATATAGTACACCGATATTTTTGGCTGTCAATTGGGCGTATAGCCCATCTGCAGCCTTCGTTGCTTGTTCACTATCACCCAGCCGTGCCAGATAGACCTTTGCAGGTGCTACTGCCTCTGGCCAGACTAAACCTTTATCATCTGCAAAATGCTCAGCTATTACCCCCATAAGACGCGTAATGCCTATGCCGTACGACCCTAGGACCACCGGTTTTTCATGCCCATCCTCATCGGCAAAGTACAGGCCAAGTTGCTCGCTTTTAGCTCCGCCGAAGCTGAATATATTACCGACTTCTGCTGCCGTTACTTCTTCTAGTTCGCCACGGTTAAGCCCGAGCTGTTTCAGCACATCGTCGTTCATAACCTCTTGATTGACAGCTATTTTCTTATCACGGTTCAGAAAAATCGTATCTTCCCCGGCTTCTGTAATTGTTTGAAATTCATGGCTAAATTGCGTAAATGCGCCTCCAGATGCAAACGTTACAAACGTTACGTCACCGAGCCCTACTCGTTCAAATACTTTAAGGTAAGCTGCCGTTACGGCATCGTAAAACTTTTGGTGCTCTTCATCACTACGGCTATAGCTGTAGAGGTCCTTCATAACGAACTCACGGCCACGCATAATGCCACTTTTGGCTCTGAGTTCATTCCGCAGTTTAGTCTGGAACTGGTAGACATTTGCCGGCAAATCACGGTAACTGCTCACAAAGTCTTTCATCATATCTGTTATAGGCTCTTCATGGCTCCAGCCAAAACCGACTGCTGTGCCGTTTTTAAGAGCACTTTTGAACCACACATCTACCTTTTCGTCATTCCAGCGGTCGGTGTGTTCCCATAGCTCTTGCCGCTGTAGGCTCGTCATAATGATCTCTTGGGCCCCTAGCTCGTTCATTTCCTCGCGAACAATTTGCTTAATATTCTCGAGTACTTTCAAGCCAAGTGGCAAATAAGCATACGCACCGGCCATTTCTTTATGTATATAACCAGCCTGTATGAGCAGCTTGGCGTTCTTAGCTGTTTCGTCGGCCGGGACGTTTTTGCTGGTTTTGGTAAATAATCGCGATAATCTCATAATT
>Ga0207657_10000932_pt1 | contig 30955 bp, 24 predicted proteins | sample KBSC33metaG_FD_184316 | JGI IMG/M metagenome (GOLD analysis project Ga0207657, IMG submission 184316) | Corn rhizosphere microbial communities from Kellogg Biological Station, Michigan, USA - KBS C3-3 metaG (SPAdes) (version 2) | ecosystem: Host-associated > Plants > Roots > Rhizosphere > Soil ...
GGAAATCGCCCGCGCGATGGGCAGGAAGAACCTCATTACTGTGAAGGCGCTGCAGCTTTCGCTCTCGAACGGCTTGGAGAGCCAGCACAATTCCTGGGACGGCTCTTATTTTCACACGGCCCGTATCGCGGCGAAGAAGGCTTACGAGGAAGCCGGCATCCGCGATCCGCGCAATGAAGTCTCGATGATGGAAGTCCATGACTGCTTTTCCGTCACCGAGCTGGTGACGATGGAAGACCTCCACATCTCGAAAGAGGGCGAGGGTTGGCGCGACGTGATGAATGGCTTCTACGACGCCGACGGCCAGGTGCCGTGCCAGATCGATGGTGGTTTGAAATGCTTCGGCCATCCCATCGGCGCCAGCGGGCTTCGGATGCTCTATGAAATGTATCTGCAGCTTCAAGGCCGTGCGGGCGCGCGGCAACTGAAAGACCCGAAGATCGGCCTCACACACAATCTCGGTGGCGCGCCCAATATGAATGTCTGCTCTGTCGCGATCATCGGTGCGCAGGGCGCCTGAAAGGCGCTAAGGATATTGCATGAGCACCGCCACGATTTATCCGGCCATCCTCTCTGGCGGGGCCGGCACGCGCCTCTGGCCGTTGGCACGGGCCTCGACGCCCAAGCAGCTTCTGGCGCTGTACGGAAAGAACACGCTGATCCAGGACACGGCCCTTCGCGCCGCGCTCCCGGATGCGGCGCCACCATTGGTGATTTGTGGCGAAAGGCATCGCTTCGTTGTCGCCGAGCAGATGCAGAAGGTCGGCATTTCGCCGGCTGCCATTGTGCTGGAGCCAATGGGCAGAAACACAGCGCCCGCTGTCGCGATCATTTCGCTGATGATCGCCGAAAAGGATTCGCAGGGTCTGATCCTTCTTCTTCCGTCCGATCATGTGATCCAGGACGCCGAAGCTTTCGAGGCGGCTGTGCGCAAAGCCACAGTCGCAGCACGCGACGGCTATATTGTGACCTTTGGCCTGAAGCCGAGCAGCGCGGAAACAGGCTATGGCTACATCGAAGCGGGGGCGCCGCTCAAAGGCAGTGACGGCGTGAACAGCGTATCTCGTTTCGTCGAGAAGCCTGATGCGAAAGCTGCCGCGGAATATGTGCAATCGGGCAATTATCGCTGGAATAGCGGAATGCTCCTTTTTCGTGCGGATGTCATGCTTGCTGAGTTGGGATGCTTGGCCCCGGACATCGTAGGCCCATGCAACTCTGCGCTGGCCGCTGCGTCTCACGATTCCGATTTCGTTCGCCTCGACGCATCGTCTTTCGAGAAATCGCCGAACATCTCCATTGACGTCGCAGTGATGGAAAAGACGGCAAAGGCCGCGGTCGTTTCTTGCGATCTCGGTTGGGCGGATGTTGGTACATGGTCGTCTCTGTGGTCCCTGAGCGATCGGGATGCCGAGGGGAACGTTCTTCGGGGCGACGTCGCTGCGATGGACACGCACGATTCTTTGGTGCGCAGCGATCGAGGGCTGACGGCACTTATCGGCGTGAAGGATCTCGTTGTGGTCTCGACCGATGATGTTGTGCTCGTCGCCGACCGGAAGAACGCGCAGAGTGTTGGCGCGATTGTCCAGAGATTGAAAGTGTCAAATCGGTCCGAAGTGTCGGAGCAGAGCCGCGTGCAGCGTCCCTGGGGCAGCTATCAATCGATCGACAGTGGTGATGGGTTTCAGGTGAAAGAAATCGTGGTGAAACCCGGCGGGCGGCTTTCGCTCCAGATGCACCACAAACGCGCCGAGCATTGGGTGGTCGTTGAAGGGGCAGCGCAAGTCACCTGCGACGACAAGGTCTTCACCCTCAATACCAATGAAGCGACTTATATTCCGCTCGGCGCCAAGCATCGTCTGGAAAACCTCGGGAAGACGCCACTGCGCCTGATTGAGGTGCAGTGCGGGTCTTACCTTGGCGAGGACGACATCGTCCGGTTCGAAGACGTTTACGGCCGTGCCGACAGCAAGAAGGTTTAGTAGACCACGACCGACCGGATCGACTTTCCTTCATGCATCAGATCGAAGGCGTCGTTGATCTTTTCCAGCGGCATCTGATGGGTGATCAGGTCGTCGATGTTGATCTTCTTGTCCATGTACCAGTCGACGATCTTCGGCACATCGGTGCGGCCTCTCGCGCCGCCAAAGGCTGTGCCTTTCCAGACTCGCCCTGTCACAAGCTGGAACGGCCGCGTCGCGATTTCCTGACCCGCGCCTGCCACGCCGATGATGATGCTTTGCCCCCAACCACGGTGGCAGCACTCCAGCGCTTGCCGCATCGTGTTCACGTTGCCGATGCATTCGAAGCTGTAATCCGCGCCGCCCCCTGTCAGTTCGACCAGATGCGCAACGAGATCGCCCTTCACATCCTTCGGATTGACGAAATGCGTCATGCCGAACTGTCGCGCAATGGCCTCGCGCGCCGGATTGAGGTCCACGCCGACGATCATATTGGCGCCGACCATCCTCGCACCCTGGATGACGTTCAGCCCGATGCCGCCAAGCCCGAACACAACGACATTCGCGCCCGCTTCCACCTTTGCCGTGAAGATCACTGCCCCGATGCCTGTCGTCACACCGCAGCCGATGTAGCAGACCTTGTCGAAGGGGGCGTCCGAACGGATTTTCGCCAGCGCGATTTCCGGCATCACGGTGTGGTTCGCGAAGGTCGAGCAGCCCATATAGTGCAACACAGGCTTGCCCTTGAACGAGAAGCGGCTGGTGCCGTCCGGCATGACGCCCTTGCCCTGTGTGGCGCGGATGGAGGTGCAAAGATTGGTCTTGTGGCTCGTGCAGCTTTTGCACTCGCGACATTCGGGCGTATAGAGCGGGATGACATGATCGCCGGGCTTGAGCGATTTCACGCCCGATCCGACTTCCAGAACGATGCCGGCGCCTTCGTGACCAAGGATGACCGGAAACTGCCCTTCAGGATCGGCGCCGGACAGCGTGAACGCATCGGTATGGCAGATTCCAGTCGCCTTCAGTTCGACCAGGACCTCCCCAGCTTTCGGGCCTTCCAGATCGACCATCTCGATTTCCAGCGGCTTTCCCGCCGAAAAAGCCAATGCCGCGCGCGTCTTCATTCGATGCTCTCCGATTCCCGACACATGATTCGGTCATATTGTGCCGCCACAGTGGCGAAGGTGAAGGGTCATACCTATCTTTCCGGCGTGGACACAAGATTCGGGGCGTCATGATCGAAGTCCGCGACCTGATTTATGAGTATCCGACGAAGCGCGCGCTAGAAGGCGTGTCCTTGAGCGTGCCTGCGCAGACCATCGTGGCCCTGGTGGGCCCGAATGGCGCGGGGAAGACGACGCTGCTGCGCTGCCTCGCGGCGCTGGAGCCCCCATATTCCGGAACGGTCACGATTGACGGCATGGATACGCGCGAACACCCGCGCAAAATCCATGCACGGCTTGGCTATCTGCCCGATTTCTACGGCCTCTACGATGAACTGACCGTGCGCCGCTGTCTGACATATGCCTCCTGGTCGCACGGATTGGCGGCAGAGGCTGTCGATGCGGCGGTCACGAAAGCCGCCGAGCGCGTCGGCCTTGCGGACCGGTTGGAGACCAAGGCGGGAGAACTGTCGCGCGGCCTGCGTCAGCGCCTGGGCATCGGGCAGGCCATCGTCCACGAACCGAAGGTGCTGCTTCTGGACGAGCCGGCGGCGGGGCTCGATCCGCAAGCCCGGCGCGATCTTTCCGGCTTGCTGACGTCGTTGCGCGGCGCGGGCATGACGCTCGTCGTCTCGTCGCACATCCTGGCCGAGCTTGAGGACTATTGCTCGGAAATGATCATCATCGAGAACGGGCAGGTCGTCGGTGGTCGCCCAATCAAAGTGAAGGATGTCGAGCGGCCTCGCTATCTCATCGAGATCGCCACCGCCCGCTCCGATTTTGCACAGTTCCTGAAAGACGCTGGCGTGGACGTGATCGAAGTGGATGAACATCACGCGCTCATCACCTTCACCCGAAACGCTGCCGCGCGCGCCAAGTTGCTGCGCGATTTGGTGACAGCCGGTTTCGAAGTGTCCAGCTTTAGTGAATCCTCCAAGGCGCTGGAAGACGCCTATTTCAGCCAGGTCGGCAGAGGGACGGCATAATGGGACCGGAATTTCGCCGCAACCTGTGGCTCGAACTCACGCCACGCCGCATTGTTTTTATGGTCGGCATTCTGGCACTGATATTCTTCGCCGCTGCGGTTTCCGGCCCGTCCTACACGCCCTATTCGGCGGCGGAGACGATCTACTACCTCATCGTGGTGATCTGGGGCGCACGCAATGCGGGACTCAGCATTGTCGGCGAAATTCGCGATCACACCTGGGATCTGCAACGCCTCTCTTCGATCAGCGCCTCGGAGATGACATGGGGCAAGCTGTTCGGCTCGACAATCTACAATTGGTTCGGCGGCGCGATATGCCTTGCCGTGATGCTGGTCTATGGCTTCACCCATGGAACACCGGTCTCCACGATACTCGATCTGATCTATTATGTGATTGTCGGATTGGTCGCGCAGGCGTCCGCCTTGCTCGCAAGCCTCGTCGCCATTCGCCGTCGTTCCGCACATTCGCGGCTGGATGTATTTCTTTATCAATTCATCGGTATCGTTGCCGCGCTTGCAGTGTTTTATCTGTGGCAGGCCGCTGACCCGGCAAGCGCACTGCTCTTCGGCAAGAAATCGACCGATGTCATCAACTGGTGGGGTGAAATCGTCGGTGCGCGGCCGTTCCTGCTGATTTCCCTCGCGGTGTTTACCGGGTGGATTCTGGCCGGCTGTTATCGGGAGATGCGCCGCGAACTGAAAATGCACAACGGGCCGTTGGTGTGGCTTGGCTTTCTCGTCTTTATTGGAATCTATGTCGCCGGCTTCGACGCGTGGTTGCCGCACGATTCTAACCTGCCGCAATGGAGCGTCGTGGCCCTGCGGCTCGCGCTCGCAACGACGGCTTTTGGCGTGCTGACCTATGTGATGGTTCTGCTGGAACCGAAAGATCGTGTTCTTTATCGCTGGTACGGCAGCCAGATCGCTTCAGGTGCTGTGGGCCGCGCGCTTTGGAGTCTGCAGGCCTGGATCATGAGCTATGCCGCTACGATTATTGTGGCACTGGCTTTGATTTGGTGGCTGTTCGCGCAGCATGCGGGCGTTTCTTATTCGGCGCTCACGGTTGCCGGCCTCGGATTTTTGACGCGTGATGTTGCCATCTTTGTCTTCTTCGCGGCCACACGTCGGCGGGGAGACTTTGCGGCTCTCGTCACGCTTGTCGCGCTCTATGCGTTGATTCCGGCCATTCTCAACGGGCTAGGAGTCGCGGTGGCCCTGCCATTTTTCTACCCGACGCCTTCGAATCCGGTTTGGCTTGGGCCGGCGATTGTCTGGGGCGAGGCGGCTGTGGCGGTTATCGCTGCCATCAGCCGTGTCGCGCTGGCGGAAAAGCGCACGCCTTAGCGCGTTTTTGCGATCTTGAGCCCGGAATAATTCGGCTGGTCGATGGCAACCTTGTCCAGGATTGTCAGTTCCAGATGCTGGCGCAGGGCGTCAGACTCGATATCGATCTTGCCATCACGGATTTGTCCGCAAAGTTTGCGGTTCAAGTCGTCCAGAGAGCCATCATGACCGAGCAGGGCGATGAGTTGCGTTTTCTCGGCGTCCTCGGCCTTGGGACCGAACTCCAGCTCACGCGCCACGATGCCAAGGGCATTGGCGGCGACACGCGCGTGAAATGCCGTATGACCTTTCAATTCCGGCATTGCCTTGGTCTCGATGAAGCTTTGCACGGCCTTTACGAGCTCCAGCATGGAAGGTTGGTCCATCATGGCGTCACATCTTCCCGTGAATGATGAGATTGACGAGGTCGATTTCGGTTTCGGATGAGCGGCGGCCGATGGCGGCGCGCTCGACGGAGCCGTCGTTTTTGAAGCCTTGATACATGCTCATGCACATCACGCCCCATTTGAGCGAGCCGTACACAATCCAGGTCCGCGCATCGTCGATATCGATCTTTCCGCCACCCGCGTCTTCATAACCGGCGATCAGGTCGCGCAGATCGCCAAATCCTCCAACGACCTTGTCCGCTGCGCCGAAGCGCCAGGAGTTCGTGCAGATCCAACCAATGTCTTCCAGCGGATCGCCGATATGCGTGAGCTCCCAGTCGAGCGCGGCTTCCACGCCTCGTGGGGAGATGAGAAGATTGCCATGCCGGAAGTCGCCATGCACGAGAGTCTGGCGCTTGGCTTGCGCCATGCGCGGTTCTAGCCATTTGAACGCGAACTCGAGCATCGGGTGTGGATAGTCGTAGGAGTCGTAGAGGTCGCGGTAACGGCGCAACTGCGCTGGTCCGTCGATGAACGGGAGGACTTTCGACAGCACCGTTGTATCGACCTGATGAATCTTTGCGAGGATGGCGCCACACTGATGTGCGAGGCGGGGGCGCACGGCATCGAATTCCGTGTCGCGCAGGATTTTGCGCGCGATGGTTTCGCCGGGCAGACGGTCCATCACATAGCCATGGCCAACATTGTCGTCTTCCTTGAGGACGTAGCGCACGCGGGGCGCGGCGACGCCAGTCATGCGCGCGGCTTCGATCACCACAGCTTCAGTCTCCAGCGGTATGGACGCGGAGCCTTCGGTGACACGCGCGCCACCGCCGGGGCTGCGGCGCAGAATCAGCGGCTCACGCTTGCCGTGAATAAGCGCATCGAACGACCAGGTTTCCTGGCTCGCGCCGCCCGACAGCCGCGTGATTGTGTCGATGCGTTCGAACCCTGGAAGCGCAGAGGCCAGCGCGTGATCGAGAGATGCAAGAAAGTCCACGTTGGTCATCAACCTGTCCGCAAATACCTGACGGCTTCATCGCGTTCGAAGAGATAGAGCAGAACCCGCAGCGCTTCGCCGCGCGGCGTCTTCAGATCTGGGTCCTTCGACAGGATCAGTTTCGCATCATCGCGCGCGGCTGCAAGCAGTTCCGCATGTGCCGTAAGGTCAGCCATGCGAAATTCCGGCAAGCCGCTTTGCCGTGTGCCCAGCAGTTCTCCCGCGCCGCGCAATTCCAGATCGCGCTCGGCGATGACGAAGCCATCGTCGGTTTCGCGCAAGGTCTTCAGGCGTTCTTTCGCGGTTTCGCCCAGCGGTGGCGAATAGACGAGCAGACAACTCGATTTCACGTCGCTGCGCCCCACGCGGCCACGTAGCTGGTGTAGCTGCGCCAGACCGAACCGTTCGGCATGTTCGACGACCATGATGGTGGCTTCCGGGACGTCAACGCCCACTTCGATAACCGTGGTGGCGACCAATACTTTCGTTTCGCCACGCTTGAACTTCGCCATTTCTGCGTCGCGTTCCGGTCCCTTCATGCGGCCGTGAACGAGGCCGACCATGGAGCCCAATGTTTCGCGCAGCACCTTGGCGCGGTCTTCGGCGGCGGTGAGATCGACGAGTTCGGACTCTTCCACCAGCGGACACACCCAATAGGCCCGCGCGCCCTTCGCGATCGCGCGCCGCAGATGTTCGACCACTTCATCGACGCGCTCGGCGGAGACAAGTCGTGTTTCCACAGGCTTGCGGCCGGGCGGACGGCCCGTGAGGCGCGAGACATCCATGTCGCCATAGGCGGTGAGCGCCAGCGTGCGCGGGATGGGCGTCGCTGTCATTACCAGCACATCGACGGGCTTGTGGCCTTTGCCTTGTAGCGTCATGCGCTGATGGACGCCGAAGCGGTGCTGTTCGTCCACGACGGCGAGGCCAAGATCGCGGAAGGAGACATCCTCCTGAAAGATGGCATGCGTGCCGACGAGAATATCGACTTTGCCATCGGCCAAATCCTTAAGCACCGCGTCGCGCGCCGCGCGTTCACGACCGGTCAGAAGTGTCATGCGTATACCGGCCGCTTTCGCCAATGCATCGAGCGACGCCATGTGCTGCCGCGCGAGGATTTCCGTGGGTGCCATCAGTGCGCCTTGCATGCCCGCTTCCACAACGCTGAGGAGCGCGAGGAAGGCGACGATCGTTTTGCCGGCGCCGACATCGCCTTGCAGAAGCCGGAGCATCCGCGCTGGCGCTTCCATGTCGGCATCAATCTCGGAGAGTGCCTGCTTCTGCGTGTCGGTCATCGTGAAGGGCAGAGCGGCGATGGCTTTGGCGCGGAGTTCGCCATTGCCTTTGATGCTGCGGCCCTTGATGCCGCGCATGGCGTTGCGGATCAGGACCAGCGCAAGCTGATTGGCGAGAAGCTCATCATAGGCGAGGCGCATCCGCATAGGTGAGAGAAGGGCGAGTTCTTCTTCACTCGTTGGATTGTGCGCGGCTTCCATCGCTTCGAGAAAGCTGTTCCAGCCGCGTGCTTTCTTGAACGCGGGATCGAGCCACTCAGGCATGTCCGGCACTTTTTCAAGCGCTGCGCGCGCGGCTTTCAGCATGGATTTCGAGGGCAAGCCTTCCGTCAGCCGATAGACGGCTTCCTGTTGCGGCAAGGTTGCGGCTTCTTCCGGCGTCACGACGAAGTCCGGATGCGGCATCTGCAAGTTACCGTTGAAGCGCTCGGCACGTCCGCTGATGACGCGTTTCTGGCCGATGGGAAGCTGCTTGTTCAGATAATCGGCATGGGCGTGGAAAAAGACCAGTTCGATCATCGCGGTGTCGTCGGAGCAGCGGACCTTATAGGGCTGGCGGCGGTCGCGCGGGGCGATGTGATCCAGCACGTTCACTTCGGCGGTGAGGATGCGGCCTTCTTCAGCGGCGATCAGCTTGGGGCGATAGGAACGGTCGATCAGCCCGCTCGGCAGGTGGAAGATCAGGTCGAGCAGCCGCGTTCCCGCCGCGCGCTCGATGAGCTTGGCGATCTTTGGGCCCACGCCGGGCAGGGTGCGCGTCTCGGCGAAGAGGGGATACAGAATCGAAGGCCGCATGTTCCGCCAAGTTTAGCCCAAAATGTCCCACTGGAAGGGGCAGGGCCGCCACGCTATATCCGGCCCCATGACAACTGCCCAAAACGGTGGCTCGCAAGAGACCCGCCGCAAACGTCTATTGTTCCGGGCCCAGCGCCGGGGCTTCAAGGAAGTGGATCTGATCTTCGGCGCCTTCGCCGCCGAGGCGCTTGCCACCATGAGCGAACAGGCGCTGGACGAGTTCGAGGCGCTGCTGGAAGCGCCGGACAAGGACGTTTTCGCCTGGCTGCAGGACCAGGCACCGGTGCCGTCGGAATACGACAATGCAACCTTCGCGGGGCTGAAAGCCGTTTGCGGCCGCAAGAATCCCACATGGAACGTCTGACTTATATCGGCCGCGAGCGCGGGCGGCTTTCCGTCTCCGGTGCGCCTGCCGGCTATGATGCCTATCTCGCGGTGGAAGCAGCCGCGCGGCGCAAGGGTCTCGTGCTGTTCGTCGCGGCGGATGACAACCACGCGGTCGCCGCCGCCGATGCGATGCGGTTCTTTGCACCGGATGTCGCGGTGCTTCCGTTCCCGGCGTGGGATTGCCTGCCTTACGACCGCACATCGCCCAAGCCGGATATCGAGAGCGCGCGCCTCGCAACGCTGGCGGCATTGGCGCGGCGCGACAAGGGTTCCGCACCGGCGGTTGTCGTCACCACCATCAATGCCGCGCTCCAGCGCGTGCCGCCGAAGAGCGAGATTGCGCAGGCAAGTTTTTTCGCGCGCGTCGGCAAGGATGTCGAGCACGATGTTCTCACCGCCTTCCTGGTGAAGAACGGTTATGCGAAGGCAAGCACGGTGCGCGAGCCGGGCGACTTTGCGTTGCGCGGCGGCATTGTCGATCTGTGGCCGCCGGGAACGGAGACGCCGTTGCGGCTCGACTTCTTCGGCAGTTCGCTGGACGCGATCCGCATGTTCGACGCGGAGACGCAATTGTCGTCCGGGCAGATCGACCAGATCGAACTCTTGCCCGCCAGTGAAGCCCCGCTGGATGCAGAGAGCATCAGCCGTTTCCGCGCGGGTTATGTGGCGACGTTCGGGCCAGCCAGCGACGATCCGCTTTATGAAAGCGTCAGCGCCGGGCGCAAGAACCAGGGCATGGAGCATTGGCTGCCGCTCTTCCACGATCATCTCGACACGCTGTTCGATTATGCGCCGGATGCGCTGGTGATGCTGTCGCATCAGACCGAGGAGGCGAAGAACGCGCGCCTCGAACTGATCAAGGATTATTACGAGACCCGCCGCCAGTTCCTGCGCGAGAAGCGTGAAGGCGAGGCGAAGGTCAATGCGCCGCCCTACAAGCCGTTGCCGCCGGAAAAGCTTTATCTCACCGATGGCGAATGGAAAGCCGCGATGGGCAGCCGCGATGTGCGCGATCTCTCGCCGTTTCAGGCACCGGAGTCGATGCGGGCCGTGGATGCTGGCGGCAAGCAGGGTCGCGACTTCGCGCCGGAGCGGGCACAGGGCAAGGTCAACATCTTTCAGATCGCGGCGGATCATATCGGCGTGTCGCTGAAGGCGAAGAAGCGCGTGCTGGTGGCAACATGGTCTAACGGCTCGGCGGAACGCATCGGCGGTCTGCTTTCCGATCACGGCATTGGTGCCATCCGTCAGATCGACAGTTGGCCGGAAGCGGCGAAGCTGCATGACGATGCGATCGGCGTTGCGGTGCTGGGACTTGAGCGCGGTATCGAGGGGCCGGACTTCGTCATCGTGTCCGAGCAGGACATTCTCGGCGAGCGCATGGCGCATGCGGGGCGGCGGCAGAAGCGGGCGCAGAACTTCCTACAGGAAGCTTCCAGCCTCGCACCGGGCGATCTCGTCACCCATATCGAACATGGCGTCGGCCGGTTCACGGGCTTGCAAACCATCGACGTTATCGGCGCGCCGCATGATTGTCTGGAGCTTGTCTATGACGGTGGCAAGCTGTTCCTGCCGGTGGAGAACATCGAGCTTCTGACGCGCTATGGTTCTGACGAAGGCGCGCAACTGGATCGTCTTGGCGGCGCGGGCTGGCAATCGCGCAAGGCGAAGATGAAGCAGCGCGTACGCGAGATCGCGGGTGAGCTGATCCGTATCGCCGCGGCGCGCGAGTTGAAACAGCTTCCTTCCACCGAACCGCCCGCCGGACTTTATGACGAGTTTTGCGCGCGCTTTCCCTATCAGGAGACGGAGGACCAGGAGAAGGCCATCGCCGATGCCATCGAGGATCTGGCGAAGGGCCGGCCGATGGATCGCCTCGTTTGCGGCGATGTCGGTTTTGGCAAGACCGAGGTTGCGCTGCGCACGGCCTTCGTCGCGGCGATGAGCGGGATGCAGGTGGCGCTCGTTGTGCCGACCACATTGCTCGCCCGCCAGCACTACAAGAACTTCGCCACGCGCTTTGCCGGCTTTCCGTTGAAGGTTCGCCAGCTTTCGCGGTTCGTGGATGCGAAGGAAGCGAAAGAGACCAAGGCCGCGCTCGCCACTGGCGACGTGAATGTGGTCATCGGCACCCATGCGTTGCTGGCGAAGGGTATCGCGTTCAGCAATCTTGGCCTGCTGATCGTGGACGAAGAGCAGCATTTCGGCGTGTCGCACAAGGAGCGGCTGAAGGCGCTGAAGGCTGACATGCACGTACTGACGCTTACCGCCACCCCGATTCCGCGCACTTTGCAGCTTGCATTGTCGGGCGTGCGCGATCTTTCGCTCATCACCACGCCGCCGATCGATCGCCTGGCGGTTCGCACCTTCGTGACGCCCTTCGATCCGCTGGTGATCCGCGAAGCGTTGCTGCGGGAGCATTATCGCGGTGGGCAGAGTTTCTATGTCGCGCCGCGCATCGCCGATCTCAGAGAGGCGCAGGAATTCCTCAAGGCCACGGTGCCGGAGATCAAAAGCGCCATCGGCCATGGGCAGATGACGCCGGATGCGCTGGAAGACGTGATGACCTCGTTCTACGAAGGCAAGATCGACGTCCTGGTCTCCACCAACATCGTGGAAAGCGGCCTCGACATTCCGACGGCAAACACGATGGTGGTGCATCGCGCCGACATGTTCGGCCTTTCGCAGCTTTACCAGCTTCGTGGACGCATCGGTCGTTCCAAACAACGCGCTTACGCTTATCTTACCACGCCGAATGACCGGAAATTGACGGACACGGCGGATCGCAGGCTCCAGGTGCTGCAATCGCTCGACCAGTTGGGCGCGGGCTTCAGCGTCGCCAGTCATGACATGGATATTCGCGGCGCAGGCAATCTTCTGGGCGAAGAACAGTCCGGGCACGTCCGCGAAGTCGGCATCGAGCTTTATCAGGAGATGCTCGAAGAAGCCGTGTCGCAGCTTCGTGCCGGCGGCGGCGATGACGAGGTTGCCGATCAATGGTCGCCCACCATCAATATCGGCGCCGCGGTGCTCATTCCCGAAAGCTATGTCTCGGACCTCAACGTCCGCATGGCGCTCTATCGCCGCCTCGCCACGCTGGAAGACGGCGCCGAGATCGAACGCTTCGCCGCCGAACTGATCGACCGCTTCGGCAAGCTTCCCGATGAAGTGACGCATCTTCTGGAGATCGTCGCCATCAAGCGGCTATGCCGCATTGCGCTGGTGGAGAAGATCGAGGCGGGACCGAAAGGCGCCACGCTCACCTTCCGCAACAGCCAGTTCCCCAATCCGGTTGGGTTGGTCCGCCTCATCAACGAGCACCAGTCCACGATGAAAGTACGGCCCGATCAGAAGGTCGTCATTTCCCGTGACTGGCCGACGCCGGCGTTGCGCCTGAAGGGGGCGCAGAATCTGTTGGGACAACTCGCCAAGATCGCGCAGGCTGCCTAGCGGTCCCGAATTGAATGTCGATTTTCACGCTCCGGAATCGCGCAAAACACAACATGTTGCGGTTCGGCGGTGTGCGAAGCAGTTGAAGTCAAGAATTCGCACTACCCCCCCCGTCCCCCCGGGGGGCACCGCAGGCCCAAATTCGCAGCCGACCACAGACGCTCCGGGGGTCCGAACGCCATTTCAACAGTATGGAACATAACAAGAACAAAAGCAAGGGCCGGGATTACAAATACGAGAGAAACCCGCCGCCACCTCGCCAAAGCAGGACACACCGCGCTTGCATGCACGCGTTCGAGTCGGGGAGCGGGACATGACGTGGGAGATGGCGCGGCGCGGACCGCTGCAGGCGCTGGTGGTGCGGCCTTATCTCGTTACCGCGGTCGTGCTGGGCGTGGCGCTTTATTTCGTCAGCGGCCTGTGGATGACGCGCGGCGTCACGCGCGCACTCATCGGCTGGGATGGCGGCATCATCTTTTTCCTCTGCGCGATGTTCTTCGTCGTCATGCCCGATGTGGATATCGCGCGCATGAAGCGGCGCGCCATCGAACATGACGAAGGTGGTCACCTTATCCTGCTGATGACGATTCTGGCCTCGGTCGCCAGCGTCGGCGCGCTGATCGCGGAATTGTCCGAAGCCAAGACCAATCCCGAAGGCGGATGGCGCGTCGTGCTGGCGGCGGGCACGGTCGTGCTGTCCTGGTTGTTCGTGCAGATCGTGTTCGCGGTGCACTACGCCCATGTCTATTACCTCGCCGAGGAGAATGGCGAGCCGAAGGGCGGGCTGGAATTCGGCGTGGCGGGCGAGCCCGATTATTGGGACTTCGTGCATTTCGCCGTGGTGCTGGGCACCGCATCGCAAACGGCGGACATTGTCTTCACGTCCAAGCAGATGCGCCGCATCGGCACGGTGCACACCATCGTCGCCTTCGGGTTCAACACCGCCATCCTCGCGACGATGATCAATCTGGCGTTCAATTATTTCTGAAGCGTGGAGCGCGTGGAGCGGGTGAACCAAACCATTTCCCTCGCCCCCACGAATGTAGGGGCGAGGGAGAAAACTCAGAACAACGGCTTCTGCTTCGCGGTCGCCAGGCTCACGCCCATCACCTTCGCAACCGTCGGTGCGATGGCGCGCATGTCGATCTCGCCCAGCTTTTTGCCTTTCGGAATGCCCGGGCCTTCGATCATGAAGGTGGCGCGCATTTCGGGGTGCGTGGGGAAGTAGCCATGCGTGCCCTTGATGCTGCCCGCCGTCACCATGGCGCTGACAAGCTGGCGGCCGCCTTCGTAGCCGGGCTTGAAGTCCACCCAGAACGACGCCTGCACATCGCCGCCCATCTTGCTGACGGTCTGCTTGTCGATCACCTGTGCGATGCCGTTCGCCGGATTGGCGGCGAGCTTCCTGAGAAGATCGGCGACCTGTTTCTTCACCGCCGCGTCATTCGGATCTTTCAACACCACGGCTTCCGATCCGCCCGCATCCCACGGCTCGGCCTTCCAGTCGGTGATCTTGTGCGTCGTGGGATCGACGGTGATGAGGCCCGCTTCGATGAACGGCACCATCAGGTTCACGTCATGCTCCACCGGTGCGAAGCCGTGATCGGACACGACGACGACGACGACATCGGGCTGTGCTGCGCGCGCGGCGGCGACGAGCGCGCCGACCGCGGCATCGTCGGTTTCGATGGCTTCATGTGCCTGCGGCGTATCCGGGCCGAACTCATGCTGGTTGCCGTCGATGCTGACCAGGTGGACGGTCATAAATTCCGGTTTCACCTGCGCGTAGAGCGCGCCGGCGAATTTGGCGCGCGCCAGATCGGAAGCGGGGGTTTCCGCGAACATCGCGGACACCGGCATGCCGGTGGCTTTTTCCAGTGATTCCGGCAAGCCGCGCGTGGTGAGGGCGTGGATGATCTTCAGATCGTCCGGCTGGAAGGCGCGCCAATATTCGGGAACATCATAATCGATGGAGGGATTGTCCACGCTCACCGGCCAGTCGAGGCTTGCGACAACCTTGCCGCTGTTGTGTACCGCGTCCCACAAGGTCGGCACCTTGATGTCGGACGAGTACCAGTACCAGCCCTCGTAGTTCTTCCCGAGCGGATCGAACTTCACATTGTTGCCGATGCCATGCACATCCGGCCATACGCCGGTGATGAGCGTGGTGTGATCGGGATAGGTGACGGTGGGCAGCACGTTCTTCACGCCCTGCGCATAGGCGCCGTCTTTCATGAAGGCACGCAGGTTCGGCACTTTGAGGCCGCGCTTGTCGGCATCGATGATGTCGAGCGGGCGAAGACCGTCCAGCGAGATCATCAGCACCGGGTTGGCATTTACCGGCGTGGTAGCGGCACCCGCCATGAGCGCGGTGGCCGCGGCGGCGGCGAACAAGAATTTGCGCATGAATTTCCCCCTCGAGATGCGGATATTTGTAAGACCGATATTTGTCAGTTTAGCTTAGGCTATGACCCGCGTTCTGGCTATTCATGCCCACCCTGACGATATCGAAACCCTGTGCGCGGCGACCCTGGCGCTGCTGGCGGGGCAGGGGCATCACATTACGATTGCGACAGCTACCGCGGGCGATTGCGGCTCGACCGAGACGGACAATGAGATAACGGCGCGAATCCGCAAAAGCGAGGCGGCTGCGGCGGCGAAGGTGATCGGGGCGGATTATCTCTGCGTCGGCATTCCCGATCTTTGCGTGTTCAACGACGACGCGACGCGCCGCAAGGTGACGGAGACGATTCGCGCCGCGCAGCCGGAGCTGGTCATCACCGCATCGCCTGCGGACTATCATCCCGACCATGAAGCGGTGAGCGCGCTGGTGCGCGATGCCTGTTTCGCGGCGCCGGTGAAGAATTATCGCACGGGTGACGCAAAGCTGCTGGCGGAGATTCCGCATCTGTATTTCTGCGATCCCATCGAAGGGCGCGACCGCGACAACAACAAGGTGATGGCGGAGTTCGCGGTGAATGTGGAAGGCTTCTTCGAGACCAAGAAGAAGATGCTTGCCGCGCATCAAAGCCAGATCGCCTGGGTGGAGAAGCAGCACGGCATCGCCGACTATGCGGGCGCCATGGCGGACTGGACGAAACGGCGCGGGCGGCACTTCGGCGTCGCGTATGCCGAAGGCTTCCGGCAATACCGCACGCATCCTTATCCGGCATCGCCCTTGTTGCAGGAGTTGGTGCGAAACGCGCTGATAAAAGCGCCATAGTTTTCCTCCCCCGTTTAGCGGGGGAGGTGGCGCGCGACGAAGTCGCGTGACGGAGGGGGTGGCTGTGGCGGTGCATAGAACTCACCGGCACAGCCACCCCCTCCACCGCTTCGCGGTCCCCCTCCCCCGTAAAACGGGGGAGGAAAGCAGGCCGTTCACTACAATCGCGCAAAATCCCCGCAGCCATCCCGACTTTGACGCATTCTTTCTGTAGGATTTTAACGATGCGCCGGGCAGGCGCGTTCCGGGGGAGTTTGGGATGTTGTCTTTCGTGTCTTCGCTGGGCTGGTTTCTGATCATCGTTCCGCTGATCGTGGCGGTCATCGGCCTCTTCATGTTCCTGCGCGGTCTCGGCCATGTGGCGACCGGCGAGGGCGGACGGGGCATTCCACGCGTGGTGATCGGCGCGCCGCTGGGCATCATCGGATTGGCGATGGGATTGCTCGGTCTCAACACGCAGACCTATTCGCGCCTCACCTATGAAGCGCCCGTGGCGATGGTGAGCGTGAAGGCCGCCGATCCTTCGCATCAGCTGTTCGACGTCACGGTGAAGCGCATGGATGCGAGCTTTCCGGCGCAGCTGTGCCGCCTGCAGGGCGACGATTGGGAGATGAGCGCGCGCGTGCAGAAGTGGAAGCCATGGGCGAACATGCTGGGGCTGGATGCGACCTACACGCTCGACCAGATGTCCAACCGCTATTCGGACGCCGAACGCGGCAATGGCAAGACGATCACCACCTGCGATCTCAAAGGCCCGCCGCCGGCGGTGAACACATGGGTGCCCAAGAGCTGGCTGTTCTGGATCGTGGACCACGCCTATGTGGAAGACCGCCATTTCGGCTCGGGCGCTTACATGCCGCTGGCCGATGGCGCGGTGTACAAAGTAATCATGACCCAATCGGGCTTGAACGCGGAACCCGCGAACGACGTGGCGAGCAAGGCGAAGCTGTAATCACCAGCGCAGATACAGGCGGCCGTTTCGGATCTCCACCGATTTCAGGCGGTGGAGGAACGTCATGCCGAGCAGCGATGCACCGCCTTCCTGTTCCACGGAGATGGGAAAGTTCGTAACCGAAAGCTGGCCGATGGCGAGTTTGCTCACCGTCGCGTCCGCTTCCACGCCGCTGCCGCTGGCGGCGTCAAAGTCTTCGGAGAAGTCGAGTTTCGAAATATCGATGCCCGCGCGCTGCGCATCCTTGCGGGTGAGCACGACATCGTCCGAACCCGTATCGATGACGAAGCGCGTGGAGACGCCGTTCACATTGGCGAAGATGTAGTAGATCCCATCCGTGTCCGGCGTGACGGAGAGTTCATGGTCGCCATTGAAACTGGGATGACCCGTCTCGAACATCGAGAAAATATCCGCGCGCGCCGGAGAACCCAGCGCGCACAGTCCGAGCGCGAGCGCGAGAATGAAACGCATGCATACTAAGCGTTTCAGGCCGTCGCTTGTTCCAGCGCCATCAGGTTCGCAGACCCCGCCTGGATGCGTTCGAACAGCATGGGGCATTCGGGAATCATGCGTTCCATCCAATAGCGGGCGCTGACCAGCTTATCCTGGTAGAACTGTGCGTTGGGCGGATTGGTCTTGAGCTTTTCGGTGGCGAGTTTCGCCATGCGCGCCCACATCCAGCCGACGCTCACAATGCCCATCAGGCGCAGATAATCCACCGCGCCCGCGCCGGCGTCGTTCGGGTTCTGCAAGCCGTGCTGCGCGAACCACAAGGTCGATTGCTGCAGGATATCGAGGCCGCGCTTCACCGGCTTCACATAAGCGGCGATGGCTTCGTCTTTCTCATTTTCCGCAAGCCAGCCGCCGACGAGGCCGAGATAGGCCATCGGCGCCGCGCCGCCCTTGCGGCCCAGCTTGCGGCCGACAAGATCCATCGCCTGCACGCCGTTCGCGCCTTCATAGGTCTGGTTGATGCGGGCATCGCGCACGAACTGCTCCACGCCATTGTCGCGGATATAGCCGTGCCCGCCATAGCACTGCATCGCCATGTTGGCGCAATCGAAGCCCATGTCGGTGAAGAACGCCTTGATCACCGGCGTTAGCAGATCGGCGAGCAGGCCGGCCTGATCCTTGTCGGCGCGGTCGGAATCCATGATCGCATGGTTGATCGTCGTCCACATCGCCAGCGCCCGCGCGCCTTCCACGAAAGAGCGGCAGTGCAGGATCATGCGGCGCACATCGGGATGCACGATTTCCAGATCGGCGGATTTGTCCGGCTCTTTCGGACCGGTGAGGGCGTGTCCGACGCGGCGCTCATGGACATAATCCCACGCATTGTCGAGCGCGACCTGCGCCACCGACACGCCCTGGATGCCCACGCCCATGCGCGCGGCGTTCATCATGCCGAACATGCCGGCCATGCCGGCGGACGCCGAACGCTTCTCGCCCGGCTTGGGCGGCGTGGGCTTCGGCCCGAGGCGCCACGCCTTGGCTTCGTCGAAGTTCAGCACGCAGGTGGCCGAACCCTTGATGCCCATCTTCTTTTCGATGCCGCCGGTGGAGACGCCGTTCTTCGCGCCCATCTTGCCGGTTTCATCGACGAGGAATTTTGGCACCATGAAAAAGTTCACGGTGGAAAGATCGTCCGCGATCTTGCCGTTCTCATCCGGGATCTTCGCGATCACCATGTGGATGATGTTGTCCGTCAGGTCCTGATCGCCGCCGGAGATGAAGATCTTGGTGCCCGAGAGCTTGTAGGTGCCATCCGGCTGCTCGACCGCCCTGGTCTTCATCAGGCGCAGATCGGTGCCGCAATGCGGTTCGGTCAGGCACATCGTGCCCGCCCATTCGCCGCTGATCATCTTGGTGGCGATGTTCTCTTTCATCCACGGCTGGCCGGTGCCGAGCAGCGCGCCGGAGGCCGCGCCGGTGAGGCCCGGATACATCGCGAAAGCCTGGTTGGCCGATTGCATCATCTCGCCGACGGCGAGGTTGATCATCATCGGCATATCCGCGCCGCCGAATTTGGACGGCGCCGCCAGCGCGCCCCAACCCGCCTCGCAGAATTGCTTGTAGGCTTCCTTGAATCCCTTCGGCGTGCGCACCACGCCGTTCTCGAAATGGCAGCCTTCCTCGTCGCCCGACTGGTTGATCGGCTGCAGCACCTGTTCGGCGAATTTGCCCGCATTGGTGAGAATGTCGTCCAGCAGCTCCGGCGAAAGCTCGGAGAAGCGGGGCAGGTCGCGCTGCTTTTCGACCTCGAAAAGCTCGTTCATCAGGAACAGGAAATCCTGCACGGGGGCGCGATAAACGGGCATGATGCAACTCCGAGAAGCGAATGGCGAGTGTCGAATAGCGAATAGTAGGACAGCGACGCGTTGCCCGCCATCCCCTATTCGCCACTCCCTATTCGCTATCCGCCCTCAGATCAGATCGCGCAACGTCACCGAAACGTCTTTCGTTTCGCCGCCGCGCTTGATGGTGAACTTCACCACCGTGCCCGGCGCGTCGTTGCGCAGGCGCGCGCGCGTCTCATAAAGCGGTGTCGCCGTCGCGGGCTTGCCGTCCACGGAGACGATCTCGTCGCCGGCTTTCAATCCGGCGGTATCGGCCGGCGTGCCTTTGGTCACGTCCACCACGCTGTAGCCAGTGGCGCTTTTGTTGATCCAGAGGCCGGAGCGGTCGAAGCTGTCCAGATCGGCGACAGGCTGCGTCACCGGCTTTAGGTACATTTTCTGGTGTTCGTAATCGAGCGTGACGACGAAACGCTTGAGGACGCCGCCGCCGATATTGCCAGATTGCGAGGCGTCCGCGTCCGAGCCTTTGGTCGCCGTCGACAGCAGCACCACCGGCGCATCGACATGCTGGTCGCCGATCACCAGACCGGTGCCGCGGATGACGTGACTCTTCGTCGGCCCGCCGATGCCCCAACCGGTCACCGCTTCCGGCGCCGTGCTGTATTTCGCGAATTGCGCATGCGCTGCGACGAAGGGCGAGTTGAGGATGAGCGAAGCGCGGTTGCCGGTGTCCACGATGAAATTGCCCGGCACGCCGTCATAGGTCGCGGGGACCTCGATGGTGTTGCCGTCGAATTTGATCGGCACGGCGGTACCGGCGTCCTTCGGATTGAAGGCATCCGGGCGGATGAGCGTCATGGTATGGGCGCCGTAATCGATCCGCGTGACGAAGCGGCGGAAGGTTTCGAAACCCACCATGCCGGGCATGTCGACGCCCTCGATGACGCCCATGGTGTTGAGCGGAATCTGCGCGAAGACCTGATCTTTCACGGTGGCGTCGCCCAGCTGCAATGAGGAGACTTTGACGAGTTGCACGTCCATATGCCCATCGCCGCCGCCATTGCCTTGCATGTGGCCTTCAGCGCTCAGGCCAAGCTCCTTGGTGAGCGGTGGCGTCAGCAGGTTCACGCCGCCTGTGTCGAAGATGAACTGGTACGGGCCTTTGCCGTTCACCTTCACATCCGCATAGATGTGATTGTTGTAGAGATGGAATGGGAAAGTGGTTTCCTTCGCGCCGTTCGCGATGGCATAGTCGCTGAGCATGACTTTTGGCGCGGCATAGGCGGACGCGGACTGCGCGGGCAGGAATGCGACACTGGTGGCCGTCATGTCCTGATCGTATTGCGCGTTGCCATTGCCAGTATGGATCTTGTGCGGAATTTGAACGCCGTTCTCCGCGCGATAGTCGGACAGCGTGGTGGTGAAGGTCTGTGTGCTTTGCATCTCGACAAAGCGCGCGAGCAGGTGCGATTTCGCGTCGAACCACGCGTCGAAATTCTTGCCGTTCCTGGGCGTGACGGTGAGCACGTTATAAGTATTGCCGCCGTCCGCTTTCTCGCCATCGGAAACAACCGTGGCGCCGCCACGATCCGGCTGCCACCACAGATTGGCGCGGCGATAGCCTTCGTTCACCGCCAGCGCGCGCATGTCGCCGCCATCCTGCTGCGTGACCGCGCCCGATGGATCCTTGCTCCAGGCGTGCGCGCCATCGAAGCCTTGCGTCTCGGTTGCCGGGCCGATCGCCGCATCATCCACCCAGCGTCCGGATTTGAGATCGTTGAGCGAGGTAACCTTGCCGGTCATGCCCTGGCCGGAATAAGCGTATTCGATCTTGACCGCCGGTTTGACGGCGATGCCGGTGGCCGCCTTGTTGGCGGCAAGAACCTCCTCGGCGCTTGGTGCGGCAAGGGCGAGCGTGGAATAAGAGACAGTGGCCAGCGCCGTGATGGCGATGGCGGCTAAAGTGGACCGCATGGTTCCTCCGGGATGGTTGGGCCTGAAGTGAGTGGGGTTATCTAGGGGTTCAATATGCGGTTGGCGCATGGCTGCTATGTAGCATGTTTTCTCGCGGCGCTGATGGGCACGCGCGCGGCGGATGCCGCGCCGCAGCGCGTTGTTTCGACCTTTTTATGCACCGATGAATATGTATACCGGCTGGTGCCGCGCGACCGGATCGCCGCGCTCTCCTATCTGAGCGCGGACCGGCATCCAGTCGTTTCCACCATCGTGGACAAGGTGAAGGGCATCAGGCTGACGCATGGCAGCGCGGAAGACGTGCTGACGCTGCACCCGGACCTGGTCGTGATGTATCAGGGCACGAACCCGCGATTGCGCGCGCATCTGGTCGAAACGCACACGCCGTTCGTGGAAACCAAATGGGCGAATTCGATTGCCGATATCCGCGATGTGACGCGCCAACTCGGTGCTGCGCTGGGCGCGAAGGATCGCGCCGAAGCGATGATCGCGGACATGGACGCGAAGCTGGCGCGCGCCGCGAAACAGGCGCCGCATCCGGCGGTGACGACGCTGATCTATGAGCCGAATGGTTACGCGAACTCGGGCGGCGTGTCGGACGACATATTGCGCCGCATCGGCTTGCGCGATGTCGCGGCGCGCATGAACCAGACGCGCAGCGGCACTGTGCCGGTGGAATCGCTGGTCGCCAATCCGCCGGAGCTTCTCATCTTGAACGGCGAACGCGAGGCGACACCCACCCGCGCCGATCTGGTGCTGAAACATCCGGCCTTGCGCGCGCTGCCGAAAAGCACGCTGGTCGCGAACACATCGCTGACACCGCTGCTATGCCCCGGCCCATGGAGCGCGGATGTGGCGGAGCCGCTGGTGGAATGGGGGCGAAAAGCACGCGCGCTTGCCTCACCGACGCCCACAAACTAAAACCTCCTTTGACGCAACGGTGTAGGGAACGCGGTTAAATCCGCGGCTGCCCCCGCAACTGTAAGCGGCGATGTCTCTCCATAGGGCCACTGGAAACGGGAAGGCCGGAGAGGCGCCAGAGCCGCGAGCCAGGAAACCTGCCGGTGCGTGTCGTCCATCTTCTGCCGGGCGGGCGGAGGACAAGCGGTTCATCCGCATGTGGCGACGCTGATGGCGGAGCTGCGTTTTGGACTCGAAAATTTTTCGATTTGAAAAAGAACCTCCCTCTCCCCCTTTGAGGGGGAGAGGGCAGGGTGAGGGGGCCTCTCCACCGGCGCGGGACTTCCCCCCTCACCCCAGCCGCGCTGACGCTGTCGCTAGCGCCCCCCTGAAGGGGGAGAGGGAGGTTCGTTATTTATTTGAACGACATGCGCTCACGATCGCACTCGCAATCCTTGCCCTCGCGCTCGCCACCATCTCCTTCGTCATCGGCCCCGCGCAGATCGGCATCAGCGATCTCTTCGGCGGATTGTTCGGCGATCACGGCACGGCCACGATCATCGCGCGCGAGATACGCTTGCCGCGCGCGTTGCTGGCGCTGGTCGTTGGCGGCGCGTTGGGGGCAAGTGGCGCGGCGTTGCAGGGGCTGTTCCGCAACCCGCTCGCCGATCCGGGCGTGACGGGCGTGACATCCTCCGCCGGTTTCGGTGCGGTGATCGCGATGTATTTCGGTTTTGCGGCGATCAATCCGCTGATCCTTCCGGCATCGGCCATCGCCGGCGCGGTGGCGACATCGACCATTCTCTATTTCCTCTCGCGCGCGGGCGCGGAACGCACGGCGCTGATCCTTGCGGGCGCGGCCATCGCCAGCCTCGCCACGGCGATGACGGCGCTGGCGATGTCGCTTGCGCCCAATCCTTATGCGATGAGCGAGATGATCCGCTGGATGATGGGATCGCTGAAGGATTCCACCCTGGCGGATTTCGAGCTGGCTGTTGTGCCGGTGGTGGTTGGCGTTGCGATCCTGTGGAGCGCCGCGCGCAGCCTCGATGCACTCACCCTAGGCGAAGAAGCGGCGCAATCGCTGGGCGTGAATGTGCATGGGGTGCGGCGGCGCGTGGTGATCGGCGTGGCGCTGGCGACGGGCGCGGCAACGGCGGCGGCGGGCGCGGTGAGTTTCGTGGGGCTTGTGGTGCCGCATCTGCTGCGGCCGTTTTATGCCTATGAACCCGCTCGGCTCATTATTCCGTCGGCGCTGGGCGGCGCGGCGCTGGTAACGGCGGCGGATATCGCGGTGCGGGTGATCGCGCCCGATGGGCAGCTTCTCGTCGGCGTGATGACGGCGATGATCGGCGCGCCATTCTTTGTGTGGCTCATCCTGCGCATGCGGCGGGAGGCGATATGAGCGCGCTGTCTCTCTCCCATGTTCGTGCGGCCTATGACGCGCGCATGGTGCTGGACGATGCCTCGGCGCAATTTCTGCGCGGCAAGGTGACGGGCATTGTCGGGCCCAATGGCGCCGGCAAGACGACGTTGCTGCGCGTGGCGCTGGGTTTATTGCCGCATGAAAGCGGCGATGTGCAGGTGCTGGAGCGTTCGCTGAAAGATTGCTCGCGCGAATGGCTGGCGCGCTCCATCGCCTATCTGCCGCAGGAAAGCGCGGTGCAATGGCCGATGCTGGTGAACCGCATCGTGGCGCTGGGGCGTTTGCCCTATGGCCCGCGCGACGGTGGCGCGGCGGCGATTGCCGATGCCATGGCGCGTTGCGATGTTTCGCAATTCGAGTCGCGCCGCTTGAACGAATTGTCGGCCGGTGAACGCGCGCGCGTGTTGTTGGCGCGGGCGCTGGCGACGCAGGCGCCGATATTGCTGGTGGACGAACCGGCCGCGCATCTCGACCCCGCGCATCAGCTTCAGTTGATGGAATTGCTGCGGGCGGAGGCGGCGCGCGGTGTCGCGGTGGCAATCACCTTGCACGACCTGTCGCTGGCGTCGCGTTTTTGTGATGAGATCGTCGTGTTACGGAATGGCCATGTGGCGGGGCAGGGCGCGCCGGAGGAGGTTCTCTCCGACGCGGCGCTGGCGCAGGTTTTCGGCATTGCGGCAAAAAGGCTGGACGGGAACATTGTGCCGTGGTCACGGGTTTAGGTTGCAGCAACCGCTTTCCGCACGTTTAATCCCCCACATGGCCAAGCACAAAAAGCATCACAACGACGACGATGATGACAACGGCGATCATCAATACAAACAGACTTTGCGCGATCTTCAGATCGAGCTGGTGAAGCTGCAGCGTGAACTGATCGCCAACGACGATAAGATACTCGTCATCCTGGAAGGCCGCGACGCTGCAGGAAAAGACGGCGCCATCAAGCGCATCACCGCCCATATGAGTCCGCGCGAGACGCGCGTGCACGCGCCGGCCAAGCCCTCAAACCGCGACGAGAGCGAATGGTATTTCCAGCGTTTCGTGCGGCATCTGCCGGCTGGCGGTGAATTCGTGATCTTCAACCGCTCCTGGTACAACCGCTCCGGCGTGGAGCAGGTGATGGGTTTCTGCACCAAGGTGCAGCTCGAGGCATTCTATGAATCGGTGATTCCGTTCGAAGACATGCTGATCCGTGACGGCATAGCGATCCGCAAATATTATCTCGACATCAGCCGCAAAGAGCAGAAGGGGCGCCTCGCCGAACGCGCCAAGAGCCCGCTCACCAGCTGGAAAATATCCCCGGTCGACGCGAAGGCGCAGAAGATGTGGAAGGAATACAGCAAGGCGCGCGACGAAACCTTCGAGCGCACCGACCATCCCTCCGCGCCATGGCGCATCGTGCAGACCGACGTGAAGAAGATCGCGCGGCTGGAGATCATCCGCGATCTGCTGTCGAGCTTCGACTACAAGGGCCAGGACAAAAAACTCACCCGTCCCGACCGCGATGTGGTGTTCTTCTATACGCCCGACGGCAAAGAACGCCTCGCGCGATAAAAAGGCCGGAGATTGCTCTCCGGCCTTTCCGTTTTGATGCCATGTCAGTGCGGCTGCGGGGTCGATACGTTCGTATCGGTGCTTGTGCTGGTGTTCGCCGCGCCTGGATCGGTCGTCACGCTCGTTCCGGTGGACGTGTTCGCGTTCGGCGTGCTGACGCCGGTGTTCACACTGGTGTCGCTGGCTGGCGTGGCCTTGCGGTGATGCCTGGACTTGCTCGACGCCGAACCGCTGATGCCGGTATCGGAAACTGGCGATGCGGTATTCGACTTCATGCCGGTGGACGTGGCGCCTGGCGCGGTCATGTTCGATATGCCGGTGCTGGAGTCGATGCCGGGGCTTGAGATTTGGCCGGCGGCGTTCGTCGTGCTGGTGATCGATGGCGGAGCCGCCGATGTCGCCGTGCTGGTTGCGCCGCTCACCGCGCCGCCGATCTGCGCGAAGGCGGAAGTTGAAAATGCCACAGCGCCGCATAGCAGCGCGGTCCGGATGATGTTCCTTGTCATATCGTTTCCTCGTTTGTGGAATTTGCGCGCGTGGGCACGCGCGTATCAACGAAACGATGGAACAAGGGGGGCTGTTCCAGATTTTGTGAAATGGTTCCCGGGGAACTTGGCAACGCAGGGTGGCCGCCAATCGAAGTCCGCGGGGTTGGCTGTCCACTTACGCTAAAGCTTCGGAGGATGCGTCTTCACTCGCTGCGCGAGCGAAGGCTGGCGACCCCGGGAAGACTCGAACTTCCGGCCTGCGGTTTAGGAAACCGCTGCTCTATCCTGCTGAGCTACGGGGTCGCACCGGAAAAGCAGATACTTAGAACCGGCTGGAGACGCAACAGGCCGCGCGGCCACTGTGCCGCGCGGCCTGTGTGGAAGACGCAAAAACGGCGCGCACCCAAAGGAAAACGCCGGCGATCCATGCTAAGGTCCGCGCCTTCGCTTGTCCGCAACGCAGACGATGACGGCGAAGATCGAGGATCTCATGAAAATTGTCGTCCCGGGCGGGACGGAGCTTGTCGGTTCGGCTCTTTTGAGCGCGCTGGTGGAGAATTCGCGGCGGGTGGCACCGACAGGTTTTGACGATTGGCTGCGGCGCGTCATCGCCGACGCTTGAAAGGGTGGATCACATGGACGGACCGATAAAGATACTTCTGCAAACAACCATCCCGCCCGCGGCGGACGATTGGTCCATCGCGCGCTTCAGTCATCTGGCCGATTTTCTCCGCGCGCAGCGGGATGCGGATGGACGCGCGCTGTTTGACGTCACTGCGCGCGATCGCGATCCGCTGGACGCGCCCGATTCCCTGTTGTCGATGCTGGACCAAAGCGAGTTCCACGAGTTGTGGCTGTTCGCGGTCGATGTCGGCAACGGCCTGACGCCGGAAGATTGCGCAGGCATTTCCCGGTTCCGGCAGGATGGCCGCGGGCTGCTGGTGACGCGAGACCACATGGATCTCGGTTCGTCGGTTTGCACATTGGGCGGCGTCGGACTGGCGCATTTCTTCCACACCAAGAATCTCGATCCCGACGTGTCGAAGCGGGAAATCGACGATCCCTATACGACCTACATTTCCTGGCCGAATTTCCATTCCGGCGCGAATGGCGATTTTCAGACCATTGAGGCGTTGGGCCCGGTTCATCCGGTGCTGGCGAATTCCGCATCGCCGACGGGCGCGATCCGCTTTCTGCCATCCCATCCGCATGAAGGCGCGGTGGGCGTGCCGGAAGGCGAGAAGGCCCGCGTGATCGCGCTTGGAACAAGCAAGGTGTCGGGCCGCAAGTTCAACATCGCGGTGGCGTTCGAGCCTGGCGATGGCGGCGGCGCGGCGATCGCGCAGAGCACCTTTCACCATTTTGCGGATTATAATTGGGACATCGGCGCCGGCGCCCCAAGTTTCGTGAGCGAGCCTCCGGGCGGAAATCTCAAACAGACGCCCGAAGCGATGGGGGATACCCACCGTTACGTCCGCAATGTTGCACTCTGGCTCGCAGGCAAGAGCGTCGAAAGTCCGCGGCCGTAAGGTTCGGACGCCGCCATCGCAGATGCGTCCCTAGTCCTTGGGCCTGCTGTCCGTGGAAAGCCAGCGCGTGCGGTTGAAGCCGCGGATGTTCGGGATCCAGCCCTTCACCCAAGGCTGCACGATGTCCATCGTGAGAAGAAAATAGCAGGGCAGCCAGGCGTAGTCGTGCAAGGCCAGTTGCTCGGCCTGTTCCATCAGCCGCCCGCGTTCCTTCAGGTCGACGGTCTGCTGCGCCTTGTCCATCAGCGCATCGTATTTCGGGTTGGAATAGCCGCCATAATTGTTGTCCGCGGTGGTGCGCAACAGGTCGAGAAAATTGCTGGCGTCGTTGAAATCGGCGATCCAGGATGCGTTGGCGATGTCGAAATCGTGCTGCTGCATGCGCTGAAGGTGCTGCGCGATCTCCACCGAGCTGATCGTCATGTCGATATAGATCTGCTGGAACATCTGCTGGATCACGGCGGCGCTGCGGCGCTGGTCCGGATTGGTGGACGTCGCATAAACAAGATGGAAATGGTGCTTCGGCCCGTAACCCATCTCACGCATCAGGGCGCGGGCCTTCTCCACGCGGGCGGCATAGGGCAAGGATTTGAAATCCAGCGTGGCGGTGTTCGGATAATTGGCGACGCCCGGTGGGATCATGTTGTAGGCGGGTTGCTCGCCGACGCGGCGGATCTTGTAGGCGATGGCTTCGCGGTTGTAGGCGAGCGACAATGCTTCGCGCATGCGGATGTCCTGGAAGGCTTTGCGCTTGAAGTTCGCGACGATGTAATCCACGCCGAGATAAGGAACGCTCTTTATCGTGTCGGGCGCGTTCGCGCGCAGCCAGGCGATCTGCGCGGCGGGATAGGGGTTCTGTGTATCGAGTTCGTGGCCGCGGAAGCGGATCAGCGCGCCTTGCGCATCCGGGGTGTTGAAGTAGCGCACGGTTTGGATGCGCACATGCGCGGCGTCGTAGAACAGCGGATTCTTCACCAGCGTGAGATGGTCGTTCGGAATCCAGTCCTTCACGATATAGGCGCCGTTGGTGACATCGTTCGCGGGGCGCGACCAGGCGTTGCCATATTTCAGGTAGGTGTGACGCGGAATCGGAAATGCCGTCTGGTGCATCAACAGTTGCGGCAGGTAGGCGGCGGGATGCTCCAGCTGCACCACCAGCGTCTTGTCGTCCGGCGCGCTGACGCCCAGCGCGGATGGCGGCAACTTCCCCGCACTCACCGCCTCGGCGTTCTTCACCACCCACATATTATAAGCGTAGGGCGCGGCGGTTTTGGGATCGAGCAGGCGCCGCCAGGCGAAAACGAAATCCTGCGCGGTGACCGGCACGCCATCCGACCAGCGATGATCGCGAATGTGGAAGGTCCATGTCTTGCCGTCGGGCGACAGGCTCCAGCTTTGCGCCGCGCCGGGAATGGGCCGGCCGGCGGCATCTTCGGTCGCGAGGCCCATCATCAGGTCGCCCATGATGTTGGACTCCCATTGGCCGTCGATGAATTGCGGGTCCAGACTTTTCAGCTCGCCGCCATTGCCGCGATTGAGATAGGGACCGCTCGGCGCATCGGGCGCGCAGGCGGCAAGCGCCGCGCATCCGAATGCGATCAGCGAAAACAGAACGGCCCGGCGGACAGGCGCGATCAGACTTCGGCGACGGCGCGATCGAGTCTCAGATAGCGCGTGCGGTTGATGTTGATGGTGTTGCCGATCCAGTTCCGCACCTGTTTGGAGACGATGTTACGCGACACCGCGTAATAGACGGGTGCGAACGGAGAATCGTCAAGCATCAGCTGTTCAGCTTGCTGCAGGATCTGCCCGCGTTCCACCGGATCGTGGGTGACGTCGGACTTGGCCACCAGGGCATCGAATTTTGGGTTGGAATAATGGCCGATATTCATGTCGTTCGAAGATGTTTGCCCAAGGAAAACGAAGTCCTTGGCGTCCATGTAGTCGGCGCTCCAGCCGGCCCATGCGGCCTGGAAATGCTGGCGGCGCAGTTCGTTGTAGTGAATCTGCGGATCGGCCGGATGCAGGCTGACATTGGCACCGATGCCCTTCCACATCGATTGCAGCGCCACGGCCACAAGCCGCGCGTCGCTCGTGCCCTGGAAGGCATATTCGAATTTCAGCGGGTTGTTCGGGCCGTAACCGGCCTCGGCGAGCAGCGCTTTGGCCTTCGTGATTCGCTGCGCCATGGCGAGGCTCTTGAACCTGGACAGCGCCTTGCCGGGATAGCCCGGCATGTGCGGCGGCACCATTGTATAGGCCGGGGTTTCGCCCGCGCGCATCACGCGACTTGCAATGATCTCACGGTCGATCCCCATCGAAACGGCCCGGCGCACGCGCACATCGTCGAAAGGCGGCTTCGTCAGGTTGAACTGGATGTAGGTGACCGAAATATAGGGCGTTACGCGCAGCACGCCGGGAAGATGGTCGTGCAGCCACTGGAATTCGGACGAAGGGACGCCCGCCGTCATGTCGAACTCGCCGGCGCGAAAGCGCTTCAATGCCGCCGCATAATCCTGCGTCGGGTAGAAGTTCACCGTCTCGATGGTGACATTCTTCGCATCGTAGAAGTGCGGGTTCTTGACGATCGTGATGTGATCGTTCGGCACCCATTCCTTCAGGATATAGGCGCCGTTGGTGGCGATGTTCTGCGGCTGCAGCCATTGATCGCCGTGTTTCTCCACCACATGCCTGGGCACCGGCATGCAGGTGTAATGGCGCAGGAGCTGCGGCAGGTAGGGCACCTGGTATTCGAAATTCATTTCCAGCGTGCGGTCGTCTATGGCGCGCACGCCCAGCGCAGAGCCCGGCATCTTGCCGCCGTTCACCGGCTGCGCGTTCTTGATCGGATAGAGTAGCGACGCGTATTGGGCGGCGGTCTTCGGATCGAGAATGCGGCGGAACGAGAAAACGAAATCCTGCGCCGTGACCGGCACGCCATCCGACCATTTGTGGTCGCGAATCTTGAAGGTGTAGGTCAGCCCATCGTTGCTCTGGGTGTAGCTCTCGGCGGCGCCGAGCGTGGGATTGCCCGCGACGTCCTCCGTCATCAGGCCCATGAACATGTCGCCGACGATGTTGTTTTCCCAACTCGTCTGGATCTTCTGCGGATCGAGGGTATCCGGTTCCGCGGCATTGCCGCGGTTAAACGTTTTGTCATCGAAGGTGGTGTGCCGCATCGCGCCGCCGCCCAACGAAAACGCGGCTCCCCCCACGACGGCAATGGTCGCGCCGGCGCCCATCAACGCACGGCGGCTTAGTCCAAGGCGGATCTGTGCCATGGTGCCTCCCTTACGCCCCTTCGGGCGCCCTCGCATCGGATGGAGCGCTCACCTATGATCACAATACAGCCGCCCCAATCGACCGTGCGGCTATTAAGCCAGATGGGAGTGAATGAGTTATGAATTTGCGCACTGCGGCGGTAACCACTGTGAGCTTTCTGGCGCTTTTTTCCACGGTTGCGCTTGCCGGGCCACGCGACGACGTGCTCGAGGCCATGGGCAAATGCGCCGCCCTGACGGACGACAAGGCGCGCCTGAATTGTTACGACGCCGTGGCACCGCGCCTGCGCGATGCGCTGAACGCGCCGCCGGAGACGCTTTCCCATCCGCCGACGAAGGAGGAGCAGGAATCCTGGTTCGGCTTCAACTGGGGCAGCATCTTCGGAACGTCGCCCGACAAGCAGACGACGCCGCAACAGTTCGGCTCCGACCAGATTCCCGCACCCGCGACGCCGGCCGCACCCGAGCCCGGCGCCCCGCCGTCTCCCGAGGTGGTGGACAGCATCAGCGCCACCTTGACGGATTATTCGTTCACGCCGTGCCACAAGTTCATCATTTTCCTGAACAATGGGCAGGTATGGCGCCA
>Ga0207657_10000933_pt1 | contig 30941 bp, 35 predicted proteins | sample KBSC33metaG_FD_184316 | JGI IMG/M metagenome (GOLD analysis project Ga0207657, IMG submission 184316) | Corn rhizosphere microbial communities from Kellogg Biological Station, Michigan, USA - KBS C3-3 metaG (SPAdes) (version 2) | ecosystem: Host-associated > Plants > Roots > Rhizosphere > Soil ...
AGCGATCCGATACTGGAGCATCCGGTCATGCGGCATGTGCGATGCGATATCCGACGCGGTCGCGGATTCCCGCGCGAGCGAGTCCCAGGTGCGCTTGGGTAGCCAGAACGCTTCGATCAGTTTTTGGCTTTGCCCCCGGTCGCCGCGTTCAATCGCGCCGCGCAAATTGCCCAGCCGGGACGAAACGCAATCGTGCATTGCCAGCCGCGCATAGGCCTGCGGTCCGTTCCCTCTCGTCAATTCATTGTCCATGTCGGCGATCGCGGCATCGATTTTCTGATGCCATTCGAACGACTGGACCGCCTGCTCAGCGAATAGCGCCGTCAGCACACCGAGGACGATGATGCCCCATTCCTTGAGAAGATCGCGCCAATTGTGAAGCAGCTTCGGCTTGTGAACGTCCATCGGCGCGCCCCTCCCCGGAGCTGTTATTTTACGAGCAGCGCATGCCTCTTCTTGCCCAGGCTTAGCTTCACTGGTTCGCCCGTCACTTCGACCCTCAGGCCCGGATCGGTCACCGGCGCATCATTCAGCCGGACCGCGCCCTCGGTAATCTTGCGCTTGGCTTCCTTGTTCGACGGCGTGAAGCCGAGCGTTGTGAGTGCGTGGGCGATGTTCATCCCTTCGCCCACTGACAGTGTTGGCAGGTCGCCGCCCGTGCCGCCTTGCTCGAACGTCGCCCGCGCCGTTTCCTCGGCAGCCCGGGCCGCATCCTCGCCGTGGAGCATCGCCGTCGCGGCGTTGGCGAGCGCGATCTTCGCCTGGTTGATCTCGGCGCCCGGAAGGCTCTCCAGCCTCCCAATTTCGTCAAGCGGGAGATCGGTGAACAGCCGCAAGAACTTGCCGACGTCGGCGTCATCCGCGTTCCGCCAGAACTGCCAGTAATCGTAGGGGCTGAGCATCTCGGCGCTGAGCCACACGGCACCTTGGGCCGTTTTGCCCATCTTCGCCCCGTCGGCCGTGGTGATCAGCGGCGTCGTCACTCCGAACAGCTCGGTCCCGTCGATCCGGCGGGTGAGCTCGATCCCGTTGACGATATTGCCCCACTGGTCCGACCCGCCGAGCTGCAGCCGGCACTCGGCCCTTCGCGACAGTTCCAGGAAATCATAGGCCTGGAGGATCATGTAGTTGAATTCGAGGAAGGTCAGCGGCTGCTCGCGGTCGAGGCGCATCCGGACGCTGTCGAAGGTCAGCATCCGGTTGATGGTGAAATGCGGGCCAACGTCCCGAAGGAAGGGGAGATATTCCAGCCCGTCGAGCCACTCGGCGTTGTTGAGCATGACCGCGCCTGTGGGCCCGTCGCCGAAATCGAGGAATCGTTCGAAGTTCTTGCGGATCGACGCGATGTTCGAGGCGATGGTCTCTTCGGCAAGAAGCTGACGGCTCTGGTCCTTGCCGGATGGGTCGCCGACTTTGGTCGTCCCACCCCCCATAAGGACGATCGGCCGATGCCCCGCCTGTTGCATGCGCCGAAGCAGCATGATCGAGACGAGGTTGCCGACGTGCAGGCTGGGCGCGGTCGCGTCGAAGCCGATGTAGCCGGTGACCGGCCCCGCCAGTGCAAGCGAATCCAGCGCGGCCGCGTCGGTCAGCTGGTGAATGTACCCGCGCTCGTCGAGAAGCTTGAGGAAGTCCGATTTGTAGGCGGTCATGATGCGCGGTTAGACTCGACTCGCGTAACCCACAACCGTTCGTCCTGACCTCAGCTTCGTGAATTTGCGAAGCAAATCCGTTCGTCCTGAGCTTGTCGAAGGACTGTCCTTCCTTCAATCAAAGGGAGATGAGCTTCTGGGCTTACATGCTCCATTGCCGGGGTGGTTATTTTTATACCGGCCACACCGACGATCTTGAGCTGCGAATCGCCCAGCACAATTCCGGATTGCTCCCCGGCTTTGCGTCCGATCATCTGCCCGTTGCACTCATCCAGGGAAACTGGCTCAGACTATCGAACCTCGCAAAAAGCAAGGACAGTCCTTCGACAAGCTCAGGACGAACGGACGGGGGAATTTCCCTGACGCCGGAAGGGGATGATCGATGCAGCTGAACCTCGTTCCGCATCCGTCCGCACCGCCGGCTGGCCCGCCGTTCAAGGTCTGGGCCAGCGTCGACCACGCCAGCTCGCTCGGGGCCGTAGCCACGACGAACATCTGGTTCGGAGTGGGGGCTCCTGCCGACCGCTTTGTGATTCCGCAAAGCGAGGAGCCCGGCAGGCAAGACGAGCTCTGGAAAACGACCTGCTTCGAGGCGTTCCTGCAAGTTGAGGGATCCGGTGCCTACCGCGAATGGAATTTCGCACCGTCTGGCGATTGGGCAGCCTATGATTTCACCGGTTATCGCGAGGGAATGGCGCCTGCGGACGTCGCGGAGCCCTATGTCCGGATGGAGGACAATTTCACCTGGTGGGCCTTGGGCGCGACGATCGCCGTCGATGCGGAACGTCTGTGGCATCTCGGCCTGTCAGCGGTGCTCGAGGAGAAGGACGGCACCAAATCCTATTGGGCTCTGGCGCATTCGAACCCCGGCAGGCCCGATTTCCATCTGCCGGATTGCTTCGCCGGAAAGCTCGCCTAGACAGCCGTCATGACTCTCTTCGGAATCGACCGGCTGCTTGCCGATCCTGGACTTCTGAAGCCGCTGGAAGGTCGACGCGTTGCCCTGCTCGCGCATCCGGCGTCGGTTACCGCGGACCTGACCCACGCCCTCGACGCTCTCTTCGCTGCGGGGGTGAAGATTACAGCGGAATTCGGCCCGCAGCACGGCGTTCGCGGCGACCTCCAGGACAATATGATGGAGTCGCCGGATTTCACCGATCCCACTTACGGGATTCCGGTGTTCAGCCTCTACGGCGAGGTCCGTCGCCCAAGCGGGCAAATGCTGTCGACGTTCGACACGATCCTGATTGACCTGCAGGACGTCGGATGCCGAATCTACACCTTCATCACGACACTTCTTTATGTGCTTGAAGCGGCGGCGGAGGCGGGCAAGGCGGTGTGGGTGCTCGACCGGCCGAACCCTGCCGGCCGTCCGGTCGAGGGGCTGGCGCTTCGTTCCGGCTGGGAGAGCTTCGTCGGAGCTGGGCCGATCCCGATGCGGCATGGCCTGACTCTGGGCGAGCTAGGCTCATGGTTCGTCGATCACTTCAAGCTAGACGTCGACTACCGCGTGATCGAGATGGAAGGCTGGACTCCCGATCGGGGACCGGGCTTCGGCTGGCCCGACGACCGAATCTGGATCAATCCCAGCCCCAACGCAGCCAACGTCAACATGGCGCGCTGCTACGCCGGGACGGTGATGCTGGAGGGTACCGCCCTGAGCGAGGGCAGGGGAACCACCCGCCCGCTGGAGCTGTTCGGCGCGCCCGATTTCGAGCCGCGCCAGCTCATCGACGAGATGCAGCGGCTCGCACCGGGATGGCTGCAAGGATGCAAGCTCCGCGAAGTGCATTTCGAGCCGACGTTCCACAAGCATGCCGGCATGCTCTGCAATGGCGTCATGATCCACGCCGAGGGCAAATTCTACGACCATGAGGCCTTCAGGCCGTGGCGGCTGCAGGCGCTCGCTCTCAAGGCAATCCGGAACCTCCGTCCGGACTACGATCTCTGGCGCGATTTCCCCTACGAATATGCGTTCGGCAAGCTGCCGATCGACGTCATCAACGGATCGCCTCTTCTGCGCGAGTGGGTCGATGGCGACGCGACGCCCGCGGACCTCGATACGCTCGCGATTCCCGACGAGCGAGATTGGGACGAGCAAAGAAAGCCTTTCCTGCTTTACTGATTGCACCGTCTCTTCGCCTTGAGACGTCGCAATTCACCTGAGTTCGGGGGAACCCGAATCGCTCCGGAACATTGAATCCGCGAAAGTCAATTAGAAAAGTTCAGGTGAAGAAAATGAAGCAGCTGGCCTTTGCGCTGGCGGTAACGGGCGCGTTCGCGCTTAGCGTTCCAGCGTTCCCCGCCCATGCAACCCAAAGCTATGAAGCTCGTGTGACCGCCTCGGCAGCGTCCCGAGCGGCGCTCGCCGACATGGTCGCCACATTCGGCACCGACCATCTTGCGCCCGGCAAATATCGCTGGCTCGATGATGCAGATTCGATCCCCGGCGACCAACGCGTCGTAATCAGCCTCGAGAACCAGCTCGCCTTCCTTTACCACGGCGACACCCTGGTCGCGGCCGCGTCAATTTCCACCGGCAGGGACGGTCGGGAAAGCCCGGCGGGCGTGTTCCAGATTCTCAACAAGACGCCGATGTACCATTCGAAGAAATACGACAACGCCGCCATGCCGTTCGCGCAGTTCATCACGGACTATGGCGTCGCTCTGCACGCAGGGCCCAACCCGGGTTACGCCGCATCCCACGGCTGCATCCGGCTGCCTTCAGGCTTCGCGAAGAAGCTCTATACGGTCACCGATGTCGGAACTCCCGTCCTGATCGGCGCCTGATCGGCCCCTCCGGACACACGGTTCACCGCGCTGCCAGCACAGGCTGTCGGCGCGGTGAGTCCTTGGAGTCACGGTCCCCGGATATTGGCCGCACCAAACGTCGCTCATGCGTTGTTAAGGACGAACTTGTCATCTAACTCAGTAGCATGAGAACGGGGTTCCTGTCCGCCGCGCTTGCAGCGCTCGTCCTCCACCCGGCAGTGGCCGAAGCAAAGCCAAAGCCGGCGCCGGTGCCTGCCTCGCCCGTCCAGCTTCCCTATGTGTCGGCCAACCTGCCGTCCTCGCCCGAGGTGCGGGCATTCTACGCAGCGAGCAATTATTCCATCTGGTTCAATGGCAATGCGGTCAATCCCGCAGCGGCCGAGATGGTGCAGATCCTGCTGCGCTCTCCGCTCGACGGCGTTTCCAACGGGCCCCAATATGCCGCGCAGGTTCAGGCCGCGCTCCAGCAGGCGGCGACCGGCTCGCCCGAGGCGATCGCTTTCGCGGAGCACACTTTATCCGAAGCCCTGGTCCTCTACGCGCAGATCATGAATCGGCCGGTTCAGGGAATGACCTACGGTTATGAATATATGCGTCCGAAGCCGACTTCGGCGGCGGTGACGCTCAAGATCGCGGCGGGGGTGCCGTCGCTCTCGGCCTATCTCGAGACTGTGGCCAACCCGAACACCATCTATACCGCAATCCGCGACACAGCCTGGCGGCAGATGCAGGCGAGCGGCACCACCGCGCCCGACCCGCGTGTCGTCGCTAACCTCGACCGTGCCCGGGGGATGCCTGCCAAGGGCAAGTTCGTGATGGTCAATTCGGCGACGCAGATGCTCTACATGTACCAGGACGGCGCGCCGGTCGGTTCGATGAAGATCGTGGTCGGCGACAATGGCCAAATCCTGAAGAATCGGCCGGACACCCGTACGCCGCTGGTCACCAGCATGATGTTCTATGTCATTCACAACCCCTATTGGAATTCGTCCGACGTTTTGACCCGGCTGAATATCGCACCGCGCTACGCGGCCGAAGGCGACAAGTATTTCAAGAGTCGCGGTTTCAGAGTCATGTCGGACTGGACCCATGACGCGAAGGAAATCCCGGCCGGCGAAGTGGATTGGAAAGGCGTTCGCGCGGGCAAGGTGAGCATCCGGATTCGCCAGGATCCCGGCCCCGAGAATTTCATGGGTCAGCTGAAGTTTCCCTTCGCGAATCCGCAGGACATCTATTTGCACGATACGGACCCCGCCGATCGCAACCTGTTCGGACTCTCGCAACGCACCCGAAGCAATGGCTGTATTCGCCTCGACAATGCGGTCGGCCTGGCGACGTGGCTGCTTGGGCACCAGCCCGATGAGTCGATCAAGCAACCGGAATATCCCGAACAGTTGTCGCGGCCTGTGCCGATCTACGTTACCTACCTGACCGCAATCCCTGAGAATGGACAGCTGACGTTTATCAAGGACGTCTACGGATGGGACCCTGCGAGCGATTCTCGCGTGGCCTCCGGCAAATAAGACCAAATCCAGTTCACGGCCTGCAGCGGGCCGGAAACCGAACGGCGGCCACGGTAGTTCGTTGTCCAATGAACAAGGACGACGTTGAACGTTATGCGCGCTTCGACTGGAAGGCGCTTGGCTACATCACCTCAATCGTCAGTGTCTTCTTCCTCGGAGCGATCGCGTGGCCGAAGCCTGACGATCCGGGCTGGCACCTGCCCGTACTGATCATCGGGATGGCGACTTCCATCGTCGGAATGGGCTTCCGCTACCTCGCCCACATCCAGCAGAAGAAGAAAATGTCGGAAAACGCCGGCAGACGCTAAGAGGCTTCACGCATCTCACAGGAAAGTCGTGCCATGGCGAAAAAGGTCACAGGGAAAGCCGCCGTTTCGGCAAAACGCGCCGCCGGCAGGAAATCCGCCGCTCCTCGCAAGGCAGCATCGGCAAAGCGGACGTCGTCAAGGCCGAAGAAGGCGTCAGCTTCCCGCCAGCGAATGCCCGAGAGCACGATGAGCGCGAGCGACGCGCTGGTGGGCCTTCTGGAAAGTCCATTGGTGGCGGACGTGCTCGCGGCCGGCGCGGCTGCGGCGCTCGCATCCTTCACGCATCATCGCCTCACCCGGCGCCGCAACGGCAATTCGAAGCAGGCGCTTAAGGATGCAGGGAAGGCCGCCGCCGCGGCGATCGGAGCCAGGCTGTCCGAGGAGTGGGACGAGATCCTCGAGAGCTCGAAGAAAGCTAAGCGCGAAGAAAGGTAAGCCGCGCGCGTCCCACGTCGCGCTGGGTGTCGACCCTGCAGCCTTGCGGGTCCACCGTTTCGCCGCGCTGGGTCTCGATCGCAATCCAGCTTCCCGTCACCACCCAGCCAGAGGCGAGGATTTGCCTGAGCGCCAGGGTTCCCGATTCCGCGGCATAGGGCGGATCGGCTAAGACAAGGTCGAATGTCTCCAGCGGGGGCAGGGTGTCCGCCGATCGCGACAGGATTTGAGTGCGTTCTGCTGCCTGGAGCGCGTCGATATTGTCGCGGATCGCCGCAAGTGCGCGCGCTTCTCGCTCGACGAAGCAAGCGAAAGCCGCGCCCCGAGACAGGGCCTCGAGGCCCAGAGCGCCACTTCCGGCGTAGAGATCGGCGACCCTCAATCCCTCGAACGAGCCGAGGCGGCTGGCGAGCATCGAGAAGAGCGTTTCGCGGACGCGATCGCCTGTCGGCCGAGTGGCCATTCCCGCGGGGCTGACCAGTTTCCGACCGCGCCATTCGCCGGCGATAATCCTCATTTCAGGGTGGCGCGGAAGGCGGCCAGCGCGGCTTGCGGAACTTCGTCCACATCCCCCGGCTGCATCCCAGCAACGTCGAACGGACCATAAGCAGTGCGGATCAGCCGCGACACCTGCAGGCCGAGATGTGCCAGAACTCGCCGGACTTCGCGGTTCTTGCCCTCGCTCAGACTCATCTCGATCCAGCAATTGCGTCCCGTCCGCCGCTCCAGGTTCGCATTGATCGAACCATAGTGCATGCCTTCGATGGTCACGCCCTCGGCAAGTTCTTCGAGCTGCTCCTGGCTGACATTGCCGAAGGCTCGTGCACGATAGGTGCGAACGACGCCTGTCCTCGGAAGCTCGAGCTGGCGCTTCAACTCGCCATCGTTGGTCAGCAGGAGCAGGCCTTCGGTCAGGAAGTCGAGGCGCCCGACCGGCATCACTCGAGGCAGCCCCTGCGGCAGCTTGTCGTAAATGGTCGACCGGCCCTTCGGATCGTGCGCGGCCGTGATCGTCCGCTGCGGCTTGTAGAAGCGGAACAGTCGCGTGGATTGCGCGGCCCGGACGGGCTTGCCGTCGACCGTCACGCCTTTCAGGCTGGCGAGCAGGGTGGCCGCCGTCTCGACCTTCTGACCATCGATCGCGATCCGCCCGTCGGCGATCATCCGCTCCACCTCGCGCCGGGACGCGATGCCCGCCCGCGCCAACAGTTTTGCTATCCGTTGGGGACCCTCTTCAGGGAGGGCCGGAGAGCGGGCGTTTTTGCGCGGCACAGGATGGCGCTTGGATCGTTCGGATGGCAAAGTAACCGTATCCTGCTGGGGGACCAGATGCTGTTCGGGAAGCGCAAGCGTATCGTCAAGCGCATCCTCATCGTCGAGGACGAGCCCCTGACGGCGTTCGACAATGAAGTGATGCTGGCCGACATGGGCTACGAGGTCGTCGCGACTCTCGACAGTTTCGACCAGGCGATCGCCCTCATCGACCGCGAGGATGTAGATCTCGTGCTCAGTGACGTCAGACTGACCGGCAAGCGAAGCGGAGTCGACCTCGCCAATGCAGCGGCGAATCGGGGAATACCGGTCCTCTTCTCCACCGGCCGCGATTTGCCCGCGCAGGCGAAATCGAAGGCGATAGGCTGCCTGAAGAAGCCCTATAGCGAGCGGCAGCTCAAGAACGCACTCGAAGCGGTCGACAAGCTTCTCGGCGGGGAAACGGTCAAAGCGCCGAAGGGACTGGAGCTGTTTCCCCCCGCGGACAGCTAGAGGAGAGCCTCGACCCGCTGGTGGAACCGAGCGATTCCGTTTTCCAGAGTGCCGAGCGTAATCTTGTCGAGCAGGCCGGAACTCAAGCCCTGCTGGCAAAGCGCCGCCGCCCTGAAATCCTCATTTGCGAAGGTACCGCCATCGAGCAGATCCCAGCTCTTGCGCCAATGATTCTCGGTTTCGGCATCATCTGGCCTCTCCGGGATCAGCATGAAGTCCTCGACCAGCGAGGAATCGACCGCCTGCGGCATGATATTGAGAAGATTGATGTAATCCGGGCTGACCACCAGGATCGCCGAGGGGAACAGGTGATAGGTGTAGGTGACCGCGCGCCGAAGCTGCTGCCAGTCGTCCCTGTCGATCGAGGCGAGATAATCGGCGCGGCCGACGACCGCGCGCTGGTGGGGCCCCACCTGGTCGGCGGCGGTGATCCCGTCGGCGAAAAAGCCGGCGATCGTGTCGGCGTGCAGCCGCTGCACGTGATAGCTTTCAAGGAACGCGTCGACGATCAGCTTCCAGTTGGCTGCAACTTCGTGGGTGTGCCGCCGGTAGAGATGGAGTCCGCCCATCCCGAAGGCGTCAAAATCCGGGGCAAGAACCTCTGCGGGTCCAAAATCGGTCTCGCCGCGAGCAAACCAGATGAGCCCGCCGGCCTCAGTGGCAGCGAATTCAAGCAGGTGCTTTTCGCCTTTGTCGAGGCCCGGGAAGCAGTCGGATCGCGGCACCCCTTTGAGAGCCCCGTCCGGTCCATAAGTCCAGGCGTGATACGGGCAGGCGATCCCCTTTGCGGGAACGACATCGGCGCTCTCGATAAGCCGGGTCCCGCGGTGGCGGCAAACGTTCGCGAGCACATGGACGGTGCCGTGTTCGTCGCGCGTGACGAGGAGCGGGGCGCCGAATGCGTCGTGCGTGAAGGCGTGGCGATCCTGAGGGAGGAGTGCCGACGGCGCGATCACGAGCGGGAGCTTGCCGAACAAGAATCGCTGCTCGGCTTCGAACCTCTGGACGTTTGTATAGACGCTTGCATCGAGCTCGATGATTTCGCTCCCCATCGCGGCCTCGCCACGGGCGAGCGCGTCGGCGAGAGCACGCTGACCGCACGTAGGGCGCAGAACGGAAGCTGGTGCGTCCATGCCCAATTGGTGCACCCAAGCCTGCACCCCTGCAAGAGCCCTTCGCTCACCCCCTGTTCAGCCGCGTCGGGCCTGTTAAGCAAGGCGAGAAACCGAGGAAGGGGTGGCGATGGCAGTTTCAAGCGGAACGGCGGAACGCGTGGGCTTTATTACGACGATCGCGCCTTATTTTCGGCCGATGCCCTTCGTTGCGTTCCTGCTCGGGATTTCGAGCGGCTTTCCACTGACTCTGCTTCTGGCGACAATGACCTATTGGTTGTCGAAGGTCGGCATTGAAAAGTCGACCATCGGCTTCGCAATCGGCCTGACGACGCCATACACACTGAAGTTCCTGTGGGCGCCCCTCGTCGACAAGCTACCGCTCCCGGTGCTCACGCGCCTCTTTGGTCAGCGCCGCGCCTGGTTGTTCTTCATCCAGGTCTTGTTGTTCGCCGCCCTTTGGCGGCTGGGCGGCAGCGATCCCGCCAACCATCTCGCTCTCTTTGCCGTCTGGGCGATCATCGTCGCCTTTCTCTCGGCGACGCAGGACATCGTCATTGACGCCTACCGGATTGAAATCCTGACTGACGAGGAGCTTCCCTACGGCACGGCGATGAACCAGTTCGGCTACCGCACGGGCAATCTCATCGCCGGCGCCGGCACCATCTATTTGGCATCGACGGAGGGCGCCGGGCTCGGTTGGGCAGTCGCTTATGGCCTGACTGGTCTTTCGGTCCTTCCCGCGGCAATTGCAGCTCTGTTCGCGGGTCCCGGCCGCTTTGTGCAGCGGAACATGCGCAAAGCGGGCCAAAGCTTCGGGGCTTGGGTCAGGGAATCCGTCTGGAATCCATTCAGGGAGTTCCTCACTCGTCACGGCGCGTTCCTGATCCTCGCCTTCGTCCTTCTCTACAAAATCGGCGACGCGATGGGGCAGGGCATGCTCGGGCCGATGATCAACGAACTCGGCTTCTCCGACACCGAATATATCGCGGTGAACAAGTTCGTCGGTTTCTGGGCGCTGATCGTCGGTTCGGCCTGCGGGGCGCCGTTCATCCGCTGGCTTGGCATGGGGCGCGCCTTGTTCATTTCAGGGCTTCTGATGATGTTCTCGAACGTGATGTTCGTGATCCTCGCTGTGAAGGGCCGCTCCGATCTCATGCTGGCGCTTGCCGTCGGAACTGAAAATTTCACTAGCGGGATCGGGCTGACCGTTTTTGTGACCTACCTGTCGGGGCTTTCGAGCCTTGCCTATACCGCCACCCAATTCGCGCTTCTGTCCTCATTCGCGGCGGTGGGCCGGACCTGGCTGGCGACGCCCGCGGGCTTTGTCGCCGAACGGCTGGGATGGGTCGGCTTTTGGACCTTCACGGTCGTCGCCGCGGTGCCTGGGATGGTCCTGTTGTGGATCATGTGGTCCAAGGGGTTCGTGGTTGAAGCCGTCCGGCAACCCGGAACCGAGGACGACGAAGGCGGCCCTGCGGCCGAGGGCCAGCCGAAAGCGAAGCCGGCCTAGTCCGGGATCTCTCTATTCGCGCGAAGCACTTCGCCCGCGAGATAGAGCGAGCCGAAGATCAGCACCCGCGACGGTGCCGCCACCCGGTCCAGGGCCTCGTCCAGGGTCGCATTCGCCGTCGCATCGAAGCCCAATTCGTTGGCTAGCTTCGCCAGAACATCGGGCGAATAATGGTCGTGGAACGGGACGGGCAAAGTATGAACGTCCTTTGCCATGCCCCGGAACGATTTCAGAATCGTGCGCGGGCTCTTCGTCTTCAGGGAGGCGAAAACCAGCACGAACGGCAGGTCGTTCGAAAAGTCCCGAGCGACATAATCGGCAACCAGCCGCGCCGCCGAGGCATTGTGCCCGCCGTCCAGCCACAGCTCGCTGCCCGCAGGGAGCCGTCGGGTGACCGGTCCGGGTGCCAGCCGCTGCATCCGGGCCGGCCAACTGGCGGCCGAGATTCCGCCGGCATAGGCTTCGTCCGGAATGTCGAATTTGTTCTGGTGACGAAGCATGGCGACCGCGAGAGCGGCATTATCGGCCTGATAACGGCCCGGAAGCGCCGGCATCGGCAGGGTCAAAGCCCCTCTATGATCGCGATAGTGGATGCGGCCGCGGATGAGGCGCGACTCCCAAAGTGCGCCGCGGCCAATCCAGGGCGCGCCGACCTCTTCCGCTTTTTCCTGAACCCGATGGGCCGCCGCCGGCGGGTAGCGTTGGGTAACCAGCGGCACCCCTGCCTTGGCGATAGCCGCTTTTTCCCCGGCGATGTCGCCGATGGTCCGGCCGAGCCACTGGCGATGATCGATGCCAAGGCCGGCGATGCCGCACACGAGCGGGTGCTCGACGACATTGGTGGCATCGAGGCGGCCGCCGAGCCCGACTTCGAGGATGCAGGCGTTGGCCTTCGCACGAGTGAATGCGAGGAAAGCGACGGCGGTCGTGACTTCGAAAAAGCTGGGCTCGATCCCATCGCTCGGGTCGAGCACTTCGTCGAGTAGCGCCGCAAGCTCGTCATCCCCGATCAGCTTTCCGGCAATCCGGATCCGCTCGTTGAATCGGACGAGGTGCGGGCTGGTGAACATGTGAGCCGACAATCCGGCCCTCTCAAGGATCGAACGCAGAAATGCGCAGGTCGAGCCCTTGCCGTTGGTGCCGGCGACATGAAGCACCGGTGGAAGTCGGTCCTGCGGCCGTCCCAGCCGCTCGAGCAGCTGCGTGATGCGCTCGAGGCCCAGCCGGTCGCCGCCCGGCGACAGCATCGCAAGCCGGTCGAGCTTGTTCTGGACTTTGCTGCTTTCCGAGCGGGCGAAGTCGGCCATTTCAGGCCGCCTTCTTCTCCGGCATCAAATAGCCGATCGTAGCGGCGAGCCGCTCCTTCAGTTGCTGGCGCGGCACGACCATGTCGATCATTCCGTGCTGGAGCAGATATTCGGCACGCTGGAATCCTTCCGGGAGCTTCTCGCGGATCGTCTGTTCGATCACCCGCTGCCCGGCAAAGCCGATCAGCGCGCCCGGCTCCGCGATCTGGATGTCGCCGAGCATCGCGTAAGACGCGGTCACTCCGCCGGTCGTCGGATCCGTCAGAACGACGATATAGGGCAGCCCGGCTTCCCTGAGCTCGGTGATGGCGACGGTCGTCCTCGGCAGCTGCATCAGCGACAGCACCGCTTCTTGCATCCGCGCACCGCCGGAAGCGGTGAAGATGATGTACGGAACCTTCGCCTCGATCGCCGCGCGCGCGCCGGTGACGAAGGCGGTTCCGACCGCGATTCCCATCGACCCGCCCATGAACGCGAAATCCTGCACCCCGATGACGACGCCGTGCCCGCCGATTTTCCCGCGCGCATTGATCAGCGCGTCGCGTTCTCCCGTCTTCGATCGGGATTCCTTCAGCCGGTCGGTGTACCGCTTCGTGTCGCGGAACTTCAGCGGATCCTCGCGAACCTCGGGCGTCGGGATAACCTCATAGGCCGCGTCATCGAAAAGATGTTCGAACCGCTGACTGGGCCCGATGCGGTCGTGAAAATCGCAGCGTGGGCAGACGCGCAAATTGTCTTCCCATTCCTTGAGGAAAACCATCGTCCCGCATTTCGCGCACTTGTGCCACAGCGTGTCCGCGGTCTGGCGCTTGGGAAGGAAGGGGATTCCGCTTCTGACGCGGCTGAGCCAACTCATGATTAAGGCCTTTCGTGAGGGCGCGGGTAGGCCCAAGCGGCCTCTTTTGTCCACCACCTAGAGGGTGGCGGCGATCGCCTGCAGCGCAGCGGCCGGATCGGGAGCGCCGGTAACCGGACGGCCGATGACCAGGATTGAGGCGCCGGCGTCAAGCGCCGCGCGCGGAGTGACCACGCGTTTCTGGTCGGCGATTTCGGAGCCTTGCGGACGCACGCCGGGAACGACGAAGAATCCATCGGGCCAACTGTCGCTCGCCGCTTTGACCTCGGCACCCGAACAGACGATCCCATCGACACCGGATTGACGAGCGAGTTCGGCAAGTCGCCGAACCTGATCCACCGGTTCGCCGCCGACGCCGATCGTGCCGAGATCATCGCCGTCGAGGCTCGTGAGGACGGTTACCGCAACGACTTTCGTCTTCTCCGAAGCCGCGGCTCTGGCTGCTTCCAGCATCGCCCGGCCGCCCGCGGCATGGACAGTCAGGACCGCAGGCTCGAGCGGCCGCAGCGCTTCGACCGCTTTGGCGACGGTGTTGGGGATGTCGTGAAGTTTGAGATCGAGGAAGACCGGCAGGCCGATCGACGCGATGTCGCGGACGCCGGCCGGGCCGTTCGCGCAGAAGAATTCGAGGCCGAGCTTCACCCCGCCCGCAAATGGCTTCACGCCGGCCGCAAGCTCCCGCGCGCGGCCCATATCCGGCGTGTCGATGGCGACGAACACCGGAATCATTCGCTCGGCTCCGGCCCTTCTGCAATTGGGGGAAGGTCGCGTCGCGCCACGGCGATGCGGTTGTTCAAGCTCCAGATCTTCGCGCGGTAAACGAGCATTGTCGGGATCAGGCCGACCAGGAATATGATTGCGAGCAGAAGCGGAATTTTTACGTCCGCCTCGAGGTTGCCCCACAGGCTGATCGTCACATCGCGCCAGTTGCGCGCGGCGAACAGGGTTACGAGGACCGCAATGACGATCCAGAACAGGGTCTTCAGGAACCGCAAAGACGTGCCTCCCGCACACGGCCTTAAGCGACCGGAATGCCGATTGCCAGCGCCGCGCGTCCGAGCGTTCGTCGTACGCAACTGTCGTTTCGTCGCAGAGGACCATTTCGCCTGTTGAGCGGTTGATCGCCTGCGGCAACAGCACCGGACGGGGTGGGAGTGGTCGTTTGAAAACATCGCACAAGGTCGCAATTGGCGCTGCCGCGCTTATCGTGGGTTCGGCGCTGGTCGCGACGCGGCCCGGCCCGCATTCGCAGCAGGAGCGAGAAGCTGCGGCGGCGCATGCCCGGCTGGCGGTGGTAAGCCCCTCATCGCGCCACGACGTCGATTACAAGCTACTCGACGCCAGGCTCCAGCGGCTGATCCAGCGCCCCACGATGGTGGGGCTCGCAGTGGGCGTGGTCGAGAACGGCCGAATCACCTTCCTGAAGGGATACGGCCAAACTGCCGTTGGGTCGGGCGATCCGGTCACACCCGAAACCGTGTTCCGCTGGGCGTCAGTATCGAAAGGCGTCGCCGCGACGATGGTCACGAAGCTCGCCGAGCAGGGCAAGGTCGACCTCGGTGCGCCCATTTCCATCTACAAGACGACGCTCAGGCTTCCCGATGGCGCCGAGCAGAGGGCGAGCGTCGCCGACCTCCTCAGCCATCGGCTCGGGATTTATCACAACGCCTATGACGAACGGCTGGAGGACGGCGCGGACCCGCGGCAAATCCGCGAGGACATTGGCGGTCTCAGCCTCGTCTGCCAGCCGGGAACATGCTGGAATTACGAGAACGTCGCCTACGACGCGGTGTCCGAGATCGTCCATAACGAGACGGGCAGGGCCTATCAGCAAGTGGTGAAGCGCAGGCTGTTCGACCCAATCGGAATGACCAGCGCGAGCGTCACGATGGATGGCCTTACGGGCTCGAAGAGCTGGGCGCGGCCGCACAATGCGGGCCGGCGCGAGATCAAGCTTTCCGACGCCTATTATCGGGTGCCGGCGGCGGGCGGCGTGAATAGCGACATCAAGGATTTGGCGCTGTGGATGCTCGCGCAGATGGGCGAGATGCCGGACGTGATTTCGCCGCGCGTCCTCAACGCGCTTCACGCCCCGCTAGTGAAGACTCCGAACGAACGCGGACGGTTGCACATGCCGGCCGACCCGCTGGAGGGCGCCTGGTACGGTTTCGGCTGGCGGAGCTACGATTATGGCGGCCACCGAATGGTCGGCCATCGCGGCGGAGTCGACGGCTACCGCTCCCTGATCCTGTTCGATCCGCAGAAGAAGAGCGGCGTCGTCGCGTTGTGGAACAGCAACACCAACCAGCCCGGCGGCCTTGAGTTCGAGGTGATGGACATGATCTATCACCGGCCGTTCCACGACTGGCTGCAGATCGACAGGAATGGCGCACCGACGCCGGATACCGAGGATTCGAGCGACAACGGCGGCGGCACCAGCTGAGCGGACCGCTACTGCACATAAATCAGCGAGTGCATTCCGAGCTGGTCGTGAAAGAAATGGCTGCAGTGCACTTCGTAGGTGCCGCGTGCCGGGATCACCGTCACGGACACGCTCTGATGCGGCATCACGTGAACTTCGCCCTGCATCGTCATGCCGCTCAGCATTCGCGCCGAGGCGAAGAACGCGGGTGCCTTGAAGGTGTGGCCCATCCCGGAGACGTTGGTCAGCACCAGGGTGACCGGAACTCCCGCCCTCAGCATGATCGGACCCGGCATGTAACCGTAGCTGTAGAGCTGGATGGGAACGACATTGGTCGGCTTCTGCGCCGATGCCGGCGCGGCAACCGCCAGGGCGGCCACAAGGACATTGGTGAGCTTCATCGATAGCCTCCGGGTGTTTCGAAGTCTTCGGTCAGCCCCTTGCGCGGTAACGCGGCGCCCGAGCTCTCTCGGGCCGCCGCGTCAAGAAACGTTCGTCACTCCTGTTGGTTCAGCCCGAAGCTTCCATTGCATGCTTCATCCGGCTGATCTCGTCATGGCCGCGCCGGACCTGCTGATAGCATTGCTCGACAACCTGGCGAGGATCGCCCGTCAGCTTCTCCAGCGCATCCTCGAACTGTCCCTTCAGATAATCCTCGGCGGTCTCCGTCTGGTTGATCACCGCCTGCTCGTCGTGACCGCTGATCGAACCTTTGAGGTCTTCCCAGACGTGGTGCATCTTGCCCATCGCAGAGCCTGAATCGGCGGGTTCGCCGCCCATCCGGCGAACTTCCTCCCGAAGACGCTCCACGACCCGTTCGCGCTCGCCTGCGTTCTCTCGAAAGGCGTCGCGAAGCCGCTCGCTGTCCAGCTCCTCGGCCGAATTGCGGTAGCCGTTCACGCTGTCGATCGTCGTCTTCAGCAGTGAGTTGAGCGTATCGATCTGGTCGTCCGCCATTTTTGATCTCCTGTGCTTTTGAAACAGCTGCCGGCCCAACGCGCGGCGGACGAAGCCGATGCGCAGCCTCTTGCAAAATCGAGAGCACCAAGCGCTGATCCGTGTCATTGTGGCGACAGCACGAAAAGGGGGAGGGCGCGGATGGCACTGACTCGTCGCAAGCTTCTGGAGCGAATCGGAGCGGTCGGGGGAGCCGGAGCCGCGTACCTGGCGATGGAGGCACTTGGGCTGGCGATCCCGACGCCGGCGGGCGCCGAGAATTTTGAGCTCCCGCCCCGAAGCGGCAACGGCCGGTCTGCTGTCATCCTTGGCGCCGGAATCGCAGGCCTTGTCTCCGCTTACGAACTGCAGCGCGCGGGCTACAAGGTGACGGTCCTCGAAGCGCGGCATCGAATCGGCGGGCGCGTCTGGACAATCCGCGGCGGCGATCGAATCGTCCAGACCGGTCGACCTGACCAACAGGCGAGTTTCGACCCGGGCCTTTATTTCAACGCCGGCGCCACTCGCATCCCATCAACCCACCGGGTCATCCTCGGCTACGCGAAGCGGTTCGGCGTGCGGATGGAGGTGTTCGTCAACGCCAACCGCAACGCGGGTTGGGATTTCGGTGGGACGGTTCACCCCGAACGCCGGATGATCGAGGACATGCGCGGTCACCTTGGCGAGCTTCTAGCGAAGGCTATCGACCGCAAGGCGCTGGACGGGATCGTATCCAAGGACGAGATCGACGCCGTCCGCCAGTTCCTTGCACCTTATGCAAACGTCGGGCCGGACGGCATCTACAGGCCGACCGGGCGTTCCGGATTTTCGGTAAATCCCGGCGGCTACGACCAGGAGCCGGTGCCGCTGCCGCCGCTCGGCATGAAAGACCTTGCACCGTCCGGTGCCGTGGTCCTGCCCTATCTGTTCGAACATATCTGGGACATGCAGTCGACAATGCTGCAGCCGATTGGCGGCATGGACCGGATCGCACAGGCGATTTACGACCAGGTGAAGCCGGTCGTGCGGCTGGGGACGCCGGTGTCGGCAATCCGAAGGGCGGGCGCGGGGGTGCGGATCGAGCACGGCCCGGGCAATCGGGCGACCAACGCCGACTATTGCATCTGCACAATTCCGCTGCCGACGCTGGCACGAATCCCAAGCGATTTTTCGGCCGCGAAGAAGGCGGCGATTGCCGGGGCGCCGCCCTATCTGCACAGCGTTAAGGTCGGGTTCGAGGCGCCGCGATTCTGGGAAGCCGACGACGATATTTTCGGTGGCGTGGCCTGGACCGATCGGCTGAACGAAAACGTCCTGTATCCTTCGGGCGAAATCGGGACAGCAACAGGTGTCCTCGTCGGGGCTTATTGTGCCGGCTGGACTCACCAGGACACGCCAGACTCCTTCGCTGCCATGTCCCACGAGGAGCGCTTCCGGATCAGCCGTGAATCGATCGAGGCCCTCCACCCCGGCCGATCCCATCTGCTTCGCAAGGGGGTAACCGTCGCGTGGGGGCTTACGCCTTATTCCGAAGGCGTGGGTCCCTTGTGGCCGGACCCCGACTTCGGCGGCGGCAACGCGAAACGCGGGGACATCTATAAGGAACTCCTCAAGCCCGAGGGCCCAATCCTTTTTGCGGGCGAGCATCTGAGCTATCAACCGACATGGCAGGAAGGCGCAGCCACGTCCGCTCATTCGGCACTGGCGCTTCTGCGCAGCATGGCTGCTGAATCGGTTTCGAAGAGGGTCGCGGCGTGATGACGTTCGAGGGAGGCTGCGCGTGCGGCGCCGTCCGCTATCGCCTCAAGCGCGCACCGATGTTCGTCAACTGCTGCCATTGCACTTCCTGCCAGACAGAGACCGGTAGCGCCTTCGCCATCAACGCGCTGATCGAAAGCGACGAGGTCGATACTTTCAGGGGAGCACCTGTCGCACTCATTACGCCGTCCGAAAGCGGCCGCGGGCAGCAGATCTGGCGTTGTCCGGAATGCGAAGTGGCTCTGTGGAGCAATTACGGCGGTGCAAAGGACGTCATCCGCTTCGTCCGGGTTGGAACGCTTGACCGGCCGGACGCCATCCAGCCCGATGTCCACATCTACACGCGCTCGAAACTGCCGTGGGTGGAGCTGCCTGATGGTGCGCTGGCGTTCGAGGAATATTACGACATCGCCTCTGTCTGGCCGGAAGAGAGCCTGCAGAGGCGCAAGGCGCTGTTCGGCTAAGCGCCCAATTCGCAAACAGGGCGACGAACGCAGGTGGACATCTTCGAAAGTGGCCACACGGGTGCTGCTGAAGAGCGGGCGACGTTCGTGCCCGCGGCCGGAAAGGACGAAGCCTGCAACAAATGCATTTCATCATCGCTTGACGAGGGGCACATCTCCCGCTGGCGCTGACCAAACTGCCGCGATAACGTGAGCGCATAGGGAGGTGACCCATGCGCAATCTGCTGCTTGCATTCGCTCTTGCATCCTTGGCCTCGACGGCGCCCGCCGCGCCGCCTGCCAAATCGCCGATTGCGGCCGCGGTCGCCAATCCCGCCCGCGACCCTGACAACGTCAAGCTCGACGAGGGCCGCAAGCCGGCGCAGGTTCTCGCCTTTCTGGGGCTGAAGCCCGGTATGCATGTGCTCGATCTGTTCGGTGGGAACAGATACTGGTCGGAAATCATGGCGCCCGTCGTCGGCCCGAAGGGCCACGTGACGGTCTGGGAGCCGACGCAATTCTATTCGGACAAAACGAAGACGGCCTTCGCGGCATTCGAGACGAAGACCTCCAACGTCTCAATCGTCGCCAGCCCGTTCGAAGCACCGCAGCTTGCCGCGAATTCGGCGGACTTCGTGATCCTCAACGACAATTATCACGACACCTATTGGCAGAATGCGAAGTATGGGATCCCGCAAATGGACCCCGCGGCATTCGTGAAGGCCGTCTATGCGGCGATGAAGCCCGGCGCGGTCATCGGAGTGATCGACCATATCGCCAGCCCCAACAGCGACACGCGCGCGACCGTTGAGAAACTTCACCGGATCGACCCGGCGGTCGTGAAAGCCGATTTCGAACGCGCCGGCTTCAAGTTCGTGGGCAGCAGCGACATCCTGCGCAATCCGGCGGACGACCACACGCTGCTCGTGTTCGATCCGAAGGTTCGCGGGCACACCGACCGCTTCGTCTTCAAGTTCAGGAAGCCCGCTTGAGCGAGGTAAAATCGCCGCAAATCCGCGGCCCGAAGCCCTGGCTGGTGCTGTTGGCGCTCGTCGTCGGGCTCCTGCTCGGGATGATGAGCTCCGGCCTTTCCGGTCCACTTCGTTCCGGCGTTGCCTCCACTGCGTCCATCGTCGGCGGCCTCTGGCTCAAGGGGCTGACCATGACGGTGGTCCCGTTGATCATCGGGCTTCTGGTGACCGGCATCGCCGAAAGCGCGCAGGCCGCCAAGGGCGGCCGGATCGCCGGCCGGGCAGTGCTGTGGATCGTGGTCCTGTCGACGGCGTCCGCGATCATCGGAATGGCGCTCATGCTCCTTCTGCTGCGCCTCGTTCCGCTTTCGGAATCGTCCATCGCCGCGCTCCGGCAGGCGATGAGCTCCGCGCAGCCGGTGCACGTTCAGGCGGCCGGTGGAAGCGTCGACGCGTTCTTCCGCGGACTGGTGCCGGAGAATATCGTTTCCGCGGCGGCCAACACCGACATCCTGCCGCTGGTCGTATTCACTGTCCTGTTCGCATTGGCCGTGTCGCGCATTGCGGCGCCCAGGCGCGCTTCGCTCGTTACCTTCTTCGCCGCGATCACCGACGCATTCCTGGTCATTATCGGCTGGATCCTGTGGGTGGCGCCGGTGGGGGTGCTGGCGCTTGCGTTCGGGCTCGGGGCGGCGGCCGGCGGGTCCGCCTTCGCCGCGCTGGTTCACTACATCCTGCTGGTGTCCGGTGTCGGCGTGGTGATCACGATCGCTGCCTACCCGCTCGCGGTCCTGGTCGGACGCATTCCCCTTCGGCGGTTCGCGCGGGCGCTTCTTCCCCCCGAGGGCATCGCCATCTCCACCCGATCGTCGCTCGCGTGCCTTCCGGCGATGCTGACCAGCGCCAGGCAGCTGGGAATTCGCGATGACGTCTCCGACGTCAGCTTGCCGATCGCCGTCGCGCTGTTCCGGGCGACGGGTCCTGCGATGAACACTGCGGTCGCCGTTTACGTTGCTTATGCGGTGGGCCTGGAGCCCGGACCGGGGGCGCTGCTTGCTGCAACCGCGGTGGGCGCGGTGATGAGCTATCCTGCCATCAGCCTTCCGGGTGAGATCAGCTACATCAGCTCCATTGCGCCGATTGCGATCGCGCTTGGTGCGCCGATCGCTCCGCTTGGACTGCTAGTCGCGGTCGAAATGATCCCGGACATCGTTCGGACCCTCGGCAACGTTGCGCACGACGTTACGCTCGCAACCCTGGTGGATCGCGATCAGCGTCCAGCGATCGCTCGCACCCGGTCCGAATAGAGGCGGCCCACCGGCTGCTCGGTTCCGTCGGCAAGCCGCGCGATCCAGCGGCCGGAGGGGTTGCGTGTGAAGCCGGTGATGAAGTCCTTGCGGACGATCGCCGAGCGGTGAAGCCGGACGAAAAGGGAAGGGTCGAGCCCTTCCTCCAGCGCGGTCATCGAATGGTGGATGAGCCAGCTTCGCCGGCCCACGTGCAGCCGCATGTAATCGCGCTCCGCCGAAACCCGGTCGATGTCTTTCGATGCGATCCGAACGAGGCCGCTGAGATCGGAAGCCCAGAATTCGTCGATCCACTTCGACGGGCCGCCCGCGCTCGGTGCCGCGATCCGATGATGCTCGACATAGTCTCGCGCCCGGTCGAGTGCCCGCTGAAGCCTTTCGGGATCGACTGGCTTCATCAGATAATCGACCGCCGCGACCTCGAACGCGGCGACGGCGAACTGGTCGAAGGCGGTGACGAAGACGACGGCCGGGCTCGGCTGCTGAGTGGCGAGCGAACGAGCGACGTCGATCCCATCGAGGCCGGGCATTGCGATATCGAGCAGGAGGACGTCGGGGTTGAGCGCGTCCGCCATGCTGATCGCGGATTCGCCGTCGCTTGCAGTGCCAACCAGGGTCGCGCCTTTCGCGCGGGCGAGGAGCACCTGCAGGCGCTCGGCCGCGAGCGGCTCGTCGTCTGCGACCAGGACTCGGAGCGAGGAGGAATCAGTCATGATCCTGCACCGGCATGGTGAGGGTAACCTTGTAACCGCCGCTCTGCATCGGACCGTAGCGGCAGCTGGCTTTCGGTCCGAAGCGGGTTTCGAGCCGCTGGCTGACGTTGGCGAGGCCAAGGCCCGTGCCCTCATGAGTCGCCGCCGGCAGCTCGTTCTTCCGGCCATTGGTCAACTGGTTGCTGACGTTGATCTCCATTCGTCCATCACCGATCTTTTCGCCAGCTATGCGAATCAAGACCTTCTGGCGTGTCTTTGAGACTCCATATTTGATCGCATTCTCGACGATCGGTTGCAGAATCAGGGCGGGCAGGCGAGCCGATCGAAGTTGCTCCGGGACGTCGATCTCGACCTGCAGGCGGTCCGGAAAGCGACTTTTCTCGATCTCGAGATAGAGCCGCTGGAGATCAATCTCCTGCGCTAGGGTGATGTCTGCTGCCGGATCGAGCGAAAGGCTGCTCCGGAAGAAGGTCGAAAGCGCAAGCAGCATCGCCTCCGCGCGGTCGTTGCGGCCGGTCATCACCAGCGACGACAGCGAATTCAGCGTATTGAACAGGAAGTGCGGGTTGATCTGGTAGCGAAGCGCGCGGAGTTGAGCCGCTTGCGCAGCGCTTTCGGCATCGGCTGCCCGGCGTTCCGCGGTCAGCGCAAGTTCCTGCGCCTTGATGGCGAGATAGAAGGCGCTCCATGCCATGAAGAAGAAGAGCCACCCGACAGTCGAATCCGCCGCGATCCGGAATTGCTCGTAAGGAGGCAGGGATCCGACGCGCGGCCAGGTGACGACCAGCGGCGCGGCGCCGCTGCGCTCGATCCGGGTCTCGTTGCCGAGCTCGGTGATCTGATATCCTTCCTTCGAGATGTAGTGGACTTCGTCCTGCGGCTTGTCCTGATAGCGGTCCGCATAGATCAGGGTTCCGGCCATCGCGGCTGCCGCCGTCAACGACGCGAGGACCGCGACGATGGCGCGCCGGCGAAGGCTCGATCTTGCGGCCAGCAGGACGAGGATGACGTAGATGCCGAAGGTGAAGACGATCCCGGCGGTCACCGTCAGCGATTTGTTCGTCAGGACGGTCATGGGATCGCGCCCCAGGAAGGCGCGGGCCACGACCGTTACCGCGTAGAACAACCAGAAACCGAGGATGGACCTTACTGCTAAGGGCCAGTCGGAAAAGCGTTTCTCGCGAAAAGGGTGCCGGAGCGGTTTCATCGCGTCGCTTCTACTCCCTGGGAAATGAAGCGCCTATCAGGCCGCCGGCGTGTTTGCAGAACGTGCCGAGCCGCCGGTCGAAAGCGCCCCGGCCGCAGGAACGGCTTGAGGGCTCTGGTGTTCTATCGGCGAACCGATTGCGGGAGCAGACACAAGTGACGGACACCAGCGAGAAGAAGCGGCGACCACCCCCAGTCACCGAGCAGCAGAACCCGGAGCCGGAGTTGGAGGAGAAGCTCCGCAAACATCCGACCGACAAGGATGCGAAAGTCGATGTCGGAAGCGATGAATCGATGGATGCGTCCGATCCTTCATCGGCGGTCCAGCCGGAGTCCAGCGAGCCCGTCCCGTCGTCCGGATTCGAAGATCATCGCGAGTCGAAACCATAACGGAACCGTTCCGACAGCGTTGCGAATAATCAACACTAGCCGCGCTTGTCCGGCCGCGTGAAATATTAACGTTGCGAACCCCGTCCCCCTCTGATTCAATGCTGAACGGGGGTGGGATAAGTGGTTAAGCAATACGTAACCGTAAAAACCGCATGATCCCGCTTGGGCAAAAGGAGTCGGGATCATGATTACGAGAACCAGCCAGCCAGCCAACGGCGCGTTGCTGATCTCGGAAATGAAGGAATTCGCGGGCTTTTCGAAGGCCACGCAGCGTTACATCCGCCGTTCGCTGGATGTCGCTTACGGCCGCCGCGATGCGATCGACTGCTGGGCCCGCGACGAGGGCGAGGCCGCTTCGATCCGTGCCCAGGCCCGACTCTACAAGCAGATCGATCACCTTCGCATGCAGGTCCCCGACGATAGCGGACTGGACATGATCGAACCGTTCATCGGGACTCTGATCACTCTTGCCGCCTTCGATCTGGGTCAGGACCGGTTGCCGAACTTTGCCGCCTTCCGCTTCCTTTACGAGCGGTTGGTCGGAGCGGCTGCCCGCCCGTGGCTTCCGGCCGCATTCTGTTCGGCGGCGGCGCTTCCTCACCTCCACCCGGATCGGCGCCGGACCCTGCTTCAGTCGATCAGCGAGAGCGCGGCGACCGCGCCCGGCTGGTCGAGCCGCGAGCCCGCGTTCTGGCCGGAGTGGGTCGAAAAGATCGACAACCGCGCCGCGGCTTGAGTCCGCTCACGCAGCCGCTTTGATCGAAGGATAAATCTCCGCCAGCTGGCGAAGCGTGTCCTCCGCATTCTTGTGATGGACGAAGATTCCGCCTGCATCCTCCCACAGGTGCCGGTGCGTCTCGCGATCGTCGACCAGCACGTCGCCCGGCTGCATGTGCAGATATTTCTGCCTCGCCATCGTCGTGATGATCGGTACGCCTGGGAAATGCTCGGCCGCCCAGCGCTCCTTTTGCGGGGCCGCCCATTTTCCGAGAGGAAGTCCGGTCAGGATGGTTGGCTTTAACTGCTTGACGGCCTGAAACAGTCGCTGCGCGTCCGGCATCTGGGGAAGATCGCCGTAAAAGTTTCGCGCCCGAGCCAATCGCTTCCAGAATTCTTGTCTGCCGTGCCGCTCCTCGAACGCTGCGGGAGTCATGCCGAGGATCCGCTTGGCGCCCGCATCGAAATCCGCGAGCACGCCATCGCAATCGAGGAACAGGTGCGGTTGCTTGGTCACCATTGGAAAACCGAAGGCTCCAGCTGGATCGGGATCGCGCGGTCGAACCGCTTCCAGCCATCCTCGCGAAGCACGTCGTTGCTCTCCTTCGCTTCGCGGCCCGCACCCAGCGACCAGGTGATGTGATAGGTCGAGCCGTCGGGCCGGTCGGTCGTGCCGTCGATCTGGACGACCAGGCATTCGAGGCTCTTGTCGTCATCTGCCCTGCCGACGATCCGGGCGTCGACCTCGTGCGGCGGGGGCGCGTTCTCCGGCGCGCCGGAGCGCAGCGTCACATGGTCGGCGATGGTGCGCTCATATCTGGGTGGGAACAGCTGGAGCAGGCGCTTTCGTTGCTCGTTCCTAGGGAGTTTCCAACCTGTGACGCTTCCGGCCATGCTTGCTCAACAGCTCTGGGCCGCGCCGGTTTCAACCCAGCCTTCGCACGAGCTCGCGCGCGAATTCTGCGAGTGTATCGTCGCGCGCGCCCATGATCACGATCCTGTCGCCCGGCCGTGCTTCGGCAAGAAGCTTCTCGCCGATCTCCGACCGGTCGGGAACATGCGCGGCGCTGCCGCCTTTGGCTTCAATCTGCTCGGCCAGCCAATCCGACCCGCGCGTGCGCTCGACGGTGCCGCCCTGGTAAACCGGGTCGGAAAGATAGAGCCGGTCGTCCCCGGCCATTCCGTTGGCGAAACTTTCGGCGAGTTGGTCACCCATCTTGGCGATCGGTCCAAAGCCGTGCGGCTGGAACAGGATCAGCAACCGTCCGGGATGCGCGCGAAGAGTCGCAAGACTGGCGTCGATCTTGTCCGGATTGTGGGCGAAATCGTCGATGACCATGACGCCACCGGCCTCGCCGACCGTTTCCAGCCGCCGCCGAAGTCCCTCGAACCGCTCGAGCGCGGCTGCCGAATCCGAGACCGCGGCGCCCAGCTGCCGCGCTGCCGCGATCGCCGCCAAGGCGTTCGAGGCATTATGCCGTCCCGGAAGGTTCAATCGCACGGCCCATCGCTTGTCGCCGTGATCGACGTCGAACTTCACGCCGCCGGGAAGCAGCTCCAGGTTTCGGCCGGCGAAATCCGCGCCCGGCGAATCGAAGCCGTAGCCGACAAGCTTGTCCTTGGGGAGCGCCTCGGCGAGCGCCCGAGTCTCCGGGTCGTCGAGGTTCAGCACCGCCTTGCGCGAGGCGGCGAGGAAGCCTGCGAACAAACCGCGCAATTCGACCAGTTCCTTGTGATCGAGGCTGATGTTGGTCAGCACCGCGACCTCGGGCTTGTAGAGCGCGATCGATCCGTCGCTCTCGTCCACCTCGCTGACGAACAGTTCGGGATCGCCCACGAGCGCGCTCGCAAAGGGCGCCGATGGTGTCACGAAATTCTTCATCACCGCACCGTTCATTACCGTCGGCTGGCGATGCGTGGCGTGGAGGATCCAGCCGATCATCCCGGTTACCGTCGACTTCCCGCTGGTGCCGCCGACTGCGACGCTGCGGTGCGCCCTGTTGAGCAGCCTGGCGAGAAGTTCCGGACGCCGCAGGTGGGGAAGGTCCAGCTCATTGGCGCGGACGACGTCGGGCACCGTGTCCTCGACAGCGGCTGACGTAATTAGAGTCATTCCCGGCTGGAGGCCCGACCCGTCCTGCGGGAAAAGGGGGATGCCGAAGGAGCGGAGATAGTCGAACTTCGGCGCCATCCGGCCGGCATCGAGAGACCGGTCGGAACCCGAAACCTTTGCGCCAGATGCGCGCAGGATCGAAGCGAGGGGAAGCATCCCGCTGCCGCCGATCCCGCAGAAGAAATAGGCCGTCGTGTCCATGACCAGCGCCCTATTGGGCACGGCCAGGGAAAGCTAGGGCTCTACTTGCACGCGCCTCCGTCCGGCCAGCCTGCCCAGCCCGGGCCGTGGACGAAGCGCCCCGGTTTCGCGCCGGTGTGCTCGCCGTCCTTCAGCACCTGCACGCCATTCACGAACACGTCGCTTACCCCGCTCGCGAGCTGCTGCGGCTTGTCGAACGTGCCGTTGTCGCGGACTTTCGCGGGGTCGAAAACGACAACGTCCGCATAATAGCCTTGCCTTAGCGCGCCGCGTCCGCGGATTCCGAGGTTCGTCGCTGGAAGCCAACTCAATCGATGGATCGCGCTCTCCAGCGTGGTGGCTTTCTCGTCGCGAACGAAATGGCCGAGGAGGCGAGCGACATTCCCGTAGGCGCGCGGATGCGTGCTGGACTTGAGGAACACGCCTTCGGGCGCCTGGCTTCCCGCGTCCGACCCGAAGCTCATCCACGGCAGCGCCACCTCGCGTTTCACATTGTCCGGGTTCATCGAGAAGTAGACGACCTGGATCCGGGTCCCGTCCTCGATAATGAGGTCGGCGGCGACCTCCGCCGAGGACTTGCCACGCATCCGCGCGACCTCGGCCAGCGTCTTGCCGGTCAGAGGTTTCAGCCTGGCCGTCTTGAAGCCAACCAGAAGCACCTTGTCCGGCTCGTCGACGACCAGCTTGGCGTTCTCCGTGCCCTTGGGTCCTGTCATCTCCGCGATGGCCTGTTCGCGCAGCTTCGGGTCTTTCAGCCGCTTGATCCAGCTTTCGAGGCCACCGTCCTGCATCCATGTCGGGAAGGCCGCGTCGAATCCCGTCGAGCTTGCGGCATAGGTGTACATGTCCGCGGTGACCCTGAGTCCGGAGGCGCGCGCTTCTTCGACCTTGGCGATCGCCGCGTCGATCTTGCCCCAATTGCTCTTTCCGGCCTGCTTGAAGTGGTAAATTTCGGCGGGCGCACCCGATTCTCGCGAGATCGTGACCAGCTCGTCGATGGCCTCGAGCAGCTTGGGGCCTTCGTCCCGCATGTGGCTGATGTACATGCCGCCGCATTTCGCGGCTTCCGTCGCGAGTGCGGTGAGCTCAGGCGTCTCCGCATAGGTCGCAGGGGCGTAGATCAGGGACGAACCGACCCCGACCGAGCCCTCCTTCATCGCCTGCCGAACGAGTGCTCGCATCCGATCGAGCTGAGCCGGCGTGGGGTCGACGTCCTTTTCGCCGAGTTCGTGCACGCGCACCGTCGTTGCGCCGATGAAGGATGCGACGTTGGGCGTGATCCCCTTTTTCGTCAGCCAGCTCAGATATTCGCCAAGCGTGGTCCACTTGATCGGAAACTTGATGTCGCCCTGGCGCTTCACTTCCAGCCGCTTCATCTCCGGAGTCAGCGGTCCCATGGAATCGCCTTCGCCGAAGACCTCCAGCGTGACGCCCTGGTAGGTGTCGCTCATTCCGCGTCCGTCGGCGATAAGATCGGCGTTCGCCCAACTCAGCATGTTGATGAAGCCCGGGGACACCGCCTCGCCGGTCGCGTCCACGACTTTCGCCGCCGACCCCGGTGCCTGCGGACCAACATAGGCGATCTTGTCGCTCTTGATCCCGATGTCGCCGACGAACGGCGCTCCGCCCGATCCGTCGTAGATCATGCCGCCCTTGATCAGCACGTCATAGTCGGCGGCCGGAGCCGCGGCCGAGCACAGCAGGAGCCCCGCGACAGAGATTCCGATTGCAGCTGCTTTCTTCACTTGTCCCCCTTCCCAAAGTGCGGCCAAGCTGCACTATCTCGTTGAAGAGCGCAAAATGTCGGGGGCAGGATGAAGATCGCGGTGGTGGCACCGAGCAACACGCTCAAACGCGAGGCCGCGGAACAAGTCGACGCGGTGGTCCGCGCCCGTGGAGATTGCGAGCTTTTCATTCACCCGCAATGCTTTCTCTCCGACGGACATTTCGCCGGCTCCGACGAGCACAGGCTGGCGGCGCTTCGAGAGGTCATGGCCGATGTCTCGGTGGATGCGGTCTGGTTCGCGCGCGGGGGCTATGGATCAAACCGTATCGCCGAGGCGGCGGCGAAGGACCTGCCGGAGGCGGCGCGGCCCAAGACCTTCATGGGCTATAGCGACACCGGGTTCCTGCTCGCGGCCTTTCACAAGGCTGGGCTGAAGGTCGCCCACGGACCGATGCCGCAGGACGTTGTCCGAACGCGCGGCGAGGCGGCAATAGATCGCGCGCTCGACTGGCTCGTCCACCGCGATCCGGCATCGCTCGAGCCGCACCTTCGCGCGCCGGCGATGGCATTCAATCTCACCGTGCTTTCGACCCTCCTCGGTACGCCGCTGGAACCGGATTTCACCGGCGTCGAGTTGTTGATCGAGGAAATCGGAGAGCATCATTACCGCATCGACAGGCTGATGTTCCACGTCACCTCCAGCCCGAATATCCGCACGGCGGCGCGAATCCGTCTCGGCCGCGCCTCCGACATCCCTGAAAACGATCCGGAATTCGGCAGCGACGAGCAGGCGATCGTGGCCGATTGGTGCCGGCGTTCGGGCATCGAATTGGGCCAGGCGGCCGACATCGGCCACGACAGCTTCAACAAGGTCGTTCCGTTCGGCCCGTTTCCGGAGTGAGACAGAGCGGAATCGCCATTGCAAAGAGGGTCGCTTTGCGCTCTATCAACTGCAGAACAACAGGAGGGCCAAATGGCACAAGGGACTGGTCGTAAAGCAGGGGGCGGGTTGGCCCGTCCAGTCACACCGTCGGCGGATCTCGCGAAGATCACCGGCAGCGCACCGCTGCCGCGCAGCCAGGTCGTTTCGAAGGTGTGGGATCACATTCGCAAGAACAACCTGCAAAACCCTCAAAACAAGAGGGAAATTGTGGCCGATTCCACGCTGAAGCCGATTTTCGGCGGCAAGGACCGGGTCAGCATGTTCGAGATGAACAAGCACCTGTCGAACCATCTGAAATAAGCTTCGGACCTACTGGAGCAGCAAAGGGGCTCGCGGGCGACTGCGGGCCCCTTTCTCATTGTGCGATGCAGCGACTCGATTGACCGATCAGCCCCGCCAGAGCCCATCGAGCCTTTCGCGGGTTACCGGGTAGCCGATTCCCTCGGGGATCGTGATGAAATTTTCACCTTCGATCTCTTCGACCCAGGGGCTGATCGGCTCGATCCGATGCGCCTCGGCGTCGGCGCGCATTTCATCGAAGCTGGAGTGCTTCGCGAGTCGTTCCAGATTGCGTCTCGTCGGAAAAATCAGCCGCGCCCCACCACGCTCCTCGCGCTCCAATGCTTCGGCCGCGCTGATCCAGAAGGCACCGCTGCATTCTCCTTCAACGATCCGCGGCGTCCAGTCCGGACCCGGTGCGCGAGCGAGAAAGAAGAGGGTGTCGAAACGGCGGGTTGCATGGAACTTCGGCACCCAGCGGGCGAAGGGAATCAACGCCTCCAGACGGAGTTCGAGGCCGTGCCGTTCCAGCATCGACGCAAATGGTCGGTCAGCCAGCAACTCGGTCTGGAGTTCCAGGCACAAGTCTGCGGACGGAGCAGCCGACAGGCCCACAGGGATCGCTGCTTCCTCCAGCGTTTCGCGGATGGCCGCGATCGCTGCCGCATCGACCTCATCGGAGGCCATCTGACGGTCGCCCTCGTCGATCCGTCCCCCGGGAAACACCAGCGCGCCGCCCGCGAAGGCCATCCCCTTGGCGCGTTCGACCATCAGCAGTTCCGGAGGCTTTCCGGGCCGGTCGCGTACGGTCACCAGGGTCGCAGCGGGTATTGCCGGGGTGCTTGCCATCTGTCCCTCCTAGGCAAGCCGCATGACAAGAAAAAGGCCGCCGACGTGTTCCGCCGGCGGCCCACTGCTCCGATTGGCGGTGTATTTACATGCCCTGGATGTTCTCGTCCGCCGGAGTCTGGACGCCCGCTGCATTGTCCGTCGTTTCACTATTGAGCTGCTGCTGCTGGTTCTGCAGCACGTCCTGCTCGGACGCCTGGTTCGCTGCCTCGTTTGCAAGCATATCCAGGTTATCGGTCGCGTTCATGTCGGCCTGGTTGAGCTGGTCCTGGTTCTTCTGCCCGCAAGCGGCGAGCGCCAGGAAAGTGAAAGCAACGACTGCAAGACCTGACTTTTTCATTTGCTCCCTCGCGTGGAATTGGTCTTTCCAACGATAACAGCACTTTGGCGGAAAATGCCAGCGTGACCTCGCCCAAAGTCGCGGAATCCTTGCTGAATCCGGCCCAAGTCCCTATTTTATCCGGGCCGGGGCGACCCGGCTATGTCGGTAGACTGTCGTGTGGAATAGGCATTTCGGACCCGGGGGGCAGTACCCCGGCGCCTCCACCACCATCCGCGCTTACATGCCGCGGATGCTGATGGGGGCGAAATAGGATCGACGAGTGCAATAAAGGCGCGATTGCCGATCGGATTGAGTCACCGTGACGGCTCATTTTCACAAGTGCCAACGACAACGAGGCACTCGCTATTGCCGCGTAACAGACGTCCTAACGGACTGAGTTACA
>Ga0207657_10000935_pt1 | contig 30902 bp, 23 predicted proteins | sample KBSC33metaG_FD_184316 | JGI IMG/M metagenome (GOLD analysis project Ga0207657, IMG submission 184316) | Corn rhizosphere microbial communities from Kellogg Biological Station, Michigan, USA - KBS C3-3 metaG (SPAdes) (version 2) | ecosystem: Host-associated > Plants > Roots > Rhizosphere > Soil ...
CACGGTCATGGTCACCGAGAGCCTGGACCAGGACACGACGGACAAGCTGGAGCAGGAAATATTTGGCATGGCCGCAGCGGCAAAATAGATTTGTGATCGTGTGGGACCGGGTCTCCGACCCGGTCATGCGGCCTGAAAGGCCGCAGCCTTTTCGAGTGATCCAAAAAACTAGCGGTGCTTCGCACCGCCCGACCGGGTCGAAGACCCGGTCCCACACGGTCCTACACGGTCCTACACAGTCCCACACCGTCTCACACGGTCGCCCTGTATAATCACCCCTTTCCGAGGAGACCTTTGCCACACTCAGAAATTGGAATTATCGGCGGCAGCGGGCTGTATTCGATGCCCGGCCTGACCAAAGTCAAAGAGGTACGCCTGAAGACGCCCTTCGGCAAACCCTCGGACGCTTATGTCCTGGGCACGCTGGAAGGCCGCAAAGTCGCGTTCCTGGCCCGTCACGGCCGCGGACACCGTATTCTTCCCACCGAGCTGAATTTCCGAGCCAACATCTATGGCTTCAAGCAACTGGGGGTGGAGCGTATCGTTTCCATCTCCGCCGTGGGATCGCTGAAAGAAGAGCATAAGCCGCTGGAGTTCGTGATTCCCGACCAGTTTTTCGACCGCACTCGCCACCGCGTGGATACGTTTTTCGGAAAGGGCATCGTGGCCCACATCGCCTTTGCTGATCCCATCTGTCCTCAGCTGGCCCAGGCCGTCGAAGGCGCGTGCAGAAAAGCCGGGGTCACCGCGAAGCGCGGCGGCACTTACGTGTGCATGGAAGGTCCGCAGTTTTCGACTAAGGCTGAATCCAACGTCTATCGCAGCTGGGGCATGGACGTGATCGGCATGACTAACCTGCAGGAAGCCAAACTGGCCCGCGAGGCGGAAATCTGCTATGTGACCGTCGCGATGGTCACGGACTACGACTGCTGGCATCCGCACCATGATTCTGTGACCGTTGACCAGATCGTGGCTGTGCTGCTGAAAAATGCCGAAAACGCGACCCGGGTGGTGCGCGAGGCGGTATCCGCCATGCCGAAGGAGCGCGCCTGCAAGTGCGGCTCGGCGCTGGCCCATGCCATTCTCACCGATCGCAGCAAGATTCCTGCGGCCACCCGCCAGAAATTGAAACTCATCCTCGATAAATATCTCAAGGCCAGGAAAGCATGAGCATCGTCGCAGTGGGTTCAGTCGCGTTCGATACGATCGCCAGTCCGTCGGGAAAAGTGGAAGGCGTTCTCGGCGGCGCGGCCACGTATTTCGCTTTGGCTGCCAGCTACTTCACCGATGTGCGCGTGGTCGCGATTGTAGGCGAAGACTTCACCTCTGAGCACGAAAACGTACTGAAGAAGCGCGGAGTGGATACGCGCGGCATCGAACACGCTAAAGGGAAGACGTTTCGTTGGGGTGGCCAGTATCTGGACAACTTGAACGAGGCCAAGACCGACTTTACCGACCTCAACGTATTTCAGAACTTTCAGCCCCACATTCCAACCCATTATCAGGATTCGCAGTTCCTGTTTCTGGCCAATATCCAACCCGACCTGCAGGCCATGGTGCGGCGGGAGATGAAGACGGTGCGCATGACCGGCGGCGACACCATGAATTACTGGATCAACAACGCACGCCAGCAGTTGGCCGAAACTCTGAAGCTGGTGGACGTGCTGTTGATCAACGATACCGAAGCCAAAAGCCTCGCCGGAGAGACCAACCTGCCGCGGGCTGCGCTGAAAGTACTGGCCATGGGGCCGCAGGCATTGGTCATCAAGCACGGTGAGTACGGCGCCACTATCTTCTTTCGTGAAGACGCGTATGGCATCGGTCGTCATCCCTTTCGCGCGCCCGCGCTGCCCATCGACGAAGTCAAGGATCCTACTGGCGCAGGCGATTCCTTTGCCGGCGGCTTCATGGGGTACATCGCCTCGCAGGGAGAATTGAGCCGCGAAGTCCTGAAACGCGCGCTCTTTTACGGTGGCGTGATGGGGTCGTTTGCGGTGGAGCGTTTTGGCACCGAGCGCTTGCAGTCGCTGACCCGCGAAGAAATCGACGCCCGCTTTCAAATCTTCCGCGAGCTGACCCACCTGGAATGAGCGCGCAGCCGATCCGGCGCTGGGACCGCGAGATCGCCCTGCTGGCATGGCTCACCACGTGCGTTTCGATTCTTTCCTTTCTGTTTTACCTGCGGCGCGGCGAAATCCTGCTCTACGGCGACGCGGTGGCGCACATCAACATTGCGCGCCGGGTGTTCGATTCCCGCACTCCGGGCCTGCTGCAATTGGGAACCGTCTGGCTGCCGCTGCCCCACTTGCTGATGATCCCGTTTCTGCTCTCGAACTGGATGTGGAAGACGGGAGTAGGCGGATCGATTCCGTCGCTGGCCGCATACGTCTTCGGAACGGTCGGGATTTTCCGCCTGGTGCGCGGCGTCCTGAGCCCGGCCTCACAGCCCAGTCCGATGGTCAGATTCACGGCGTGGCTGGCGGCGCTCATTTACGGCTCCAATCCCAACTTGATTTATCTGCAAGCCACGGCCATGACTGAACCGCTCTACCTGGCGTTGTTTATTTGGGCGCTGGTGTATTTCAACGAATTCGTGCAGGAGTGCCTCCAACCCGGCGAAAACGCGCATTTACCCTCCAGGCCTGCCTTGGTCAAATGCGGGACTTGCCTGGTCGCTGCTTGCCTGACCCGTTATGACGGATGGTTTCTGGCGGTTGTGATGGGTGTGGCTGCGATGGCAGTCGCGCTTCGAGTCCATCAACCCTGGCAGGGCCTCAGAGGCTCACTCACCAAATTTATTCTGCTGGCTGCAGCCGCTCCTGCGCTGTGGCTGGCCTACAATGCGATCGTCTATCGCAATCCGCTTGAGTTCGCCAACGGCCCCTATTCGGCGAAGGCCATCGAACAGAGGACGCCGGGCGCCTTCCATCCCGGCAGTCATGATCTTCCGACTGCGTTCAGCTATTTTTTGAAGTCAGCGGAGGTGAATCTCGCCGCCGAGGGATGGCAAAAACTCTGGATCCTGCTGGCGCTGGCGGGAGTGATCGCAAGCCTCGCCCAGTCGCGGTTGCGGAATCAAGCGTGGCCGCTGCTCCTGCTCTGGGTCCCGGTGCCGTTCTACGCGCTCTCCGTTGCCTACAGCGGCGTTCCCATTTTCATGCCCGTGTGGTGGCCGTTTTCCTATTACAACGTGCGTTATGGTTTGGAACTACTTCCGGCATTCGCGGTGTTTGTGACTCTGGCGGTTTACTTCGCCGCGGAGGTGATGCGTCGCCGCGCCTTCAGACTTTCAGTGGCAGTGGCGGGCATGATCTTCGCGGCCGCGAGCTACGGCTCGATCTGGTCTGCGCCGGTCTGTCTTGGCGAAGCCACAGTCAACTCGCGGGGGCGCGTCGCGGTGGAACGGGAACTGGCTGACTTTCTAAAGGCGCTCCCGAATGATTCGACCCTGCTTATGTACCTGGGCGAACACGTCGGGGCGTTGCAGCAGGCTGGCATCCCGCTGCGGCGGGTCATCAATGAAGGCAACCATCGCACCTGGAAGCAGCCCGTCGATGTGGATGGATTGTGGGAGCGCGCGCTGGCCAATCCGTCGCAGTACGCCGAGTTTGTCATCGCCTTCGAGGGCGACGCGGTTTCCAATGCAGTCCAGAAGCAGAATCTGATGCCGCTGGCGGTGATCCATGCCTCGGGTCAGCCCAAGGCGACGATCTACCGGACTCGCGCCCCGTCCCGGTAATCATCTCGGTTAACTTGCGGGCGCGGAAGCCGCCGGGGGACCAAGTTTTCCGATGATAAAATCCAGCCACCCGAGCTTCCATGCCACTCGTGCAACGTATCCACGAAGTCCTGATGAGCGAAATGTCTTCGGCCGGGGTTTACCTTCTGCGCCTGGTAATGGCCGCGTTGCTGGGAGGCGCCATAGGGCTGGAGCGCGAGATCAAACATCGTCCCTCCGGCCTGCGCACCAATCTCTTCATTTGCGTCGGTGCTGCGCTGTTTACTTTGCTGTCGGATGCACTGGCGGTCCGCTACCTCGGCGACCACACCCGCATAGCGGCACAGATCATTCCGGGCATCGGATTCATCGGGGCAGGTTCCATTCTGCACAATCGGGACAATCTGGTGACTGGCCTCACGTCTGCCGCCACACTGTTCGTGGTGGCCTCGGTCGGTATGGCGGTGGGAGGCGGCCTTTACCTCACCGCGATTTTTGCCACCGCGCTCATTCTGGTTTGCCTCTTCCTTCTGGGAAATGCCGAGCAGAAACTCAATCTCAAGCTGACAGTGCACACTTACGAGGTTACCGGCAGCAACCCCGATGACCTTAAGGCGGAAGTCAACGCCGCCTTGGAATGCATCCACGCCATGATGGGGAACGTGCATGTGGCTGAGACCCGGCAGCATGTCCGCCTGCAGTTTGAGCTGGCAGGAACGCGCAAGGAGCAGGAGAAAGCACTGCAGGCATTGAAGCAGTCTTCACTGCTCGAAACGGTTGTACCTCTGGGGCCGGTGCAGATCGAATGACGCCATCGCATCGAGTCGTTCCTTTCGTCAAGGCGAATGCCTGCGGCAACGATTTCCTGATTATTGATGGCATGTACGTTCCGCCCGATGTTGCGGAGTTCAGCAAGCGCATCTGCGACCGCTATCGCGGCGTCGGAGCGGACGGCGTAGAGTGGTTGTTTCCCGATCCAGACGTTGACGTGCGAGCCCAACTGTTCAACGCCGATGGCTCGGAAGCAGAGATTTCCGGCAACGGTACCCGCTGTGTGGCAGCTTACCTCTGCTCGGAACGGGCTGGAGAAAACTTCGCGATCCGGACTGGCGCCGGGATCAAGAGCTGCGAACTTATCAGCCGCAGTGAATCCCGGTACGAGTTCGAAACCGCCATGGGCGAGCCGCGGGTTGGAGAAGAAGTCACGATCCGGCTTTCATTTGGTGAAGTACGCGGCGTCCAAGTTTCCATGGGAAACCCGCACTACGTCATCCTGGTAAAGCAGTTCGCTCCGGAATGGCAAGCCGAGGCCGCCGAAATAGGGCGTCATGCCCACTTCCAGCAAGGCGTCAACATTGAACTGGTGATGCTCAAGGATGCGGGGAATGTCGAAGTCAGATTTTTCGAGCGCGGAGTCGGCGAGACCCAGTCTTCCGGGACAGGGTCCTGCGCCTCCGCGGTAGCTGCCATCGCCACAAAACACGCCCACTCGCCGGTACGGGTTCATGCTCCGGGCGGAGTGCAGACGGTCCGCTGGGAGGGACAGGTTTTCCTTCGGGGTCCGGCGGAACTGGTCTGCCGCGGCGAGTTTTTCGTTTAGAGCCCGGTTTGTCGTTCGCGGTTAAGATGGACACAGATGCCTTCGCCTAAAAGAGCTTCGCGTATCAGGCCGCCGGCGCTCCAACCCGGTGACACCGTGGGCATTGTGGCCCCAGCCAGCAATGTCAAACCGGGGCAACTGGAAGCGGGCTGCGCGGCTTTGCGCGACCTGGGATACAAGCCTTTCTATTTTGATTCCATCTTCGAGCGTGATCTCTATTTCGCCGGTTCGGCCACGCGGCGCGCGAGGGAACTGGAGGAAATGTTCATCCGTGACGAAGTGCGGGCGATCGTGTGCGCCCGGGGTGGATACGGCGCGAATTATCTTCTGGATATTCTCGATCTCAAGAAGGTCAAGGCACATCCCAAGATTTTTGTCGGCTACAGCGATCTGACCACTCTTCTGACTTACTTCACGGACGCGACTGGGCTGATCACTTTTCACGGTCCCATGGTGGCCAAGGATTTTGCGCACGCCGACGGAGTGGACCAAAATTCCTGGGAATGCGCCTTGAACGGGTCTTCAGAATGGGAGCTCGAACTGGATTCGGATGTGAGGTCACTGGCCGTGGGGTCTGGAGAAGGAATTCTTTATGGCGGGTGCCTCTCCATTCTGGTGGCCTCATTGGGCACGCCGTATGAAATTCGCACCGCGGGCACAATTCTGTTCCTCGAAGACATCGCCGCCAAGCCTTACCAGATCGACCGCATGCTCATGCAGTTGAAGCTGGCGGGAAAGCTGGCCGATGTCCAGGGCATCATCTTTGGTGAAATGTTGGATTGTGAGCAGAATAAGGATCAAGGGTACAGGCTCGAAGAAGTTGTACTGCGCGTGGTCGGCGGTCTGGGCGTGCCCGTGGCTTACGGCTTACGCTCTGGACATGTTTCCGGTCGGAACATTACTTTGCCATTCGGAGTGCAGGCAGCGCTGGATGTTAGTGCCCGCGGGGTCAACCTTAAAATACTCGAAGCAGCCACGACTACGGCAGTTTCGTCACGGTCTGCGGGATGAAGACAAACAAAAATAACCACGGAGGACACTGAGGACACGGAGTGCTCTCCGCGTGAAGGCACGAACTATGAGCGACAAACGGCACATACACCTGATCGGTATTTGTGGCACCGCCATGGCGTCTCTGGCCGGCATGCTCAAGCAGCGCGGTTTTCGCGTGACCGGCTCCGACGCGGCTGCGTATCCCCCGATGTCGGACTTCCTGGCGTCCCTGGATATTCCGGTGGCCCAGCCTTTTGCGGCCGCCAATCTCGCTCCGCGGCCGGATATGGTCGTGGTGGGAAACGCCATTTCGCGCGGCAACGTTGAACTGGAGCACATTCTGGACCAGCGCATTCCGTTCTGCTCGCTGCCGCAAATCCTGCACGAAGAATTCCTGCGCGGCAAAGAAGTTCTGGTTGTGGCGGGTACGCACGGCAAGACCACAACCACCTCGATGCTGGCCTGGATCTTCCACAGCGCCGGTGTGCAGCCTTCGTTCCTGATTGGAGGCATCGCGGAGAATTTCGGCAGCAGCTTCCAGTTGGGCGAGGGCAAACACTTCATCCTTGAAGGCGACGAGTACGACACCGCGTTCTTCGACAAGGGTCCGAAGTTTCTACACTATTTTCCCGACGCCATCATTCTGACCTCGGTGGAATTCGATCACGCTGACATTTACAGAGACCTGGACGCGGTGGAGACCGCATTCAAGCGCCTGGTCAACCTGGTGCCGGGACGCGGCCGGATCGTCGCACTGGATACAGGCGAGAGCATCGAACGCTGCCTGGCCAAGGCGTTTTGTCCGGTGGAGCGGTACGGAAGCAGCCCACGCGCCACCTGGCAGATACGAGATCTCCGGCTGGATTCCACTCGCACCTCGTGGACCGTATTGCAGAACGAGAAGCCCTGGTCGGATTTTGAATTTGCCCTGGCCGGCGAGTACAACGTGTTGAACGCAACCGCAGCGGCTGCGCTGGCTTCCGGATGTGGAATCCCCAAGGAGCAAATTGCCGCCGCGTTAAAGACGTTCAAGAGCGTGAAACGCCGCCTGGAGGTGAGGGCTCAGGTGAACGGCATCACCATCATCGACGACTTCGCGCATCATCCCACGGCGATTGCGGGCACGCTCAAGGCGCTGCATGCGCGCTATCCCGGGTCCCGGTTGTGGGCGATTCTCGAGCCCCGGTCCAACACCCTCCGGCGCAACGTTTTCCAAGACGAACTGGCCCGCAGTCTGGCGGTCGCGGATGAAGTCGTCGTGGCCAACGTATTCAAATCTGAATCGATCCCCGAAAGCGAACGCATGGACGTGGCCGCGCTGGTAGCCGACGTGCAAAAGCTGGGCCGGCGCGCGCGCCTCCTGCCCGACGCCGATGCGATCGTGCAGACGGCAGCGCCCGAAATGCGGCCCGGAGATGTCGTGGCTATTCTTTCCAACGGCGGCTTTGGCGCCATTTACGAAAAGCTGCCGCAACGTCTGAAATCAATTGCCGGAGGCGCGTCGGGCAGCCATTCGCTGAAGGCGTCCGCCAAGGCGTGAGTCTCTGGCCCAGAGCGCGCCTCGCTTTTGTTGTTCTCTGCTTCGCCGTGCTTGTGACGATGCCGGCGAGAGCACAGAATCCCCAATCCTCGTCGCACGCCCCGGTGCGATATGTCGTTTCGTTGGACAACCGGCCTGACCACGTGGTGGAAGTGAAGATTGTCCTCGGTCCCGGCGCATCCGAACGCGATCTGCAACTGCCGGTCTGGAACGCCCTTTATCAGATACGCGATTTCTCCCAGTACGTGAACTGGGTCCGGGCCAGGACCAGCGATGGACAGCCGCTTCCGGTGCACAAGGTGGATAAGACGACGTGGCGCCTCGGCGGAGCGGCGCAGGGCGCGGAAATCGGCTACGAGATCTTTGCTGATCAGTCTGGCCCCTTCGGCGCGCAGCTGAATTCGCAGCATGCATTTTTTAATCTCGCCGAGATACTTATGTATCCCATCGAAGGCCGCGACTCTCCCGTGGAAATCTCATTCACCAATCTGCCTGCGGAGTGGCACATCGCGACCGCGCTGAGGGAATCAGGAGATGCCTTCACGGCGCCGGACTACGATCGTATGGTGGACGCTCCGGTTGAAATTGGCGCCTTCCAGGAGGCTGATTTCGACGAAGGTGGCGGGCACTATCGCGTCATCGTCGATTCGGATCCTTCGTCTTATGACATGCGGAAGATCGTCGCCATGCTGCGGCGGCTCGTCTCCTCGGCCACGGTGTGGATGGGAGACCGGCCATTTCAGACTTATTTGTTTTTCTATCACTTTCGGCCAGGGGCGCCGGGCAACGGCATGGAGCACGCCAATGGCACGGCCATTGACCTCAGCCTGGAAGCGCTGGCTAACAACCCCCAGGCATTCGCGGGCCTGACCGCCCACGAATTTTTCCACTTGTGGAATGTGAAGCGAATCCGGCCCCAGTCCCTCGAACCGGTTGACTACACCAAAGAAAACTACACGCGGGCATTGTGGTTCAGCGAGGGCACGACCACCACGGCGGCGAACCTTATCCTGCTGCGCGCCGGTCTGCTGGATGAAAGCCGCTATCTCAAGGGCCTGGCTGCTGAAATCAGCGAACTGGAACGGCGTCCCGCCCATGTCACCCAGTCGGCGGAAGAATCCAGTCTGGATGCGTGGCTGGAAAAATACGACTATTACCGCCTGCCCGCGCGCAGTATTTCTTATTACAACAAGGGAAACCTGCTGGGCGTACTGCTCGACCTGCAAGTGCGCGAGGCCACTCACGACGCCGCCTCGATTCGCGACGTCTTCCATTGGATGAACGAGAACTACGCGCGGAAAGGCCAGTTCTTTCCCGATACCGACGGAGTGCGTCGCGCCGCCGAGGCCGTCAGCCATGCCGACCTGGGATGGTTCTTCCAGAAATATGTTGCCGGCACGGAGGAAATTCCGTGGGATGATTTCTTCAAAAACGTGGGACTGCACTTATCACCGCGCGCGACCAACGTTGCCGATGTCGGATTCGTGGCCACCCGGAACTTCGACGCTGCGCTGGTGGTGTCTGCCGTCACGCCGGGAAGCGCAGCCGATGTTGCCGGCCTTGCGGTCGGAGATACCATTCTGGAGATCAATGGACAGAAAGCTGATCGCGGGTTCGCCGCACGTTCGGAAATTCGCCCGGGTGATACCCTCCGCCTCCGGGTACGCAACTCTGCCGGCGAGCGCGAATTGCATTGGAAGATGGGTAGCCGTCAGGAAATTGAGCTGGAGCTGACCGATCTGGACAAAGTCACTCCCGAGCAGAGGGCCCGCCGTGAGGCGTGGCTGAAAGGCGAATCCCGGGCGCTGGGAGCGTCGGCTCCATGATTCGCACCATTGTGATGCTCGCGTTCTGGAGTCTGGCGCTTCCACTGGCGGCGCTGATTTGTTTTCCCTGGACCTTTCTGACCGGCGATATCCGTTTTCTTTATCGCGTCGCCATGAGCGCAGCCGGGATGGGAGCTCGGCTGGCCGGAATACGGGTGCAAACCATCGGACTCGATCAACTCGACCCCAAGCGCACCTATGTGTTCATGTCGAACCACGTGTCTAACATCGATCCGCCCATCATGCTGCCCCTGATTCCCCGCCGTACCTCGGTGATGGCGAAGAAGGAGCTGTTTGACTATCCGCTGCTGGGGAAGACGATGAGGCTGGGATCGCTGGTTCCGGTCGATCGCGGAAATCGGGATGCCGGCATCTCGGCGGTGCGGGCCGCGGCCGCCGTCCTGCGCCAGGGGATCAACATGACCATCTACGTCGAAGGCCATCGTTCCTTCGACGGCAAATTGCTGCCCTTCAAGAAAGGCCCATTCTACCTGGCTATGGAGTGCGGCGTGCCGGTGGTGCCGGTTACCATTTCCGGTTCGCATTACGTCATGCCCAAAGGCAGGTTCGCGATCAAACCGGGGATCGTCACCTTGAACTTCCATCCTCCTATCGAACCGGAAGATTTTGGCAGCCGCGAACAGTTGATGGGGAAGGTTAGAAGAGCGATCGACAGCGGCCTGCCGGAGGAGATGCAGCAAGAACGAGTTTCCTCCGTCCCCCCGGCGTCCTCTGTGGTCAATCCTTTGACGTCATAGCTCGCACCGCCCGCGCGATTTCAGGCAGCCGGCTCAGTAGCGCCGAATACTTCAGCCAAAGTTTGTGATCGACGGCCGGTGCGCCGCTGACAATTGCTCCCGCTTCTATGTCACCCGCCACGCCGCTCTGCGGGGTGACGATGGCGCCATCGCCGATCTTGCAATGGCCGACCACGCCTACCTGCCCGGTCAGAATCACGTGGTTGCCCACTTCGGTTGAGCCCGCCAGCCCCACCTGTGAAGCCAGCAGCGAATGCTCCCCGATGCGGGAACCGTGTCCAACCTGCACCAGATTGTCGATCTTGGTGCCGCGCCCGATCCGGGTCTTCTCCACGCTGGCCCGGTCCACGCAGGAATTGGCCTGGATTTCCACGTCGTCTTCAATGATTACCGGCGCGGGTTGAAGGATCTTGTACCAGTGGCCGGAGTCGTCCTTGGCGAAGCCGAAGCCATCGGCCCCGATGACAGCGCCGTTCTGCAGCAGCACGCGGTTGCCGAGCTGGCAGCCTTCGCGTACCACGGCATGGGCGTGGGCAAAGAAGTTGTCGCCGATTCTGGCGCCGCGATAGATGACTACGTGCGCCAGCAGCACTGCATCGCGGCCGATTTCGACGTCCTGGTCGATCACCACGTAAGGCCCGATATGCGCCCCTTCGCCGATCCTTGCCGAAGCATGCACCACCGCCGTCGGATGCACGCCCGCGGCGTAGCGCGGCGGCGTGGAGAAAAGTTCAAGGGCATGTGCGAAGGCCAGGTAAGGATTTTTGGTGCGCAACAGGGCCGCGGAAACGGCAGGGAATTCCTCGGTCACAATTACCGCGGAAGCCCGGGTGGTACGCGCGGCGCCGGCATACTTGGGATTGGCCACGAAAGTGAGCTGTCCCGGGCCCGCATCTTTGATGCCGGCAACGCCGGTAATTTCGGTGTCCGGCGAGCCGTTTTCCAGCCGGGCGTTGAGAGCGGAAGCAATCTGTGCAAGTTTCATAAGCTTTGTCCCGAGAGTGCGGGCAGACCCGTGATTGTAACGGAGGCGGAGGGGTCGGTTCGTGTGGGGACGGGTCTCTTACCCGTCCAGCCGAAAAAGGCTCGGCCCGTTTTCTTGAAATCACTCTTAAGCTGAAGCCGAGCTTGGCTCGGCCGGACAGCTGAGGGCGGCTGTCCCTACTTGGACATCTCGGCCACAAACCAGACGAGATGCGCCCGTCACGGACGGGTCAGAGACCCGTCCCCACCCGAGCAAGTTCACACCAGTCCCAGAAGCGAGCCGACCAGGTACGCCGCTTCCAGAACCGCCAGCGAGATCAGCAGGGCCTCGCGCAGCCGCGAACGCGAGAGCGCAGTCTGCAATTTAGCGGGATGGGCATGGGACGGCGCTGCTTCGAATAGGGCCGCTGAAATTCCTGCAAAGCCGGCGAAGGGCGGCGCTTGCCCGGCACGGGGCGCGCTCGGCCGGGGCGGCGCCGCGGTAAAGTATTTTCGCTCCGCCAGGGGGACTTTAGGCAGGGTGATCAGCGAAGACCAGCGCGCCAGTTGCATCGACCCCGATTTCAGGTCAGCATCCACCGGAGCGGACGTCAGCTGCAGAGGAGGCAGACGTTCGGGCGCGACCCGGTCGGCCAGGTTGCGCAGGAGGGAACTCCACCACATGTGCCCCATCTGGTCGCTGATCAACTCGCCCACGTCCACCGGCCGAGATTCCAACTCCAGCGGCGGCAGGACCTCGGGATTGATCACGTTCCCCAGGTTCGTGAAAACTGTCCGGTACCAGGGCAGGCTGACTGCATCGCCGATCAGCATGCCGGTGTTTACCGGTCGCGAAGTGAGTTGCAGCGGCGGAAGTTTTTCCGGGAAGAAGCGATCGCGAAGATTGCGCAGCAGCGATTTCCACAGCGGGCCGGTCACGCTCGCCGGGAGCAAAAGGTCCAGTTCGTGACCTTCCTCGGGGTTAGCCATAGTTGAATATGATGCCTAAAAGCACTTTCCTTCACGAGTCCTGGAAAAGGCTGGTGCGCCGGCGCGGATGATTCCTATGCCGCGCACACACCGCCAGTCCACGGGACAAAATGAGATATCCCTGCTACCACGTGCAACCGTAACCGGCCCTTCACCATCCCTATCCATTCAGTAAGGGAGAAGACAAATGAAACTGCGCACCATGTTCGTCACCTGCACAATCTTAGCATTAAGCTCCGCGGTTTTTGCCCGCCAGGCCTCAGACGCTCCCGCGCGCGCTACCGAGCGCATCACGAAAGAAGTCCGGCACGAGCTGCTGATGCTGCCTTATCTGGATGTATTCGACTACCTCGCCTACAAGGTGGAGGGATACAACGTCACCCTGATGGGACAGGTTACGCGGCCGACCCTGAAGTCCGATGCCGAGAACGTGGTCAAGAGAATTGAGGGCGTTGAGCACGTGGACAATCAGATTGAAGTCCTGCCCGTGTCCCCCAATGACGACCGCCTCCGCCGTCAGCTTTATCGAGCTATTTATGGCTACGGACCGATGCTGAAATATGCCATGGGCGTGCAACAATCAATCCGGATCATCGTGAAGAACGGAAATGTGACCCTCGAAGGCGTGGTGGACAACGAAAGCGACAAGAACATCGCCAACATCCGCGCCAAAGGCGTTTCCGGAGTATTCGGTGTGACCAACAATCTGCAGGTGGTAAAGCCCTGAACCCGCGAATTAGTCGTCAGACCTCGGCTATTGATCCCGAGGTCTGACGTCCGAGGTCCGACGCCTGCCCCTCACTCGCCAAACATCGGAACCTGCCGGGTGTCCGCGGGGGCTCCCTTGCGGCGGCGGTGGGTGGCTCCGATCACGGCCAGCACCGTCAAAGACTCCAGGGCGGTACGCGGAACGAAAATTCGTTGCGTGTTTGAACGCAGGTCGGGCGGATTGATGAGGAACCCCTCTGCCGTGGTCAGGCTGAGGTCGTTGGGCATCATCCCTTCCAGCACCTCGTTGTCCTTGAATTTGAGCCGGACCCATAGTCCTTCGGTGCGCGGACGGCTGGTGAAGGTCTTGCGGCTGGGCGATTCGAAGTCCCCGAATTCGCGGACAAAGTACACCGCCTTGATGTCTCTGAGATCAATCGCCACCACGTTGCCCGAGGTGTTCAGGAGTTCGAGTTTGCCTTCGCGGACGAAATTCGCCGGAGACACGTGTCCGTTGATCGAATCCCGGTCCATCTTGCGCACTACGACTTTTTTGTGGGTTGAGGGCATGAGGGGATGAGTCGTCAGTCGTCGGTCTTCAGCTAAAGTGAGTCGTCTTTCGGCGGTCTTTAGCCAGAGTTCTGACGACTGAAGACCGGCGACTGACGACTGTTTTCAGGCGATTCTCGCACTTTTCGGCTGAAAAGCCGACGCCTTGTACGTTCCTTGTAGCCAAACCGTTAACCTTGTGTTATTTTCTGTAGCTTGCGGCGTCCCATCTCATGTATTCTAAGCCTATTGGATAGAGTCACTTACATGAAAGCGGCCGGAGTCGTGTGCTTTCCCGTGGCGCAAGCCTGTGGAAAACCCACTCTCTGCTGTGCCAAACCGGGTCGCGGAGCCGCGTCCTTAAGCAAGCATGGCTGATTACATATACACCATGGAAATCCGGCTGACGCCGGACCAGCAGCGCGGCGTCACGCTGGTACAGGACATCGCGCGCGCCGCCGGTATGAACATTTATCTTACCGGAGGCGCGGTCCGCGACATCATCAGCGGTTTTCCCATCCGCGATCTCGACTTCTCGGTCCAGGGTAATCCCCTCAAACTGCAGAAGGACCTGGAGAAGGCCGGCGTCCGGATTGCCGGTTCCGATGAAGATGTAAAGGCGCTGTATCTGGGCCTGCCCGGGAACGTTCGCGCCGAAATCAGCATGGCACGCCTCGAGCACTATGAGAAGGCGGGCAAGCCCCCGGTGATTTCTCCCGCCACCCTCATCGAAGACCTGCGCCGCCGGGATTTCACCGTCAACGCCATGGCCCTGTCGTTGAATCCGGGCTCGCGCGGGCTGCTGATGGACCCGTTCAACGGCGCTGCTGATATCGAGGCCAAGGTTCTCCGCGTCCTGCACAACTACGCCTTTGTCGAAGATCCCTCCCGGCTGATCCGGGCCAGCCGCTTCGCCGCGCGCTTTCACTGGCCGCTGGAGGAACGTACCCAAGCCCGCTTTGATTCCGCCAAGGAAAACAATTACATCGAATACATCACCCACAAAGCGGTGGGCTATGAAATTGCCCAGTTGGCCTACGAGGACGACCCTCTGCATGTGGTGCGAGTGCTGGAAAAAGAAGGCTGGCTCAAGGTACTGAATCCGCATTGGACCAGCGCCAAGGTGGACACCGCACAGCTGGGCCAGCTGCTGAAGACCCGCCAGCAGATGACAGAGTTGGGGTATGCCCCGGATCCGGCGCCGGCCGTCATGTATTTCCTGACCGCCCGGCTCGCCGACAAAGATATCGCGGACATGCGCAAACAGATTCCGCGCAAAGACCTGGTCGAGGCCTGGCGTGATCTGGAAGACCACGCCAAGGACCTGGCAAAAAGGCTGGTCGGCAAGGAAGCCGCCACTCCCTCGCGCGCCTGGAAGCTGCTCTCCGAAGCCCGGCCAGAGATGATCCTGTTCCTGGCCGTGACCGCGCGGCAGCAGGCGGTGGCGCAGAAGATCAAGAGCTTCTTCACCAAGTGGCGGCAGGTGCAGCAAAAGATTCCATTGCCGGAGATGACCGAGCTGCACATCACGCCGCAATTACCCGAGTACCCCAAGATTGCGCATGACGTGTTCATGCTCCTGCTGGATGGCAAGTTGCGTTCGCGGACCGAAACCCTGAAGTACCTCAAGCCGCTGGCGCCTCCGCCTCCTCCACCGCCTCCACCTCCTCCGCCGAAGCGGGGAAGGGCGGCCAAGGCCGCCGCCGAAGCGGCCGCCGCGGCCGCTGCAGCAACCGCGGCTGCGGCTTCAGGCGCGGGGAAAAAGAAGGGAAAAGGCCCCGCCAAGCCGGCGGTCCCAGCTGCACCCAAGGCGGAAGCATCGAAGGCTGCCGCTCCGCAGAAGCCTGAAAAGGGCAAGACCGCGAAGAAGACGCTGGCCGCCTCGAGTAAGCCGCCGAGTAAGAACCATAAGAGCAAAAAGAAACGCTGAACTCTCCTGTCGTATTCAAAGCAAGTTTAGTTGCGTGAAGGCTTTTCAGCGTTCCAGTATTCCTAAGGTCAGGTGACGCATGAAGACACTGGGAAAGATTCTGCTGGTGCTTTGCCTGCTGCTCGCGGTGGCTATCACTTTCACCATCGGGTGGCACCCTTTCATTGGCCCCAGAGCCAGAGCCACGACCAACCGGCAGTTTGAACGCACTCCGGAGCGCCTGGCTCGCGGGCGCTATCTGGTCGTCGGATTGGCAGGCTGCGAAAGCTGCCACTCGCCGAAGGACTGGAAGACGCACGGAGCTCCTAATCTGCCGGGCATGGAACTGGCCGGGCAGGTAATGCCTCTGTCCGATTTGCCGGGGACGATCGTAGCTCCGAACCTCACCCCCGATCCGGAGACGGGCGCGGCGAATTGGAGCGATGACCAGATCGCGCGATCCATCCGTGAAGGCATCGGCCACGACGGGCGCGCCATTTTCCCCATGATGCCCTATGCGGGCTACCGCACTTTTTCCGATGAGGATGTCGCTTCCATCGTGGTCTACTTGCGTTCGGTGGCGCCGGTGCACAATCCATTGCCGCCAACCCGGGTGAATTTTCCTGTCAACTATCTGATCCGCAACGCGCCCCGGCCTTTGACTGGCCCGGTCAGCGGTCCAGGCCCGCAAGCCACTCCAGCAGAGCGTGGAAAATATATGGCGACTGTCGGTTGCGGGTGCCATACCCCGGTGGATCACCAGGGCCCGATTCGCGGCCTGGAATACGGCGGCGGAGAAGTTTTAAAGGGACCCTGGGGCGAGGCGACCAGTGCCAATATCACTCCGGATGCCTCCGGCATCGGCTACTACGACGAGGCCCTGTTTCTCCAGGTGATGCATACCGGATTCGTGAATGCGCGAAAGCTGTCTTCCATCATGCCCTTCGGAGAATTCACCAACCTTACCGACGACGACCTGAAGGCCATCTTCGCTTATCTGCGAACTGTGCCTCCAGTGAAGCATCGGGTGGACAACAGCCTGCCGCCGACTTACTGCAAGCTGTGCCGCCGGAAACATGGCGCCGGAGACCAGAACTAGTCCGGCGCAGGTTGGTGGTCTGAGAACCGGGCATTTTGTAGCGCCGGCGTCCCGCCGGCTGTCCCGAGGGCATCCTGCCCTCGGAGCGAGAATGCAGTCACCCGCCTTGATCTTCGCGAGCCGACGAAGATTTGACAAACCGGGGCCGACGCCGGCGCTATAATCCGTGCTATGCGGCGCTGGTCGGCCATTGCGGCGTTATCCGCGACCTTGTCGGCGGCTCCCTTGCTGGCCCAGATGCACGGCGGGTCGCGAGGCGGAGGGTCGATAAGCGGAGCAGCGATGGGACGTGGCGGATTTTCCTCCGGCGGCGCAATCGGATTTCGCGGCGGTTCAAGTTTCGGATCTGCTCCCCGCCTTGGGTCGGCCCCTCGGTTCGGAGCGGCGTTCGGCTCCGGTTTGCGCCAGCCCTCTCTTCGGACTCGCGGGTCGTTCGGCGGTTTTCACCGGCCGGTTTTCGGCTCCCGGCATTTCCATCATCGCGCCTTCCTCGGCTCAGTGTTTCCAGGCTACTATGGGTATTACGGCTATCCCGCCTACTACGGCGGCGACTTCTACTCGACTCCGAACTACTATCCCGGGTATGACTACTACGGTTCGTCGTACTCCTCCCCTGGGTACCCTCCCCAGAACGACATAGCGCAGCAGCAACAGGACATCGATCGTCTGGAAGATGAAGTCGCGCGTTTGCGGGAGCAAAGGGAAACGCAGCCGCAAGCGCGCGAGGACTCGGGACCACAAACTGAAACTCCATCACAGCCCACCTTGCTGGTCTTCCGGGACAAACACACTCAGGAAGTCCAGAACTACGCCATTGTCGGCGGCACGCTTTGGATTTTCAGCGAACAGCGGGCCACCAAGCTTCCGCTCTCCTGGCTGGATATCGAGGCCACCACCGAGGCCAACGACGATCGCGGCGTAAACTTCCAGCTTCCAAAGTAGCCACGGGGTCAGTGTGGTCGCGGGCGACCCGCCCGCGTCTTGCTTCTGTGGATAAACTCTCCGCCTCTCACCCGCGATTTCCCATTAGAATAAGCGCAAGCAAGTTCGCCACGGCGACCCATGTCCCAATTCGTTCACCTGCACCTCCATACCGACTACTCCATGCTCGACGGCGCCTGCGACGTGGAGAAGCTTGTCCAGCGCGTGAAAGAGCTGGGCATGCCCGCGGTCGCCATGACCGACCACGGCAACATCTTCGGCGCGGTGCATTTTGTAAACGCAGCGCATAAGGCCGGAGTGAAGCCGATCGTCGGCTGCGAGCTTTACATCTGCAAAAAGGACGACCACAACATCGAGCGCACGCCTCCCGACGGCGATACCTATAACCACCTTCTGGTCCTGGCGGAAAACGAGGAAGGCTACCGCAACCTGGCCCGGATCACTTCGGAAGCGTCATTGCGCGGTTTCTACTACAAGCCGAGGATAAGCAAAAAGTTTCTGGCGGAACACTCTAAAGGATTGATTGGACTCTCGGGCTGCCTGAAAGGCGAAGTAGCCGAGCGCCTGATGGAAGAGAACTACGATGCGGCCCGGAATGCGGCCGCAACCTACAGCGATATCTTTGGTCCGAACAACTTCTTTCTCGAGATTCAGGACCAGGGTCTGGAGCAGGAGCATCGCATCCATTCCAATCTCTTCCGCCTGGAAAAAGACCTGGGCCTGCCGCTGGTCGCGACCAACGATAGCCACTATCTCTGCGAGGACGACGCGCACGCCCAGGACGTAATGCTCTGCATCCAGACCGGTAAGTCCATTCAGGACACCAACCGCATGAAGTTCCAGGGCAGCGGGTTTTTCGTTAAGAGTCACGACGAGATGCAGCACGTCTTCAAAGACGCGCCGGACGTGCTCTCCCGCACCCTGGCCATCGCGGAACGCTGCAACATGCGGCTGGAAAAAGTCAGCAATCCGTTTCCGCACTTTGACGTGCCTGACGGATATACGCTCGACAGCTATTTCGAACACGTCACCCGCGAAGGATTTGCGCGGCGGCTGGAAGCGCTGCGCGCCGCCGGCATTCAAGGCACGGCGAAGCATAGTGTCGCTGACTACGAACAGAGACTGGCGCAGGAAATCGCCATCATTCAGCAGATGCAGTTTTCCGGATACTTCCTGATTGTGTGGGATTTTGTCCGCTACGCGCGTGAGCATGGCATTCCGGTGGGACCGGGCCGCGGATCGGCTGCCGGCTCGCTGGTTTCCTACTCGCTGAGAATCACCGATATTGATCCCCTGCAGCACGAGTTGTTTTTCGAGCGCTTCCTGAATCCCGAACGCATTTCGCTGCCTGATATCGACATGGATTTCTGCATGAACCGGCGCGGCGAAGTGATCAATTACGTCACCCAGAAATACGGGCGGGAAAATGTGGCACAGATCATCACCTTCGGCACTATGGCGGCCAAGGTCGCGATCAAAGATGTGGGCCGCGCCATGGATATCCCCTACGCCGATGTGGACCGGATCGCCAAGATGGTTCCCACCACGTTGAACATCAAGCTCGAGGACGCGATCCGGGAATCGCCCGGCCTGCAACAGGCCTATGACAGCGAGCCGCAGGTGCGCCAATTGCTCGACACCGCGCGCAAGCTGGAAGGCCTGGTGCGCAATGCCGGAGTTCATGCAGCGGGCGTCGTAATTTCACCGCGGCCGCTGACCGAACTGGTTCCCCTCCATCGCACCAAGAACGACGAAATCGTCACGGCCTTCGACATGGTCGCCATCGAAAAAATGGGCCTGTTGAAGATGGATTTCCTGGGCCTGACGACGCTGACCATTCTGGACGACACGGTTAAACTGATCGCGCAGACCCGCGGCGAACAGATTGATCTCGCCGCCCTCCCGCTCGATGATCATGAGACCTACGAGAAGGTGTTCCACAGCGCCCTCACCTCCGGCGTGTTCCAGTTTGAATCCCGCGGCATGCGCGACGTGCTGCGCCGCTACCAGCCCAACACCATCGAAGACCTTACCGCATTGAACGCCCTCTATCGTCCGGGTCCGATCCAGGGCGGGATGATTGACTACTTCATCGATCGCAAGCACGGACGCAAGAAGATTGAATACGAACTGCCGGAACTGGAACAAATCCTGGAAGAGACTTTCGGTGTGATCGTTTACCAGGAGCACGTGATGCAGATTGCCCATCGCCTCGCCGGCTACTCGTTGGGCGAGGCCGATCTGCTGCGGCGCGCCATGGGCAAGAAGAAACCCGAAGAGATGGCCAAGCAGCGTGAGCGCTTTATCGAAGGCGCGGTGCAACGAGGGTATCCTCCCAAGAAAATTGAAAAGATATTTGACCTGCTGGCCAAGTTCGCCGAATACGGCTTCCCCAAGGCGCACTCGGCCGCCTACGCGCTGCTGGCCTACCAGACGGCATATTTAAAGACGCGCTATCCTGTCGAGTTCATGGCCGCGCTGCTGACATCGGTGACCGGCAACACCGATGACGTGGTCAAGTACATCAACGAATGCCGCGAGATGGGCATTGCGGTCGAAGCTCCCGACATCAACGTGAGCGACGCCAACTTCACACCGCATGGCAGTGCGATCCGTTTCGGTCTGGCTGCGGTAAAGAATGTCGGCCACAACGCCATTGAGTCCATCATGGCCGGACGCAAAGAGCTTGGCCGCTACAGTTCCATCTACGAATTCTGCGAGAAGGTGGATCTGCGCCTGCTGAACAAGCGGGTGCTGGAATCGCTGATCAAGAGCGGCGCCATGGACGGGCTGGGTCGCCGCGCCCAGCTTATGGCCGTCCTCGACCGTGCCATCGAAGGCGCGCAGAAAACCCAGCGCGATGCCGAGAGCGGCCAGCATGGCCTGTTCGGCGTTTTCCAGGAGGAAGAAGCCTCGGCGTCGAATAGCAAGCTGCCGGACACGCCGGACTGGGACGAACATACCCGGCTGGCCTACGAGAAAGAGATTCTCGGTTTCTTCATCAGCGGCCACCCCCTGGAAAAATATCGCGACAAGCTGAACGACCTGCGCGCGCTCTCAACCGAAGAGATCGGCGCTCTCACCAAGTCCACTGGCAAGGACGAAAACATAACCACCGCCGGCATCATCACCAACCTGCGCGTGCTGAAATCGAAGCGCGGCGATTTCTACGCCCAGGGCGCGCTCGAAGACATGGCCGGCACGGTCGAGATGCTGGTGTTCCCCGAGGCCTATCGCAAGCTGCAGGAGAAAGTGAAACTGGAAGTGCCTGTGCTGATTCGGGGAGGAGTGCGCATCGAAGAAGGTACCAATCCGAAGCTGACAGTGAACGAAATTCTTCCATTAGAAGACGCTAAGGTTCCCTTGCCGAATTCGCTGCGCATCCGGGTGCCGCTCGAGACCGCAAATGAGTCCACGGTGGATGCGTTGCACAGCCTTTGCGCCCGGCAGAAGGGCGCGGCCAAGGTGTTATTTGACGTGGAACGCCAGGGCGATTTCATGGTAGTGATGGAGGCGGAAGGCTATAATGTCCTGCCAGACCGAAACTTTATCGCGCGCGTCGAAGAACTCTGTGGCAGAGGCGCAGTGCGGGTAATTGACTGACATAACAGACGGAGTGGGAACTGGACGCGCTGGTAGAAAAACACTCCGCTAACCGCTTCATGACGAGCCGTACCGAAATCTGCGGCGGATAAGAGTTTCCATTCAAAAGACTTCCAAGGTGGCGGCAAAGAACGCACTATCGGTGCCCAACGAAGCGCTGGTGATGGCAGGGGCCGAGTTCCTTCTCTCCATGGTGGAAGCGCGCTTGGCCAGAAACGGCGGCGGCAAGATGGAGCCTGGGGAAAAGACGCACCAGGAGTTGGAAAAAATCGAGGAGCAGATTGCCCGCCTGCAGGCGGCGGCCGGGCCCGACGAGGATACCAGGCGCGATATTCAGCAACTGCGCGACCGCATCGAAGCCTTACGCAAAGACATGTCAACATCCCACTACAAGGCCTGGGACAAAACGGAGTTGGCACGGCATCCCCAGCGGCCTTATCCTCTCGACTACATTGAGCGCATCTTCACCGACTGGAGCGAGATCCACGGCGATCGCGGCTATGCGGATGATCCCGCCATCATTTGCGGCATGGCCCGTTTCCACGGCGAAGAGGTGATGATCGTCGGACATCAGAAGGCCCGCGACACCAAGCAAAAGGTTTACCGCAACTTCGGCATGCCCAACCCGGAGGGCTACCGCAAGGCCATGCGGGTAATGAAGATTGCGGAAAAATTCGGCCGTCCGCTATTTACCTTCGTGGACACTCCGGGCGCGTATCCCGGCCTCGGTGCCGAAGAGCGCGGCCAGGCGGAAGCCATTGCGCACAATCTGCGCGAGATGGCGCGACTGCAAATTCCCATCATTGCCACCATCACCGGCGAAGGCGGCAGCGGCGGAGCACTGGCCATCGCCATCGCCGACCGCGTGCTGATGATGGAGAACTCGATTTATTCCGTGATCTCACCCGAAGGCTGCGCCTCCATCATGTGGCGCGACCCCACCAAAAAAGCGCTGGCCGCCCAGGCCATGCGCATCACCGCCGAAGACTTACAGGAACTGGGCTGCATCGATGGCATTGTGCCCGAACCCGAGGGTGGCGCCCACGTTGACCACGAAGCCGCCGCCGCCCTGCTCGGCAGCACGCTCGAAAAACAACTGGCCGAACTGAAGAGAAGCACAACGAAGGAACTGATCGCCACCCGCTACGCCAAGTTCCGCAAGATGGCACAGTTCTTCACGGGCGATGAGTAGACACGAGTGTCCGACTCACACTGACAGCTGAGCGACTACCCGCGTCCCTCCGTGCCTCGCCTTCGTCCTCCTCTGACTAGTACGCTGGATTTCCATGAATTCAAGACCCTGACTTTAGCCGTCGCAGGACACGAGTTTCCTCTGAGGTTCGGGGAGTACAATTTGTTCTTCGTGGGTACGGTAAGCGTCAAAATTCAACGCCTGGTTTTTGTCTGCCTCTGGTTGGAGTTTCTGGCTGGCTGTGGAGGATCTCCGCAGCCTTCCATCCATCCTTGTGATCCGAATGCAGCGCCTGAAGTTCTGTCCCTGACCATACAGAATTCCGGCCCGGAAACTCTGCGAAATTATCCCGTCGCCATCTCACTGGATGAAACGGTCTTCGATTTCACGATCCCTAAAGATGGTTCAGACATGGCCGTATGGGACGCCGCGAGCCGTCAACCCATGTCAGCCTGGCAGGAGTCTTACGATCCGACGGCGCGGAGAGCATTGTTATGGGTGAAAGTGTCCGGGTTGGGTCCGCGAGCATCGCAGAAACTGTTGTTGACGGCAGGTCATGCCGTGAATTGCGCCACTTCCTTGTTCGACGGTTATTCGGTATTCCCGTTTTTCAGCGACGTTCATGACGTGTCCGCATGGCATGCGACCAACCGGCTCCAGGTCACCGATACGATCACAGACGGGCCGCTTAGCATCGGTGGCCGCAGCCTAATCGAAAGTGACGGAATGTATAACGGCTTCCCCGGGGTGGCGCAGGCGGCGAACGGTGACTTCGTGCTGGCGTACAAAAAGGGCCTCAATCATGTGAATAGCCCCTTGGTGGTGCTGCGGCGCAGTACGGATGCGGGCGCAACCTGGAGTCCAGAAGTCGTTTACTTCGATTCTTCCCAGCCCGACCCGGCGCTTATTCGGACGCCGCTCGGTGCCATGCTGCTGGCCCTCGGCAAGGCGGACCAGAATGGTGTTGCAGCTGGGGCATACAGTCGGTCCGCCGACAACGGTTTGACCTGGGGTCCTTTCGCATTCTTTGCAGACCCACCCAGCGATGTTGTCGGTGTAGCTCCTTCGTTGAATGTTGGACAAATGATGTATGGCACGGGCTATGGTGCGGCCCGCGATGGCACAGGTTCCACCCCCAGCCTGTGGTTGTCCGCAGACGACGGATTTACCTGGACGAAACTCTCAGAGCTTCGCGAGCCCGGCGATCCTGGCCTGAACGAAACCGCAATTGCCCAGACCGCGCCGCACACCTTGTTTGCGATGATGCGCGCGGATGACAGCCTAAATACATACGGGCGGTATTCCAGCGATATGGGAGTGAGCTGGGGACCGCTCGTTTCCTACACGTCCCAAGTGGGTGTTCTACAAGCGCCGATGATGGTGCAGGCTGGATCAGCGTTGCTTCTCATGGGACGAGAGAACATCGCGATTCCAGAAGTGCAACCCGCCAATACGACGGGATATCCCCGTCAGCTGGTTGCCTTCGTGTCCTACGATGGAGGGCAAACATTTGGCTACGGCACCGTGCTCGACACCTATACCGGGCAGCAGATCGATGGCGGCTATTGCTGGCCGATGCTACTGCCGGACGGGCAAGTGTATGTAGCCTACTATGCGGACTCCCACGACCTCCGGAAGCCGGATATCAAGTCTCTCACCTTGTCCGTGAGTTCTCCGTCCGCGCAGCCCTCCGGTTCTATCCACGTAGTCAGCCAACTCGCGGCCGGACTCGCCACCCATGCCCTGAATCTGGACCTCGCTCGTTACGCCCTCGAATTTCGCTTCCGTTCCAGTCCGACGCCGGCGGGCAGCCAGTTTTCGGTGTTGCTGCAGGGTCAGGATGCAGGATCGCTTCCCGCTCTAGTCAACTGGGAGCTGCCGTCCACCCATGCGGCCGATCCGACTTCTGAGTCGGGAATCATTTCCAACCACCTGTTCGTCCCTGTCCTGAACAGCTTCGCTTACGGCGATCTCTATCGCTTGCGCACCGTTGTGGATGAAAACCAGGGCACCCAGGAAGCATCGGTGCTTGACTCCTTTGGCGCACTGATCAGCATCACTGCTCCGCAGCCGTTCGCACAAGGGACTTCGGGCCACGCTGCTGCCATCCAGATCGGCAATAACTCCACGTTGCGCGCGACTGACACTCTGCTGGATTTTGTGTTCGTGCGTCCCGCCGCGCAAACCGAACCATTCGTGAGCGTCACTCGAGTGCGCTGACCGGGACACGAGATTAGTTCCCAGGCTGGTACGTCGCTGCCTCGAGGTCGTTCCCTGCCGTATAATAAAGGGTTCTGCTGCACCAGTAATAGCGGGCGGAGGCACTCCGCTCCAGGGACAAGGAAGGAAGGGAATGGCCACCACGGATGTATCTCTCCACGCTGAGAGCCGCCAACCAGAGCCAAAGCCGGTCGTAAACAACATGAGTATCCAGGTCGCGACCGTCAACGGTTCCGGCTCGCAAAGTTCCAACACGGTTTTGTTGCGCAGCATTTTCCAGATGGGAGTTCCGGTCTCCGGCAAGAACCTCTTTCCCTCCAACATCGCCGGCCTGCCCACCTGGTACACCATCCGCGCCAATAAAGACGGTTACATCGGGCGCAAAAAAGAAATTGATTTCGTGGTCGCCATGAATCCCGAGACCGCCGAGGAGGACGTGATGTCGGTGGCCGCGGGCGCAGCCGTGTTGTACGACGAGCCCTTGAATCTCAGCCGACTGCGCTCCGATCTGGTTTTTTACGCCGTCCCCTACGACAAACTGGTCGCGCCCGTCTGCCCCGAGGCCAAGCTGCGCAAGCTGGTCAAGAACATGATCTATGTGGGCGTGGTGGCCAAGTTGCTGGAAATCGACATTGCCGAAGTCGAAAATGCCATTCGCAAGCAGTTTGCCAAGAAAGCGAAGGCCGCCAACCTGAACCTGGCTGCGGTCAAAGCGGGATACGACTACGCCGCCGCCAACCTGGTCAAGCGCGATCCCTATTTTATCCAGCGCATGGATAAGACCTCCGGCAAGATCATCATCGATGGCAACTCGGCCGCCGCGCTGGGCTGCATGTTCGCCGGCGTGACTGTGGTCGCGTGGTATCCCATTACGCCTTCGTCCTCGCTTCCCGAGAGCACGATCGATTACATGAAGCGCTTCCGCATCCGCGCCGACGGCAAGGCCACGTTTGCCATCGTGCAGGCAGAAGACGAACTGGCCGCGATCGGCATGGTGCTGGGTGCGGGATGGGCGGGTGCTCGTGCCATGACCGCGACGGCCGGGCCTGGGATCTCGCTCATGGCGGAATTCGCCGGACTCGCCTACTACGCCGAAGTTCCAGGAGTGATCTGGGACATCCAGCGCGTCGGTCCGTCCACCGGTTTGCCCACGCGCACCTCGCAAGGCGACATTCTCTCCACCGCGTTTCTTTCCCACGGAGACACCAAGCACATCCTGCTGCTGCCGTGTTCGGCGGAAGAGTGTTTCACTATGGCGGGTGAGGCTTTCGATCTGGCCGAGCAGTTCCAGACCCTCGTCTTCGTCATGTCCGACCTTGATCTGGGAATGAATAACTGGATGGCCGATCCGTTTAAGTATCCCGAGAAGCCCATCAGCCGCGGCAAAGTGCTGAGCAAAGCTGATCTGGATCGCCTCGGCGGCTTTGCCCGTTACGAAGATGTGGACGGAGACGGCGTCGGCTACCGCACGCTGCCTGGGACCGATCATCCAGCTGCCGCTTACTTTGCCCGCGGCAGTGGACATAACGAAAAAGCCCAGTACAGCGAGCGCCCCGACGACTTCGAGCGCAACATGGAGCGGCTCAACCGGAAATTCGAGACCGCGCGATCTTTCGTCCCCCGGCCTGAAGTTGATACCGGGAAGTCGAAGATCGGCATCATCGGGTACGGAACATCGCATTGGGGGCTGCTCGAAGCCCGCGACCAGTTGCGCCAGGAGTACAACGTCGAGACCGATTATCTGCGCCTGCGCGCTTATCCGTTTACCCGCGAAGTGCACGATTTTGTGAAGCAGCACGACCGGGTTTACGTGGTCGAACAGAACCGCGACGCCCAGATGCTTACTCTGCTCAAGATGGATCTGGAAGCAGCGCTCCACACCCGTCTGCGCAGCATTGCTCACATTCACGGCCTGCCGCTCGATGCGCGCTCGGTCACCGATGAACTCATGACCATGGAGGGTAAGTAAATGGCGACCAGCACTCCCGACCGGCCGGCTCCGGCACCGAAGACCAATCGCATTGGCTTGGCTGTGCTGGATTATCGCGGCGGCAAAACTACGTTATGTGCGGGCTGCGGCCACAACGCGATTTCCGAGCGCATCATTGACGCGATGTACGAAATGGGCGTCCCGCCCGAGCGCGTGATCAAGCCCAGCGGCATTGGCTGTTCGTCCAAGAGCCCGGCCTACTTCATGGGACGTTCGCACAGTTTCAATGCCGTCCACGGCCGCATGCCCTCGGTAGCTACCGGCGCTGTGCTGGCTAATCGCCACCTGATCGCCCTTGGCGTCAGCGGCGACGGAGACACGGCCTCCATCGGCGTAGGCCAGTTCATTCACCTGATGCGGCGCAATCTGCCCATCATTTACATCATCGAAGACAACGGCGTTTACGGCTTAACCAAGGGCCAGTTTTCCGCCACCGCCGACATGGGATCGACTTTGAAAACCGGCGTGATCAACGATCTCCCTCCCATCGACACCTGCGCCATGGCCATCACCCTGGGCGCAACTTTCGTGGGCCGGTCTTTTTCCGGCGACAAGAAGCAGCTCCACGCCATGATGAAAGCCGCCATCGCCCACCAGGGCACGGTCATGCTCGACGTAGTATCGCCCTGCGTGACCTTTAACGATCATGAGGGCTCGACCAAATCCTACAAATACATGAAGGACCACGAAGAGCCGCTGCAGGAAGTCAGCTTCGTGCCCGTGTTCGAGGACATCGCCATCGACTACGATCCCGGCACCACCATCGACGTGACCATGCACGACGGCTCTCATCTCCGCCTGCGCAAACTGGAAGAAGAGTACGACCCCACCAACCGCATCAAGGCCATCACCCGGCTGAACGAGGCCCACGAAAAGGGCGAAGTCCTGACTGGCGTTTTCTACGTCAACTCCAAGACGCCCACCTTCGTCGATCTGCTGAACATGACGGAAGAGCCCTTGGCAACGCTGCCCGAATCGGCCGTGCGCCCGGGCAGGGAAGTGTTGGAGCAGGTGATGGAGGAACTGCGCTAAGGGTGTGTGATTGACAGACCTTGACTGTGCGAGTTTCCGTTGACCCGATTACCGCCTGTTCCCTTTGTCGCCCGGGCGCTGAGCAAGATCAGCGGGGCACCCTCGGCGTCTAGGCAGCGATTCTGGATCCGCGAATATTCTGATTGATGCGAAAGAAATTCGTCGGATCGTACTTGTTCTTCAACTTCACTAAGCGGTCGTAATTGGCTCCGTAGGCACTGCGCACCCGTTCTTCGCCCTCGCCTTCGCTCAGGTAGTTCACATACACTCCGGCGTCCAGCGAAGGCCCAATGGCGTCCCAGAATTCATGGACCCAGCGCAAACAGGTTTCATTGCGGGCTGGCGAGTCCCAGTGACCGAGCAGGATAAAGTTGTAGCGGGCATGACGGTGGGCAAAGGCAGTGGCGTCGGCCGGTACCCTTTGCATGGCGCCGTGCATCAATTCCACCCCGAATCCGGAGCCGGACGATGGTTTACGTGTGCCAAAGTTAACCATGACATCCAGCGCCGGGTCCGGCAATTCCCGCATGAAACTGGACTTCCAGTAATGCTGCTGCTCCGGGACCGCCCACCAGTCCAGCGCCTTCTGGAAAGCGGTGTAAGGCATCCGTTGGAAGTGATCGGCCACGGGTGAGCCAAACGAGCGCAGCGGCTTCAGAACCTTTTCCCCAGCCTCCAGATCGCCGGCATAGCAGCCCGCAATCCCCATAACCGTATTGCCGTCGGGCAAGGTGAGCATGGCGGCCATCAGGCCGAGCTCATCCGGACAGGTGGCGGCATACTCACGGAAGAAACGCAGCACCTGCGGTGCCTGCGCGGTCGGGTAAGCCACCAATCCCGCCAGCACCGGCCCCACCGGATGGAGCTGATACTCGAAGGAAGTGACCACGCCGAAGTTCCCGCCCCCTCCGCGTATGCCCCAGAACAGATCCGCATTCTCCTGCTCGCTGGCGGTCAGCAGGCGGCCATCGGCAGTCACCATATCCACGGAGAGCAGATTGTCACAGGCGAGTCCGTGTTTTCCCATCAGCCAGCCGAGTCCTCCACCCAGTGTGAGCCCCGCAATGCCGGTGATGGAGAATGTTCCCAGCGTGGTAGCCAGCCCGAAAGCCTCGGTTTCGCGATCGAAATCCCCCAACAGGAGGCCGGGATCGGCGCGAGCCGTGTGATGTGAAGGATCGACTCGAACCGTCTTCATTCGCGAAAGGTCGATCACCAGTCCGGCATCACATACCGCAGTCCCTGCGACACTATGGCCACCACCTCGGATGGACACCGGGAGGTCGTGATCCCGGGCAAAGCGTACGCAGGAGATGACATCGGCGGCGCCGGCGCAGCGGGCAATCAGCGCTGGCCGACGGTCGATCATGGCATTGAATACCTTGCGCGCGGTATCGTACTCGGCATCAGCCGGACTGATCAGCTGGCCCCGCAAAGCAGCCCTGAACTCGTGTACTTGAGAATCCGGAAGCATATTCAGCCTCCTTGTGAATGGTGGTTGGACGGCTGGGCCCCAATTGCCGTAAAGAATACTCCAAAAAAAGGGGTCCGTGCTACCGCTTATCCCCTCTGTCCACATCTACACTGCCAACCCCTGGCTCCGAAACCGCGTCTGAGAACTCGCCCACATGACGGCAACAAGATTCAGACCGGCGAGCAGGACGCTGCTGATCGTGATATCACTGATCGTGATCGCCGTCGTGGCCTTGATCGTGACCGGGATCCATCTCTCCAATCCGTACCTGCGCCGCAGGGTCGTGGAGATGCTCGGCCAGAAGTTCCACGCCGAGGTGGAACTCAAGGATTTCCATGTCTTCCTGTTTCCCGGAGTTCGGATCGAGGGCTCAGGACTCGCTCTCCGCCATGGGGGCCGCACCGATATTCCGCCCCTGATTTCAATTCAAGAATTCTCTGCCCAGGCCGGCATTCTGGGACTGCCCTGGAAGCCGTGGAAAGTGGATCAGGTCAAGCTCAAGGGACTGGTCATACAGATTCCTCCCAAGGAAGACCGGGGGAATCAGAACTGGCCAAAGGCGCGGAACATTCCCGTTTCAATCGGAGAAATTGTCTCCGACGACGCGGAACTTCGGTTGCTTCCCAAGTCCGCCGACAAGGATCCTCACATTTTCGCTATCCACCATCTGGTGATGCATTCGGTCGGCCTGGACCGACCTGCATCGTTCACGGCGCAACTCACCAACGCCGTACCTCCCGGGGAGATCGATACGAAGGGAACGTTCGGTCCGTGGAGCCCGGACGATCCCGGCCAGACGCCGCTGGCAGCCGAGTACACCTTCGATAAAGCTGACCTGGGATACTTCAAGGGTATCAGCGGTATTCTTTCGTCCAAGGGAAAATTTGGCGGCGTGCTGGAGAAGATCGAAGTTGAAGGCAAGACCTCGACCCCCGACTTCACCGTGAGCATCGGAGGCCATCCTCTCGATCTGGAGACCGACTTCAGCGCCACCGTGGACGGAACTAACGGAGACACCTTACTGCACCCGGTGACTGCGCGTCTGCTGAATACCGTCATCGTCGCTCAGGGCGGCGTGGTGAAGCCTCAGGACAAAGACAAGAAGGGCAAGGAGATCACCCTCGACGTGACCGTCGATAAGGGCAGGATTGAAGACTTGTTGCGCCTGGCGGTAAAGACTGAGCGGCCTCCTCTGACCGGAGCAATAAACTTCAAGACGAAATTTGATCTGCCTTCGGGAGCGGGCGACGTTTCTGACCGGTTGAACCTGAATGGAAGGTTTGACGTCGAGCAGGCGCAATTTACCAGCCCTGAAGTGACGGCAAAAATCGAGACATTGAGCCGCAAGGCACAAGGCCAGCCGGAAAACAAGGACGCGGGCAGCAGCGTGTCCGAGTTGAAAGGGGATTTCGTACTGGACAACGGGGTGATCAGTTTCCGCGGCCTGACCTTTACCGTGACCGGTGCCCAGGTGGCCCTGGACGGCAAGTATGGACTAAACAAAGAAGACCTCGACTTTCACGGCAAGCTGCGGATGCAGGCCAAGATTTCTCAGACCACCACCGGCGTGAAGTCTCTTGTGCTGAAGGTCGTCGATCCCTTTTTCCGCAAAGACGGACAGACCGAGTTGCCCATCAAGATTACCGGCCAGCGCGACCATCCCTCCTTCGGCCTCGACCTCGGACACAAAGAGAAAGAAAAAGAAAAGGGCGAGTAAACAACGTAGCGCCGGCGTCTCGCCGGCTGTCCCGAGGGCATCCTGCCCTCGGCGTGCGGGCGGGACGCCCCCACGACAG
>Ga0207657_10000939_pt1 | contig 30838 bp, 30 predicted proteins | sample KBSC33metaG_FD_184316 | JGI IMG/M metagenome (GOLD analysis project Ga0207657, IMG submission 184316) | Corn rhizosphere microbial communities from Kellogg Biological Station, Michigan, USA - KBS C3-3 metaG (SPAdes) (version 2) | ecosystem: Host-associated > Plants > Roots > Rhizosphere > Soil ...
AAAGCGCAGGTGCTCCGCACCCAGATCGAACAGGCCGACGCGCAGCTCACGCTGGTGGATGAGCAGATCTCGCGCTTGCGCATTACCGCTCCCTTCAATGGGGTCGTCGTGTCAGGCGACCTCAGCCAGCAGCTTGGCGCGCCGGTTGAGCGCGGTAATGTCCTGTTTGAGGTCGCGCCGCTTAACGAGTATCGCGTCGTCCTCAAGGTCGACGAGCGCGATATCGTTGAGGTGAGGCCAGGGCTTTCCGGGGAACTGGCCCTTAGCTCGATGCCGCATCGTGGCTTCGCCTTCCTGGTGGAGAAGATTACGCCCGTGTCCACCGCCCAGGAGGGCCGCAATTTCTTCCGTGTTGAGGCGCGGCCGGTGGAAGAGGATACCGAGGTCCTCCGTCCGGGTATGCAGGGCGTGGCCAAGATCACAATCGACGAGCGCCGGCTCGCATGGATTTGGTCGCATAAGGTCGTGCACTGGATACGGATGTTCGTCTGGTCCTGGTGGCCGTGAGGTAGGGCCATGGCCGGTATGCTGTTTTCCCCATCTTGGTACCGCGTCGCGGCCTTGAAGCCGCGATTGCGCGGCCATGTGGAGATCCACAGGCACAGCTACCGCGACGCGATTTGGTTCGTCCTGCAGGACCATTCGTCGGGCCGCTCACACCGGCTGACGCCGGCGGCCTATGCGTTCATAGGTTTGATGGACGGAAAACGGACTGTCCAGAATCTCTGGGATATCTGCAATGAACACAGCGGTACGGATGCGCCAACACAAGATGACGTCGTCAGGCTTCTCGGACAGCTTCATGCTGCCGACGCCCTGATTTGCGATGTGCCGCCGGACACGCGCGAACTCTTCCGCCGCTTCCAGCGCCAGCGACGGCAGACATGGCGCCAGAGGTTGTGGACGCCGCTCGCCATCCGGGTCCCGCTGTTTGACCCCGACCGCTTCCTGGAGCGCACAGCGTTCCTGGTGCGCCCGCTGTTTGGCTGGCTCGGAGCGCTGATCTGGCTTTCCGTCGTTTCGGCTGGTCTGGTGCTGGCGGGCCTCAACTGGTCGGCGCTGTCAGAAAACGTGGTCGACCGCGCCCTGGCGCCGCAGAACCTGCTTCTTCTCTGGTTTGTCTATCCGCTCGTCAAGGCTGTTCACGAACTCGGGCACGCGTACGCCACCAAGATTTATGGCGGTGAGGTCCACGAAATCGGGGTGATGTTCCTCGTTTTCGTCCCGGTGCCCTATGTCGATGCGTCTGCCGCATCGAGCTTCCCGAACGAACGCGAGCGCATGGTGGTCGGAGCGATCGGAATTGGCGTTGAGATGCTGTTGGCGTCCGTCGCGGTTTTCGTCTTTGCTTATGCCGCGATTGGGATGGCTCACGCCGTGGCCTACAACGTTATCCTGATCGGCGGAATCTCCACGATCCTGTTTAACGGCAATCCGCTGCTGCGCTTCGACGGCTACTACGTGCTGGCGGACGCTCTCGAATTGCCAAACCTGGGCCAGCGTGCCACCCGCTATCTCGGCTACCTCATTGAACGATATGCCTTCGGATCGCGCGACGCGAGCTTTCCGGAGACGGATCGGCGGGCCCGCGCGTGGTTCGTCTTCTTTGGCATCGCGTCTTTCTTCTACCGCCTGTTCATTTCCGTCGCGATCATCATATCCCTGGGATCACGCTTTTTCGTCATCGGGGTGCTCCTTTTGATATGGGCCGCTGCCACCCAGTTGATCATTCCCATTGGGAAGGGCTTTTCGTTTCTGTCGTCGAGCCCTCGTCTGCAGCGAAACCGGCCCCGCGCCGTCGCGTTCACCGCATTGGCTGTCGGCTTCGCGGGCCTGTTCTTCTTCGTCATGCCGTTCCCGTTGCGCACGGTGGCAGAAGGCATCACGTGGCCCTCCGAGCGCTCCCAGATCCGCGCCGGGACGGATTGCTTCGTTGGACGTCTTCTTGTCGCAAATGGTTCCCAGGTTGAGCCCAGGCAGCCCCTTATAGAAGCTTATGATCCCTTCCTCGACGCTCGCGTCGAGGTGTTGGAGGCTCAGCTGCGAGGGCTGCGTCGCCAGTACACGGCTGTGCGCACGACCGACCAAGCCGAGGCGGGGGTTCTGCAGGAGGAGATCAACGGCGTGGTGTCCGACCTCGAGCGTGCCCGCGAGCGCCGCCGGGAACTCGTCATCACCAGTCCTCGCGCCGGCGTGTTCGCGGCACCGGTCGAACAGGACATGCCTGGACGCTTCGTCAAGAAGGGCCAGCTGGTCGGCTTCGTCATCGACGCCAGCGACCGCCTGACCGCCCGCACTATGGTGGGCCAGAACGATATCGCGCTCGTGCGCGAACGGACCCGCGGCGTTGATGTGATTCCCGTCCACTGGGAGGGACGGTCGTCCCGCACCAGCATTATCCGCGAAGTGCCCGAGGGTTTGAAGGCGCTGCCCACGCCGGCCCTCGGCACGATGGGCGGGGGCCGCATCCCGATCGATCCGCGGGACAGCAAAGGTGTTACGGCCCTCGATCGCTACTTCGAATACGAGGTTGCGCTTCCGGCCGCCGACGACCGTCCCTTCATCGGCCAGCGGGTCCAGGTCCGCTTCGACCATGGCACCGAGCCGATTGGATTCCAAGTATACCGCTCATTCCGCCAGATCTTCCTGAGGCTCTTCGATGTCTGAAGCGGCGCTGCTGCGACCTGGCATCGCCACGGGCTCGTATCCCGAGCGCGAGGACGTGCGGGAGAGCTGGCTGGACCGCACCACCAGCGCGGTGTTCGGTGCCCTCTACCAACGTTTCGGCCCCAATCTTCTCGACCGCGGCTTCCTGCGTCAGGTTGCCAGGGCGTCAGAAGGACTCGAACTGCTCACGACGCATAAACTCTCTGAAACGGCGACTGTTCTGCGTCGCGATCTGCACCGCAATGGTCTGCGACCCGATCTGGTGGCCAGCGCCTTCGCAGTGATCCGTGAAGTATCGGGCCGGACGCTCGGCATGCGTCATTTCGACGTCCAGCTGCTCGGCGGATGGGCAATGATGCGGGGCAAGGTCGCGGAGATGGAGACGGGCGAAGGCAAGACGCTCACGGCGACGCTGCCGGCCGCGACGGCCGCGCTGGCCGGCATTCCTGTCCACATCATCACGGTCAACGACTTCCTCGTCGCACGCGACGCGGCGTGGATGAAGCCGCTCTACGATGTGCTGGGTCTTAGCGTTGGCACGATCCTGGAGGGCATGAGCCCGACCGATCGGCGCCGCGCCTATGGTTGCTCCATCACCTATTGCACCAACAAGCAGGTGGTCTTCGATTATCTGAAGGACCGCTTGCTGTTGCAGCAGGAGAACCGCGCCCTTCATCTCAAAATCGAAGCGCTGCACCGCGCGGATCCGCGTGTGAGCCGGCTGATGATGCGCGGTCTGTGCTTTGCGGTCGTCGACGAGGCCGACAGTGTGCTCGTGGACGAGGCCCGGACACCGCTCATCATTTCGGGAGGACGGGGCGCGGGCGACGAGGAAAGAGTCTACCGCCAAGCGCTAGGCGCTGCCCGGCGCATGCTGGCTGGACGCGATTACCTTGTAAGCGAACGCGAGCGCCACGTTGACCTGACTGATCTCGGTCGTGCGCATGCGGCACGCCTCACAAACCGATATGGCGGCGTGTGGAATGTTCCGGGCCACCGCGAAAACATAATCCGCCAGGCTCTGGCGGCCTTGCATTTGCATCTGCGGGACAAGCATTACATCATTGATGAGGGGCAGGTTCGCATCGTCGACGAGTACACCGGCCGCGTCATGGCCGATCGGTCCTGGGAGCGCGGTTTACACCAGATGGTCGAGGCGAAGGAGGGACTGGAGATCTCCGGCCGCCAAGAAACGCTCGCACGTATTAGTTATCAACGTTTTTTCAGACGTTACCTCAGGTTGGGGGGGATGACGGGCACCGCACGGGAGGTGGCAGGCGAGCTATGGGCAGTCTACGGGTTAAACACCGTGCGCATTCCGACCAACCGCCCTCAGGCGCGTAAGATCCATGGCGATCTGCTCTACCCGACGTCCCAGACGAAATGGCAGGCGATCGCGGAGCGGGTGGCGGAGCTTCATAAATCCAGTCGTCCCGTCCTTGTCGGCACTCGTTCGGTGGCGGACAGCGAGCATATTTCCGGCCTGCTCAGCGAGGCGGGCGTTCAGCACAGCGTGCTCAACGCACGCCAGAACCGGACTGAGGCCGAAATCGTGGCCCAGGCGGGCCAGCCCGGCCGCGTAACCGTGGCCACGAACATGGCCGGGCGCGGGACCGACATCAGGCTTGCCCCCGGGGTCGGCGAGGCCGGTGGTCTCTTCGTGATTGCATCCGAGCGACATGAGGCCGGCCGCATCGATCGTCAGCTCTTCGGCCGCAGCGGCCGCCAGGGCGACCCCGGCGAGGGTCAGGCCATGGTCAGCCTCGACGACGAATTGGTACGCAGCGTCTTCGGCAGTCTGCTCGACAGGCTGCGGAGCACGCACTTACCGGGCTGGCTAGGCCGGATGCTCTTTAACTGGGCCCAGCGAACCACCGAGCGCCGGCACAGCGCCGTCCGCAAGCGCCTGCTGCACAGCGACGAAAGTCTCCAGGATTTGCTCGCATTCAGCGGGCGCGGTGAATAGGGAGTGCATCATGCCTAAGGTCGCGATCGCCGCAATAATACTTGCGGCCGTAATGATACCTCCGGCGTCCGCCGCCGAGCCCAGCGTCGCTGATATCCTGAGCAAGCCGTATGACTGCGTGATTCAGCCGTTTGTTGCGACTGAACTCGGCAGCTCAGCTACCGGCATTCTGGAAGAGTTTCTGGTGGACCGTGGCGACCGCGTGACAAAGGGTATGGTCGTGGCCCGGCTGCGCTCCGATCTCGAGCAGGCATCCCTGGACCTCGCCGAGGCACGCGCGGAATCGACCGCAGTCATCGAACTCGGTCGAGAGCGCGTCAGCCTGCTCAAAAAGGATGCGGATCGCGTTAGCGAGTTGCATGGGAAGCAGGTAGCCTCTACAGCCCAGTTCGATAAAACGCTCAGCGAGCTGCAGCAGGCCGTTTTGCAGCTTCGCCAGGCCGAAACGGAGCAGCAGTTTGCAGTCCTCGAAATGAGGCGCGCTGCTGCTCTGCTGGCTCAGCGCACGATCGTCAGCCCTATCGATGGTTATGTGATGAAGCGGATGATGGCGCCCGGAGAGAATGTCTTTGAGCAGGCCAAAATTATGAAGATTGCCCAGATCGATCCGCTCCTCGTCGAGGTCTACCTACCCATCGCCGTCTTTCCTGTAATCAAGGAGGGCATGAACGCCGAAGTCCGTCCGAGCCAGCCGGCCGGGACGGTGCATATTGCGACGGTATCAGTCATCGATAAGGTGCTCGACGCTGCCAGCGATACCTTCGGCGTCCGCCTCATGGTGCCCAACCCGACGCACGCCATGCCTGCCGGCGTGAACTGTACAGTCACTTTCCCGTTTGTTGGCCGGTGAGTGGTCGCGTAGAGGCAAGGGAGCGGTCGGCGTAACCTCGCGGCCTGATGACCGACCTGCCGGTCTCCAAGTGGTCTTTTCTCCTCGATGATGAGATTTCTGGAGGGCTGCAGGCTGAACAAATTCCCTGTTCCGTCGAAAATTACCCTGTTCATACAAATATTTTCCCTGCTAATTTGTACAGGGAATTGCTCAGAAAGTGGCTGCAGCACAGCGGGCGCGAGCGCGCTGTGGCCTCTTGAGAAAGGTCATACATCATTGTGCTGGGCGAGACACAACTGCGCCGGATTCTGAAATCTTATGCTCGGTACTATTTTTTTGCCTATGGCAGCTTAGCGCATCGGCGGCCTATTCCGCTACGACGGGCTCCTTGATCCAGGTTTATGCGGAAGATCAAAGTCCGGCAGTCAAATATCTCCCAAACTCCGTGATCAAGGAATGTTCGGGGTATTGAGCCCTTTCGTGCAATCCGTGGTGGCGCGCCCCCGATAAGAGGAAAAACCAAGGGATGCAAGGCTTGCCTAGGCAGATCGAGCAGAAGCGCCAGCACGGATGGCCGAGCAGGCGCCCGCCTACATCTATCTTGCGTGCCGCCGGCATCGTGTCATTTGTAACGATTCCGCTCGCTGGATACCTGTCGGACCGCATCGGACGCAAGCGCATGTATATCATCGGCGCAGTCGCAACCGGGATATTCGGCTTCATCTACTTCGCGATGTTGAACTCAACCGTGCCGACCTTGATCTTCCTCGGCATCGTACTCTCGTTCGTGCCGCACGATCTGATGTACGGTCCGCAGGCAGCCCTAATCGCCGAATGCTTTACCCCCCGCCTGCGCTACAGCGGCGCCTCGATCGGCTACCAACTGTCCTCGATCATCTCCGGCGGGCCCTGCCCCGTTGATCGCTACGGCACTGCTCGCGGCGTACGGATCTGGCTATGTGATTGCAGGGTATATCCTCTTCTGCGCGGTCGTCAGCATCGTTTCGACCGCGATACTACACTAACCGCGACATTTCCGAGGAGCACGCTTGATCGACCCCAGTTTTCCGATCGTCGGAACGTTGCAGCATATATGGACACGGTGATAAAAGTGGGAGACTTCGCATGATAAAATGGCGGCGAGAATCGGCTCTCGACATTTACAACCTGCTGCTGTCGGTGTTCCTGTTCATATCACCCTGGCTCTTTGCGCGCGCAAACGAGGCGGCGACGATGGATTTGCTGGCGAGCGGTGCAGCGATCGCGGCTTTCTCGGTGGGGGCGATGGTGGCATTCGCTAATTGGGAGGAATGGGCGAACCTGCTCCTTGGAATTTGGCTCATTGTTTCGCCGTGGGTGCTGGGCTTCGCCCACACAAGCGCGATGCATTGCAGCATCGGCGTTGGCGTCACGGTAGCATTTCTGGCGGCGCTGGAGTTGTGGCTGGTTTATGACGCGACCCATCCGGAGTCGCTGCCACCCCAAGCTTCAGGGAAGCATTAAACGCCGCAGCGACGCCTCCCGAGCACGCACCTGATTGACGGCAGCAGTCGCTACGCTGAGACGCGTTGCTAAGAACGTCTTGGGACCGGCCCAAGGCAGGTACGTCCCCGATGGAAGCAGCCCAGCGAGATCAAGTGTTCCACAACTTCGACCATAGACTTCCCGAGGCTGTGCTCACCGAACACGGCTCGCTCGTTCCTTGACAAGGACCTTTTCCAAACCTTGTGACTAGAAGATAATACTTCTCCGATGAGAAGGTCACCATCTCACGGTTTGACCGGGCGCGATCCTCGATGTGAGCTTGGTTTCTGCTTTATCCAGGTTAACCACCGCAAAGGCGGCGGTGATCAACACCAATAACGCTATCACGGCTGCCGCCGATCGTGCCTCCGTTCTTTATTTTGGCTCTCATCGCGCAATTTCAGCGCTCCTCCTGAACCCTGTAACGATGATAAGAACTGGCGGACACCTGACATGTCCACAGGTGGATCTGCGCCTCGTTTGGCAACTGGCCTACTTCGTCGGACCGGCCTGCGATGCGGTCTTCACGAGCCCGCACGTACCCTTTTCGTCGGCGAGTGGTCGGAACGCCTCATCGGCCGGGATCGTGGCGAGGACCTTGAAATAGTCATAAGCGCCCTTCGATTCCGCCGGCTTCTTGACCTCGACCAAGTACATGGCATGGATCGCCCGGCCGTCCTGGCGAACCACGGTGTCTCCGAACAGCGGATCAACGTAGCGGGTTGCCTTCATGGCTTCGACGACCTTCGTGCCATCCGTCGGAGAGCCAACCTTGGCGACCGCCTCGAGATAGTGAAGCACCGAAGAGTACACTCCGGCCTGAACCATTGTCGGATATTTGCCGCCGTCGAGAGCGGCGAAACGCTTCGTGAAGGCGCGGGTCTTGTCGTTGAGGTCCCAATAGAATGCGGTGGTCAGCGTCAAGCCCTGCGCGGTCTGAAGCCCGAGAGAGTGAACGTCGGTCAGGAAGACGAGAAGTCCGGCGAGCCGCTGGCCGCCCCGGACGATCCCGTATTCGGCCGCCTGCTTGACCGCGTTGATGGTGTCGCCGCCGGCATTGGAGAGTCCGATCACTTGCGCCTTCGAGCTCTGCGCCTGCAGCAGATAGGAGGAAAAATCGGATGTGTTCAAGGGGTGGCGCACGGCGCCGAGCACCTGACCGCCGGCGGCCCTGACGACGGCCGCGGTATCTCGCTCGAGCGCATGACCGAAGGCGTAGTCCGCCGTAATGAAGAACCAGCTCTTGCCGCCCTGCCGTGCGATGGCTTCTCCGGTGCCGTGCGCGAGAGCCCAAGTATCGTAAGTCCAGTGCACCGTGTTCGGCGAGCACTGCTTATCGGTGAGATCGGAATCGGCGGCTCCCGAGACGAGAAATACCCGGTTCTCTTCCCGCGTCACATTGCTTACGGCTAGCGCCACGCCGGAGTTTGGCACGTCTGCGATCGCATCCACATGGTCAACGTCGAACCAACGGCGGGCAATTTCGGACCCTATGTCCGGCTTGTTCTGATGATCACCGGAGACAATCTCGACCTTCATGCCATGACTGGTGGGATTGAACTCCTCGACCGCCATGCGGGCCGCAATGACCGATCCCGGCCCGCCAATATCGGCGTAGAGCCCGGACATGTCGCTGAGTACGCCGATCTTGACAGTGAATGGTGTTTTGCCTGGTTGTTGCGCTTGAGCAGGAGCAGCGCCGAGCCCAATTGTCAGAGGTATTGCCAGCAGTATGGATGCTCGCATGTTACGCGGGTCCTTCAGCCCGATTAGTCGCGACGCGGAGTCGGCCCCTGGCGGCCACGTCGACACCGAATACGTTAGCCGAACGCGGTTCCAGTTCTTTGATCCTCTACATAAATCTGGATCAATCACACTGGCCGTGAAAGAAAAATGAACCGCGGCAACGCCGCCGATCTCGCAACGCTCGAACGCTAAGGGGCTGTCTTTCCGCGTCGAGACAATCCGTCGAGCTCTGTCAAACGCGCCGCATCTTGCAGGGTTCGAGCGGCTTCGCCCAAATAAGAATTTTCGAAATCTGACAGCAATGACAAGGCTTCAAAATCGAGGATCGTGACAGACCGGCCGTCCATCGCAATGAACTTATCCTCGCGCAGAGCACGCAATGTGCGGTTGACGTGAACCGTGGTCAAGCCAAGCGCATCGGCGATCAGCTCCTGCGTCAAGGGAATGGAAAACGTCATTTCATTGGTCAGGTGAGCTCGGTTCAATCTGACGAACAATTCCAGGAGCAAGTGGCTCACTCGCTCATAGGCCGATCGGCGGGCAGCATCGATGAGATGCTCGCCCAGAATAGCGGCTTCGTAGGCAGACGACCAGAACAGAGCCTTTGCCAGCACGAGATTTCGCTCGAAAACGTTGTCGACCATGTCGAACGGGATGGTCGAGAGAGAGGTTTCCGTAATCGTGACGACCGAATAAAGCGCGCGGCGAAAAAGGCAGGCCTGCAATCCAAAGACCTGACCCGGCAGGATGAAGTCCATGATCTGACGGGAGCCATTGTGCAGGATCTTGTAGCGAGCGAGCCAACCGTCGTGATTCAGATAGACGCAATCGTAGTGATTACCGCCAATCACGACGTCCTTGTTCTTGCGGACCATCATGGTTCTGACACTGCGCCCGTACTCGCTCAACAGGCTGTCACGGGTCAATCTGTCGAGGTAGGGGAGCGCGAGAGCAACACGCGCGCCGGGGGCCTCGCCCTTGTTGGGCGCGGACACGCTGGCGACGGCAGCTTTTTTTGGAGCGGACATGTACGCCCTTCGGCCAAGAGGCGGCACGCTACGGCGTCCGGCTTGATCCATGTTAACGAACCTCGTTAATGCGCGCCAGTACTTAAGATTCCAGGATTGAATTTTGGTTCCCGCGCCGGCTCTTCTGCCACGCCCCGGCCAGTGGACTACTGGTGGAATCGTCGAGGGCGCACCGATGGACAGGCGACAATTTCTTATCATTGGCGGCGGTCGTGCGGCCGAGGCGGCCGCGCAGGCCATTCGGGAAACCGGCGAAACGGGCTCCATTCTTGTCGCGTCGGACGAAGCCGATCCGCCGTACGACCGCCCACCTCTGTCGAAGGGCCTCTGGAGGGGGCAGGCCGTCGACACGATCTGGCGGCCGATCGACAAGGTGGCTGCCGAGCTTCGCCTCGACACGAGAATCGTCGCGCTCGATCCGATCCGCAAAACGGCAATGAGCGCCGCCGGGGACGTATTCGCTTATGAGAAGCTTTTGCTGGCGACCGGCGGATCGCCGCGCCGGCTGAACGGCGGTGATCCCTCTGTCATATACTTTCGGCGACTTGCCGACTTCAGGCATGTCCGCGACCTGGCAAACCGGGGCGCTGAATTCGCCGTCATCGGCGGCGGCTTCATCGGTTCGGAGTTGGCAGCCTCCCTCACGATGAACGGCTGCAAGGTATCGCTGGTCTTTCCAGGTCTCGGCATCGGAGATCGACTTTTTCCGCGCCCGCTCGCCAATTTCCTGAACGTCTATTTCCGCAAGCGTGGCGTCGATGTTCGGTTTTGCGAGCGCGTTCGCGGCGTCGAGAGGCTGGGGGACAGATACGTCGTTCATACCGGAAGTGACGGCGCGAGCCTAGTGGTCGATGCCGTCATCGCCGGCATCGGTATCGATCCCAATGTTGCCCTGGCGAAAACCGCTGGATTGGACGTGAGAGGCGGGATCGTCGTCGACAAGCTGCTTCGGACCAGCGCTCCCGATATCTTTGCCGCAGGCGACGTCGCCAATTTCCCCTGCTCCGCGTCGGAGCAGCGGATTCGGTGCGAGCACGAGGACAATGCGGCCGTCATGGGACGCACGGCTGGGCACAATATGACCGGCAGGTCCGAGCCCTATCGGCATCTCCCGTTTTTCTATTCCGACCTGTTCGAGCTGGGCTATGAAGCCGTCGGCGAGATCGATAGCCGTCTGGAGATCGTCGAGGACTGGGACGAGAAATTCCGCAAGGGCCTGATCTATTATTTGAAGGACAGCTACGTGCGAGGTGTGCTGCTGTGGAATAAGTTCGGTCTTGTGGATGCCGCACGAGAATTGATCATGTCGCGGCAGCGGATAAGGACGCGAGATCTCGCCGGGCAACTTCGACGAACCGGGTAGCTCATCAGTCGAAGCGGCCGAATTGCACGTTGGGCGGAAAAAACCGCGCTTAAGGACGAACGCTGGACGCATTAACCTGGATCATTGACGCGGGCCAAAGCGCTTGCCCATTCGGCGTGACAGATATTGGGCCAAAACATCATCCAGTGGACGAGGCAATCCTCTCATCCGGATCGACCTCATCCAGCTGAAACCCAAGAGTGGAGGAATCGAAGATGGACGCCAGCAAAATTGCGCGTGTCACGAGGCGCCGGTTCTTGAAGGACACGGGCCTTACCCTTGCAGCCGCCAGTGCTGTCCCCCTGATTTCTGCGCCATTCGTGTCCCGCGCCATGGCCGACACCAGGACGCTGTCGATCGTGCAATGGAGTCATTTCGTCCCGGCGTACGACAAATGGTTCGACAAGTTTGCAAAGGACTGGGGAGACAAGAACAACGTTTCGGTTACGGTCGACCACATCCCGGTACAGGACGTGGCAGCACGCGCCGCCGCCGAGGCGTCGGCAGGTTCGGGGCACGATCTGTTCGGGTGGAACGGCGCCGGCGGGGCGCATCTCTACCGCAAGTTTCTTGTCGATGTGACAAGTCTCGTCGAGTCCGTCGAGAAAAAGTACGGCAAGGTCACCACCATCGGCAGACAGATCGGCTACAACCAGGACGATAAGACCTGGTCTGCCTTTCCCGATTACTACATCAACTTCCCGGTGATGTATCGCAAGAGCCTATGGGACGGGATCGGGATGAAGCCGGAGACGTGGGATGATGTGCGGATCGGCGGCGCCAAGCTGAAAGCGAAAGGCAACCCGGTCGGGATATCGCTCGGTCACAGCAACGATCCGAACACGACATGGCGCGGTTTGCTTTGGAGCTATGGCGGCGCGGTTCAGGACGAGACCGGCAAACATGTCGTGCTCGACAGCAAAGAGACGGTCGAAGCGGTCAAGTTCGTCACCGCCCTCTACAAGGAGGCGATGACGTCGGACGTCCTCTCGTGGAGCGACGCCAGTAACAACCAGTACATTGATTCGGGGGTCAGCTCGTTGATCATCAACCCGATCTCAGCTTATCGAACGGCCCAGCAGCTCAACAAAAAAGTGGCCGACGACATTTTCGTGATGAAGCCGCCCAAAGGCCCGGCGCGCCAGTTCATGGGCGCCGGTCCGGAATTCTACGGGATCTGGAAATTCGCCAAGAACAAGGAGGCGGCGATCGAGTTCCTCAAACACTACGCCGATAACTGGGTCGAAGCCTTCAAGGCGAGTTCCGGGTACAACATGCCGATTTTCGCCAACATCGTACCCAAGCCGATGCCGCTGTTATCCGACGATCCGACCTCGACCCCGCGCGACAAGCTGGCGATCCTGCAGACCTCCGACGAGTGGTCCGCCGTCGCCGGTTATCCAGGGCCGGCCTGGCCCGCCACCGATGAAGTCTACAACGACTTCATCATCTGCGACATGTTGGCCAAGGCGGCGACGGGTGCCATGTCCGCCGACGAGTCGGTCAAGTGGGCCGCGCAACAGTGCGAAGCCATCTTCAATAAGTGGCAGCACAAAGCCTGACTTCCGGCGCCCGGTCCGCGTTCTCGTGCGCGGACCGGGTGATGCTGGCGCTGCCGTTTGTCGGCAAATGGACCAACGCGAATGCCGCTCCGCCGGCGAATTGGCGGGGCGGTGCCCTGCTTTTATTTTTGGGAGGTCCAATGGCTGCGGTATTGACGAGGGATATCGTCAAGAAATTTGGTGATCTTCCGGCCGTTGACGGCATTACCCTGACGGTGCCGGACGGCGAGTTCATGGTGTTGCTGGGGCCATCGGGCTGCGGCAAGACGACATTTCTGCGCATCATCTGTGGTCTCGAACGGCAGACAAGCGGCGACCTCATGATCGGCGGCAACGTCGTCAACGATATTCCGCCGCGCGCCCGCGGAGTCGCGATGATGTTCCAGAGCTACGGGCTCTATCCGCACTATACGGTGCGCAAGAACATCGCCTTTCCGCTGCGGACACAGCGCGTTCCCGGTCCGGAAATAGAACAAAAGGTCGGATGGTCATCGCAACTGCTCGGCATTGGGCATCTTCTCGATCGGCGGCCGCGTCAGCTCTCCGGCGGCGAGCGTCAACGCGTCGCGCTCGCGCGCGCGCTGGTCCGCGAACCGACTGCGCTCTTGCTCGACGAACCGTTGTCGAACCTCGACGCCAAATTGCGCGCCTCGGCCCGTCTGGAGATCAAACAATTCCAGCAGCGGGTCGGCGTCACCACGATTTATGTAACCCACGATCAGGTAGAGGCGATGGGCATGGGCGACCGCATCGCCGTCATCGAGCATGGGCGAGTGCGACAGGTGGGGTCACCGGCGATGATCTACGACGACCCCGCCGACCGCTTCGTTGCGACCTTTGTCGGTTCGCCGCCGATGAATCTCGTTGCGCGCAACGGCGGGTATCTGGGCTTCCGCCCCGAAAACTTCCTGCCCAAGGAAATGGTCGACGATGGCAACGTCACCAAGTTTTCATTCCGCGTCGATCGTTCCGAGTATCTCGGCTCCGAGCGGATTGTTTACGGCGCGATTGAGGGCGTCGAGGCCAACCAGGTGATCACAGCGAAGTTGCCGCCTGCCCATGTTGCGGAGGGAAGCATCCGGCCCGGCGAGTGGCATTCTTTCGCCGTGCGCAACAGCGCGTTGCGCTATTTCGACAAGGACGGCAAGCGGTCCGGCCGCCACTAGAGCAAGGTTTCGCCGATGGTCACGATCGTTGAGCCAATCGCCAAGCCGGCCTCGCGGTTTCGGTTTGTGCTGGACCGGCGTGAGGTGCTCGGTTCGCTGTTCCTCGCACCGGCGATCCTTTATGTCCTGTTGCTGGTCGGTTTGCCGTTCCTCCTCGCGGTGTATTACTCGGTCAGCGCCTACACAATCTACGATCCCTCGTGGCGTTTCGTCGGCCTTGCAAATTTCGAACAGATTGTGCGGAACCCGGTCTTTCTAGAAACGCTCGGCAACACTTTCCTCTTCACGTTTGGTTCGCAGTTCCTCGGCCTCGTCCTCGGCAAGTTCGGTGCGCTGTTGTTATTGCGGCCCTTCCCAGGGCGCAAGCTCGTGCGAGCGCTGATCATATTGCCATGGGCGGTGCCGATCGCGCTCGCCACGGTCGCCTGGGAGTGGATGTTCGATTCTCTCTACAGCGTCGTCAATTGGACGATGATCGCGCTCGGTATCATCACCCGCGCGGAGGCGCCGAACTGGCTGGGCAATCCGCACCTGGCGATGTTGTGCGTAATCGTCGTCAATGCCTGGCGTTTCTTTCCGTTCGCGATCGTTGTCTTTCTGGCCGGCATCACCTCCGTACCGCAGGATATCATCGACGCCGCGACGGTCGATGGCGCCGGATTCTGGCGTCGCAACTACCAGATCATTCTGCCGCTGATATTGCCTATCGTGGCTGTCGGCCTGATTTTCGGCATCGTTTTTACGTTTACCGACCTTTCCATCGTCTTTCTGCTGACCAACGGCGGTCCAATAAACGCAACCTCGGTCTTGGGCTTCGAGGGCTTCCAGGTCGGTATCGTCTCTGGCGATGTGTCGCATGGCGCTGCCATCTCGCTGTTTATGCTGCCCGTGCTGTTCTTCGTGGTCATCGCCATGTTGCGCTTTATCCGACAGCGGGAGATTTGACATGCGGCGTGTCATCGCCAACACCTTCCGGGAAGTTTCGTTTTTCGGCGCGGTCGGGTTTTTCGTCGTTCTGACGGCGTTCCCATTCTATTGGATGTTGATCACCTCGCTAAAATCGAACAGCGATCTATACAACGTCACCAATATCCCCTTCTGGTTCAATGATCCGCCCACGCTCGAGCACTTCCGCTATCTGTTCGAGCAGACCCTGTTCGTCCATTGGCTGTGGAACTCGCTTATCATCGGCGTCTGCGTCGTCGCGATCACCGTCGTCGCCGCGGTACCGGCCGGTTACAGCCTGGCGCGGATGACTGGCCGCAAGGGCGAGGCCCTCGGGATTGGTATTTTTCTGACCTACCTGGTGCCGCCAACCCTGCTGTTCCTGCCGCTATCGCGGATCGTGGCCGATCTCGGGCTGCAGAATTCGATGTGGTCGCTGGTGCTGGTCTACCCGACCTTCACGATCCCTTTCTGCTCCTGGCTGTTGATGGGGTTCTTCAAGGCCATGCCGCCCGAGATCGAAGAGGCGGCGATCGTCGACGGCTGCAGCCTGTTCGGCGCGTTCGTCAAGATGGCGATCCCGCTGTCCCTGCCGGCGATTCTGACGGTCGTGATCTTCACGTTCACGCTGACCTTGCAGGAGTTCGTCTACGCGCTGACCTTCATTTCCTCGTCGGCGCAAAAACCCATCACGCTTGGCGTGGCAACCGATCTGGTTCGCGGCGACATCTTCTTCTGGGGCGAAATCATGGCCGGCGCGCTGCTCGCCAGCATCCCGGTGGCGATCGCCTACAACCTCTTCCTCGACCGCTTCATCTCTGGCATCACTGGGGGCGCTGTTAAATAAGCCAATCAATTTCTGTATCAGGAGGAAAGGCCTGGCGCCCTAACGGCGCCAGGTAACCCGCTCCTAGAAAAGAGGTTGATCGCAGGTCCAAGACTGCCCGCGCGCCGGGCACAAGCGGAGAGCTTACACGCTCATTAAAACAAAACCGCTGGAGACAAAGGTGTGACAGCCTGGGTTTGGCACATCGTATCAGTTAGCGCAGTGCAGCGAAATGTCTGGAACTGAGCGTAGACCGGAAGCGGTAGCCGTCAGAACTGACAGCCTTGACGGAACGCACGAATGTTTGTTTCGTTATTGCTTTAAGGGCGGCGTATCCAGACGGGACGCAAGGCCATGAGAGTTCCCACTACCATCGCCGCGCTCGCGGTCATCCTCGGCGGCTCCGCGGTTTCGCTGGGGCAATCGAGTGTCCAAGGCGCGGTTGAACTGAGCAACGGCACAAAGGTGGCGCAGAACCCATCGCTGCCGAAACTCAACCTCACAAACATGCAGCGCGAGCAGATTCGCGAGACGGTGTTAACCGAGCACAACGAGGTCGAATTCCGGCTAAAGGCCACCAAGCCCGCAAAGGATTTTACTCCTGCCGTTGGCGCGACCCTTCCAAAGGGCGTCAAAGCCCAATCACTACCAACACCAGTTCTGTCGCAAATACCGGAACTGCGCGACTACATGTACGTGAAAATGAAGGACCGGGTGCTGATCGTGAACGGCATGACCAACAAGATTGTTGATATGTTTCCGGAAACGCAGCCGGTCTCTTAAGCCACATTTGGACTTGCCGTTAGCGAATGTCCGGGCTTCGCCGTCGCCGCCGTGTGAGTCGCCGCATTCAAAGAATGAGAAGATTGACCTCTCTTTCTATGCTGGGCCGTTGCCAACAACAGGCGATGACGCCGTGGGATCGGTTTGAAACCGACCTCTCAGCGCGAGGGGCAGGCCGAAGGTCCACCCCTCGAGGTTTGCTGACGCTCCTGAAAGACGCATCAACCAATCGGCATCGCGACGAATTTTGTCGCCTGTGATGTCTTTACCTTCATCAGCACGTCACGCTTGCCATCGTTTTTCGCCTCGGAAACGGCGTTGCGAATGTCGCCCGCGCCGCTGACGGCCTTTCCGCCGACGTCCAGAATGACATCACCGGTTTGCAAGCCGTGATCTGCGGCTGTGCCTTCGGGATCGACGCTTGTAACCACAAGGCCCTTGTCGCCCGAGCCGGCTACCTCGACTGCCGGCACAACCGTCAGGCCGAAGTGGGGAACGTTGCCGACCTGGCTCGGCCGTTGCTCGCTGGCATTAGCCTGGTGCTGGTTCGGCATAGTACCCAGTACAACGGTCAGAGTCTTGCTTTCGCCCTTGCGGATCAGATCGAGCTTGACCGAGCTACCAGGTGCCATCACGGCAACTTGACGGGCAAGCTCGCGAGAGCCCTTCAGTGTCTTCCCGTTGACAGCGGTGATGACATCCCCTGATTGTATGCCGGCCTTCGCGGCGGGGCTATTCGGCTGGGCCTCGTCCACCAGTGCGCCGTGTTCGCCCTTCAAGCCGAGGCTATCCGCGATTCCGGAAGTGACCGGCTGAATCTGCACGCCGAGCCATCCGCGCGTCACCTCGCCTTTGTCCCTGAGCTGGGCGATCACAGATTTAGCGGTCTGGGCAGTGACGTCGAAGCCGATGCCCACCGATCCACCTGAAGGTGAATAGATCGCGGTATTGACGCCTACTACATTGCCGTTCATGTCGAACGTCGGGCCGCCCGAATTACCTTTGTTGATTGGCGCGTCGATCTGCAAATAGTCGTATGCGCCTGACCCGATGTTGCGTCCCTCTGCGGATACGATGCCTGCAGTCACCGTGCCGCCGAGTCCGAAGGGATTTCCGACGGCAACGACCCAGTCGCCAACCCGGGGCGCATTGCCCTCGAAATTGACATAGGCGAAGTTGCTTTTGCCGTTGACTTTAATCAGTGCTAGGTCGGTCTTCGGATCGGTACCGATCACCTTGGCCGTATATTTCGTCCCGTCGTCCGTCGTCACGTCGACCGACTTGGCGTGATCAACAACATGATTGTTGGTCACGGCGTAGCCGTCGGGCGAGATGAAGAAGCCCGAACCGACGCCAGTGATAATCTGGTGCCGCTCGACGCCAGACGGTAGATCGCCAAACTGGCGAAAGAACTTCTCAAATGGAGACCCTCGGAGCGAGGGCGGCAAAATCTGCTCCTCGTTCTGGTTCGTCCCGGATGAGCCGGCTTCCTCGTCTATCTTGACGCGAACCGAAATGACTGCGGGCTTTACCTTCGCGACCAGGTCCGCAAAACCGGCCGGACCTTGCTGGCCTTCCGCAGCCTGCGCGGCGGGCGGCCAGAATACCCCGCTGAACCTCGTGTGGTTCAATGGGCCCGCGAATGCAAGGGTCGCGCCGACTACCGCAACTGAGCCCAGCAACGTCAAGCGCCGTGCTGACAGGTTTTTTTGTTGCGGCGATTGTTTCGAATTATTCGATTCCATCATGACGAGTCCTCCAAAAGGTTCTCCGTTAGTGCCCCCGCAGGAGAGCTAGCGGGCCAACATGAAGGTGTCCTGTCGAACGAATTAATTCTTAGACACATGCGAAGCGACGACGGAACGAGCAGCTCGTTACCTCGTCGTGATTCCAACAGATCGTTGCCGTTCACTTGATGCGAACGGGTCGGGCGACATGGTGCAACTTATCGCAATGCTCGGCGGTCTTGGAGACCGACATCGCCTGCGCGCTTGTCGTCAGCGCGGGCATCAGGCTGAGTCGCCTTCGGCCGTGTCAGGTACGGGACTGGTCACGGCGAGGGAACCCGTCAGGGCAAAAAGTTCCGCGAAGGTCAAAACGTTCAACTTTGAAACCAAATTCGTGCAACCCGATCTGCGACAGCAAGCGGGCATCCCGGCGCGGTGGCGGCCAATTCGGCGCGGTCCAAGACGGTGGTTCTCGTGCCCGGCGGACGAGATTTAATGAAACCCTGGCGTTACCCCTTCGTTTTCCCTAAGCGGGAGCATGGAGATGTGCGGACCTGACGCAGGGGCCGCAAGAGGCGCGCTCCACCCGGCCCAGAATCTCACATCAACAAAGGTGATCTGCCATGAGCAGGGATATTGACGCCCACAACAAACCAGTCTTCGACGAACTTCATCCCCGGATCTATGCCGTGGCTGCCGGCCTGCTCGTGTGGTTCGCGCTGATGGCCTGGGTGCTATTCGATCGCAGCAGCTATGTCAGCCTTGCACTGACTTTCGTCAGCGTCCTGTTTCTGGTTGCGATAGGGGTTCCCTTCGCGCTGTCGCTGATCTGGAGGAAGTACCAGATGCCGTACGAGCGGCATGAGGAAACTTCGTTCCATGATTGGCGTGCCGGCGATTTCGTGGTCTGGGGCGCGAAACTTCACGGTGCCGATGCCGTAATCGACGTGTTGCTGCCGCTGATAGCGGTTTCGTTCGGCCTCACTGCCATCGGCATCGTCTTCGTGATTGTCCGAGCGTCTACGCTATCCTACTAGGGCCGAGCTGGGCAAAAGCCCTCGTAGGGGACAAGAGCATCCTGCCGGATGCTAGTGGAGTCAGAGGCTGGGGGGATGGCTTTCATATAGCTCAGTTTGCTGGACGCGCCAGTTCAGGGCCGCGCATTATCGAAGATCGCGCAGGCCGAATCCGCCGGAACCATTCAGATCTGCATCGACGATGTCCGGGCTCAGGAAAGCGAGCCGGAGTTCGTTCCTGACCACTTTCGCATGCAGCTTAGCGCTCGCTGCCAGTTCATCTACTGACACATATTTCCCATCCGAAAGTGCCGCCGCCCAGGATTTTGCCCGTGCGATGGCCTGCACGGCTTTCGATTCGGGTTGAGCCGAGGATTCCGTTCCGGAGCGTTCCGTTGATGAATGTGCTGTCTGAGTATCCGCTGACCATGACAACCGAATCTGAGCCGTGGGCATCGCGTCGTCCACGCCTTGCTCGGAGGCCCCTCGGTACGAGAGGGTAACACCTTTCCGGCCAACCTCGATGCGGGCGAGGTGGCGATCGATAAGCAGCGCGTCGTCGATCGGTGGGTCTGGCAAGACAATATCTCGCAGCGCTTGAACGACAAGGTTTTCGATAGTCGCTCTAGCGACTCTTGCGACGGACCCTGCTTCCGTCTTCCTTCCACGCAACAGCGCCGAACTGACGTAGAAACGGTATCGAATGCCATTCTTGGTCGAGAAGCTCGGGCTCATAACGTTCCCAAGGTCATCGTACAGCTTCCGTGTCAGTAGGGCTTCGCTGGCAGAGCGCAGGGCTCTGCGGCCGGCGGATTTGGACGCAAGAAGCTGCTGGACCTGATCGAAGGTCTTTCGATCGACGATGGCGGTGTGTTCACCCTGAAACCATTTGTCCTTGTGTCCGGTTTCGCCGACGTAGATCCGGTTCTTCAGGAAGTAGGCAAGGGGACCGTAGGTGAACGGTATCCCGCCGTTGTATTTCCTGACCTTGGTGTCCCGGCGTTTGGTGACGATGCCCAACCGCGCACTGGTTCGGGATCCTGCGCGAGCCTATTGTACCCGGTTCGCTGGAGCATCCGCCGGCCGCATCGCCAATCGCTCTCTAATTCGCGATTTCGCCTCGGGTGCATCGACTGGTTCGCGATTGCGCAGCGCCCGGGTCATCGGTTCAAGCGCCGCGCGCAGCAACGCGACGGTTTCCGTCACCGGCCTTCGTGTCAGTCGATCGATTAGTCCAGCGGTACCGAGACTATAAATGACCCCAATATCGGGCAGGTGGATCGGCACGGCGATGGCGCCCAATCCGACTTCCATTTCATCCCAGCAGGTCGCGTAGCCGTTTTCGCGAACGGCTCGATAATCCTTGTCGATGTCTTTGCGCTTTGTCTTCGTCTTCGCGGTGAGCTTGGGGAGCGGTCCCGAAAGTGCCTTGTCAGCGAGGGCTTGCGGCTGGAATGCCAGGATCGCTTTCGCTGACGCCGCGACATGTGGCGCAAGCGTATGACCGGGAACGACGAAGCCGCGGAGGCCGTCGCTCGGTGTCGCCCAGGCCACCGAGACGACCTCATGGCCCACAAGGCGAGCGAGGTAGCAGGTGTCGGCGATCTCGTTCGCCAGCCTGTCGAGAATGGGCTGCGCGGAGATCGTCAGCCATGCCGTATCTGATCCGGCGTGCAGGAGCCGCAGCAGCCGCTTGCCGAGCCGGTAATCCCTGCGCTTTCCTCCGTTGCTCGTGACAAGGTCCGCCTGCTGCAGGTTTTGGAGAAGGCGATGCGCGGTCCCAATCGGCAGATCGCAACTCTCCGCGATCTCGGAAATGCTACGTCCATCTACCGATGCAGCGATGCTCTCTAGCGCGCTGAAGTAGCGCTCCAGGGGTGAATCGATTTTGCGGTTCAACTGAGCCTCCCTGCAACAAGCCTTCAAAGGCTTTCTTGACAAGGCAGTTACGTAAATCTAGCCTTTCCAATAATCAAGAGTTCTTTCCGATTTTCGAGAAGATGGAAATTGACCCATGTTGAATCTTGATGCTTCCCGGTGTTGCCACCTCCTGAAACAGACCACGATCGCATTTGCGTTCGCCTCGATGGTCTCAGTGCCTCTCTCTATTGCCACGCTTTCGGCAAGCCATGCGGCCGAGGTCGGCGTCACCGACAAGGAAATCAAGATCGGCATTCTCGGCAGTCTCACCGGCCCGGCCGCGATCTTCGGCACTGGCAATCTTGCGGGCGCCACGATCGCGTTCGAGGAAATAAACGCAGCCGGTGGAGTCAACGGCCGCAAGATCGAATGGATTTCGCTCGACGACGAGTCTTCGCCGCCGAAAGCTATCGCGGCCTACAAGCGCCTTGTTGATCAGGAGAAAGTCTTCGCCATCTTTGGGCCGGCCGCGAGCGCCGTCGGTCAGGCGCTCGTTCCGACCCTTAACGCTTCGACGACCCCGACGTTTGTTTCCATTTTCTCCACGCCTGCCGTCACTGAACCTCCTATCCCGATGCTGTTTCGCACCGGCGTCATGAATGATCGCCAGCAAGGTTCTGCGATTGCCGACTACGTCGTCGACAGTCTCGGCGTCAAGAAGATCGCTCTTGTCAGCCAGTCCGACGAGTATGGAAAACGCGGCGGTGAAGCCGTTGTCGCCCGGCTTGCGGAGCGGAAGATTGCGCTGGTCAGCAACGAGGTTTTCAACATCTCGGACACCGATTTTACCGCGCAGATTTCCCGCACGATTCAAGCGGCTCCTGACGTGCTGATCGTCTATGGTTATCCCAATCCTTCCGCCATCATCACCCGGCAGGCGAAGCAGCTCGGCCTCAAAGCCAAAATCATGGGAGCGAATTCCGCTGGCAGCCGGAAATATCCTGAAATCGTCGGCGAGGCTGCTGCCGGAACGCAGAACATCCTATCGCTGAAAGTACTGCCTGAAGGCGACGACCCGGCTGCGGTGAAATTTCGCAACACCTTTGAAAAGCGTTTTCCCGATCTTGCGCGTCAGGGACGCCCGGATCTCGGGGATGTACTCGGCTATGGTGGAGCCCTGGTGTTTCTCGAGGGCCTGAAGCGTGCGGGACCAGAATTGACCCAGACCGGATTCGTCAAGGCGCTGGAATCCCTGAAGGGTTTTGAAACGGGGCTCACGCTTCCGACGACCTTCAGCGCGACCGAGAGAGAGGGCAATCAGTCTGCCAAGATCGTGGAGATCCAGAGCGATCTGACCCGCAAGCTGCTGCCGGTAGTGGTGCAGGCGAAAGGCGAGAAGCCGAAGTGACTGACCGGTCGTCAGTACAGATCTTTGCTGATGATTTGACGATCGGACAAACCTTCGTCGGTGAAGCCCGCAGAATTGGCGATGACCAGTTCCGGGCTTTTGCCGATATGACCGGCGACAACCATCCGATCCACTACGACGATGCCTATGCCGCCAGGACCCGATTCGGAAAACGGCTGGCGCATGGCCTGCTGGTGATGTCGATGACGGCGCTGGGCGCAATGGCGATATCGCGACAGATCGAAGATGCCATGGTTGCGTTCGTGGAGGAGGGGGCCCGCTTCCTGAAGCCGGTTTTCGTGGGCGACACGCTGACAAGCCGGTTCGAGGTGGCCGCGGTCGATCCGAAACCGGCGCGCGGCATTGCGCTGGTGCGGTTCAATGTCAGCCTGTCGAACGACCGCAACGAGGTCGTGCTCGAAGGGCATCATTGCTATCTGCTGCTCCTGAGATCCTCCGCCAAGGCTTCGAGGCCACAGGATGCCGTCTGAAAGTTACACGGACGCGGTCCAGGCCTTCGATTGGTCGACGGTACACGAGGCGCTGGGGTGGAAGCTGAACGAAAAGGTGTCGCTTGGGACTTCCATCGTCGATCGCCATGCGGGAAGCGGGCGCGTCGCGCTGATCTGCGTCGGGCCGGACGGCAGTGAACGCCGCCTGACGTACCGGGAATTGTCGGAAGCGAGCAATTGCTTTGCAAACCTGCTGCAGCGTCTCGGGGTCGAGCCGGGCGATCGCGTCGCTGGCCTGATGCCGCGGGGGCCCGAGGTGATCATCGCCATCCTCGGAACGCTGAAGCTCGGGGCGATCTATGTGCCGATATTCACCGGCTTCGGCCCCGACTCGATCCGCTTCCGGCTCGATCATGGTCAGGCAAAGGTTCTGGTGACGCATCAGGATGTCAGGAAGCAGCTGCCGTCCGGGCTGAGCTTGCGGATCATTTGCGTTTCGCAGCCAGGTGTGAAGCTGCCGGCGGAATACATCGACTTCGGGCCTGAACTGCAAAAGCAGGCGGCCGAGTTTGTGTGCGTCCCCCGCGCCCGGGATGACGTTGCGGCGATCATCTATACGTCCGGATCGACCGGGCAGCCAAAGGGCGGCAGCATCGCAGTCAACTTTCTGGCGGCCATCTGGCCCTATGTCATCTATGGCCTCGACCTGCGGCGCGACGACATCTTCTGGCCGACCGGCGATCCCGGCTGGGGTTATGGCTTTGTGTGCTATCTCAGCGCGCTGGCGGCCGGCGCGACGGTGATCTCGGTCCAGCAAAATCCGACCGCCGAACTCTGCCTTTCAATCCTGCAGCGTTATCGTGTCACCAATCTGGCCACCACGCCGACGCTGCTGCGCAGCCTGCTGGTGCTGGATGAAGAGATCCTGCGTACGGCCGACATTCGGTTGCACGCGCTGTCGAGCTGCGGCGAGCCGCTCAATGCCAAGGTGGTAGAGTCGTTCAGGCAACTTTGGCGCGTCACGCCGATGGATCACTTCGGCGCTACCGAATACGCCATCCCGATCGGCAACTTCAATGCGATTTCAATGTCGGTGAAAGCGGGCTCGATGGGTCGGCCATTCCCCGGTTTCCGGATGGCGATCGTGGACGAAGACGGCAATGAGCAACCCGCCGGAGAGGTCGGTTTCATCGGCAAGAAGTTCGATCCGGATTACCTCTACTGGATGAATTACTGGGGCGACCCGGCTGCCAGCCGCGATCTAGTACGCCGAGGCTGGATCTTGACTGGCGACCTGGGACGCCGCGATGCCGACGGCTACTTCTGGTTCGAAGGCCGCGCCGGCGACATGATCAAGAGCGCTGGGTATCGCATCGGCCCGTTCGAAGTGGAAAGCGCGCTGCTCAAGCACCCGGCGGTCGCCGAGGCCGCAGTGGTTGGGAAACCGGACGAACTGCGTGGAGAGATCGTCAAGGCCTTTGTCGTGCTGCGGCCCGGTACCTCGGGTAATGACGAATTATCGCATGAGCTCGCGCTATTTGTCAGGGAGACCGTCGGTGGTCATCAGACCCCGCGGGCGATAGAATTCATCGATGCCTTGCCGAAAACCGAAACCGGCAAGATTCAGCGTTTCGCCCTGCGCGAACGTGCTTGAGGAGGAAAACGATGCCGACCTACCAATCTGTCGTCCCGAACGATAAATGGCCCGCGCGTTACACGTTTTCGCCTGCCACGCGCGTTGGAAACCTGGTGTTTCTTTCCGGCACCACCGGCACCGATGACGAGGGCAACATCGTCGGCCCCGGTGACATCGTGGCTCAGACACAGCGAATCTTCGAGAAATTCGCGCTGATCCTGCAAAGCGTCGGCGGCAACCTCAGCAACATCGTGGAGACCACCGACTACGTGCTCTCCCTCGATGAGTACAAAAAGACCGCAACGCTCCGGCGCGAGCTCTTCAAGGGGCCGCCTTGGCCCGCGGCCACCGGCGTCGTCGTCGCCGGCCTCATCCGCGAAGGTGCATTGATCGAGATAAAGGGCATCGCAGCACTGTGACAAGAAATGCTGGCGCAGGTCCTCGTTAGTTCGGTCACGGCCGGAGCGGTGTATGCGCTGATCGCGCTGGGCTTTGTGCTGATTCACAAGGGCACCGGCGTCGTTCACTTCGGCTATGGCGACCAGGTGATGTTCGGCGCCTATCTGGTGCTGATTAGCCAGGTCGTTCTGGGACTTCCGTTCTGGCCCGCGGTGGTTTCCGCCCTGATGTTGTCCGCCCTGCTGGGCGCCGTTATCTATTGCGGTTTCATGTGGCCGCTGCGCAATGCCTCGCTGCTGGCGCGCATCATTGCCAGCCTGGCGCTGGGGACCGTGATGCGCGAGTTCGTACGCGCCTATATGGGGCCGAATGCCTGGCCGTTCCCGTTCCTGCTGTCGCAGACCGCGGTCTCCGTGGCGGACATGCTGGTGGTACCAGCCAATCTCGCCATCGTCGGTGTATCGCTCGGCGTTCTCGGCTTGCTGTTCCTGTTGTTCGAAAAGACCATTTATGGCAAGGCGATCATGGCTGCGTGCGACAACCAGGTTGGTGCAAGCATCGTCGGGGTCCGGGTCTCCACCGTCTTTCTCGCGATCTGGATCCTGGCATCGGTGCTCGCCACCCTCGCGGGCATTCTGGTCGCGCCGCTTCTTACGTTATCGCCTGACATGGGGCTGATCGGCATCAAGGGCTTCACAGCCGCAATCCTCGGCGGCTTCAATAGTTTGCCCGGCGCCGTTCTCGGCGGTATCACGCTCGGCGTTCTCGAGGCGATCGCCGGCACCTACATTTCCAGCGCCCTGAAAGACATGATCAGCTATAGCATATTGATCGTGGTTATCCTCGTTCGTCCGCAGGGGCTGCTGGGCGGCCTCACGATCCGCAAGGTCTAGCCGCATGATCCCGCGGCTTGCCATTTATATTGCTGGTATCGCGGGTTTCTTCATCGCTCCGCATTATCTGGCGGAGTACCATCTGTTCCAGATCTGCCTGATCGCGGCGACCGCGCTCGTCGTTCTCGGCCTGGTTGCCGTGACGGGTCTTGCGGGCCAGATATCGCTGGCGCAATCCGCCTTCGTCGGGCTTGGCGGATATGGCTCCGCGATCCTTGCCACATCGTGGGGCGTGCCACTGTGGGCGAGCATCCCGCTGACCGCATTCGCGGTCGCGTTTGCCGGCTTCGTGCTCGGCCAGCTCACGCTTCGTATCTCGGGCCACTATCTTGCACTGGCGACCATGGCCTTCACGGCCATCGTTCAGCTGGCCTTCATTCACTCGGATCCGGTTACCGGAGGTGCCGCGGGGATGCCGGTGCCACCGTTTCGTATCTTTGGCCTGACGCTCACCACGGGACGCCACCTTTATTACGTCATCCTGCCCGCTACGGCCCTTCTGTTCCTGCTGGTGCAAAATGTGATGCAATCGCGTTTCGGCCGGGCGCTGACCGCTATCCGCCAAAGCGAAACGGCGGCAGAGGCGATGGGCCTGAATGTCTTGCGCTACAAGGCAATGGCCTTTGCCGGCAGCGGGTTTCTTGGCGCCGTCGGCGGCGGGTTGCTGGCATCGCTTTCGACCTACCTGGATCCCGCACAATTCGGGATCACGCAGTCGGTTTACTTTCTCGCGGTGGCGGTTGTTGGCGGCATGTCGTCGCCATTCGGCGCCATCATCGGCAGCGCGATGTTCATCCTCGTCCCCGACTTGCTGCAATCATTTCAATCCTATCTTGGTCTGGTGTTCGCCTTGCTGCTGCTCGGCTTCATCGTCCTGCGTCCGAACGGTCTGGCGAGCGTCCGGCTGTCGCGTTACCTCAACCTCCTTTCCCCCCGGCCTGCCGGAGGGCGGCGATGACGGATGCGCTGCTTCATGTCGACAACATCACCGTCCGCTTCGGCGGAATCGTGGCGCTCGATAAGGTTTCGCTGGATGTCGGACGGGGATCGATCCAGGCCGTGATCGGGCCAAACGGCGCGGGCAAGAGTACGATGCTCAACGTCATCACCGGCCTCTACGCGGTCGATGGCGGAGCGGTCTCGTTCGAAGGCGAAAGGATTGATGGCCGCGCTCCCCATACGATTGGGCGGCTGGGAATTGCACGAACGTTCCAGAACACCGAGTTGTTCGGCGAGATGAGCGCGATCGAAAACGTCATGGTAGGTCTCGATCGCCATCATCCGTACAATCTTGCGATCGGCATGTCGCACGGACCGGGTTATCGACGCTCGGAAATCGCGGCGCGGCGGGAGGCGGGGGATTTGCTGGCGCTCGTTGGCATCGCCGACGATGCTGCCGTTGCCGCCGCGGCATTGCCGTTCGGGAAGCAAAGGCGGCTGGAATTAGCACGTGCGCTGGCCACCCGCCCCAAGGTGCTTTTACTCGACGAGCCGGCGGCCGGCCTGCGCGCCGTCGAGATTGAATCGCTCAATCTCATTCTGCTGAATCTCCGCGCCGAGCAGGGACTGACGATCCTGCTCGTCGATCACGTGATGGCGCTGGTGATGGCGATCTCCGATCGGATCAGCGTTCTGAACTTCGGTCGGAAGATTGCCGAAGGCAATCCGGATACGGTGCGCAAGTCCCCGGAAGTCATTCGGGCCTATCTGGGAGAAAAGGGGGCACATGCTCTCGGTGCGTGATTTGCATGCGGGTTACGGTGGCAAGAGCGTCCTCCATGGCGTCAGCCTGGAGGTGCCGCGCGGAAAGATCGTCACGTTGCTGGGCGCTAATGGCGCCGGAAAATCAACCTTGCTGAAAACGATAGTCGGGCTGCTGCCCCGCACCGCCGGGGCGATCGAGCTTGACGCCGTGCCGCTGCCTAATGCGACGCCCGACCGCGCGCTCAAGGCCGGCGTAGCGCTGGTCCCTGAGCAGCGCGAGCTGTTCAGGGAAATGAGCGTATTGGACAATCTGCGGCTTGGCGCGTTTCTACGCCGGGGCACCGCCGAGATCGCCGGCGATTGCGAGCGGCTTCTGGATGTCTTTCCGATTCTCCGACAGCGGTCGTCGCAACTGGCACGCACTCTTTCGGGCGGCGAACAGCAGATGCTGGCTATCGCCCGTGCCCTGATGAGTCGCCCCTCGATCTTGCTTCTGGACGAACCGTCGCTCGGACTGGCGCCGAAGATTGTCGAGGAGATTTTCGCAATCATCGGGCAGATCAGCTCAGACGGCACCGCGGTCCTTTTGGTCGAACAGAACGCGGCGCTGGCGCTCGATGTCGCTGAATACGGTTTCGTACTGGATCTTGGTGAGATAACCCTGGAGGGAAGTGCGGAAGAACTAAAGATGTCACCGATCGTAAGAGCCTCATATCTTTAGTCGCCGCCGGCTCGGCAGGCGCACGCCGTGCCTGACCGATCCACGAGTCGTCCACGCAAACAGAGGAAGTAGAAAATGGCCAAGCCTGAACTGGAATTCTTTCCGACCGACAACATTCCCTGGGTGCCGGTCGAGGGCGCACCTCCCGGGCACTATCAGAAGATCCTGACGGAAGATCATGAAAAGATGTTCGTCACGAGGATGCTGAAGGTTGATCCCGGTGGCGCAAGTACGGAAACGTTCGTTCACGACTTCTGGGAAGAAGTCTACATCCTCGAGGGGAGCCAATGGGACGGCGATCAGTTCTTTCAGAAGGGCATGTATGCGTGCCGTCCTCCCGGCATGAAACACGGTCCCTATCGGACAGAAGAAGGCGTGGTGACATTCGAGGTCCGGTACGCGCGCTGAAGTGCAACGGGTTCTACAAGGATAGCCAGATGCCGCAGCACGACCGCACTGTTACAGCCAATATCGACCGGCTCAACGCCTACATGGACAAGAACGGTCTGGCCGCTGTCGCGGTCCGGACCGGCGTGAACTTCACCTATCTGTCGGGAATGGCGATGCCGGGCACGCTGTCGCGGCATCTGGATATTGCAAGCACGGTGCGCGGCTTTATGGTGCTGTGGCCACGCCAGGATGATCCGGTCGTCATCCTCGACGCCTTCGCCGAGAAGCTTGCGCGAAGAGAGTCCTGGATCGACCGGGTCGAGGTCTACCAGGCCTATGAGAACTCGCTTTATGGCCGGGTTGCCGAACTGATCGCAGAAGCGGGCCTCGCAACGGCCCGGATCGGTTTCGAGCAGGACGGCCTGAGCGCCCTGCACTGGAACGAGATCCAGCACGCGTTGCCCAGGCTGGAAATGGTGAACTGCTCGCGGATGATGGATGAGGTGAGATGGATTAAGACGGAGGCGGAAGTCGCCCAGCAGAAACGGGCGGCCGATCTTCTCGACGACGTCCTCGCCGAAATATTCCCGACCATCCGTGAAGGCGAAACCGAGCGCGAGGTGCATGCGCGGGTCCTTGCTGCCTGCACCCGGCGAGGCGCCGGCTATGTCCATGGTATCCTGAATTCAAGTTCGAACGAGGTGATGTATGGCGGCGAAAGCGATGTCGCGTTCCGCCGCGGCGATTTCGTGCGAAACGACTATGTCGCCTACTTCCAGGGATGTCCGGGGCATCAGTCGCGGCTCGCGATACTGGGACGGCCGAGCACCGAGCAGATACGGGGCTACGAACTGACGCTCGAAATTCATCGCAAGACCATCGATCGATGCAGGGCCGGCGTGACCGCGGGTGAAATCTACGGATTCGCCAAAGCCGAGTTCAGGAAGAAAGGGATCGACTACACGGCATCGCTGGTCGGGCACGGCATGGGACCATGGTTTCACCAGCAGGAGCCGGTATTACGCCAGAACAGCGTTATCGTGCTTGAAAAGGGGATGATCCTGGCCGTTGAACCGCAACGTCTGCACTGGCATCTGCAAGACCTTATTTTGGTTGGGGACGGATCACCGCGACTAGTTTCCGATAAATTTCCGACCGATCAGCCATTCATCATCGAAGCAAACTAGATGGGCTATTAGATCATGACCCTCGAACAGCGCGGAACTACGGTGGTTGATGATCTCAGCGATCGCCGGCACGGTCCAAACCGGTTTGTCCAAATCCGACATCATGTAGTGGATGCTCCTCAAATGTTGGGAGCATCCGAAATTACTGGCTGCTCCCCGGGTGGAAGGGAGCTCCTATAATGTCCAGGATTATCTCGGACTCAACAAGTGACGAGTCCAAAGATTATTCGAGTTCGTTGGACTTGTGCACGTTGATGCTGTTGAACACCTCACTCCGGGTAATGCCGAAGCGTTCCTTCGCCTCATCGACGATGGCCTTGGGCTGCATCGTTGGGTTTTCGCGTTTCATCTTCGAAACGAAATCGGCGACAAGTTGCCGCCGGGCCTAGCTCGCCGCTGATTGTACAGGCCTTTACCGGGCGTAATCCTGCCATTAATGAGGTCGTCTAGGAACTCGCGTTCGTGTGGCTCACCGCGCCAGAGCGCACGCGCTCGCCAAGCAATTCGCAATTACCTTGCAGTGCTTGTTCATAGCTTCTGATGGATCGGATGATAGGTAGGTATCGGCCATCAGAGATGGTGACCTTTAAGCCCTCATACTGCGCAGCCAGCTTACTTCCGACCTGCTCGGCAACCTCTCGCCGTATCAAGACATCGGCCGCTGCCTGGGCTTCCGCGGCGCGTTCGTCAGAGCTCATCGGAAATGTCCCCATGTCGCAAGCATGTCGCGTCGAGACACCAGTAGATACTAAAAACCGTTAAGAATCAATGAGGGCTGCGCGACATAAGCGCAACATAGAAAAACCCGTCGGGGACGGGCTCATCTTAGGAATTACAACAATTTCAGTCTATTATTGCTGGCTGGGGAACTAGGATTCGAACCTAGACAAACAGAGTCAGAGTCTGTTGTGCTACCGTTACACCATTCCCCAATAAATACTGAATAATTGCAGGTACTTACTAGATCGTCTTAATGTTACTGTGAGGGATTGGATAGATCCCGTGCAGGCGTGCGCCGTTCTACTCGCTACCCCCCG
>Ga0207657_10000940_pt1 | contig 30833 bp, 30 predicted proteins | sample KBSC33metaG_FD_184316 | JGI IMG/M metagenome (GOLD analysis project Ga0207657, IMG submission 184316) | Corn rhizosphere microbial communities from Kellogg Biological Station, Michigan, USA - KBS C3-3 metaG (SPAdes) (version 2) | ecosystem: Host-associated > Plants > Roots > Rhizosphere > Soil ...
GCCGACGTCCTCGATGGTGACGTTGCGCCTCAGCGGCGAATTCAGCTGGTTCCACTTAAGGATGTAGTTGAAATCGCCGATTCCGCGCGCCGCGAGCGTCTGGATCGGTCCGGCCGAGATCGCGTTGACGCGGATATTCTCCGGCCCGAGGTCGTTCGCAAGATAACGCACGCTGGCCTCGAGCGCCGCCTTGGCAACGCCCATCACGTTGTAATGTGGCACGACCTTTTCCGCGCCGTAGTAGGTCAGCGTCAGGATCGATCCGCCGTTCGGCATCATCGCCCGCGCGCGCTGGGTGACCGCCACCAGCGAGTAGGCGGAGATGTTCATCGTCATGAGGAAGTTGTCGAGCGTGGTATCGTAGAACTTGCCGCGCAGCTGGCTCTTGTCGGAGAAGCCGATCGCGTGGACGACGAAATCGATCGTCTCCCACCGCTCCTTGAGCCTGGCGAAGGCCTCGTCGAGCGCCTCCATGTCGCCAACGTCGCAATCGAAGGTGAAGCCTGAGCCGAGCTGCTCGGCGAGCGGCAGCACCCTCTTGGCGAGGGCTTCGCCCTGGTAGGAGAAGGCCATCTCAGCCCCGTGCTCGCGCAGTCTTTGCGCGATGCCCCAAGCGAGCGATTTCTCGTTCGCCAAACCCATGATGAGGCCGCGTTTGCCGTCCATCAGGCCGCTCATGCGGTGCTCTCCTCCTGTTCTTCCTTCGGCTCGTCTGATTTTCGCGCTCGTCGCCGGTTGTCGGACTGTCCGATCAGATCCTGATGTTCCTCGGGCGTTTCGGCCAGCGCGGCGTTGAGTTCGGCGCCCATAACCATCCCTAGCCCGACGAGCCAGAAAAAGAATAGCGCGATCATGATGCCCGCGAGCGAGCCGTAGGTCAGGTTGTAGGTGAACACCGTGCGCAGCAGGGGCGGCAACGCCAGCGCGACCAGGATCCACCACAGCGTCACGAAGAGCGCCCCCGGCCATTTCGGGTAGCGCCGCTTGCGGTAGGCATGCGGCGTCAGGGTATAGAACAGGAAGTAGAGCGAGCCGTAGAGGCCGAACGCCGGCACGATGCGGGACAGCGCCAGCGATCCCAGCCAGTGGCCGAGCTGCGGGAAATAGGCGTCGATCACCTCCTGCGCGGCGCCGATCACCACTTGCGCGACGAGGCTGAGCATCAACAGCACGACGGCGACGATGATGATTCCGGTCGAGAACAGGCGGTATTTCCAGAACGCCGAGGTCGCCTCGGTGCCGTAGGCCCGGCGGAGGATGTCGCGGATGGTCTCGATCAGGCTGCCGACGGTCCACAGGCCGACGAGGCCGCCGGCCCACAGCAGCCAGCCGGTGCGCTGCTGGATCACGGCGCGAGCCACTGGGCCGATCACGTCGCCGACCACAGGCGGCAGCGCGTAGAGGATCGCATTGATCGAGGCCGCCTGCTGGCTCTGCTCGCCGATCAGCGAGAACAGCGCCGCGCCGGTGATGAAGAACGGGAAGATCGCCAGGACCGCCATGTAGGCGAGATTGCCGGCGTGAATGAAGCCGTCGTTGTAGGTGCCGATGAAGATGCGCATCAGCACCGCGCGGATGCGGACCCCGGGAGCGACGGCTTGCGATACCTGCTCCTCGAAGCCGGCAAGGTGGCGCAGAGCGGCTTTGCGCCGTCCTTCCGGCGTCAGGTCCTCGACGGGCGGGCCGTGCTTGTCCTGATCTGGAAGTCCGTGGAGCTCCATCGCCGTCGGCTTATGGACAGCCGGGCGCGGACTGTCGAGGTAACGGTTGGGAAGGCGCCCCTCGGCTCAAACGCCGAGCTTCGCGCGAACGTTCCGCTTGTCGCGCCAGCCGTCGAGCTTGGCGGCGAGCTCCCGGACATCGTCGGGAAGCTCGATCTCGAGCGTCACCAGCTGGTCGCCGCGCCCGCCGCCCTTCTTCGTGAAGCCCTTGCCCTTGAGGCGCAGGACCTTGCCCGAGCCCGATCCCGGCGCCACCGTCAGCATGACCGCGCCGTCGACGGTCGGCACCTTGACCTTGGCGCCCTGGAGCGCCTCGTCGAGGGTGACCGGCAAGTCGAGGCGGACGTCGTCGCCGTCGCGGCGGAAGAACGGGTGCGGCTCGATCATGATCGTCACCAGCGCGTCGCCAGGGCCCGCCGGCCCCGGCTCGCCCTTGCCGGACAAGCGCATCTGCGTGCCGTCCTCGACGCCGGCGGGAAGCTTCAGGTCGATGGTCTTGCCGTCGGCAAGCGTGATCCGCTGCGCCTTGAGCGAAGCCGCGTCGGCAAACGGCACGCGCAGGCGGTACTGCACGTTCGCTCCCTTGCGCGGCGGCGGCGGCCGGCGGCCGGCGGTCGCGCCGCCCATGCCGCCGCGGCCGAACAGGCCTTCGAAGATGTCGCCGATGTCGAGCCCCTCGGCCCCGCCGAAGCCTTCGAAATCCTGCGCCGAGAACCCGCGGGCGCCGCCGGCCCCCGGATGAAACCCGCCGCCGCCGAAGCCTCCGCCGCCCATCCCGAACGGCATCGCCGGATTGCCGTCGGCATCGATTTCGCCGCGGTCGAACCGGGCGCGCTTGTCCTTGTCGGACAATAGGTCGTAGGCCTTGGTGACATCCGAGAACCGCTCGGCCGCTTTGGGGTTGTCCTTGTTCCTGTCGGGATGCAGCTCCTTGGCGAGCTTGCGATAGGCGGACTTGATGTCCTTCTCGGTCGCGTTGCGCGCTACACCAAGGGTCGCGTAGGGATCGGCCATGGCGTGTTAGCTAGGTGTAACAGTGCGCGCGCGCAAGCAGCGCTTTCCTCCGCGTGACGCGGAGTCTAGGGCTGGGACATGGAACACGGGCAGGACGCGATTTCCCACGGCGAACCGCTGGCGCTGTTCGATTCGTGGTTCGACGAGGCGCTGGCGAGCGAGCCGAACGATGCCAACGCCATGGCGCTCGCGACCGCGACGCCCGAGGGGCGCCCTTCGGCGCGGATGGTGCTGCTCAAGGGCCATGGTCCTGAGGGGTTCGTGTTCTATACCAACGCCGAGAGCCGCAAGGGCAGCGAGATCGCGGCCAATCCGCACGCGGCGCTGCTGTTTCACTGGAAGAGCCTGCGCCGGCAGGTGCGCATCGAGGGACCGCTGAGCGAGGTGACCCCGGCCGAGGCCGATGCCTATTTCCATTCGCGCCCGCGCGTCTCGCAGCTTGGCTCGGCCGCCTCCGACCAGTCGCGCCCGCTCGACAGCCGCCGGACCTACCTCGATCGCGTCGAGCAGCTCGCCATCGCTTTCGAGGGGAGGGAGATCCCGCGCCCGCCGCACTGGACCGGCTTTCGCCTCGCTCCTGTGCAATTCGAGTTCTGGCTCGACCGGGAGAACCGTCTCCACGAGCGCCGCCGCTTCACGCTGACGGGCGAGACGTGGACGAGCACGCTGCTCTATCCATGACCGGCGACGACGACCTCGAGGCCCGCGCCAGGCTGACCCGCAGCGCCGCCTTCGCCTCGATTGCGATGGCGCTGGTGCTGGGCGGCCTCAAGGCCTGGGCGGTCCTGCGCACCGATTCGACCGCGATGCTCGGCAGCCTTGCCGACACGGCCCTCGACCTCATCGCCAGCTTGGCGACGCTCGTCGGGGTCTGGATCGCCGCCCGCCCGGCGGACCGGGACCATCGCTTCGGCCACGGAAAGGCCGAGGCGCTGGCGGCCATGTTCCAGGTCGTGCTGATCTCGTTGTCCGCGGCCGGACTTGCCTTCAGGGGCGTCACCCAATTGATCGCCGGCGAGAGAGTGGCAGCGGCCGGCGAGGGCATTATCGTCTCGGTCATCGCCATCGCCGGGACTTTTGCGCTCCTGGGGTGGCAGCGCCACGTCATCCGCAAGACCGGCAGCATCGCCATCAAGACCGACAACGTCCACTACAAGTCGGACCTCGCGCTCAACCTCGGGGTGATCGCGGCCCTCGTGCTCGACCGCTACCTCGGCGTCGCCGGCGCTGACCCGCTGTTCGGCCTCGCCATCGCGCTGTGGCTCGGGTGGGGCGCCTACCGGGCGTCCTCCGAGGCCATCGACCACCTGATGGACAAGGAATGGCCCGACTTCAAGCGCGAGCAGTTCCTCGCCGCGATCGCCAGGCACCCGGAATTGAAAGGCGTGCACGACTTGCGCACGAGGACCAGCGGGGCGCAGGACTTCGTGCAGTTCCACGCGATGGTCGACGGCGCCATGTCCGTCGCCGAGGCCCACAGGGTGATGGACGAGATCGAACTTCGCATCGAGCGGGAATTCCCGGGAGTGGAGGTGCTCATTCACCCCGACCCGGAAGGCCTCATCAATGAGACGGGTGCCGCGGCGCAGGAGCTGCTCCCCGGCCTCGCGGAGGCCCACAGGTGAGGATCCCCTACTGGCACGTCGACGCGTTCGCCGCGCGGCCGTTCGCGGGCAACCAGGCCGCGGTGATGCCGCTCGAGGAATGGCTCCCCGACCCGACCCTGCAGGCGATCGGCGAGGAGAACAACTTCGCCGAAACTGCCTTCGTCGTGAAGGATAGGACGGGCGAGGCCGACTGGGAGCTGCGCTGGTTCACCCCGGCCATGGAAATCCGCCTGTGCGGGCACGCCACCCTGGCGTCGGGCCACGTGCTGCTCGGCCGCGACGGCGGCGAGCGGGTGACCTTCCGGACGCGCCGGGCCGGGCTTCTCGAAGTCCGGCGGATGCCGACGGGCGGCTACGAGCTCGCGCTGCCGGTCATCCCCACCAGGCCGGGCGAGTGGCCGGAAGCGGTGGCGCTCCTGGGGCAGCGCCCGAGGGAAGTGTGGCGCAGCCCCGACCGCTACGGCATCTACCTGTTCGACAGCGAGGCCGAGGTCCGCGCGCTCGCGCCGGACCTCAAGGGCCTCGGCGCGCTCGGGGACGACCAGTTCATCTGCACCGCGCCCGGCGAGCGCACCGATGTGGTAAGCCGGGTGTTCGTCCCCGGGGGCGGGGTCGACGAGGACAGCGTGACGGGTTCGGCCCACGCGGCCCTGACACCCTTCTGGGCGTCGCGCCTCGGCCGCGACCGCTTCACCGCGCACCAGGCCTCCCGCCGCGGTGGCGATCTCGCCTGCCGCCTCGAGGCCGACCAGGCGTGGCTCGGCGGGGAATGCGTGACGGTGGTCGAGGGGACGTTCTACCTCGCTGGATAGAGCGCGCTGATCTTCGCCAGCGCCCGGACCAGCGCCGGCCGGTCCTTGCCGTCGGTCTTGCCGAGGCGAACGATCGTCAGCCCTTGCGAGGGCGAGACGATGACGTACTGCCCGAGGTGCCCGATGAGGGCGAAAGCGTCGGACGGCCCTTGCCTTGCGAACAGCTCGTCGCGCTCGCTGCCCGACGGCCTGTTCAGCCACAGCATCGCGCCGTAGTCGAGCGCCCGCGGGCTGGGCCGGGTCATGAACTCGGCCCAGGCGCGCGGGATCAGCTGCGCGCCGTTGACCGAGCCCTTGTGCCGCAGCATTTCGCCGAACTTGCCCCAGTCGCGCGCGCTGGCCCAGATCATGCTGCCGCCGATCATCGTCCCCGCCGCGTCATATTCGGGGGTGAACGACGGCGCGTTGAGCGGGCCTGCGAGGCGCGAGGCGAAGAACTGTGCCATCGCCTGGCGGCGCGCGTCGGGAGTGCCCCCCGGCGCCAGCACGCGCGTGGCGATGTCCGACAGGATCACGCCGGTCGGTGTCGAATAGGTGAACACCCGGCCCGGAGCGTGCGCCAGCGGCTGCGCCTCGGCCCAGGCGGCCATGTCGTCGCGGCCGTCGCGGAACAGCATCCGCACCTCGCCCGAATCGTAGAGCGGCTCGCTGTTCTCCTTGTGCCGCAGCCCCGATCGCATCTGCAGGAGCTGGCGCAGCGTGATGCCGCCCCTGGGATCGCCCGGCCGCTGCCATGCCGGGATCGGCGGCGAATCGTCGAGCCTTAATCGCCCCTCGGCGACGAGCACGCCGATGAGGACACCGGTGACCGTCTTCGCCATCGACCAGCCGAGGAACTTCGTGCTCGGCCCGTAGCCCTCCTCGTAGCGTTCGGCCGCGATCGCGCCGTCGTGCAGCACCAGCACGGCCCGCGTCTCGCCGACGTCCTTGCGCGTGAACAATGCGTCGATCGCCTTGGCGAGCTTCTCGCGCGGCGCGCCCGGATGCCGGCCGACCGCCTTCAGCGCCGCCGGCGCCAGCGGCTGCTCAGGCGCGGGATCGGTGCCGCACGCCGACAGCATCAGGGCTGGCAGCAGGAGCGCGGCGAGGCTAGGTGAAGGGCGGCGCGGCATCGGCGCGCTTCCATCTCCCAGGCAGGAACCCATGGCAACCGCGAAGAGCCGACGAATGCACAGGCGCCCGCCGTGGCTCAAGGCGGGAGCCGTCGGCGTTGCCATCGTCGCCGCGCTCGGCTGGTTCTATCGCGCCCCGCTTTACGGATACGCCGAAACGGGCGCCGCGGTGGGCGCGCGCACGGCGTGCTCGTGCCGCTACATCGCTGGCCGCACGCTCAAGGATTGCAAGAAGGATTTCGAGCCGAGGATGGAAGCCGTGTTCCTGAGCGACGACGAAGACACCAAAAGCGTCACCGGCTACGTCCCGCTGCTTGCCAGCGAAACGGCCCGCTACCGCAAGGGTTACGGCTGCGTGCTCGATCCGTTTGACGAATAAGGCTCGGTTTCCTCGATCCACCCGCCGCCGATCACCCGCTCGCCGGCATAAAGCACGGCCGCCTGGCCGGGCGCGACGCCGAACTCTGGCTGGTGGAATCTGATCGCCGCCGTTGCCCCGTTGCCGAACGGGCCGTCGAGCGTCACCGGCACCGGCTTTGCGAGCGAACGGACCCTCGCCGCGAGCGGAGCGTGAGGCACCGGGCCGATGCGGTTGGTCTCGATGATCCTCGCGCCGCCGACCGCGAGCAGTCGCTTCGGGCCGACGCGGACTTCTGCGCTCGCCGCATCGAGCGCGACGACATAGAGCGGCTCGGCCTGCCCGCCGATCTCCAATCCGCGGCGCTGGCCGACGGTATAGTGGATCACGCCCGGGTGCCGCCCGAGCGGCTCGCCGGTCTCGGCATGCACGATGGCGCCGGGCCGGCCGCCTTCCGGCCGCAGCGACCTCACGATGCGGGCATAGTCGCCGTCGGGCACGAAGCAGATGTCCTGGCTGTCCGGCTTGGCGGCGACGGCAAGACCGAATTGCGCCGCCGCGAGGCGCACCTCGTCCTTCGCGAGGTCGCCGAGCGGGAAGCGCAGGTAGGCGAGCTGCTCCTCGCTCGTGCCGTAGAGGAAGTACGACTGGTCGCGCGCCGGGTCGCGGGCGCGCCACAGCTCGGCCCCGGCCTGACCCGTCACCCGCCGGACGTAATGCCCGGTAGCGAGGCAGTCCGCGCCGAGCTCGCGCGCCATGGCAAGGAGGTCGGTGAACTTGGGTCCCATGTTGCAGCGGATGCACGGGACGGGCGTGCGCCCGGCGAGGTATTCGTCGGCAAAGCGTTCGACCACTCCTGCGCGAAAGGCGCTCTCGTGGTCGAAGACGTAATGGGCAAAGCCGAGCCTGTCGGCGACGGCGCGCGCATCGCGAATGTCGTCGCCGGCACAGCAGGCGCCCTTGCGCCCGGTGGCGGCGCCGTAGTCGTAGAGCTGCAGGGTGATGCCGATCACCTCAGCCCCGCTCCTCGCGGCGAGCGCGGCCACCACCGAGCTGTCGACGCCGCCCGACATCGCCACGACGATGCGGCAGTCCCGGGCCGGGCGCGGCAGGTCGAACAACGCCTCGGGGCGTTCGAGAAGGGCGGCGGGGGTCATGGCGGGGCGCGCCTTACACCTGCGGCGCCCCCTCGGCAAACGCCACCGCCCGGCGTTTACCGGCACTAACGCAGGGTAAATCGGCGCTTTACCTGATTTTGACGCTTGCTGCGCTAGGGCCCTTGTCATGTTCGAAGCAAAGCTAAGCGAAACGGGCGCCCTGCTTGCCGTCGACCTTGCCGAGGCCGGGCAGGACGGGTTGCGCGCCGTGAACTGGTCCGACCTTGTCGCCAAGTTCGATGCCGTACGGGAATTGCGCGCCGAGCTCGGCGCCGGTGAAACCGTCGGGGACGCGAGTTTCGACCCCGATTCGGCACGTCACATCGCCGAAATTGGTTCGGGCAAACAGGACATTAACTTTGATGATTTAGCCAATGGCAAAGCGGCCTACGGCAACAGTCGCTCCGACAACGGCGCCCAGAGCGACGACCTGAGGTAATAAATGATCGAGAACCAGAAAATACGCCCCGCACAGGTCATCGGCCCTCTCGGCGAGCCGCTGACGCTCGACGACTTGCCGTCGCCGGAGACGAAGCGGTGGGTCGTGCGGCGCAAGGCCGAGGTCGTCGCGGCCGTCAACGGGGGCTTGCTGACGATCGACGAGGTGCTCGAGCGCTACAACCTGACGCTCGAGGAATTCGCCTCTTGGCAGCGCGCCGTCGACCGCTCGGGCATGCAGGGCCTGCGGGTCACGCGCATCCAGCACTATCGCGATCTCTACGAGCGCCAGCTCAAATACTGATTGCGGCCCGGGCGAGCCCGCTCCAGCCTTCCTCGCGTTTTTCAGCCCTTTCCGGCGCAAGCCAGGGGGGAACCCATTGTCGTGCCTTCGGTTTACCGAACACAGGCGCTCAAGGCGCGGCAAGGCAAGAGGAGTTGGAAAAAATGGGCTGGATCCTAGCGATCATCGTGGGAGGTATCGCCGGCTGGCTGGCCAGCATGGTCATGGCGCGCGATGCCACCATGGGCATCTTCTGGAATATCATTGTCGGTATCATCGGCGCCGTCGTCGGCGGATGGATTGCGTCCGCCGCCGGGGTCAGCACCGCGACCTGGATCAACTGGTTCATCTTCGCGATCATCGGCGCGATCGTGCTGCTCGCGATCGTCAACCTGTTCCAGCGAGGGCGCGTCAGGTAATCGTCGCCGCCTTTGCGGCCCGTCGGGGCCATCTTCAGGCGGGCTCGCTTCGCGCGGGCCCGCCTCACGTCTTGTTTTACGACAAATTATTACTCGTCGGTCCATATCCGCGTTTGATAGAAGCGGCGATTGCCTGGAGTGGGCCGCGCGCCTATGCGCCCCACGGCGATGGGCCGCTTTTCAATGCGGCCAGTCGTTAACTGTGATATGCGCCGCCCCGCGGGTGGGGACAGCGGGATTCAGACGCGAATGAATTACGAGACCACAATGGCGGATCTGGGCGGCGCGCCCGAATCGTTCGTCGAGCACGTCGAAGTCGACGGCGGCGACCGCGTGCGCCGGCGGCGGATCATCGCCGTCGTTGCGGTCGCGGTGGTCCTGCTCGTGCTCGCCGCCTACGTGCTGTCGCGCGGGGCGGGCGAGAAGGACGCCCTTTCGCCGAGCGCGCAAAGCGCTCCGCCGACGGTCACCGTGATGGAGCCCGGCCGCACGACGGTGACAGGGATCATCAACGCCACCGGCTCGCTCGCCGCCCGCCACCAGATCCCGGTCGGCGTCGTCGGCGAAGGCGGCCGCGTGGTCTCCGTTCCGGTCGAGGTCGGCGACTGGGTGAACAAGGGTCAGGTGCTGGCGGTCATCGACCGTTCGGTGCAGGCGCAGCAGACCAGCGGCATCGCCGCGCAGATCGGTGTCGCCAAGGCCAACGCCGAGCTCGCGCAGGCCAATCTCGACCGCGGACTCAAGCTGGTCGACCGCGGGTTCATCTCCAAGGCGCAGATCGACCAGCTCACCGCCACGCGCGACGCCGCGGTTGCGCAGGTCAAGGTGGCCGAAGCCTCCTATCGCGAGCGGCTGGCGCGCAACGCGCAGCTCAACATCGTTGCGCCGGTCGGCGGCCTCATCCTCAACCGCAACGTCGAGGTCGGCCAGGTGCTCTCGGCGGGCTCGCAGGCGCCGTTCACGATGGCCGAAGGGGGCCAGATGGAGCTGCTCGCCAAGGTGGGCGAGGACGATCTCGCGCAAATCTCGGTCGGCTCCCCGGCGAAGGTCCGCCCCGTCGGCACGGACAAGGTGTTCACCGGCCAAATCTGGAAGAAAGAGCCGACGATCGATCCGAACGATCGCCAGGGCACCGCGAGGATCGCCTTGCCCTACGACCCGGCCATCCACCCCGGCGGTTTCGCCTCGGCCGAGATCAAGGGCGCGACAGTGTTCGCTCCGCTGCTCCCGGAAAGCGCGATCATGTCGGACGAGAAGGGCAGCTACGTCTACGTCGTCGACCGCAACAACAAGGTCGAGCGGCGTGACGTCAAGACCGGCACCGTGACCGACCAGGGCACCGCGGTCGTCGCCGGCCTTGCCGGCAACGAGCGGATCGTCGCGCGCGCCGGCGGCTTCCTCAATCCGGGCGACAAGGTGCGGCCGGTCCTGTCGAAAAGGCAGGAAAACCCGAACACCCCATGAATTTCCGCAACTTATCCGCGTGGTCGATCCGTAACCCGATCGTCCCCATCGTCTTCTTCATCGGCCTGACGCTGGCTGGGCTGGTGGCGTTCAACCGCATGGACGTCAACAACGAGCCCGATATCGACTTCCCGGCGGTCAACGTCTTCATCAGCCAGCCGGGCGCCGCGCCGAGCGAGATCGAGACACAGATCACCCAGAAGGTCGAGGCCGCGATCCGCTCGGTCAACGGCGTGGACGAGATCCAGTCGACCGCGAGCGAGGGCAGCAGCCAGACGACGGTGCAGTTCGTCATCGGCACCGACGCCGACAACGCCGTGAACGAGGTCAAGAACGCGATCGACCAGGTCCGCGGCAGCCTGCCCGACGGGATCCTCGAGCCGCAGGTGACCAAGATCAACGCCGGCGGCAACGGCCCGATCGGCTATTTCGCCGTCGCCGCCGACGACATGACGATGGAGCAGCTGAGCTGGTTCATCGACGACACCATCTCCCGCCGCCTGCTGTCGATCGAAGGCATGGCCGACGTCAGCCGCTCGGGCGGCGTCGACCGCGAGATCCGCGTCGTGCTCGACCCGGCGAAGATGCAGGCGCTCGGGGTCACCGCGGCGCAAGTCAACACGGCGCTGCGCTCGGTCAACACCAATGCCGCCGGCGGCAGCGCCCAGATCGCCGGCTCGCGCCAGTCCGTGCGCGTGCTCGGCAACGCCGCCAACGCGCGGGAGCTGGCGAAGACGCAGATCAGCCTCGGCGGCGGCCGGACCATCCAGTTGAGCCAGGTCGGCGAGGTCTACGACGGCTATTCGGAGCAGACCTCGATCGCCAAGATGAAGGGGCGGCAGGTCGTCACCTTCGGCATCGAACGCGCAAAGGGAGCGTCCGACGTCACGGTCTACGATGCGGCGATCAAGGAGCTGAAGTCGATCGAGGCCGAAAACCCCGGCATCCACATCACTCAGCTCTACACCAGCGTCGACTACACCAAGCAGCAGTACGAGACCTCGATGGAGGCGATGATCGAGGGCGCGATTCTCGCCGTCATCGTCGTGTTCCTGTTTTTGCGCGACTGGCGGGCGACGATGATCGCCGCTCTCGCCATCCCGCTGTCGGCGATCCCGTCATTCTGGTTCATGGAGCTGATGGGCTTCACGCTCAACGAGCTGTCGCTGCTCGCCCTCAGCCTCGTCGCCGGGGTGCTGGTCGACGACGCGATCGTCGAGATCGAGAACATCGTGCGGCACATGCGCATGGGCAAGAGCGCCTACCAGGCGGCGATCGACGCCGCCGACGAGATCGGCCTCGCGGTGGTCGCGACCAGCCTGTCGATCGTCGCGGTGTTCCTGCCCGTCGGCCTGATGCCGGGAATATCCGGGCAGTTCTTCAAGAACTTCGGCCTGACGGTCGTCGCCGCCGTGCTCATGAGCCTTGCCGTCGCCCGGATGATCACGCCGATGGTGGCGGCCTATTTCCTCAAGGCCCACGGCCACCAGAGCCACGGCGAGGGCCGCCTGATGGATCGCTACATGGCGATCCTCAAGTGGACGCTGAGCACCGAGAAGGTCGAGGCCTACCGCAACCGTCGCCCGAGCGTCGCGTCGCGTGGCTGGTACGGCTTCGTCGAATTCCTGTTCTTCTGTCTGTACCTCACGCTGGCGTACGTCTTCATGAAATACGGCGGCCAGTTCCTGCTCGGCGGGATCGGCGGGAGCATGGCGAGCCTCGGCAAGCTCGGCCTGTTCGTTGCCGGCCTTCTGGTCGCGCGCCTCGTCACGGGGCCGATCGCCGGATTGATCGGCCCGCGCTTTGCCGAATGGCACGATTATTATCGTCACCTCGTCCGTTCGCGCTATCGCGATCACCGCGCGTGGATGTTCGGTGTCGGGGTCGCCGCGCTGATGATTACCGCTGGGCTGCTCTACAGCATGCCGCAGCAGTTCCAGCCGATCACCGATTCGGACACCAGCCGGGTGAACATCGAGATGGTCCCGGGGACCACGATCGAGCAGACCGAAGCCGTCGCCGACCGCGTGACGGCGATCCTCGAAGCGCAAAGCGACGAGGTCGGGCGCGTCCTCGAAAGCATCCGCGAAGGCAACGCGCGACTGTTCGTGGTCTTGAAGGAAGACCGGCCGCTCAAGAGCTATGTGTGGGAGCGGCAGCTGACGCCGCAGCTGCAGAAGGTGCCCGACGCGCGCGTGACGTTCGCCTCGCAGAACGGCGGCGGCGGTACGGGCCGCGACATCTCGGTGATGCTCACCGGCTCCGACCCGGACGTGCTCAATCGCACCGCGCAGACGCTTGTTCACCAGATGGCCGCCGTCCCCGGTGCCGTCGCGCCGCGCATCGCCGCCGACATGCAGCGGCCCGAGCTCGTGATCGTGCCGCACCTCGACCTCGCGGCGGAGCTCGGGGTCACGACGAGCGCACTCAGCCAGGCGATCCGCATCGCCACGCTCGGCGAGATCGACCAGAACGCGGCCAAGTTCTCGCTGTCCGACAGGCAGATCCCGATTCGCGTGGTCCTCGGCAAGACCTCGCGCGAGAACATCGCGACGATCCAGAACCTGCCGGTGCCGACGACCACCGGCGGCTCGGTGCCCCTGCAGCGCGTCGCCGACATCCGCTTCGGCGCCGGCCCGACCCAGATCCAGCGCTTCAATCAGGCGCGGCGCATCTTCGTCGGCGCCGACCTCGCGCCCGGCGCCGTCAGCGGCCCGGTGATGAACGCGATCAAGGCGCTGCCGATCATGCGCAACCTGCCGCCGGGCGTATCGAACAAGCCGGTCGGCAACGAGAAGTGGCAGGGCGAGCTGATCCAGAACTTCATCATCGCCGTGATCGCCGGCATCCTGCTGGTGTTCGCGGTGCTCGTGCTGCTCTATCGGCGGTTCGTCTCGCCGCTGGTCAACATGACCTCACTGCTGCTGGCCCCGTTGGGGGGCCTGCTGGCCCTCGTCGTCTTCGGGCTCGTCCGCAACGGCCAGCCCGACCCGATCTCGATCGCGGTCTATATCGGGCTGCTGATGCTGCTCGGCATCGTCGCCAAGAACTCGATCCTCTTGATCGACTTCGCGATCGAGGAAATGGCCGCCGGCGTGCCCAAGCGGCAGGCGATCATCGATGCCGGCCACAAGCGCGCCCAGCCGATCCTGATGACCACCGTCGCCATGACGGCGGGCATGGTGCCGACCGCGCTGTCGCTGTCGGGCGACGCCGCGTGGCGCTCATCGATGGGCACGACGGTGATCGGCGGGCTCTTGCTCTCGACGATGCTCACGCTGCTGATCGTGCCGGCGGGCTTCAGCCTCGCCGACGGTCTTGAGAAGCGGCTCGGACCGTGGCTGCGCCAGCGGGTCCTGACCTACCGTCCGGAGCACAAGCACGAGCCGACCGCGGAGGGCTATCCGGCCGAGTGAGCTCTGGGGGCGCCGCATGACCGGCCGGAACGTCCTTCCGATGCCGCTCAGAGCCCCGCTCCCGCCCGACCGTGCGCGGCGCATGCGGCGCGTGGCAACCGGCCTGCTGGTCGCGATGGCCGCCCTGTTCGCCCTTGCCCGCAGCCAGCTCGGCAATAATCCGGCGTGGGAATGGGTGCTGGCCTTCACCGAGGCGGCGATGGTCGGCGGGCTGGCCGACTGGTTCGCGGTCACCGCATTGTTCCGCCACCCGCTGGGCGTGCCGATCCCACACACGGCGATCATCCCCGAGAACAAGGACCGCATCGCCGAGACGATGGCGCGGTTCCTGCAGGCGAATTTCCTCACCCCGGCGGTTGTCGCGCGGCGCATGCGGGCGATGAACCTCGCGGGCGCGGCCGGCGACTTCCTCGCCCGCCCACCCGGCGGCGAATCGGGCATTCGCCGGGGCGCCGGCGAGCTCTTCGCGGACGTTCTCGAATCGCTCGATCCCGAGCGCCTCGGCGGCCAGGTCAAGGCCGGGCTCGTGCACCAGTTGGGGCGGCTGGAGGTCTCGCCCCTGCTCGGCCAGATGCTCGCCGCGGCCATCGCCGACAGGCGCCACCTCCCGCTGCTCGATTCGATCATACGCTGGGCCGGCCTGACGCTCGAAGACAACGAGGAGATGGTCCGCAAGATCATCCAGGACCGGGCCAATGCGATCGTGCGCTGGACGGGGCTCGACGAGCGGCTCGCCAATTCGGTGATCGACGGACTCTACCGGCTGTTGGCGGAAGTGCTCGTCGACCAGGACCATCCCTTGCGCCGCAAGATCGAGGAAGGTCTCGAGCAGCTCGCGCGCGATCTCCAGCACGACGAAGCGATGCGCGAGAAGGTCGAAGGCATGAAGCGTGATCTTCTCGCCAACCCGGCGCTCGGCAAATGGTGGATGGGCGTGTGGGAGCGCATGCGCGTCGGCCTCATCGCCGCCGTCCGCGAGCCCGGCAACGGCGGGTCCGGCCCTGTTTCGAGCATGCTCGGCGAACTCGGCGAGGCCCTGCGCAACGACACTGCGCTGCAGCTGCAGGTCAACCGCTTCGCCCGCCGCACGGCGGTGGGCGTCGCCAACCGCTACGGCGGGCAGATCGTCCAGCTGGTGTCGGAAACGGTCCGCCGGTGGGACGCGCGCACCGTGGCCGACCGGATCGAGCGAGCCGTCGGCCGCGACCTCCAGTTCATCCGCGTCAACGGCACGGTCGTCGGGGGCCTTGTCGGAGTGCTCATTCACCTCATCAACGTCGCCTTGTGACCGGTCGCCCGTTTCTTGCCACCGAGCGCCTCGAGCTATGGTTGCCGCGATCGAGCGACCTTGAAGCCATCCACGCCGTCGTCACCCATCCCTCGACCAGCCGCTATCTCGGCAACCAGGCCGAGCTGCACGAATACGCCACGCGCTTCACGCGCGGAGCGGGAAGCTGGTTTCTCTACGGCTACGGCCCGCTGATGGTGCGCCTGCGCGGCGAGGAGGCGCTGATCGGCAATTGCGGCGTGTTTCACACGTTCCGCGGCCTCGGCGCCGATTTCGACGACCATCCCGAAGCGGGCTGGATCATCGCCGCCGAGCACGCCGGGCAAGGCCTCGGCCGCGAGGCGATGCAGGCGGTCCTCGGCTGGTTCGATCGCGAGAAAGGGCCGCGGCGCATCGTCTGCATGATCGCGCCGCAGAACGAGCCTTCGCTGAAACTCGCCGCCAGCCTCGGCTTCACCCCGATGCGCGATGTCGAGCTTGCGACGGGCGAGCCGGTACGCCTTTTGGAGCGCGTCCCGGCGTAGCCTCGCTCAGCGCCTCCGCCCGCCAGGCATCGGCGGGCTCAGGAACAGCGGGTTGGCGACCCAGTACCCGGCCATCGGCTGACCGTTGGCGTCCATGGCGGGCGTGAACTTGGCCTTGTCCATCAGCGCCTGGCAGATCTTCTGGTTGGTCGTCGCGTCGAGCGTCGCCCAGTGGATCGTGCAGCTGGTCGCCTTGCCGGTCGTGTCGACCATCAGCCGCACCTGGTTGGACGCCCCGCCGAGCTTGGCGAAATCGGTGAACGCGATGGTTCCCTGCGGCAGCCAGCCGACGCCGCCGTGGTCGGGAACGGCGGGCGATCTTGCGCTCTGCAGCTTGGCCGGATCGAGGCCCCAGCTCTTTGCCAGATCGTCCGCGCAGGCCTGCAACGCGGCGATCGGCGGGGCAAGATCGCCCGTCTCGATCTGCACCGGCGCGGTCAAGCCTGAGTCGAGCAGGATGCCCGTCTTGCCTTTTGCCGCCGCCTGCTCGGCCGAACGGTCGAACGGCTTGGGCGGGTTCCCGGGCACCGGCGGCGCCGGGGGCGCGATCGTCACTTGCCCGAGGTTGTACCACTGCTTGCCGTCGGCGGTTTCGGAATGCGTGGCGCGCGCCTTGCGCGGCGCATCGCTCGGGGTGAAATGCCAGCCGATGTCCTCGGCGCTGCGATAGGTCTTGAGGTCCGGGCCGACGAGGATGAGCCGCATGGCAGGGCCAGGCTCGATCCGCTCCATCGCCACCGACATGGCGTTGGGGCCGTCGCTGAAATTGCGCGAAAGGCGGCAGTAGTCGTCGCCATAGTCCGCCGTCCATTGCCCCGCAGGCCGGTAGACGTCGACGGCAGGTGTGGCCCCTTGCGCTTGCGCCGCCAGCGGCGTGGCGACCAGGCCGGCGGCGGCAAGAAGCGAAACAATCGATGCTGAGCTCATATGCAAGTCTCTCCCTCGCAAGGAAGACTATGCGTCCGCCCAAACGCGTCAAGCCATCAACTGGTGCTGGCGACAATGTGCGACAATGACGCGCCTGTCGGCGTTCAAATCTCTTGTGCGCTCACCGTCGATCGCACGGCGCTCATTTCAACAGGAATGTCACCCTGGTCGAAAATACACTGGCCACAGGTTTGCCCATCGCGTCCAAGGCCGGTCGAAAATGGCGCAGGCTGCCGCAGATGCTCTGTCTCATGGCCGGATCCACGACTGGGGTCTGGATCACGCAGGAAGTCGCGTTTCCTTGTGCGTCCACCATGAAACGCACCGGCGCCGATGCGCTGAGGCCGTTTGCGAGCATGTTCGCCGGATATCGGGCAAACACGGCCTGCATATCCTTCATTTCGGGTCGCGCGCTGCGGGAAAGGCTGTCCTGCACCGCGGGATCACCTCCCCACGCCTTGACCAGGCTGTCGACGCAAGTCCGCAAGGCCGCGAGCGGTTTGGCGATATCGCCGACATTCAACTGCATCACGACATTCGGATCCAAACCGAAAACAATGCCCTGAATGGTGCGCTCATAATCTCCGAAGACTTTGTTCGGTTGCTCGCTTTCGAACTGCCCGGCTTCGTTGGCCGCCTTGCGACGCGCGTATTCCTCGAAAGGCACGAATCGGATCGGAAAAGAAACGACTGCGGCGCCTTGGTCGGTCGTTCCGACGACACCACGCAGCTCCCGTCCTTCGGGGTCGGTCGGCAGGCGGACGGTCACCGCCTTGCCCGGCGCAGTTGCGGAAGGGATCCGTTTCCCGCTCAGCGAGAGCCAGAACTCGTCCCTTGCACCATAGGAATCGATTTCGAGCAGCAAGGGATCGCCGGCGCCGCCATATTCCTGAGAAAGGCTGCACCGTTCGTCGCCATAGTCGAGCCGCCAGGCTGTGGTTGGACCAAGTTGCTTCGGAGGCGTCGGCTCGCTGGCGGCGGACGCCACTGCGGCGAGGACGCTCGCGACCAAGCCGAGAACGATCGTGATATTCCGCATCTCCCCCTCCCCGGATGCCAGTCGCGCGGGAAGGGTAGGGCGACGCGTGCTTTCACGCAATCGTCTGAAATCGCGGCCTTACGCCGCCTGCTTCACCTCGGAGACGATCTTGCGCGCCGCGTCGCCCAGGTCCTCGGCCGGGATGATCGGCAGCCCCGAGTTCGCGAGGATCGCCTTGCCCTGCTCGACGTTGGTTCCTTCGAGGCGGACCACCAGCGGCACGGCGAGCGAGACCTCGCGCGCGGCCGCGACGATGCCCTCGGCGATGATGTCGCAGCGCATGATGCCGCCGAAGATGTTGACCAGGATGCCCTTCACCGCCGGGTCGGAAAGGATGATCTTGAACGCCGCGGTCACCTTCTCGCGGTTGGCCCCGCCGCCGACGTCGAGGAAGTTGGCCGGGAACGCACCGTTCAGCTTGATGATGTCCATCGTCGCCATGGCGAGGCCGGCGCCGTTGACCATGCAGCCGATGTTGCCGTCGAGCTTGATGTAGGCGAGGTCGTGCTTGCCGGCCTCGACCTCCATCGGGTCTTCCTCGGTCTCGTCGCGCATCGCCTCGATGTCGGGATGGCGGAACAGCGCGTTCTCGTCGAAGCTCATCTTGGTGTCGAGCACCAGGAGCTCGCCGCCTGGCGTTTCGACCAGCGGGTTGATCTCGAGCATCGAGCAATCGAGCGCGACGAAGGCGTCGTAGAGCTGTCGGGCAAGCTTCTCGGCCGCTTTCGCCAGCTTGCCCTTGAGCTTCAGGGCGAAGGCAACCGCGCGGCCATGATGGGGCATGAAGCCGGTCGCCGGGTCGATCGCGATCGTCGCGATCTTCTCCGGCGTCTCGTGGGCGACGTCCTCGATGCTCATCCCGCCCTCGGTCGAGACGACCATCGCGATGCGGCCCGTTTTGCGGTCGACCAGGAAGGCGAGGTAGTATTCGTTGGCGATATCGACGCCGTCGGTGATGTAGAGCCGGTTGACCTGCTTGCCCGCAGCCCCGGTCTGCACCGTCACCAGCGTGTTGCCGAGCATCTCCTTCGCGCTGGCCTCGACCTCGCCCACCGAATGCGCGAGGCGCACGCCGCCCTTGGCGCTCTGCGGCAGTTCCTTGAATTTCCCCTTGCCGCGCCCGCCGGCGTGGATCTGCGCCTTCACGACGTAGAGCGGCCCCGGCAGCTTGTTCGCCGCCGCGACCGCTTCCTCGACGCTCAGCGCCGGATAGCCGGCCGGCACGCCGACACCGAATTTCGCGAGCAATTCCTTGGCCTGGTATTCGTGGATGTTCATCGGTGGCTTTCGCTTTGGCGAGAAAGGAATGCGGCGCGCATAGGCACAGCGCGCGGCCCTTGCAATGCGTTCCGCTCGCGTCCAACTGCCGCCGACGATGATCGACCGCGAGCGTCTCGAAGCAATCTGCCGCGAAGCCGGCCAGATGGCGCTGCGGCAGTGGCCGGGGCATGGGCACGAGCTGGAAAGCTGGGAGAAGACGCCCGGCAGCCCCGTCTGCACGGCCGACCTCGAGGTCGATGCCTTCCTCAAGCGCGAGCTCAAGGCGCTGCTGCCTGCCGCCGGCTGGCTGTCGGAAGAGACGATCGACCATCCCGAGCGGCTGGAGAAGGGCCTGTGCTGGCTGGTCGATCCGATCGACGGGACCCGCGACTTCATTCGTGGCCGCCCCGGCTGGGCGGTGTCGGTGGCGCTCATTTCCGAGTGCAAGCCGCTCATCGGCACGCTGGTTGCCCCGGCGCGGGATGAAACCTGGAGCGCCACCGCCGGCCAGGGCGCGTGGCGCAACGGCGAGCGGCTCCGCGCGAGCACCCGCAAGACGCTCCCCGGCGCGCGCGTCCCGGCCGATTCGCTGCCGAAGGACGACCAGGACCTGACGATGGTGGCGAAGCCCAATTCGATCGCGCTCAGGATCGCGATGGTCGCGGCCGACGAAGCCGACCTCGTTGCCACCTTGCGCTGGGGCTACGAATGGGACGTGGCCGCCGCCACCCTGATCGCCCGCGAGGCGGGCGCGGCGGTGACCGACGCGTTCGGCAAGCCGCTCGTCTACAACAAGCGCGACCCGCGCGCCTTCGGCCTTCTGGTCAGCTCGCCGGCGATCCATCCCGCGGCGGTCGAGCGGCTGGCGAAGCGCGCGCGGGAATACGCCAAGCAAGGCCGCTGAACGGTAGCTTCTTAGTCTGGGTTTTCGCTATCGGAAGGCCCGCTGCGGCGGATAAGCAGATTAATGCCTTCAACGACGAGCGCGACCGCCAAAATCGCTAACATCGTCAGGTCCTTGCTGTAACCGAGCATCGCACCGCCGACGCCCATAACAGCGGCAATCCCGTAGAGAATCACGCGCAGCCATAAAGCCATCGCCCCCTCCTTCCCTTGCGGTGTGCATAGCACGGGACATGATCTTTGGACTCTCAGATACCAACTGAAAATCACCCGCCGAACCACGGGCTGTGCCGCTTCGCGCAATTCTGCTAGCTCCCGCCCGATAATGGCTCCGTTCCCCTGGTTCGACCTTGCCATCCTCGCCGGGCTGATCCTCGTCAACGGGGTCTTCTCGATGTCCGAGCTGGCGATCGTTTCGGCCCGCACCTCGCGGCTCCGCCTGGCGGCGGACAAGGGCAGCCGTGCGGCGAAGACCGCGCTCTCGCTGGCGCACGAACCGGGCAAGTTCCTCGCCACGGTGCAGATCGGCATTACCCTCGTCGCCGTCGTTGCCGGTGCGTTCTCCGGCGCAACGCTGGGCGGGCCGGTGGCCGAGCGCCTTGCCAGGCTGGGTCTCGAACCGGGCACGGCGGAAAACGCCAGCCTCGCGCTGGTCATCGGCCTGACGACCTTCTTCACGCTCGTCGTCGGCGAACTGGTCCCCAAACAGATCGCGCTGCGCGCGGCGGTGCCGATCGCGCTCGTCATGGCCCGGCCGATGGCGCTGTTCGCGCGCGTCGCCGCGCCGGTCGTCTGGCTGCTCGACACGTCCTCCTCGCTGATCCTCAGCGCGCTAAGGATCCATCACCGCGGCGAGCACCGGCTGACGGCCGAGGAGCTGCAGATGATCTTCGCCGAGGCCACGCGCACCGGCGTGATCGAGGAAGGAGAGCGGGCGATCCTCTCCGGCGTGATGCGGCTGGGCGATCGCGCAGTGCGCGAACTGATGACGCCGCGCACCGTCATCGACTGGCTCGATGCGCGTGCGAGCGACGCGGAAATCCGCGAAGCCCTGTCCCGCTCGCCGCACTCGCTGCTGCCCGTGGCGGACGGCTCGGTCGACAAGGTGCTCGGCGTGGTCAAGGCGCGCGAGGTGCTGGCGCTGCTCCTCGCCGGCAAGCCGGTGCGCCTCCAGCGCCTGATGAAGAAGCCGGCGGTCGTCCCCGACCAGCTCGACGCGATGGACGCTTTGCGCATCCTGCAGGGCTCAGGCCTCGGCATGGCGATGGTCCACGACGAGTACGGCCATCTCGACGGGATCGTCACCCCGGCCGACCTGCTCACGGCGATGGCCGGCACGTTCGCCAGCCTGCAGGACGAGGGCGACGAGCCCGAATTGCTCGAGCGCGAGGACGGCAGCCTCTTGATCTCGGGCGCGATGGGCGCCGATGCGATGGCCGACCGGCTGTCGATCGACCTGCCGGACGACCGCGAATTCGCGACCGCCGCCGGCTATGTGCTCTACATGCTGAAGCGCCTGCCGCACGAGGGCGAGCATTTCACCGACCAGGGCTGGCGCTTCGAGGTCGTCGATATGGACGGCCGCAAGATCGACAAGTTGCTGGTGCGCGAGGCGAAACCCTAGAGATTTCGCGCGCGCGATCCTCGCCGCCGTCCCCCTGGAACACGCCTGTGCCCCGGCGGCCTTCCGGGTCCGCTCGTCGCGAACCGAAACCTTTAGCGGCTTTAGCCCTGCGTGTTCGCGCTCGCGTCCTGCGAACTGCTCTCGGGCGCTTTCACGATCGCCTGGGTGGCGGTGCCCTTGTCGACGGTGTTGGTCGTCGGATCGCCGACAGAGGAGCGGATGCCCTGGTCGGCCGCGCCGGCGCGCTGGAGCAGGCTCGATTCGCCGGCGCTGCGCGGGGCCGCGCCGCCGAACAGGGCGTCGAGCGCCTGTTGCGCGGCGGTGCCCTGGGCCGGGCGCGGGGCGCCGGGTTTGGGCGGGATCAGCGTGAAGTCCGGCGGCACCGCGAGCGGCGCCTGGCGCTGGACGGCGAACTCGTCGGGCCGGGTGCGGCCGGAGATACCGCTGTGACCGCAAGCGGCGAGACCGGCGGCGCTGGCAAGGACCACGGTCAAACGGAAAATCGTGCGCATCAATGGGTCTCCGCGGTTCGATCCGCCTCAGAAGTCTCAGGGGGCTCGCTGTGCGTTTCGCGGGGTTTCTCGCGCATGAACAGCGAGCGGGCAAGGATTATCAACACGCCTATCGTGATGCAGGCGTCGCCGACGTTGAAAACGAGAAACGGACGGAAATTGCCGAAGTGCAGGTCGGCGTAGTCCAGCACGTAGCCGTAGCGCGCCCGGTCGAGGATGTTGCCGAGCGCGCCGCCGAGCACCAGCGCCAGCGGGAGAATGTCGCCGAGCCGCTTTTCGCGCAGCATCCACACGATGACCGCCAGCGCGATCAAACCGGTCACGACCACCAGCCCCCAGCGCATTTCCCCGGACGTCGCCGTGAACATGCCGAGCGAGACGCCGTAGTTGTGCGTCCGCGTGAAGGCGAAGATCGGCAGCAGCGGGATCGACTCGCCCTCCTGCATGTGGAGCTGGACGGCGATCAGCCACTTCATCGCCTGGTCGGCGGCGAAGATGATCGCGGCGAGCACGAAGCCGCCGAGGCGATTGTGCGCTGCCTGACTCATGCGGGCTCGTCCATCGCTTCGACGACCTCGGCGCAGCGGGCGCACAGGCCGCCGTCGTCGGGCACCTCGGGCAGCAGCCGCCAGCAACGGCCGCACTTGTGGTCGTCAGACGCGCGCACGCCGACGCGGTCGTCGGTGCCACGCGAGACCGGCCCGCTGATGAAAAGCTCGGCGAGCAGGTCGTTGCTCACGCCTTCGGGGACGGCGCTCGCCGGCACGACGACCTCGGCCTCGAGGCTCGAACGCACGAGCTTGTCGCGCCGCAAGGGCTCGATCGCTTCGCTCACCTGTTGGCGCAGCGCGCGCAGCTCGGTCCACTTGGCGATGTCCGCGTCGGCGGAATGAAGGGTCGGCCACTCGAGCAGGTGCACGCTGCCGCCGTGCGGATAGCGCGTGCCCCACACTTCCTCGGCTGTGAACACCAGCACCGGCGCGGCGTAGCGGATGAGGGCATGGAACAGCGTGTCGAGCACCGTGCGATAGGCGCGTCGGCGCGGGTCCGTCGGCGCGTCGCAGTAGAGGCTGTCCTTGCGGATATCGAAGAAGAACGCCGACAGGTCCTCGTTGCAGAAGTCGCTCAGCGCACGGACGTAGGTATTGAAGTCGAACTCGGCGACGGCCGTGCGCAGCGTTGCGTCCATTTCGCCGAGCAGCGCCAGCACATAGCGCTCCAGCTCGGGCATCTCCTCGACCGGCAGCCTCTCGCGGTCCGCGAAGCCATCGAGAGCGCCGAGCAGGTAGCGGAAGGTGTTCCTGAGCTTGCGGTACTGGTCGGAAACGCCCTTCAGGATCTCCTCGCCGATGCGGTGGTCCTCGGTGTAGTCGACGGAGAGCGCCCACAGCCGGATAATGTCGGCGCCGTAGGTCTCCATCACCTTCAAGGGATCGGTCGTGTTGCCCTTCGACTTCGACATCTTCTCGCCCTTGGCGTCCATCGTGAAGCCGTGGGTGAGGACCGCGTCGTAGGGCGCGCGGCCGCGGGTGGCGCAGCTTTCGAGCAGCGAGGACTGGAACCAGCCGCGGTGCTGGTCGGAGCCTTCGAGGTAGAGGTCGGCCGGCCACTTCAGGTCCGGCCAGCGGCCGCTTTCGAGCACGAACGCGTGCGTCGATCCCGAATCGAACCACACGTCGAGGATGTCGGTGATCCGCTCGTAATCCTCAGCCCGATAGTCGTTGCCGAGCAGCGCCTGCGCGTTCTCGTCGCTCCACGCATCGACGCCGTGCTCGCGCACGGCATTGACGATCCGCTCGTTGACCGCCGGGTCGACGAGGTACTCGCCGGTCTTCCTGTCGACGAACAGCGTGATCGGCACGCCCCACGCGCGCTGGCGGCTCAAGACCCAGTCGGGCCGCCCGGCGACCATCGCGCCGATGCGGTTGCGGCCCTTCTCGGGCACGAAGCGCACGCGCTCGATCTCGGCCAGGGCGATGCCGCGCAAGGTGCGGTTTTGCCCTTGCTCGGAACGGATCGCTTCCTCGACGTCGCACAGCGGGATCTGCCGGTCGAGCGGTTGGTCCATCGGCACGAACCACTGCGGGGTGCAGCGGAAGATCACCTTGGCCTTGCTGCGCCAGCTATGTGGATAACTGTGTTGATAATCGGTGGATGCGGAGAGCAAAACTCCAGCTCGCCTGAGGTCTGAGCAGATCGGGCCGTCCGGCGCGTTGAACTTCGGGTTGATCACGCTCATCGAGCGCTCGTCGGTGCGCGGCAGCCACAGCCAGTTCTCGCGATAGCGCCCGTCGGCCTCGACCGCGAACTGCGGCAAGAGGCCGTAGTGGCGGCACAGCTCGAAATCGTCCTCGCCATGGTCGGGCGCCATGTGGACGAGGCCGGTGCCGGTTTCGGTGGTGACGAACTCGCCCGGCAGGAACGGCCGCGGCTCGGCGAAGAACCCGCCGAGGTGATGCATCGGGTGGCGGGCGGTCATCCCGACGAAGTGCTCGGGCTTCAGCCGCCAGCGCGGCTGTCCGGCGGGGTCTTCATTTGTCCAGCCTGTGCGTTTTTCAAACTCATCGAAAAGCGCCTCGGCGACGATGACCGATCGCATCTCCTCGCCCTTGCCGACAAGATAGACCGCGTAATCGATCGACGGATTGTAGGCGATCGCCTGGTTGACCGGGATCGTCCACGGCGTGGTCGTCCAAATGACCACTTCGCAATCCCAGACACCGTCGGGTGCATTCGGCGCTTCGAGGATCGCGAACGCCACGTCGATCTGGGTCGAGACGATGTCCTCGTACTCGACCTCGGCCTCGGCGAGCGCGGTCTTCTCAACCGGGCTCCACATCACCGGCTTGGCCCCGCGGTAGAGCTGGCCGCTTGTCGCGAACTTCAGCAGCTCGCTGACGATGGTCGCCTCGGCGGCAAAGTCCATCGTCAGGTACGGATGCTCCCAGTCGCCGCCGATGCCGAGGCGCTTCAGTTGCTCGCGCTGCTTGTCGACCCAGTGCTGGGCATAGGCGCGGCACTCGGCGCGGAATTCCTTCGCCGGGACCTCGTCCTTGTTCAATTTCTTCTTGCGGTATTCTTCCTCCACCTTCCACTCGATGGGGAGGCCGTGGCAGTCCCAACCGGGAACGTAAGGCGCGTCCCTGCCGAGCAGCGTCTGCGTGCGCACGACCATGTCCTTGAGCACGTGGTTGAGCGCGTGGCCGATATGCATGTCGCCGTTGGCGTAAGGCGGGCCGTCATGCAGCACGAACTTCTCGCGGCCTTGGCGTGAGGCACGGACTTGCTCGTACAACCGCTCGGCTTCCCAGCGCGCCTTTATGCCCGGCTCCTTCTCGGGAAGGCCGGCTTTCATCGGGAACTCGGTCTTCGGCAGGAAGACCGTCGGTCGGTAATCGCGCTGCTCGCTCATGGCGCGGCGGCGCTTAGGAGTTTCCTTGCCTGCTCGCAATCCTCGGCCATTTGCGCCTTGAGGGCTTCGAGCGAAGCGAACTTCGCTTCCGGCCGCAGGAACCGGACGAGCGAAACTTCGATCTCCTCGCCGTAAAGCTCCCGATCGAAGTCGAAGAAATAAGGCTCGAGCAGTTCCTGCGGCGGGTCGAACATCGGCCGCACGCCGAGGCTCGCCGCGCCCTTGAGTGGCTCGCCGGTCGCCAGCACCCGCCCCGTCACCGCATAGATGCCGAAGCGCGGCCGTACGTAGGGTCCGAGGTCCATGTTCGCGGTGGGATAGCCGATCTCGCGCCCGCGCTTGTCGCCGTGGATCACCGTCCCGCGGATGGCGAACGGCCGTGTCAAAAGCCGCGCCGCCTCGGTGCAGTCGCCGGCCTTCAACGCGTCGCGGATGCGGCTCGAGGAAACCGGCCTTCCGCCGTCCATCACCGGCCCGACCGCGCGCGAGGCGATGCCCGCCTGGGCGCCGCACTCGCGCAATACGGAAACGTCGCCGCCGCGGCCCTTGCCGAAGGTGAAGTCTTCCCCCGTCACGACGCCGCAGGCGCCGATCTGCTGGCCGAGCAGCTTGAGGACAAAATCCTCCGCGGTCGTTCGTGCGAGCGCGTCGTCGAAATGGAACACCAGCATGGCGTCGGCCCCGGCAGCGGCGAACAGCTCCTCGCGCTGGTCGAGCGTCGTCAGGCGGAACGGCGGCACGTGCGGCGCGAAATGGCGCACCGGGTGCGGGTCGAAGGTGGCGACGATCGCCGGTCGCCCTTGCTCCCACGCCCACTCGACCGCCTCGCGCACCACCGCCTGGTGGCCGAGATGAAACCCGTCGAAATTGCCCAGCGCGACGACCGCGCCGCGCAAGTCCCCGGGAACGGGCTGGCGGTGGTCGACGCGGATCATCGCCGCTCGAGCGTAACGAAGCTGTGCGCGGGCCATTTGCCGTCGGCCGGGCGCTCCTCGCGAGCCACTTCGATCCAGTCGCTGCCGGGATAGGTCATGATGGTCTCGCCGCAGGTGCGCTCGTGGACTTCGGTCAGCTCGATGCGCGTGGCGATGGGCATGAACAGGTCGAACACCTCGACCCCGCCGATCACCGTGATGTCGCCGTCACCGGCGAGCTTCAGGGCATCGCCGACCGAGTGCACGACCTCGGCGCCTTCTTGCGACCAGTCGCGGTTGCGGGTGAGGACGATGTGGCGGCGCTCGGGGAGCAGGCCGGGCAAGCTCTCGAACGTCTTGCGGCCCATGATCATCGGCATGCCGCGGGTGTGGGCGACGAAGCGCTGCAGGTCCTCGCGGATGCGCCACGGCACGACGCCGTCCTTGGCGATCGTGCCGTCGTCGGCGCGGGCGACGACGAAGATCACGTCCCGCTCCTTACTCACCGCCCCGGCCCCTCTTTCCACGAGAGCCTCGTCACGTGGCCCATCTTGCGCCCTTCGCGCGCCTCGCCCTTGCCGTAAAGATGGAGGTGCGCGCCGGGCTCGGCAAGGATCTGCGGGACACGCTGGACCGCGCTGCCGATGAGGTTCTCCATGCTGACGCTTGGCGCGACCGTGCGCGTGTCGCCAAGGGGCAGGCCGCAGATCGCGCGGACGTGGTTCTCGAACTGGCTCGTGGCCGCGCCCTCGATCGTCCAGTGGCCGGAGTTGTGCACCCGCGGGGCCATCTCGTTGAACACCGGGCCAGCGCTTGTGGCGAAGAACTCGCAGGCGAGAACGCCGACGTACCCGAGCGCCTCGGCGATCCGCCCGGCGAGCTCGCGCGCGGCGGACACTTGGCTTGCGACGTCCGGCGGCGCCGGGAGGCGAGAGGTTGCGAGAATGCCGTTCTCGTGCGTGTTGCAGGCGCTGTCCCAGAAACGCACCTCGCCGCTGCCTGCGCGCACCAGGATCACCGAGAACTCGGCGGAGAAATCGATGAAGCCTTCGTAAACGAGGTTGCTCCCGGGAAGGCGGAAGCCCTCGGCCTCGCGCGCGCTGTCGATGCGCCACTGGCCCTTGCCGTCGTACCCCTCGCGGCGGGTCTTGAGGATGCCGGGCGCGCCGATCCGCTCGATCGCGCGCACCAGGTCCTCGCCCGAGTCCACCGCCGCGTAAGGCGCCGGGCGCCCGCCGCAGTTTTGCGCGAAGGCCTTTTCGTGGAGGCGGTCCTGCGCCACCTCGAGCGCCCGCGCCGGCGGCCACAGCTTGCCCGCCGGAACCACCGCCAGCGGGCCGGCGGGGACGTTCTCGAACTCGAACGTCACCACGTCGCATCCCTGGGCGAACAGCCCAAGCGCGTTGCGGTCGAACCACGGCGCGCAGGTGAACTCGGCACTCACCTCGGCCGCGCCGCTCTCCGCGTTTGGATCGTACACGTGGCAGCGGTAGCCGAGCTGGGCGGCGGCCATCGCCAGCATCCGCCCGAGCTGGCCGCCGCCGAGAATGCCGATGGTCGCGCCGGGAAGGATCATTCGCTCGACGGTGTCTCGCCCACGGCCTGCGTCCGCGCCGCGCGCCAGGCCCGCAGGCGCTGCGACAGGGCGTCGTCCGACAGCGCCAGGATCGAGGCGGCGAAGATGCCGGCATTTGTCGCCCCCGCCTCGCCGATCGCCAGCGTGCCGGTGGGGACGCCGGCCGGCATCTGCACGATCGACAGCAGGCTATCCATGCCCTTCAGGGCCTTCGATTCCACCGGCACGCCGAGCACCGGCAGGTGAGTCAGCGACGAGAGCATGCCCGGCAGGTGCGCCGCCCCGCCGGCGCCGGCGATGATGACCTTGAAGCCCTCGCCGGCCGCGCCCTTCGCGAAGTCGTACATCCGCTCCGGCGTGCGGTGCGCCGAGACGATGCGCGCGTCGTACGCCACGCCGAGCTCGTCGAGCACCGCGGCGGCGCATTTCATCGTCTGCCAGTCCGACTGGCTGCCCATCACGATAGCGACAGGTGCGGACATCTCAGCGGTCCTTCAGGTAGTGGCGCTCACCCGGCTGCATCTGCTCGTCGAATTCGTAGACGATCGGCTCGCCGGTGGGAATCTCCAGCGCCGGAATGTCCTCGTCGGAAATGCCCGAAAGATGCTTCACCAGGGCGCGCAAGGAATTGCCATGAGCCGAGATCAGCACGGTCTTGCCCGTTGCCAGCACCGGCATGATGGCGCTCTCCCAGTAGGGCAGCACGCGCTCGATCGTCAGCTTGAGGCTCTCGGTCCGCGGAACGGCGATGCCGGCATAGCGCGGATCGCCGGCGACATCGAACGCGCTGCCTTGCTCCTGGTCGGGCGGCGGGACGTCGAAGCTGCGACGCCAGATGTGCACCTGCTCCTCGCCATGCTTGTCCGCCGTCTCGGCCTTGTCGAGCCCGGTGAGCCCGCCGTAGTGCCGCTCGTTCAAGCGCCAGTGCTTGGTCTCGGGGATCCACAGCCGGCCGCACGCCTCGAGCGCCAGGTGCAGCGTCTTGATCGCCCGCAGCTGCACCGAGGTGAAGGCCACCTCCGGCAGCAGCCCGGTCCTGGCGAGCAGCTCGCCCGCGGCTATCGCCTCGGCCACGCCCTTGTCGGTGAGGTCCACGTCCCACCACCCGGTGAAGCGGTTCTCCAGGTTCCACTGGCTCTGGCCGTGGCGAACAAGGATCAGCGTGGGCAAGGAAACGCTCCTCAGGGCTTGGGAGCGCCACGCCCTATCGTTTCGGTTCCTCTTTGGGAAGAGCAGGCTTTTCCGCCGCGCCGAGCTCCCGCGCCTGCGCCTTGCGGCGACGCAGGTTCTCGCGCAGCTTGGCTGCGAGGCGCTCCTCGCGGGCGGGTTTGTCGTTCCGGCCGGTCATCGCGGTTGCGTGCCGCACCCTGCCGTGCTTGACAAGCAGGTGCTGGCAGCTAAGGCGCCCGCCGTCCCGATAAGCTGCTGTAGCTCAGTGGTAGAGCGCACCCTTGGTAAGGGTGAGGTCGAGAGTTCAATCCTCTCCAGCAGCACCACACAGTCCGCATTTTCAGTCTGGCACCGGGGAGCCGCGGGCTGGCCGGAAACCCTTCCCTTATTTCAGCGACTTATTTGCTCTCCGATTCCTAGGACATAAACAGAGACGATGCGGACGCGCGGGCCGCGCAGAAATCCGTGCCAAATCTCTGGAAGGGTGAAAAGGCTGGCACCAGTTGCTGATGCAATGCCGAGAGCCGGAAAAGCTACTCAGGCGAACCCGAGAAATTCACGCTGCGCCGTCCAGTCGAGTGGGACATCTCCGCAGCGCAAGAGATAGCGGCCCGTGAGATGCGGCGGCTGACGTCCCTCGAGAATTTCGGAGACGATGTCGGGGGAGAGCCAGGCAAGCCGAGCCAGCCTGTTCAGGTGGCGCCTGCTGTAAGCCGAGACGATCTTCCGTTCCCGGCCTTCGACAAGATAGTCGAGCGCGGCAAGGGCCTGGCCCATGAGCCTGACCAGAATGGGATCGGGCGATGTTGCTGGCGATCTGTCGTCGGGAGCTACAGCGATCTTCATCTCGTGCCCTCGGCGAACGAGAGTCGCCGCGACGCTGATTGCTGTGGGCGCAGGATCAGCGGGGCAAGTGAAGGTGACGTCCACCAAGTCGCTTTTCAGCTGAACGCCGGTCTGCAGCTTCAGCAGCACTTCGCGCTGCTCGATCGTGGAGCCATCGCGCAGCATTTCCGCCATCCCAAGGTTTGCCTCGCTGCGGCTGGTCCACTCGGCCGGGTCGGCTATGTCAGCGGATGTCGGTTGCTCAAGGCGGCGGGCGATCGCCTCGACGACGATGGGATCGATCTCACCGGTCGGGAAGCGCCAGACCTTGTCGCGGTCTTCGCCGGGATCGATTCGCGTGACGTAATAGCAATAGGTCCTTGCACCCCTCTTGCCGCGACTAGCGGACATCGGCCTTCCATCGGGATCGGTCAGCATCCCTGTCAGCAGGCTGGGCCGGCTTGTCCGCTTGCCCACCACCTTTTCATGATTGTTGCGCTTCAGGCTCTCCTGCACGGCGTCGAACGTTGCCCTGTCGATGATGGCTTCGTGCTCGCCATCATGGACCAGGTCCTTGTGACGGATCTTGCCGATGTAGATGGGGTTCTTGAGCATCAGGGCCAGCGCACCCCGGCCGAAGCAGACATTGCCGATGACACGTCCGTCGGTCAGAACCCGCCTGCGGGTGCGATATCCATCGCGGGCCAGCTCGTCGACGAGCATGGGGATCGACTCGAGTTCGAGATAGCGCTCGAAGATGTGGCGCACGGCTTCGGCTTCGGCCGGTTCGATCAGCAGCTTGCGCTGCTCCACACGATAACCGTGGGGAACGGCGCCACCCATCCACATGCCTTTCTTCTTCGACGCCGCGACCTTGTCGCGGATGCGCTCGCTGGTGACCTCGCGTTCGAACTGGGCGAAGGAAAGGAGGACATTGAGTGTCAGCCGCCCCATGCTGCTGGTCGTGTTGAAGGCTTGCGTCACGCTGACAAAGGACGCGCCGCGCGCATCGAGCTTCTCGACGATCTTGGCAAAGTCGGCCAGACTCCGGGTCAGCC
>Ga0207657_10000941_pt1 | contig 30830 bp, 33 predicted proteins | sample KBSC33metaG_FD_184316 | JGI IMG/M metagenome (GOLD analysis project Ga0207657, IMG submission 184316) | Corn rhizosphere microbial communities from Kellogg Biological Station, Michigan, USA - KBS C3-3 metaG (SPAdes) (version 2) | ecosystem: Host-associated > Plants > Roots > Rhizosphere > Soil ...
CAGTTCAACGCTGAGAATGGGGAGGAGATCCTTCGTCGCCATTTCCGTGAGGTCGACCGGACTGATGCGGAAGTGGTCGCGGTCGTCGACGACCGCGAGATCCTCGAGGCGTACCGGCACTCGCTCTCGTACGACACCCGTCCGCTGCCTGACGAGATTCGTCTGCCGTTCCGCGTCCACGGCCGAACGACGATCTTCGTGGCGACGAAATGATCCGCGCGGCTGAGCTCATCCAGCGCAAACGCGACGGCGAAGAGCTGGCCGACGACGAGCTCGCCGAGCTGATCCTCGGCTACGCGCGCGGCGAGGTGCCGGACTACCAGATGGCGGCGTTCTGCATGGCAGTCTTCTTCCGGGGGCTGACGCCGCACGAGACGTACGTGCTCACCGACGCGATGATCCGAAGCGGCGAGACGATCGACATGAGCGGCGCGCTCGGTCGCAAGGTCGTCGACAAGCACTCGACCGGTGGCGTCGGCGACAAGACATCGCTCGCGGTCGCGCCGATCGTCGCCGCCTGCGGCGTTCCGATGGGAAAGATGAGCGGCCGGGGTCTCGGTCACACCGGCGGCACGCTCGACAAGCTCGAGTCGATCCCCGGATACCGGACCGAGTTGACGCTGGACGAGTTCATCGCGCAGGTCCGCGAGGTCGGGACCGCGATCGTCGGCCAGACCGGCGATCTCGTCCCTGCGGACAAGCTGCTCTACGGCCTTCGCGACGTCACCGCGACAGTCGACCAGCTGTCGCTGATCGCGGCGTCGATCATGTCGAAGAAGCTCGCCGCCGGCGCGCAGGCGATCGTCCTCGACGTCAAGGTCGGGAACGGTGCCTTCATGCGCACGATCGAGGACGCCCGCAGCCTCGCCGAGGCGATGATCTCGCTCGGCCGCCAGGCGGGCCGCGAGGTCGTGTGCGTGCTCACCGACATGGATCAACCACTCGGCGCGGCCGTCGGCAACAGCCTCGAGGTGCTCGAGGCGCTCGAGACCGTCCGCGGACGCGGGCCGGCGGATTTCCACGAGCTCGTTCTCGACGCATGCGGGAAGCTGCTCGCCCTCTCCGATCTCGACGTCGACGAGACCGAGGGTCGCCGGCGAGCGGAGCAGGCGATCGCAGACGGCAGCGCCGAGTCGACCTGGAACCGGTGGATCGAGGCGCAGGGCGGAACCAGTGACGAAGCGGCGCTACCGCGCGCCCCGATCGTGCGCGAGGTCACCGCTCCCAGGGCCGGGTACGTCCACGACCTCTCCGCGATTCGGATCGGGAACGCCGCCGTCCATCTCGGCGCGGGCCGCCGCACGAAGGAGGACGCGGTCGACCACGCGGTCGGGATCGTCTGCCATGCCAAGCGCGGTGCGAAGGTCGCGGCGGCCGAGGTGCTCGCCGAGATCCATGCGCGAACGGAGGAGCAAGCCGACGCGGCCGCCGTGGCGGTCCTCGCGGCGTACGAAGTCACCGATGCGGCTCCGCACGAACGCCACGTGCTGCTCGAGGTCGTCGACTAGGCCGACACAGCTACGGTGCGGCGGTGCCCGAGCTGCCCGAGGTCGAGTCCGTTCGCCGGCGGCTCGCGCCGGTCCTCGAAGGGCGGGTCTTCGAGACCGTTCAGATCACCGATCCGCGCCTGACGCGCCCGCTCGACCCGCTCGAGGTCGCACATGAGCTCGACGGCGAGCGTGTCGCCCTGGTCGATCGTCGCGGCAAGTATTTGATTGTTCGGTTCGAGTCTGGTCGTGCTCTCCTGGTTCACCTCCGGATGACGGGGTCGTTTCTGACGTCGACCGATGGCTCCGCGCTGCCCGAAGACGCTCACCGTCGAGCTGTTGTCACGTTAGACGACGGGTCGGATGTTGCCTATCGAGATGTCAGACGCTTCGGCACGTGGCTCCTGCTCGAGCCGGACGAGGTGGATGCGTACGTCGATGCGCGCGTGGGTCGCGAGCCCCTCGCGACCGCATACCGGGCGAAGCACCTCGCCGAGCGGCTCGCGGGCCGCCGCGCGCCGGTGAAGGCGGCGATCCTCGATCAGCGGACGGTGGCCGGCGTCGGGAACATCTATGCCGACGAGGCGCTCTGGCGGGCGCAGATCCATCCGCTGACTCCGGCCGAGGCGCTGGGGCCGGACGAGGTGAAGGCGCTCTACACGGGCATCCGTGAGTCGCTACGGGCTGGGATCCGCCGTCAGGGCTCGACTCTGCGCGATTACCGGCTCCCCGACGGCACCGAGGGAGAGGCGCAGCACGAGTTCAAGGTCTACGGGCGGGGCGGCGAGCCGTGCGGTCGCTGCGGCACACCCATCGACAAGATCCGCGTTGCCGGGCGCGGGACCTGGTACTGCCCGCGTTGTCAGGTGCGCGGCGTTTAGGCCGGGACGCCGGACGCGGCTTCTAGACTGGCCGAAATGGCCGGACGCACCTACAAGACCGAGGCGATCGTCCTCCGGTCGATGCGGTTCTCCGAAGCAGACCGCATCCTCCATCTCTACACGGAGGACCGGGGGCGCATCGGCGCGATCGCGAAGGGCGTCCGCAAGACGAAGTCGCGCTTCGGCGCGCGGCTCGAGCCGCTCTCGCACGTCGAGCTGATGCTTCATCAGGGAGCCGGTGAGCTGCAGACGATCACCGGCGTCGAGCTTCTTCGCTCGCATCACGCGGCGCGCGAGGACTCGTACCGGCTGAACGTCGGACTGATCGGAGCGGAGGCGATGCTGCGGCTGTTCGGCGAGCCGGAGGCGAACGAGCGCGCGTTCGGTGCGCTCGCGAAGTTCCTCGACCTCCTCGAGGAGGTGACGCCGCAGAAGACGCAGCCTGCGGCCGACTCGCTCGCGCTCAGCTTCCAGCTCAAGCTGCTGTGGCTCGCCGGCTATCTGCCGCACGTCACGAGCTGCGTCGAGTGCGGCGCGGGTGCGCTTGTCGGATTCTCCGCCCGCGCCGGAGGAGCCGTGTGCTCGGAGCATGCAGCCGGCGCGCTGAGGCTGTCCGACGAAGGGCTCGCAGGCATCGAGCGCATGCTGTCGACACCGCTCGCGGACGCAGAAGGCGCAGCGCTGTCGGAGCGCGCTTCGCGCGACGCGCTTGCCGTGATCACCTCCTCGTACGAGGAGCACGGCGGCTTCAGGCTGAGGACGCTCTCCGCGTGAAGCGCGACCTCGCCGACGGGCTCGAGCTCGACGACGACCAGGCTCGGATCGACCGCGCCGAGGTGCATCGCTACCTCTGCGACGAGAGCTACTGGGCGACCGGCCGGCCGCGCGCGACACAGGATCGCCTGATCGACGAGGCGGCGCGCGTCGTCGGGCTCTACGACGGCGAGCGTCAGATCGGGTTCTGCCGGGCTGCGACGGACGGCGTCTCATACGTCTATCTCGCAGACGTCTACGTGCTCGAGGAGTATCGGGGGCGCGGGCTGGGGGAGGCGATGGTTCGCGAGATGGTCGAGGGGGGCGACCTCGCTCACCTGAAGTGGCTCTTGCACACGAGCGACATGCACCCGCTCTACCGGAAGCTCGGGTTCGACACCCCGAACGTCAAGGTGATGGAGCGGTTGCCGTCGCCCTGAGCCGGCACAGGATCGGCCGGTGAGCGAACTACCCCGTAGGCTGAGAACCGCGTCTGCGGCTAGTTCTGCAGCCGCTCGACGAGCCAGGCGAGCGAGAGCGGATAGCGGTGGCTCATGCCGCTGTGGCCTCCGTCGACGAGCTCGAAGTGCAGCCGCTCGGCCGGTAGCCCGGCGGCGAGCAGTGCGTCCCGAAGGGCCGACGCGCCGAGATCGAGGTAGTACTCGTCGCGGCTGCCGGCGTCGAGCCACACGCCGCGCCAGGACCGCACCGCCTCATCGGAGCCGGCGGCGAGGCGCACCGGGTCGTGCGCGAGCCACCGCTCGAACACCGGCAGCACGCGTCCCTCTGGGTCGAACGGAAGTGTTCCGTCGCCGAACGCACGCGCGGCCGCGGTCAGCTCGACGAGCAGCGCATCGCCGTGGGACTCGAGCCCGGCGAACGACGCCCAGAACGTATCCAGCGACCCGTCGAACCGCTCGCGCAGCTCGCGCGCGGCGGCGGGGAACCCGTGCGCGAGCGTCACCTCGAAGAGTGCGTCCGGCGCGTGCGCTGCGACGCCGTGGAACAGATCGGGCCGCTCCATCGCGTTGACGAGTGCGCCATAGCCGCCGGACGACTTGCCTTGCAGACCGCGCAGCCCGTTCGTCGGATACGCCTCGTCGATGAACGGCACGACCTCGTCCCGCAGGTACGTCGCGAGCTCGCCGATCCACTGGCCGCCGCCGACGTCCGTCCAGCCGTCGACCAGGACAACGACCGCCTCCGGGGCGACCTCGTCGATCACCTCCGGATACGACGGCGCGAACGGATCGACGTTGAACCACCAGCGCGCCGACCGCATGTGCGCGTGCAGCACGTAGACCGTCGGATACGAGCGCGACGAATCGGCCGGCGCCCACGCGAACAACGGCCGGCCGCCGAGCTCGTGGGCGTCCCAGCTCATTTCCCGCTCCGGCGCCGCGCAGGTCGGCGCCTCCGCTCTTTGATGAGCTCCGTCGAGCCTACGCTCATGCAGTGAGACGGTCCGAGAGCAGCCGCGCCGCACCCTCGAGCGGGATCCGCTCCTGCTCGAGCGTGTCGCGGTCACGCAGGGTCACTGTGCCGTCGGCGAGCGTCTGCTCGTCGATCGTCAGCGCCCATGGCGTGCCGATCTCGTCCTGGCGGCGATAGCGCTTCCCGATCGCGGCCGCATCGTCGTACTCCGCCGACATCGAGCGGCGCAGCTCTTCGTAGAGCGCGCGTGCTTTCTCGACCATTGCGGCGTCCTTGCCGATCAGGGGCAGCACGGCCGCCTTCACCGGTGCCAGGCGGGGATGCAGCCGCAGCACGGTCCGCGGACGGTCAGCGACCACCTCTTCGTCGTACGCGTCACAGAGGAATGCGAGCACGGATCGCACCACGCTGATCGCGGGCTCGATCACGTGCGGCACGTACCGCTCCTCCTGCCCGACCCACTCGAGCTTCGTCCCCGACGCCTCGATGTGCTGCTGCAGGTCGTAGTCGCCCCGGTTTGCCACTCCCTCGAGCTCCTGCCAGCCGATCGGGTACAGGTACTCGATGTCGGAGGTGGCGGTCGAGTAGTGGGACAGCTCCTCGCCCTCGTGCACGCGGATGCGCACATGCGAGGGCCGCAACCCGAGCCGGAGATGCCAGTTGAGCCGCTGCTCGATCCAGTACGCGTGCCACTCGGCGGCCTCGGCGGGAGGCACGAAGAACTCCATCTCCATCTGCTCGAACTCACGCATGCGGAAGAGGAAGTTGCCGGGAGTGATCTCGTTGCGGAAGCTCTTGCCGATCTGCGCGATCCCGAACGGCGGTTTGACGCGCATCGAGGAGATGACGTTCTTGAAGTTGATGAAGATGCCCTGCGCCGTCTCCGGGCGCAGGTAGGCACGCGATGCATCGCCGGCCACGGGGCCGACGTGCGTCTCGAACATCAGGTTGAACTGCCGCGGCTCCGTGAGGTCACACTCGGAGAACTCACCAGGGTGCTTCGACGAGCGGCGCCCGCACTGAGCATCCTCGAGCTTGTCGGCGCGGAAGCGAAGCTTGCACGTACGGCAGTCGACGAGCGGGTCCGAGAACGTGTTCACGTGTCCGGACGCGACCCAGACCTGCGGGTTGAGGATGATCGCGGAGTCGAGCGCGACGACGTCCTCGCGCTCCTGGATCAGCGATCGCCGCCATTCGTTCTTCACGTTGTCGTTCAGCAGCACGCCGTAGTGGCCGAAGTCGAACGACGACCCCAGCCCACCGTAGATGTCGGACGACGGGTAGACGAACGCGCGGCGGCGGCAGAGCGCGGCGATCTTCTCGATCGTCGCGGCACCCTCGAACTGCTGGAGCTCCATCGCTCCGAACGTACCTATTCTCTGGGCTCGCCGTCCCAGTAGTCGAGGTGCTCGACGCGTCCGATGACGCCGAGACCTCGCCACGAGATCTTGTTCGAGCGCGGGTAAAAGCACATGTCGTTCGGCTTCCGCGTTCCGTAGATCAGCATGGTGCAGCCCTCGTCGCCGGCGATGAAGTGATGCGAGATCCCGGTCCCGGGTGGGCGCGAGACGACATGGCCGGGGCGCAACTCGTGCTGCTCCCGCTGCGCACCGTTGCCGGTCCGGCGGGGCGACGGCCAGAGGTGCAGCGTCGCCGAGCCGTCGAGGATGACGAAGATCTCCTCCTCTTCGGAGTGGCAGTGAGGGACCGACCCCATCTTTCCCGGAGTGAGCTGCTCCCAGGCGAAGCCGGCGAGGTCGGAGCCCTTGAAGGCGGCCCACGTCTGGTTGCCCTCGGTCTCCAGCTCGACCTCGTCGACGTTGCGGATGTTCTCGGGGCGCGGCTTCGGGTCCCCGACCTCGAGCGGCGGCCCGGCCGCCTCGATGTCCCACGGGTCGTCGTCGCGCCCCTCGACCCACGGCCAGCCGATGCGGATCGCGCGTGACCGCGGCAGCCAGCCGATCTCCGTCGGATGCCGCGTGCCGTAGACGAGGTACTCGAGCCCTTCGGGGCCTGCGACGAAGGTGTGCTCGAAGTGGTCGGCGGTCTGGATGATGCAGTCCCGCGGGCGCACTTCGTGCACGTCGCCGTCCTGCCAGGCGAGGCCGGAGCCGGACAGAACGAAGTAGATCTCTTCGGACGCGCCGTGCGAGTGCGGCGGTGTCGGGAGCTTCCCCGGTGCGACGCGGACGCGGTTGACGCCGACGCCCGCGGTGCCCGCCGCGCGGCCTAGCATCTGCCACTCGGCATCCATCTCGCCCTTCGCGGCGCGCCGCCCTTCGACGTCGTCCCAATGCGCCAGACCCACGTCCGGAGCCTACTGAGTACGCTCCGCGCGTGGCCCAGGTCGAGCTGCACATGGTCTCCGACGCAACGGGCGAGACCGCCCAACGTCTCGTGCAGGCGCTGGAGGCGCAGTTCCCCGACCAGGAGTTCTCCGAGATCCGCCATCCGCGCGTCGAGTCGATCTCCGACCTGCAGCTCGCCGTCGACCGGATGAAAGGACGGCCGGCGGTCGTCGTCTACACGCTGGTCGATCCCGAGTTGCGCGAGTCGATGCGCACGCTCTGCCGGCGCGCCAAGCTCCACTACTGCGACCTGCTCGGCCACCCGATCGAGGCGATCGCGAAGGTGTCGGGCCAGACCGCGAAGATGACGCCGGGCGCACGGCCGCCGCTGAACGATGCATACTTTCGCCGCATGTCCGCGATCGAGTTCGCGGTCAAGTTCGACGACGGCGTGGGGGCAGGGTTGCGGGAGGCGGACATCGTCCTCGTCGGCGTGTCGCGCACGTCGAAGACACCGCTCTCGATCTATCTCGGGTACCTCGGCTACAAGGCGGCGAACGTGCCGCTCGTGAAGGGGATCGAGCCGCCGAAAGAGCTCTTCACGATCGACCAGTCGAAGGTCGTCGGGCTGACGATCGACGCGCACCGGCTCTCGGAGATCCGCGGCGAGCGAATCCGCTGGATGCGCGGCGACCGCAAGTACGCGGAGCTGGAGGAGATCTACGACGAGCTCGAGTACGCGCAGCGGATCCATCGCCGGCTCGGCTGCCCCGTGATCGAGGTGAGCGAGCTGTCGATCGAGGAGATCTCCCACCGCATCATCCGGGTCGTCACCGAGCGGCGCGAGGCGAGCACCACCGCGTGAAACCGAAGCCATCGGTCCCGAAGTGGCGCTGGGCCGTCTGGTACACGGCGTTGGGCGCGGCGCTCGTCGTCTTCTACGGCCTGTTTACGCCGTTCTGGTTCAGCCTTCGCGCGCTGGCGTGGGTCGCCGAGTTCCGCGCGCGACGCCGGTAGGCTGCCGCTCCAATGCCGGAGACGTACGTCTACGACTTCGACGCAGACGCGCCCGGCGGGCGCGAACTGCTCGGCGGCAAGGGGATCGGGCTCGCCGAGATGACGCGGATGGGCGTCTCGGTGCCCGCCGGCTTCACGATCACGACCGACGCCTGCCGCGCCTTCATGGCCGCGCGCGAGCTCCCGGCTGGGCTCCCCGAGGAGGTCGACGAGCACGTGCGCCGGCTCGAGGAGAGAACCGGCAAGCGCTTCGGCTCGAACGATGACCCGCTGCTCGTCTCCGTGCGCTCGGGTGCCGCGGTCTCGATGCCGGGGATGATGGACACGATCCTCAACCTCGGGCTGAACGACGAGGCGACTGCCGGGCTCGCGGCGCGCACCGGCAACCCGCGGTTCGCGTACGACTCGTACCGCCGGCTGATCCAGATGTTCGGCGAGGTCGTCGACGGGATCGATCCGCACCGCTTCGAGAGCGCCCTAGGGACTCTGAAGAACGAGCGCGGCGTCAAGCAGGACACCGACCTCACGGCGGATGACCTCGCGCAACTCGTCGACACGTTCAAGGAGATCTACCGGGTCGAGACCGGCGGCGACTTCGCCGGCGATGCGCGCGACCAGCTGATGCATGCGGTGCGCGCGGTGTTCGAGTCATGGGATACGCCGCGTGCGCAGGTCTACCGCCGCGCGAACGACATCCCTGACGACCTCGGGACGGCCGTTAACGTCGTCCAGATGGTCTTCGGCAACAAAGGCGACCGCTCAGGCACCGGCGTCGCGTTCACGCGCGACCCGTCGACGGGCGAGTCGGGGATCTTCGGCGAGTTCCTCGCAAACGCGCAGGGCGAGGACGTGGTCGCGGGCATCCGGACGCCGCAGCCGCTCGAGGCGATGCGCGATGCGATGCCGGAGGCCTTCGAGGAGTTCGTCGAGAACGTCCGCAGGCTCGAGGAGCACTACCGCGACATGCAGGACATCGAGTTCACCGTCGAGGACGGGAAGCTCTACCTCCTGCAGACGCGCGCGGCCAAACGCACGGCGGCCGCCGCCTTGAAGGCGGCGGCGGCGATGGTCGACGAGGGGCTGATCAGCCGCGAGGAAGCGGTCGCGCGCATCGATCCCGCGCAGCTCGACCAGCTGCTCCATCCGATGATCGATCCGTCGGCGCAGCTCGACGTAGCTGCGACCGGACTCAACGCGTCGCCGGGCGCGGCGAGCGGCGGCATCGTGTTCGACGCCGACTCCGCCGTCGAGCGCGCCAAGAACGGGCCGGTCATCCTCGTCCGCTGGGAGACGACCCCGGACGACATCCACGGGATGATCGCCGCGCAGGGGATCCTCACGGTGCACGGCGGCATGACCTCGCACGCGGCGGTCGTCGCCCGCGGGATGGGGAAGCCATGCGTTGCGGGCTGCGACGACCTCACCATCGACGGCAAGACGGCGACGATCGGCGGCCGCAAGCTCGGCGAGGGCGACGTGATCACGATCGACGGTGGCTCGGGGCAGGTGTACCTCGGCGAAGTGCCGCTCGTGCCGCCGAGCCTCAACGAGGACTTCGAGACGATCCTGGGCTGGGCCGACGAGTTGCGGCGTCTGAGAGTGCGCGCAAACGCCGACAACCCGGATGACGCGGCACGCGCGCGGGACTTCGGCGCCGAAGGGATCGGGCTCTGCCGCACCGAGCACATGTTCTTCGGCGAACGCCTCCCGGTCGTGCAGGAGATGATCCTTGCCGACACGGAGACCGGTCGGCGTGCGGCGCTCGATCGCCTGCTGCCGTTCCAGCAGTCCGACTTCGAGGGGATCTTCGAGGCGATGGCCGGGCTGCCGGTCACGATCCGGCTCCTCGACCCGCCGCTGCACGAGTTCCTCCCAGCCGAGGAGCAGGCGACGGACGACAAGATGCGCGCCCGGATCCGCGCGCTGCACGAGGCGAACCCGATGCTCGGCACGCGCGGTTGCAGGCTCGGCTTGCAGTTCCCGGAGATCTACGAGATGCAGATCCGCGCGATTGCGCGCGCCGCTCAGGCGGTGCACGAACGGACCGGTGAGGCGCCGCTTGTCGAGATCATGCATCCGCTCGTCGGGTTCCGCGAGGAGCTCGCTCGGCTCCGCTCGCTGACCGAGGACGTATGGGCTGAGGAAGCGCCCGATGCGGCGCGCCTGATCGGGACGATGATCGAAGTACCGCGCGCGGCGCTCCGTGCGGACGAGATCTCGGAGGTCGCCGATTTCTTCTCCTTCGGGACGAATGACCTGACGCAGACGACGCTCGCGTTCTCGCGCGACGATGCAGAGGGAAAGTTCCTCACGCACTACCTCCAGGACCGGATTCTCGAGCGCAACCCGTTCGAGTCGATCGACCTCGGCGGTGTCGGCGACCTGATGCGGATCGCCGTCGAGCGCGGACGCGGAGCGAAGCCCGGCATCAAGCTGGGGATCTGCGGTGAGCACGGCGGTGACCCGCGCTCGATCGCGTTCTGCCACGAGCTCGGGCTCGACTACGTCAGCTGCTCGCCGTTTCGGGTGCCGCTTGCGCGGCTCGCTGCGGCGCAGGCTGCGCTCGCCGAGTCGGGTGCGGGCACGTACGTCGCAGCCGGCGGCTAGTACCGCTCGACGATCTCGTCGAGCGGCTTCCGACTGAGGTCCGGCACGATCGCGTTGTCCGCCGGATAGCCGACCGGGATGAGGATGAACGGCCGCTCGTTCTCCGGCCGGTCGAGCAGTTCGCGCAGGAAGCCCATCGGCGAGGGTGTGTGCGTCAGCGCGCACAGCCCACTCACCTGCAGCGCCGCGAGCAGGAACCCGACGGCGATGCCGACGGATTCGCGCACGTAGTAGTGCTTGATCTTCGTGCCGTCCGGCCCCGGGCGCCAGGGTTGCTCGAAGACGACGATCACGTACGGCGCGTCGGTGATGTGCGTCTTCACCCAGTCGGTGCCGATCGGCTCGATCGCCTCTTTCCATTCGTCCGTGGCGCGGCGCTCGTAGAAGTCGCGCTCTTCCTTCTCCGCGGCCTCGCGCAGCTTCGCCTTCGTCTCCGGGTCGCTGACGAGCGCGAACGTCCACGGCTGCTGGTGGGCGCCCGACGGCGCCGTGCCGGCGACGGTGAGCGCATTGTCGATCAGCTCGCGGGGAACGGGCTCGGGCGAGAAGAGCCGGACCGAGCGCCGCGCCTCCATCGTCTCCGTGAACTCGCGTGAGCGGGCAAGCGCCTCCTCCGGGTCGAGGCGGTCGAACTGGAGGGGGACCGGCGTGTAGCGCGGGCTCACTGGTAGTTGCGGACCTTGGCGTACGCCACGACGACGCTGGCGACGATGACCGCAGCCGTTGCGCCCACCGTGTACAGCGCCGAGAACCGCCGCAACTCGTGGAAAGCCCACATCAGGACGATGCCGCCGATCAACCCGCCAACATGCCCGCCGACGGAGATGTGCGACGCGAGCGCGAACGTGAACGCCAGGTTCACGACGATCAGGACAGCGATCTGTCCTTCCGTGGCGATGCTCCCGCGGCGCTCGAGGATGAAGAGCGCGCCCATGACCCCGAAGATCGCGCCAGAGGCGCCCACGGTCGGGTTGCCCGGGCTCAGCAGGAGTGCGCCTGCGGAGCCGGCCATCCCGGAAGCCAGGTACAGCAGCAGGAACTGCCAGCGGCCGATCTTGGACTCGAGGATCGAGCCGACGTAGTACAGCGAGTACATGTTCAGCCCGATGTGGAGGTAGCTGGCGTGCAGGAACATCGCCGTCACCATCCGCCACCATTCGCCGTGGGCGACGCCTACGAGATGACCGTCGACGCAGCAGCCGCTCGCGATCAGCACGCCGTGGTCGTAGATCCAGTTCCCCTGGAACGCGCCGTTGATCGCGAGCTCCGCGAGGGCGACGGCGACGTTGATCGTGATCAGCACCACGGTCACCGCGTTCAGCCGCTGCGAGCCGACGCCGGTCGCCGTTCGTCCGGCTACCTGCGTCATCCTGCGGACACCCTGGGCCTTGCCCGAGTGGTCGGGGCAGCGCAGCCCGACCGGTGCGGGGGTCATGCACTCGTAACAGATCGGACGCCCGCATTCGGAGCAGGAGAGGCCCGTCTCGCGATCCGGGTGGCGGTAGCACGTACGCGGGGCGTCCACGCGGCTAGCGTATCGGCGTGCGCGTAGACGTTGCGTTCACGCCCGCCGAGCAGGTCTCCGCGCACGTCGGCATCGTCGTCGACGTCATCCGGGCGACGTCGTCGATCGCGCAGGCGCTCGCCTCGGGCTACGAACGGGTTCTGTGCTGCGCTGAGATCGACGAGGCACGTGCGCTGCGCGAGGAGCTCGGAGACGAGGCGGTCGTCGGAGGCGAGCGGAACGCGATCGTTGTCGACGGGTTCGACGTTGGTGCCTCGCCGCGGGAGTTCGCCGGTCCTCCGAAGGCGCGCACGCTCATCCTCACGACAACGAACGGCACGCGCGCGATCCTCGCGGCTGCGTCGGAGTGCGACGTCGTCCTGCTCGGATCGCTGCTCAACCTGTCGGCGGTCGCCGAAGCGGCGCGGCGCGAGAACGGCGACGTCGCGATCGTCTGCTCAGGCTTCAAGGGGACGTTCGCGCTCGACGACGCGTACTGCGCCGGCCGGATCGTCGACGCGATCGGCGGGGAGCCGTCCGACGCTGCGATCGCCGCGTCGACGATCGCCGCAGCCTGGCCCGATCCGCTTGCAGGCTTGAATGCACGGACGTACGGGCCGCCCGGACTCGAGGACGACATCCGGCATTGCGCCCAGGTGGATTACCTCTCGGTGGTTCCGCGTTTCACAGGCATGACAGGTTCCGCAGCGGAGATACGGGGGGACCATGATTGAAGACGCAACGAAGCTGCACGGAAAGGCGCACGTTCGCCGCTACCGCGAGACGGATGGAGAAGTCGGCCACATCTGGAAGGAAGGGTCGACCGTGCTCATCCTGACCACGACGGGGCGCACGAGCGGCGAGCCGCGCGATACAGCGCTCATCTATGCACGTGACGACGACCGCTTCGTGATCGTCGCCTCGAACGGAGGCGATCCCGAGCATCCAGGCTGGTATCGCAACCTGGCGAAGGATCCGCACGTCGAACTGCAGGTGCTGGACGAGGTGTTCCCCGCGAACGCGCGGACCGCCGAGGGTGAGGAGCGCGAACGCCTTTGGGAGAAGGCGAACGAGGTCTGGCCCCGCTACCGCGCCTATCAGGAGCGCACGGAGCGCGAGATCCCGGTCGTCGTCCTCCAGCGCGCCGCGTAAACCGTCGTGGCGGCGGTGCGCTACATGGTCGACAACCTGCGCGCCGCCACTGCGTTCTACGTCGAGCAGCTCGGCTTCACCGAGAAGGAGAACTGGGGCCCGATCGTCATCCTCGAACGGGGAGACCTCGAGCTCTGGCTGAGTGGACCGGGCACGTCGGCGGCAAAGCATTCTGTCGTCGGCAACCGCTTCGTCCTGCGTGTCGACGATCTCGACCGGGCGCTCGCCGATCTGGGAAGCGCGGCCGAGATCGTCGACGGTCGCGCCGGCCGGTGGGCCGTCGTCGAAGATCCGGCCGGCAATCTCGTCGAGCTCTACGAGGCGTAGGAGACCCCTAGAACGAGCGACCCAGCAGCGTTCCCGCGTACACCGCGAGCAGACCGGCGCCGACGCTTGCGCCGGCGTAGGCGAGCGCGATCGCGAAGTCGTTCGACTCGAGGAGCGAGAAGATCTCCTGTGAGAACGTCGAGAAGGTCGTGTAGCCGCCGAGGACGCCGACGACGATTCCGATGCGGATCCACGCCGGCAGGTGGTGGCGGTCGACGAGCTGCTCGATCACGACGCCGATCACGAGGCAGCCGGTCACGTTGATCGTGAACGTCGACCAGGGAAAGACGGACTCCGTGTGCTGTTCGATGAAGCGGTCGAGGAGGTAGCGGGCGGACGCGCCGAACGCCCCGCCGAGGGCGACACCAAAGATCACGGGCATGCGTGGCTCCTTTCGGATCGGTAGGAGCCATCAGCCGAGGTGGCGGTCGAGGGCGAGCCCCATCGCCCGTGATCTGGTCTGAGTATGCCTGCCGTGCTGGACAACTCGGTGGCCGGCGAAGCCGGAACCGGGTTGGTGACTTTTCGGCTGTGATTGGGCTCCGGCCGTCAGTCATGAACCTGGTTCCGCCTGCGGCGGCAACCCTTGACAGGGGAACAGGTGTTCGTGTAGAACATACGTTCCCGTGATCGCTTCTGTCGTCATCCCGGCGTTCGATTTGCGGGCCGCGCTTCGCCACCGGCCCCGGCTCCAGGGGCTGCCTGTGGCGCTCGCACCGCTGCCGGGAAAGGAGCCGCTCGTCGGCTCTGTGACAGGGGCTGCGGAGGCCAAGGGAGTGCGGCCGGGGATGCGGCTCGGGGAGGCGCTCGCGATGTGCCCGGAGCTCGAGCTGGTCGAGCAGGACCCGGCGACGGTGGAGCAGGCGTGGGAGGAGATCCTGCGCCGCCTCGAGGACGCGGGCTTCGCGGTCGAGCCGGCGGAGCCAGGGCTCGTCTACTTCGACTCGAAGGGCGTCGAGCGGCTGTACGGCGGCCTCGAGCCGGCGCTCAAGCGTGCACTGGCGGCAGTGGGAACGGTCTGGGATCCGCGGGCCGGGGCGGCCGAGCGGCGCTTCGCGGCGCTCGCCGCGGCAAACGTGGCGCGGGCGGGGCAGGCGCTGATCGTCTCCGACGACCGCGCCCGCTCGTTCATCGCGCCGCTCCCGCTGCAGCTCCTGCCGCTCGAGCGGCAGCGCTACGAGGAGCTGGAGGAGCTCGGGGTCAGGACGATCGGACAGCTTGCCGGGCTTCCGGGTAGCGCAGTGGCCGAACGGTTGGGGCCGGACGGCCGGCGCGCCTGGAGCCTGGCGAGGGGAGAGGAGCAGGGGAAGGTGGCGCCACGACGGCCGGCGACTTCCATCCACGAGACGCTCGAGTTCCCGGAGGCAGTCGGCAACGAGCTGACGCTACGGCGAGGGCTCGCAGTGCTGCTCGAAAAGCTCCTCTCACGGCCGGAACGCGCGGGGCGGCCGCCGAGAAAGGTCGCGCTTTGGGCGCGGCTCGTCGGCGGCGCCTCGTGGCGCCGGACGGTGACGCTCCGCGAGCCGACCGCCGACCCGGCACGGCTCCGCGCAGCGCTCGCTCCGAAGCTCGCCGAGCTGCCGGCACCAGCGCTCAAGCTCCGGCTCGAGATGGTGGAGCTCGCCGAGCACACCGGCGAGCAGCTCGAGCTCATCGCCGCCGAGGGCGAAATGCTGCAAGGACGGTTACGGGAAGGCCTGCGTCAGGTGAAAGCAGCCGTCGGTGCAGGCGGGGTCTCGACGGTCGTGGAGGTCGCTCCGTGGTCACGCATCCCGGAAGCGCGCGCACTGCTCGTGCCGCGAGACGACTAAACGCCCCGCGATCGGCGCTCGTCGAGGCGCACGCCGACGGAACGCCGCGGCGGGTCAACCGACAGAGCGTCGGCATCCTCCGGGAGGAGTGGCGCGTCGTCGACCGCTGGTGGACCGACGAGCCGGTGCACCGCCGCTACTTCGACCTCGTGCTCGAGACAGGCGAGAACACCGTCGTCTACCACGACGACGACGCCGGCACGTGGTTCACGCAGCGCGCCTAAGAGCTCTTCGCGGAGGTACGGCGAATCCCGTCGATGAATCCGGCACCCGGCGTGTGCAGGTTCAGGACCTTCGCGCGGCCGCCGGCACTCCGGAAGCCATGACGGGCACCGGGCGGCGACGAGATGAAGCCGCCCGGGCCGAGCACGACCGTCTCGTCGCCGGCCGTGAACTCGACTTCGCCCTCGAGCACGAGGAACGAGTCGGTGTGGTCGTCGTGCGTATGCGGATCGACGACGAGGGTCTCGTCGAACTCGAGCTCGATTGCGCCGATGTGCTCGAGGTCGGCGCGGATCAGCCGGTAGCCGTCGCCGCGGGGATGCATCTCGCCTTCTCCGGGGCGGCTGACGATCGGCTCGGGCACGCAGGCATCGTATGAGCTTTGGTCAGTCACGTGATGCGTTCCCGTCCCGTGGGGGCGTCGGCGACGAGAGCCGCGTAAAGAAGGGGCGAGGCACCTTGCAGGTGCCTGGCCCCTCGCCGTACGTCGAGTTACACGCGCACTCGGCGTACTCGTTCCTCGACGGCGCGTCGTTGCCCGAGGAGCTCGCTGCACGGGCAGCTGAGCTCGGCTACGACGCACTCGCGCTCACCGACCACGACGGTGTCTACGGATCGCTCGAGTTCGCGCACGCGGCGAAGCACTTTGGCGTGCGGCCGATCACCGGCGCCGAAGTGTCGGTCGGAGGAGCGCACGTCACACTGCTCTGCGAGACGCAGAACGGCTACGCGAACCTCTGCCGGATCCTCACCGACGCGCACGCAAGGACCCGTGTGCCGGGGAAGGAGCGCGACCTGCTACCCGCCGAGACGAGCATCGACGTGCTCGAGCAGCACGTCGAGGGCCTCGTCGCGCTGTCGGGCTGCGCGCGACAGGGCATCGGCGTCGTCGACGCGAACGGCGCGGCGCGGCTCTCGCGTGCGTTCGCGGGCGCGTTCTACGTCGAGCTGCAGCGTCCGTACGAGCGCGGAGACGTGCGCCGCAATGCGCGGCTGCAGGAGCTCGCGGAAGCGTTGCGCGCCCCGACAGTCGCAACCGGTGACGTGCATGCGCATCATCTGCGCCGTGCACGACTGCAGGACGCGCTCGTTGCGATCAGGAATCGCACCTCGCTCGACGGCTGCGAACGTGAGCGGCGGGGGAACCACGAGTCGGTTCTCCTCTCGCCGGCGGAGATGCTCGAGCGGCTGCCGCGCGACGCGGCACTGCGTACGCGCGAGGTCGCCGACCGGTGTGTCTTCGACCTGACGCAGGAGCTCGGCTACCGCTATCCCGACTTCTCCGACGGCGTCGACCCGGCCGACGTACAGCTGCGCGCGATCTGCGACCGCGCGTTCGAAGACCGGTACGGGAACGCGAACGGTCTCAAACGCCGCGCCCGCGAGCGGCTCGACGACGAGCTCGCGCTCATTTCGCGACTGAGCCTGGCCGGCTTCTTCCTCTTGCACTGGGAGGTGCTCGAGCTCGCACGCGACTGCGCGCTCGAGGTGCGCGGCCCGGGCAGCCCGCGGCATGCGCTCCCTCCGGGCCGCGGACGCGGCTCGAGCGTCGGCTCGATCGTCTGCTACCTGACGGGCCTCTCGCATGTCGATCCCGTCGAAGCGGGGCTGTCGCTCGGGCGCTTCATCAACGACGAGATGGTCGCCGTGCCCGACATCGATCTCGACTTCCCGCGTGACATCCGCGAGAAGCTGATCGTCCGTGTCACCGAGCGATACGGGCGCGAGCGCGCTGCGCTCGTCGCGACGTTCGCGACGTACCGGAGCCGCGGCGCGATCCGTGACATCGGCAAGGCACTCGGGCTTCCCATGTCCGAGCTCGAGCGGCTTGCGCGCGTCACCGACGGCTGGGATGCGACGAACGTCGGTGCCGAGCTCGACGGTGTCGCAGGTCGCCACGCGGGGCCGCGCTGGGACGCGTTCCGCGCGCTGACGAAGGAGATCGCCGGACTGCCAAGGCACGTCAGCCAGCACCCGGGCGGCATGATCATCTCGACGCGTCCGCTCGTCGATCTCGTCCCGGTGCAGCCGGCGGCGATGGCCGGACGGCAGATCTGCCAGTGGGACAAGGACAGCTGCGGCGACGCTGGGTTCCTGAAGATCGACCTGCTCGGGCTCGGGATGCTCTCCGCGATCGAAGACGCGATCGACCGCATCGCACGGTTGCGCGGCGAGACGATCGACCTCTCGCGGATCCCGCTCGACGACCAGAGCGTCTACGAGGAGATCCAGGCGGCGGACACGGTCGGCGTCTTCCAGATCGAGAGCCGCGCACAGATGCAGAGCCTGCTGCAAACGCGACCCGAGAACCTCGACGACCTGACGGTGCAGGTGGCGCTTGTCCGACCCGGGCCGATCCAGGGCAAGGCGGTGCACCCGTACGTGAAGCACCGGCATGCGAAACGCGCCGACCCGACCTTCGAGCCGCCGGTCGAGCACGAGTGCCTGCGGGAGGCGCTGCGCGACACGCTCGGCGTCGTCGTCTTCCAGGACCAGGTGCTCGACGTGGCGATGGCAGCGGCGCGGTTCTCGATCGGGGATGCGGAAGGGCTGCGCCGCGCGATGAGCCGCAAGCGGAGCGAGGAGGCGATCGAGGCGTGGCGCCCCCGCTTCATCGCGGGCGCACTGGAGAACGACATCGACGAAGCGACAGCGAACGTGATCTACGACAAGGTGGCGGGCTTCGCCGGGTTCGGGTTCCCGAAGTCGCACGCAGCCGCGTTCGGCCTGCTCGCCTACCAGTCGGCCTGGCTGCGGCGGTACTACCCGGGAGAGTTCCTCTGCGCGCTCATGAATGCACAGCCGATGGGCTTCTATCCGCCGTCGTCGCTCGTGCGCGACGCACAGCGGCGCGGGGTCGAGGTGCGGCCGCCACATGTGAACCTCTCGCTCGCCGAGTGCACGATCGAGGAGGGCGCGGTACGTGTCGGCGTCGGCTACGTGAACGCGGTCGGCGAAGAGGACGCGCGCGCGATCGAAGCGGGGCGGCCCTACACCGACGTCGGCGACCTCGCACGGCGCGTCGATGCGAAGAAAGACGCGCTCGAGGCGCTGGTCGCGGCGGGCGCCTGCGACGAGTGGGGGCCGCGGCGTCAGCTCCTGTGGCGGCTGGGTGTGACCGCGCGCGGCGAGGCGGTCGGCGGCGGCAACCGGCAGCTCGCGCTGCCACTCGAGCCGACGGCGGAGATCCCGTCACTCCCGGCACAGACGCCGTGGGAGCAGATGCTCGCCGACTACAAGCACACGTCGCTGTCGGTCGGCGTGCATCCGCTCGAGCTGTTGCGTCCACATCTGCCCGCGTCGGTTGTGACGAGTGCCGAGCTCCACGAGACGCCGAACAACACGGTCATCGAGCTGGCGGGGATGGCGATCGCGCGGCAGCGGCCGGCGACGGCGAACGGGATCGTCTTCATGCTGCTCGAGGACGAGCACGGCCAAGCGAACTTGATCATCCCACCGAACGTGTACGAGCAGTACCGCGCGATCATCCGCGGCGAGCCGCTACTCCTGGCGCGTGGCAGGCTCGAACGGCACGACCGGAACGTCAATCTCCTCGTCGCGAGCGTCGAGTCGCTCGGCCCGCTTGCACGGCAGGCTGCGAGCGAGGCGGAGGTGACGAGCGCCCTCCCGCGCGCGCATCACTTCGGTCACCGCTGAGCTGCGAGCTCGTCAGCGACCGAAGCCGCCGTCGGCATGGCCGCGATCTCCGCGGCGACGGAGCGGGCCGCCTCGGCGTAGGAAGCATCGGCGAGCACCTGTTCGAGTGCGGTCCGAACGCGAGCTGCGGTGAGGTCGGCGGGCATGATCGTCACCGCGACGCCGATGTCGGAGCAGACGGCGCCGTTTTCGAACTGGTCGGCGCCGCGCGGAAGGAGGACGAGCGGTCGCCCGTGCGCCAGCGCCGCGAGCACTGAGCCCGAGCCGGCGTGCGCGACAACGGCCTCGCAGCTGCCAAGGATCTCGGCCTGGGGGATGTACTGGGCCACGGTCACATTCGATGGCACCGGATCGAGCTCGTGCGGCCAGAGGTTCCGTCCGATCGTCATGACCACGTCGCACGCGGCGCCGTCGAACGCTTCGAGCAGCAGTCGAAACGTCGCGAGGTCGTTGAAGATGGTCCCGAGCGTCGAGTACACGCGCGGACGACCACCGTGCGCTCTTTCACCGTTGGCTGCCTCGGCCGGGCGGATCGGAAACGTGGGAGCGGGTGCCGGCGGCACGTCGGCGCGCAGCGATGAGGGACAGATGTCGACGTATGAGCCTCGGTAGGCGCCGGCGAACGGGTCCGGCTCCACGCCCGCCGCATGCCAGAGCGGCGCGATCGCCGCCGCCGCTTGCCGCAAGGCGTCATCGGGGATTGGGCGGCCGAAGGAATGGTTGACCGTGGCAACGCCGGCTGCGGCAGCTGCGATCGGCGCGGCGAGGTCCGCCGGCTCGTGAACGACGAGCGCCGGCTGCCACGCCTCGACGAGCGCCATGAGACTCTCGACACGCCGAGGTCCCTCGATCTCCGCGAACCGACCCGTGAAGCCCGCCGGTCGGCGCTCCCCGACAGGCAGGCGCTCCATAGTCGCGCGGTGCACGTCTAGCAATGGCTTCAGCTCGTCGAGCGTCGGACCGACCCGCTCGAAGCGGAGACCGAGACGGCCGATCCGCTCGCGGTGGTTCTCAGGGGCTGCGACCGCGACGTCGTGTCCCCGTGCCGCGAACGCCTCGGCGAGCGGGAGCAACGGCAGGAGATGACCGTCGCCTGCAGTTGAGGTGAAGAGCAGGCGCACCGCTAAGCGCGGCCCGCCCGCTGCTGGTGCGGGCTCTCGTGGTGCGAGAGGTTGTACGCCGAGTTGACCAGGCCGACGTGCGTGAACGCCTGCGGGAAGTTGCCGAGCAGTCTCCGCTCGCGCGGGTCGTACTCCTCGGCGAGCAGGCCAAGGTCGTTCTGGAGCTCGAGCAGCCGTTCGAAGAGCTCCTTGCCTTCCTCGTGACGGCCCATCATCACCAGGGCGTCGACGAGCCAGAACGAGCAGGGCAGGAACGCGCCCTCGCGACCGGCGAGCCCGTCGACGACGTTCAAGTCACCGGTCTTGTAGCGCTGGACGAACCCATCCTCGGTGAGGTGACGCTGGATCGCGTCGATCGTGCCGATCACGCGGGGGTCGTTGGCCGGGAGGAAGCCGAGGATCGGGATAAGCAGCGTCGACGCATCGAGCTCGTCGGAGCCGTAGGCCTGGGTGAACGAGTTGAGCTCCTGGCTAAATGCCTCGCTGCACACCTCTTCGTGGATCTCCTGGCGAACCCGTCGCCACCGTTCCACGGGGCCTTCGAGCCCCCATTGCTCGACCGACTGCACGGCTCGGTCGAAGGCGACCCAGGCGAGCACTTTCGAGTGCGTGAAATGACGACGTGGCCCTCGCACCTCCCAGATCCCTTCGTCGGGGAGGGCCCACGCGGACTCGAGGTAATCGAGGAGGTTCCGCTGGAACGACCACGCGTGGTCGTCCGGGTCGAGACCGTGGACGCGTGCCTGGTGGAGCACGTCCATCACCTCGCCGTAGACGTCCAACTGGAACTGCTCGTGCGCGGCGTTGCCGATTCGCACCGGGCGAGAGCCCGCGTAGCCGGGCAGCCAGGTGAGCTCTTGCTCGATTACCCGGCGCTGCCCGCCGAGCCCGTAGAGGATCTGCGCCTTCTCCGGATCCCCGCCGACCGCACGCAGGAGCCAGTCACGCCACTGCCGCGCCTCGGTGATGAAGCCGGCGTTGAGGAGCGCGTAGAGCGTGAAGGTCGCGTCGCGCAGCCAGCAATACCGGTAGTCCCAGTTCCGCTCGCCGCCGATGAGCTCCGGGAGCGACGTCGTCGGTGCGGCGACGATGCCGCCTGTCGGTCGGTACGTGAGTGCTTTGAGCACGATCAGGGAGCGCCTGACCGGGCCTGGGTACTCGCCCTCGTAGCGGCAGCCGCCGATCCAGTCGCGCCAGAAGGCCTCGGTATCGACCAGCGCCTGCTCGGCGTCGACGGGCCGCGGGATGTCGAGGTGAGACGCATGCCATGTCAGCACGAACGGAATACGGTCACCGGCGCGAACCGTGAACTCGGCGGAATGCGACATGTCGTCCGGTTCCAGCTGGATCGGCGAGCGCAACACGAGCCCGTCGGGGCCGCCGAGTGCGACCAGCGTGCGGACGTCGGCGCGTCGGAGCCATGGGATCACGGATCCGTAGTCGAACCGGATCACGAGCTCTGCCCGCATGGGCACGGAGCCCTCGAGCCCCTCGACGATGCGAATCACATCGGGGTCGCTGCCGCGTGGCGGCATGAAGTCGATGACCCGGACGCGGCCGTCGGGCGTCTGCCAGTCGGACTCGAGGATCAGCGTGTCCTCGCGGTACCGCCGCTCCGTCGCCGGGCCCGCGTCGATCGGCGCAATCAGCCAGCGCCCGTGGTCGCGTCCACCGAGCAGCGCACCGAAGCACGAGCTGGAATCGAAGCGCGGAAATGTCAGCCAGTCGATCGAGCCGCTGCGACCGACGAGCGCCGCGGTCTGGAGGTCGCTCAGCAGCCCGTAGTCCTCGATCCGCTCCGGCATCAGAGACGCTCCACCGCTGCAGCGTACGTGGGGAGGCGCTTCGCGACGACGCGATTGAACGCGTCAACGTACTCCTGCGCGTCGTCGAGCGTACGGGCGAAGTGGTCGCGCATCTCCGCAAGGATCTCGGCGCCTGTGTCGACGGCGTCGACATAGTCGCCGTACAGCTCCTCCGCTTCGGTGCGGTCGGCGCGGTTGTACGCGGCGAGCCGCGCGTCGGCGTCGGCGACGACTTCTCCGTGCTCGCGAAGGAACAGGTCGACCTGCGTCTCGGCGAGCTTCGCGAACCGAGACCGTCCGAACATCAGACGAGCTCGCGGTACAGATCGAGATGCGCCGCCGCGGCGGCGTCCCAGGTCAGCTCGGCACGTGCTCGATCGGCTCCGGCCCGCGCCGAAGCGAGCGCGTTTCGGTCGGTGAGGAGCTCGCCGATCGCAACCGTGAGTTTGTCGACATCCCCGGCCGGCACAACGCGCCCTGCGCCATAGGCGCGTACGAGCTCGCCGAGCCCTGCGACGTCGTAGACGACCGCTGGCACACCGGCGCCGAGCGCTTGGAGGAGCGCGCCCGACTGATCGAGCTCCGCCCGATAGGGGAACACCGCCACGGTTGCCTCCGAGAGCGCGCGGTCGAGCTCGGCCTGCGGCAGGTAGCCGAGCCGCCACTCGACACGCTCGGCGCTGCGGAGGCCGTCGAGCGGCATCGCGGCATCGCCGGCGACGAGGAGCCGCGTCTCTGCTAGCCGCCGCGTCGCCTCGATCGCGTCCGGGAGCCCTTTGTAGGGGCGGATCACACCGAGCGCGAGCAGCGTCGCGCCGTCGTCGCTTCTCGTCGCGGAGCTCGGATACACCGGGTGCGGGATCACGCGCGCGTCGACGCCGAGATCGGCCAGGGTCTGGCGACCGAGCTCGCTATGGACGATCACGCGGTCAAACCGCGCCAGGAGACGGCGCCACAGGTCGCGACGAGAGGAGGTGCGACGCGGGAGGAGGTCGTGCGCGGTGAAGACCGACGGCGCGCGGAACCGGAGGTGAACGTCGGCCTGCGGAAGCGCAAGCCACTGCACGTGCAGGACGTCGGGGCGCGCCAGCATGAGTGAGCGCAGCACGTCGACGTGCTCGACGCCCTTCAGCGGGAGGCGCAGGCGCGAACGTCCGAACAGGCGCGAGGAGAGAGGGTAGAAGCGCTCGCTGCGCCGGTAGCCGTCCGGCGTCGGAACCTCGCCAAAGCGAAACCGCGACGTCGCCAGCTCGACGTCGGCGCCGGCGCGTGCGAGCGCGGCCGCCAGCTCGTGGTCGTACGAGGGCGTGAACGCAGGCGGATCCGCGAGCAGTACGCGCACCGAAGTAGCGTAGACCCGTGCTCGTCCGGAGCTGGAACCTCTTTCACGGCAACGCGCTGCCGCCGCAGCGCCGTTCGTTCCTCGACGAGATGATCAAGCTCGCGACCGCCGACGACCCTGACGTGCTCTGCGTCCAGGAAGTGCCGGCCTGGGCGCTCGGCCGCTTCACGGTCGGCGACATCGCGGCCCGGCCCACCGTTGGCCCGATCCCGTCGTCGGCGTCGCTCGGCCGCCGGCTCACCTCGCTCCACAACGGAATGCTGCGCTCGGCCTTCTCCGGGCAGGGAAACGCGATCGCCGTCGCGCCACGCCTGCGGGTTCTTGCGCACGAGCGGCTGGAGCTGAACCCGCGGAGCTTTCGCGCGGGGGAAGCGCGACGGCTCGGGCTCGGCCTGATCGGACGCAACGCGTGGGCGAAGGAGCGGCGCGTCGTGCAGACGGTGCGACTCGGCGCCGACGACGGCCGCACCTACCTCGTCGCCAACGCGCACTGCACGAGCCTGCCGGATCGCCGGATCGCGCAGGCCGAGCTCCTCCGGGCCGCGACCTTCGCGACGTCGAAGGCCCTGCCCGACGACATCGTCGTCGTCGCGGGCGACTTCAATCTCACCGCGGCCGCGACCGTGATGCGCGAGCTGACCGGTTCCGAGTGGGGGTTCTCCGAAGCAGGTCCGGGAATCGATCACGTGCTCGTCCGCGGTGCCGAGACTTCCTCGCCGCGGCGATGGCCGACAGAGCGCCGTCGCGTCGACGGGCACCTTCTGTCCGACCATGCGCCTGTGGAGGTCGACATCCGGTGACGTGGCCCGAGGCGCGCGCGATGTTCCCGGTCCTCGACCGCTACGCGTACTTGAACGCCGGGACGTTCGGGCCGCTCTCCCGGGCGACGCTGGAGGTGATGGCGAAGCTGCGGACCTGGGAGGGCACCCACGGCCGCGCGGGCCGGCCCTACTTCGACGAGATGCTCGAGCGACGCGAGCGGGTGCGCGCGCTGCTCGCAGAGCAGATCCAGGCTCCTGTCGACAACATCGCGCTCACGGAATCGACGACCCAAGGCGTGCACATCGCCGTCGTCGGCCTTGGGCTCGGCCCGGGCGATGAGATCGTCACGACCGACGCTGAGCACTTCGGCCTGACAGGGCCGCTCGTCGCGAGCGGCGCGACGCTTCGGGTGGCGAGGGTGCGTGACGCACCCGCTGCCGACGTGTACGGCCTGATCGAGCGGGAGGTCACCTCGCGCACCCGGCTGATTGCGACGTCGGCCGTCTCCTGGATCGACGGCAAGGTGTTTCCCTGGCACGCACTCCGCGACGCGACGCAGGTGCCGGTGCTCGTCGACGGGGCGCAGAGCGTCGGCGCAATCGAAGTCGACATCGCGGGCGCCGACTTCTACACGGTGAGCGCGCAGAAGTGGCTGTGCGGACCGGATGCGACCGGGGCCTTCTTCGTTGCCGATCCCGAGTCGCTGTCGCCGCGGCTCATTGCGTACCCGAGCGCGGACACGTACGACATTGCCGAGGCGACGTGGGTGCCGAAGACGGGCGCGCGCCGCTTCGACACCGGCTTCACGCCGCCCAACTCCGTGGCCGGGCTCGAGGCGGCGCTCTCAAAGCTCCCGGCGGGACGATTCGAACGGGCGCGGGAGCTCACCGAGCGCTGCCGCCGGCTCCTGCTCGAGCACGGCCACGACGTGGTCACCGAAGCCGGCCAGGCGACGCTCGTGTCCTGGCGGCACGACGGCGACACCGAAGCTGCCGCGCGGCACCTGTACGAGCGCGGCGTGGTGATCCGCGAGCTGCAGGGCACCGGCCTGCTCCGCGCCTCCGTCGGCTGGTGGAACGACGGCAGCGACCTCGAGCGCCTCGCCGAAGGCCTAGAGGAGCTTCGAGACTAGGCCGCTTCGCTGCGCAGGCCGAGCTCACCCGCGATCGGCTGCAGCGCAGCGATCACGTTCGCGATGTGCTCGTCGAGATCGACCTCGAGCAGCTCGGCTCCCTCGTAGACGTCGTCGCGCGAGACGCCGGCCGCGAACGACGGCTGCTTCAGCTTCTTCTTCACCGACTTCGGCTCGAGCCCCTCGAGACCGGTGGGCCTCACGAGCCCACAGGCGTGCACAAACCCGGAGAGCTCGTCGCAGGCGAACAGCGAGCGCTTGAGCGGCGTGTCGCGTGGAACGGAGAGGTGGTTCGCGTGCGAGAGGATCGCGTCGATCACCTCGTCCGGGTAGCCCTCTTCGCGCAGGATCGGCGCGCCGTCCTGCGGATGCTGGTCGAGCGTGGGGTGGATCTCGTAGTCGAAGTCGTGGAGCAGCGCCGCCACCCGCCACAGCTCCTCGTCACCGCCGAAGCGTGACGCATAGGACGCCGTTGACGCCTCCACGGCGACCGCGTGGCGGAGGAGAGCCTCGCTCTTCGTGTAGCGCGTCAGCGTCTCCCAGGCATCCGCACGGGTCTTCGACATGCGGGGCTAGCATAGTGACCCCAGTGTCCTCGACAATCGCCAGGCCAGTGGCAGAGTCGTTCGTGATCGAGGGTGGCCACCCGCTGAACGGGCGGCTCCGCGCGTCCGGCAACAAGAACGGCGCTCTGCCGATTCTCGCCGCATGCCTTCTCACCGCCGAGCCGGTCGAGCTCGCGAACGTGCCGCGCATCCGCGACGTCGAGACGATGATCGAGCTACTGCGGCACCTCGGCGCCGAGGTCGACTGGACCGGGGACAACGACGTCCGTGTGCACGCGCAGGACGTCGGCTCCGACGTCGACGAAGAGCTGGCGAGCAGCATCCGAGCGTCGTTCCTGCTCGCCGGTCCGCTGCTCGGCCGCAACGGTCATGCCAACATCCCGCCGCCCGGCGGCGACGTGATCGGCCGCCGGCGGCTCGACCCGCACATCCACGCCTTCAACGAGCTCGGCGCGTCGATCGAGATCGGTGAGCGCTACGAGCTCTCCGGCGCGCTCAGCGGCACCCACATCCATCTCGACGAGCCTTCGGTGATGGGCACCGAGAACGCTGTCATGGCAGCGACGCTGACACCGGGGCAGACGATGATCTCGAACGCCGCGTCCGAGCCGCACGTGCAAGACCTGTGCCGGTTCCTCGTCACGCTCGGCGCCTCGATCGAGGGGATCGGCTCGAACGTGCTCCACATCACCGGCGTCGAGAGTCTGGGCGGCGGCGCCCACACGATCTCGCCGGAGCACATCGAGGTGGGCAGCTTCGTCGGCATGGCCGCGCTGACCGGCGGCGACCTGACGATCGACGGGATCGCAGCGGGCGACCTCTGGCCGATCCTGCCGGTGTTCCGGCGCTTCGGGATCGAGGTGGAGCTCGGCGACGGATGGCTTCGTGTTCCTCCGGGCCAGACACTCGTCGTGCAGGACGATCTCGGCGGTGCGATCCCGAAGGTCGAGGACGGGCCGTGGCCGCAGTTCCCGGCTGACCTGACGTCGATCGCGGTGGTCGTCGCGACGCAGGCGCAGGGCACCGTGCTGATCTTCGAGAAGATGTTCGAGAGCCGTCTGTTCTTCGTCGACAAGCTCGTGTCGATGGGTGCGCGGATCATCCTCTGCGACCCGCACCGCGTCGTGATCACCGGACGGGCGCCGCTCTACGGGCAGCGCATGTCGAGCCCTGATATCCGGGCCGGCATGGCGATGGTGATCGCGGCCCTGTGTGCAGAAGGCACGTCGACGATCGGTGACGCCTACCAGATCGACAAGGGGTACGAACGCATCGACCAGCGCCTGCGGGCGCTCGGGGCGCGGATCGAACGCGTCGAGAGCTAGGCTCAGCCACATGCCGACCACGCCGAGCGGCGCTCGCGTCGCGCTCGCATCCGAAGGCAGCGTCAACGTCGCGACCGGGTTGTCGGTCCTCGACCACCTGGTGGGCGAGCTGGCGCGCGCGGGCCGGTTCAAGATCGCGCTCGAGGTCGCGCCTGACAGCACCGACGAGGCGGTGCCGGCCGCCGGCGCAGCGCTCGGGAGCGCGATCGCCGCGCACTTTCAGGCCGGGGCCGGCTGGGCTCTCGTGCCCGCGGCCGAGGCACTCGCGTCGGCAGCGCTCGAGGTCGACTCCGAGCCTCGGTTCGTCACCAACGCCGACTTCTCCGACAGCCGTGTCGGCGGCGTGGCGAACGATGTGCCGTCGCGCTTCCTCGCCGAGCTCGCGCAATCCGCCGGGATCAACTTGCACGTACGCGTGGTCGAAGGAGATGACCCGCAGCACGTGCTCGCCGCGATGTTCAAGGCGGTTGGCGCCGCGCTCGGCCAGGCATGCCGCCCTGCACTTACAACCGACGAGGAGGATGCGTGAGCAAGGAGATCGTTCGCACGGAAGCAGCACCCGCGCCGTTTCAGGGTGCGCCGTACTCGCAGGCGATCAAGGCGAACGGCTTCGTGTTCGTATCGGGTCAGCTCTCACTTCGCCCCGGCGACAAGGAGCTGAGCGCCGGTGACATCGGCCCGCAGACCGAGCAGGTCTTCGCCAACCTCCGCGCGATCCTCGAGGCGGCGGGCACCTCAATCGACAACCTCGTGAAGACGACCGTGTTCCTGCAGAACCTCGACGACTTCGCGGGGATGAACGAGGTGTACTCGAAGCACGTCGGTGAGCGGCCGCCCGCGCGGTCGACCGTCGAAGTGGCGAAGTTGCCCTCCGGCGCGCTCGTCGAGATCGAGGCGATCGCACTCGTCTAAGCAGGTCGAGGAATACGTTCGGTCGCTCGGGCTGGACGCATACGTCGTCGGCGGTGCGGTGCGCGACGCGCTGCTCGGCCGCGACTCGAAGGATGCGGACTTCCTCGTCCCCGCGACGGACATCGCCGGCCTGCAGGCCGCCCTCGAACCGCACGGGAGGACCGAGGAGCTCGTCGTTGCGGAACGGCCCGTCGGCGTGCGGTTCTACCCGCGTGACGCTGCCGTGCGGCGGCTCGCGCGGTCCGGCATCGAGCTCGCGCCGCCGCGTCGCGAGGTGTCGACGGGGCCGGGCCGACATGACTTCGCGATCGTCGTCGACCCGACCGCCTCGGTTGACGACGATCTCTTCCGGCGCGACTTCACGATCAACGCGATGGCGCGTCGTCTTGCCGACGGGCAACTGATCGATCCCTACGGCGGCCAGCGCGATCTCGAGGCGCGCGTCCTCCGAACCGTGTCGCCGACGAGCTTCACCGAGGACCCGCTGCGGATCATCCGTGGCCTTCGCTTCATCTCGCAGCTCGATCTCGACCCGGCGCCGGAGACGCTCGAGCAGATGCGGCGCGAGGCGTCCGCCGTGAAGCTCGTGTCGGGCGAGCGGATCGGGGGCGGGATCGCCGCAGACGGAATGGGGGAGCTCTCGAAGCTCTTGCTCGGCGCGCATCCGGCGAAAGCGCTCACGATCGCGCGCGACACGGGCGTGCTCGTGCAGCTCCTGCCTGAGCTCGAGCCGGCGATCGGCTTCGACCAGCAAAGCCGTCATCACTCGATGACCGTCGACGAGCACACCTTTGCCGTCGTGCAGGCCGCTGCGGATGCAAACCGGTCCCTCGGCGTGCGGCTCGCGGCGCTCTTCCACGACGCAGGCAAGCCCCAAGTAGCCTGGAGGGGCACCGACGACCGACTCCACTACTACGCCAAGCCGGGCTACTCGGCCAAGAGCCACGAGCAGGTTGGCGCAAGCCTCGCCGAATCGGCGCTCAACCGCCTTCGCTACCCAACGGAAGTGACGCGGCGCGTCGTTCGCATCGTCCGCTCGCACATGATCGACACCTCGCGCGCCGAGCCGCTGCGCGCGCGCCGCCTACTTGCGCGCTACGGCGACGCTCTGCTGTCGGACCTGCTCGACCACAAGGAGGCCGACCTGCGCGGGAAGGGCGAGACTCCCCGGAACGACGACCTCGCAAAGCTCGCACGTCTTCGCAAGGTGGTGGGCGAGCAGCGGCACCAGCCGCACAGGATCCGTGACCTGGCGGTGAACGGCAACGACCTGATCGGAGTCGGGTACCGCCCCGGCCCCGCGATCGGGCACGCGCTCCGCAAGCTGCTCGACGACGTGGTACGGACGCCTGCGCTCAACACAAAGGAGCAGCTGCTGAAGCGCGCGCAGGAGCTGGCACGGTGATCACGTGGGACCAGCCCGGCTACGTCGTCGCGTTCACGACGCGCGTCGGTGGCGTGAGCGAGGGCATGTACGAATCGCTCAACCTCACCGCGCGTACGGGCGACGACGCCGAGCGGGTCGAGGAGAACCGCCGCCGCGTCTGCGCGTTGGTCGACCTTTCCTACGACGAGCTGTCGTTCAACCGGCAGGTGCACGCGACGGCCGTGCACCGGGCGGGCGGGCGCGGCGAGCCGGGCGATGGCCTGTGGAGTGACGAGCCGGGTCAGCCGATGCTCGCGTTTTCTGCCGACTGTCTGCCGATCGCGGTCGCGCGGACCGACGGCGAGCGTCGCCTCGCACTCGTGCACGCCGGTTGGCGCGGGCTGAGCAGCGGCATCGTCGCCGCCGGCGTCGCTGCGGTCGGCGGCGAGACGGCAGCGGTCGTCGGTCCCGCGATCGGACCGTGTTGCTACGAGGTCGGCGACGACGTCTCGTCGCGCTTCGATGCGGATCTCACAGTCGACCGCCACCTCGATCTCTGGTCTGCGGCGGAGCGTGAGCTGCGACGCGCGGGTGTCGCGTCCGTCGAACGCGTCGACCTGTGCACGTGCTGCAACCCGGACCTCTTCTTCTCGCATCGACGCAGCGGTCGCGAACGCGGCGTGCAGGGGATGATCGGTGCAGTCGCCTGAGGTCATCCGCGAGCGTCTCGCCGAGGTTCAGGCGCGCGTCGGGGAGCGAGTGACGATCGTCGCGGCGACGAAGTACGTCTCGCTACGCGACATGGCGGCGCTGGTGGACGCGGGTGTCACCGTGGTCGGGGAGAACCGCGCGCAGGACCTGGAAGCGAAGCACGCCGAGTACGGCAACGCGTTCCGCTGGCACTTCATCGGCCACCTCCAGTCGAACAAGGTGAAGGTGGTGAATCGGGTCTGCGAGCTCGTCCACTCGCTCGACTCGGACTCTGCGGCGCGGCGGCTCGAGGTGCCTGCGCTCGTGCAGGTCAACCTTGCAGGCGAGGGGTCGAAGTCCGGTGTTGCTCCCGAGCAGATCGCGGACTACCTCGAGTACGACGTGCGTGGCCTCTCGACGATGCCGCCCGCCGCTTCGACGGCGGAGGAGTCCCGGCCGTGGTTCGCACGCCTGCGCGGCCTGGCGGCCGAGAACGGCCTGCAAGAGCTCTCGATGGGGACGACGCAGGACTACGCCGTCGCCGCGGACGAGGGTGCGACCTACGTTCGTGTCGGTTCGATCCTCTTTGCGGACTAGAATCCCGCCGTGCCTCTGGGCGACCTCTGGTCACGCACGCTCGTCTACTTCGGGATCGCCGAGGAGGACGAC